>ERZ767285.1-NODE-1-length-193734-cov-6.839711_pt1 | contig 193734 bp, 159 predicted proteins | sample MGYA00374953_ERZ767285 | MGnify/ENA primary metagenome ERZ767285 (study PRJEB28947, sample SAMN06267186) | marine metagenome | isolation source: Columbia River Estuary | place: USA:Columbia River Estuary, USA | collected 2013-07-23 ...
CCCCTGGAGAGCGTGAGGCGTATATGAGTATTATCATCCATGGCATTGGCATCAAGGGTTAGCTTGATGGCTTTTTTAATTTCTGCCTTAGAGGGTATGTCTGTAAAAGCTAATGTTTTTGCGCTTTGGTGAAGGCGAGTTAAATGCTTGTCAAGGCATACTATCCCCTGCGGGTAGACACGCAACCCTTCCCAAACAGCATCGCCACCTTGCACAGTGCTATCAAAAACAGACACTTTTGCCTGGTGGCGGGGATACAATTTATCTTTAATATAGACCTGTATATGATCGTTCTTAGGGTTTGCTTTTTGTAACATCTAGTCGTTTTTTAGGATGTGGTTTTTTAAAATAGTATAATGAATTAGCGCCTGGTCTAAAACAATCTGTAAACTATCTGACATTTCTTGATTGCTGGTTTTTTGGACAGTAAACCCCGTTGAATTATGCACATTTCCGTACCAATACTGGGCCCAAATACCATCTTCTTGGATACCCCCTTTTTGCCAAGACAACATGTCTTTGGTAAATGGAATATCCAGCGTCTTACAAATTTTCTGCAAATACCCTTCAGGGTTTTTTAGCAGCTGGTCACTATCTATAACTATGGGTGTCTTGCCTTGGTTTTTTAGATACGTAAAGAGTTCTGCTGCTTTTTTAATGCCAATATCATCCAGGGTTGGGTTTTTAATAACCTTAGAGAAGGAGGCTAATAATTTTTCTGGATGGCGGATGAGTATCACGTTATTCCAAGGCAGAATATGAGCAGGCTCTTTAGATAGATAATGATGTGCCATGCCTTTAATAAAAACATATTTATTTGTTTTTGACAACCTATCTATTTGAGCCAACACCTGTTTTTTTGAACGGGGAAGCGCCTTTAAAATTTCTTTACTCCCCGGATGGGTTACTTTTAAATTTGCATTGGCCAAATAATAGCCGTAAAAGGGTTCATCTAATACCTTAACGCAACTATTTTGCGCAAAACTATACATAAGCGCCGTAGAGAGATTTCTTGGTCCAGAAATAAGATTGATGATTTTCACTGTTTAAAAATAAGTTTTTTTAGGCTAACTAATTAAAATAGTTATGTATTGTTGAATTCTTAATATATGGTTAAGTTTGTGGCAAAACAACATAAAGCCAATACACTATGGACGAGCTGCTAAGTCAATTTTCGATTTCAATAGACAACACCTTTTCGATTTCTAATTATATTATAAATATTGTGCTTTGCGCTAGTTTGCTTTTTGTGCTTTCATTAGTGTATAGGAAGTTCGGAAACTCAATCTCTAATAGAGGCCAATTAGCTAAAGTGTTAATTCTTGTTGGTCTTACAACCTTCATAATTATATCAATAGTTAAATCATCCCTAGCATTATCTCTGGGTCTAGTTGGAGCCTTATCTATTGTAAGGTTTAGAACAGCTATTAAAGAGCCCGAAGAGCTTGGCTACTTTTTTATTGCTATTGCCACAGGCCTGGGAATGGGAGCCAACCAATTACTTCCAACTATTATTGGGCTAGTTATGGTGATTTTAATTATTGTACTTTTTAAAAAAAATATATTTAAAGACACCCTAACTCAAAACCTGTTAATTACCACACAAATTAAGCAAGAAAATCAAACCAACGCTACAGAAAAAATTGCTGAAATCATAAACCAACATGCCTCACAAGTGGAAGTGAAGCGAATTAATTACGCAGTACAAGAAATGGATTTAAACTTTTTAGTGAAAGTAAAATCACTAGAAAAATTAAACACCATACAACAAAACCTAAAAGAAATTGATAAGAATATGTCTATTACCTTTTTAGATAATACCATCTAAAAAAAGCGCAAACATTGCACCTATGCAAATACAAACATCTTCGAACACAAAAACATATATACTCATTGCTTTTTCTTTAGCAATTGTTTTAATGTTGGGTTTTGTTTTTTCTATTGAAAACAAGCCGAAAAAAACCCAGCAGAAGGTCGCAAAACAAAATGACCGTAGCATTATAAAAACAAGCTCTGTTGATATTGCAAACCTTATTAAATCTAACACCTCTTATTTGTACAAGGATGAAAACCTATTTGTTTTTGCTACCCAAGACGGTATTGTACCAAAAATAACCTTTGCCTACAAGGCACCTCTTTCGTTTAGGGAATTAAATGACCTGGTGTATATCCATATCTTTTTAAAAGACCCTAAGGCCATAAAGACTCCGTTTTACAACATGACCTTTAAGGCTCCTAAACTAACAGACACAATAAACGTGGATGGGCAACAATATGTGTTATTAACAAAGCCCTTACTATCATTGCCTTTTAAAGATGGTGTAATTCCGTTTAAAGAAATAAAACACATAAATCTAGGACGCTTTCACCGAAAAAAAGGAAGATCTCTGGATTTAAAACAATTACGCATAGACGAGAATAAAACTAAAAAAAGTATTACAAAAATTTTAGTTCCTCAAAACGCCAATCAGCCAGATGCATCTGGCTTCAAGACTATTATTGCGTATGCTAAAGAATCTAAATTTAAAAAAATACGGGCAAAAAGAAACGAAGCCCTGCAAAAAGGAATCCTGCTCACTGAAGACAAAGATTTTATAAAAGGTGAAATACAACTAGGTTCACAAGACAAATTAAAAACAGCCTTTAGGCTCAAAGGAGATTGGATAGACCATCTAAATCGAGAAGAGCAATGGTCTTACAGGTTTGTCATCAAAGATGATAAAACACTTTTGGGTATGCGCAAGTTTTCCATTCAACACCCTGAAACAAGAAAGTACCAATGGGAGTGGCTCTTTAATAAAGTTATTAAAGACGAGGGTATTATTGGCCTACGGTATGATTTTGTCTATTTCAAACAATACATTGAAAACAAAAATGCGGTGGCTTATATAGATAACAAACTCATGGCCCTGGAAGAATCTTTTGATAAAATATTAATTGAGAACAATCAAAAAAGAGAAGGGATTATTATTGCTTTTGATGAGTCTATGCTTTGGAAAGATAAACAACACAATAGCTCCTTAGGTTTTGAACAATTTCCTTTAATTGGAAATCGTTCTTATATGGAATCGGCAAAAATAAAAGTATACAATGAAAACAAGGTTTTGACCAACCCAAAATTAAAAAAACAATTTATTGTTGCCAAAGAACTACTTGAGGGTTTAAAAAGTGGAGCCTATAAAATTTCTGAAGTGTTTGACATAGACAAACTAACAACCTATGTTGCGTTGTGTAATTTGTTTGGAGGAGATCACGGGCTTGTATGGCATAACCTAAGAATTTACTACAACCCTATCACAAATAAACTAGAACCTATTTCTTTTGACTCTGTGTCTGGAAATAAAATTGGTGAATTATTAAATTATCCTTTCTCTGAAAATGACCCTGTTTACACCACAAAACTAGCAGAAAAACTTAAATTGATATCTAGCCAAGGTTACATTGATGAGATTATTAGGTCTCATGGAAATCGTCTAAATCAAATCACTGAGGCCTTTAGAGAGACCTATCCTCAATTTAATTTTGACATCAAAACCCTAGAATACAACAGTAATGTTATAAAAAAAATACTATTTCCAAGAGACTTTGTACTTGTTGATTTTATTGAAGTAAAAAACGATGCAATCTTTTTGGAGGTCAATAACCTAAATAACTTTTATGCTACAATAAATAGCCTTGAGGACTTGAAAGGGAAAAAATTAGATGTTTTAGAAAAAAACACAATCAAGCTTAAGCCAAAGGAGAAAAAAATTATTAAGATTGATTTAGACAAATATTTTAACAATGCTTTTGTTTCAAAAAAAAACAAAAAAGGGGGCTTTACCTATCCTAAAGATATTGAAAAGCTTAGAATTACAGGTGAGATAGAAGGAATTGGATTTCAATATGTAACTCAAATTGGCAAGATAGCCACAAGTCAAAATCTAGAGCAGAGCATTTCAACATATCGTGAAAAACACAGTATTAATTATACAGATTTCGAGTTTGTTGAGGTACAAAAAAACAGCAATGCTGTCCTGTTTAAAAAAGGAAGTTACACACTTTCTCAGAGCATCAAAATACCTAAGGACAAAGTGGTGATAATTGCCCCTGGATTTAGGTTAAACCTCACCGAAAATGCTTCTATAATTTCTCAAAGCACCCTTATAGCAAAAGGAACAAAACAGGAGCCTATTGCTTTTTTTTCTGACACAAGTACGGGAGGTGGCATTTTTGTAAACGATGCAAGATCTAGGTCTGAAATAGCCTATTGCACCTTTGATAATCTATCCAATCCAAACAATGAAATTTGGAGTGTCTCTGGGGCAATAAATTTTAACGAAAGTGATGTTACAATTTCGAATTGTGTTTTTAAAAACAATCGTTGTGAGGATGGTCTTAATATAATTAGGTCTCAATTTACGATGAGTTCTACCCGTTTTCAAGACACGTTCTCAGATTCTTTTGACGGAGATTTTGTGGCAGGAACAATAACTGATTGCCAATTTTATAATGCTGGAAACGATGCAATTGATGTTTCTGGATCTCAACTAACGCTGCGTGACGTGCTTATAAAAAACCCTTTAGACAAAGCCATAAGTGCTGGAGAGGCAAGTGTTATTTCCGGAGAATCTATTCAAGTATTTGACGGAGAAATAGGTATTGTTAGTAAAGACTTATCTAGAGTGCTATTAGAAGACGTGCTCATAGAAAACACAAGATTAGGTTTTTCGTCTTTCCAGAAAAAATCTGAATACGGAAAAGCCTCCATTGATATCTCTAGATTGTCTCAAGTAAACAATGAAACTGATTTTTTAATTGAATCTGGCTGTAGGTTAACAATAAATAACGAAAAAATGCCTACAATTTCTAGCAAAGTAATTGAACAAATGTATGGAGCAGAATATGGGAAAAGCAGCAAGTAAACAAGCAGATTTAAAGGAGCAAAATTCGTTCAGGTTTGAGAGAAAATTTATCTACAAGAACACCCGGGCTGAAGACCTAATACAAACAGAAATTCTCACAAATCCTTTTTGTTTTAAAGAGGTGTATCACCGAAGAAGTATAAATAACATTTACTTTGATGATCACGACCTCACATTTTACAAACAAAATGTCTCTGGTGATGGAGAGCGAGAAAAATATAGATTACGGTGGTATAACGATGTTTTTTCTGAAATAGTTAGCCCAACTTTTGAAATAAAAAAAAAGATGGGAGAAGTTGGAGATAAGTATTCTTTTAAAATGAAAGACACACAGTTTTCATTAAAAAAAAGTGGTTTAAAAGAAATTCAAGAAACCCTTCAACAAACAATGGAGGATCAAAACAATCTTATTTTAGCAACAAAACTCAAGAGTACACAACCGGCTATCTTTAATAGCTATGAACGTAGGTATTTTTTGTCTAATTGTAAGAAATATAGAATAACTATAGATTATAACATGTGCTTTTACAATCCAAACACCTTCAATTTTGCCACTAGTAAAATCTCTACAGATGACATTGTTTTAGAGTTTAAATATGCACTCCCTCAAGACACACAAAGCAGAGAGGTAAGCCAGCACTTTAGTGCTAGATTATCAAAAAACTCGAAATATGTAACGGGTATTGAAACCGTATACTATTAATTTAACACCACTACTTGATGCGCTTTTTACTATTTTGTATAGCGGGGTTTTTACTAGGTAGCTGTTCCAATAAAAAGGACATCTATGATACCCCAACTTTTTCAAAGAATAACATCCTACAAGCGGTGGTAGAAATACCGGCAGGAACAAATAAAAAAATTGAATACAACACTCGCTCCATGCTATTTGAGATTGATAAAAAAAATGGCGTAGATAGAATTATTGACTTTTTGCCTTATCCTGGAAATTACGGTTTTATTCCCTCCACCTATTCAGACCCAGATAAAGGAGGTGATGCAGATGCGCTGGATGTTCTTGTTATTGCAGAAAACATGCCAACAGGCACTATTGTAGAAATCTTACCCATTGGTGTTTTAAAGCTCATTGACAACCAGGAATTAGATTATAAAATCATAGCCATACCCCTTAGAAAAGAGCTTCAGGTTATGGATCCTAAAACTTTTAATGATTTTAACAAAAGATATCCCGGGGCTAAAGAGATGATACGCATGTGGTTTTCTAATTATGACCAAAAAGACAGCCTGTATGTTGAGGGTTGGGGTAACGAAAAAGAGGCTCTTGCTGAAATCAACAAAAGCCTCCGTAATAAAAATTAATTTATGGGTTACTCTACTGTAACACTTTTGGCTAAGTTTCTTGGCTGATCCACATTTCTGTTAAGCATCACAGCAATGTGATAAGAAAGTAATTGCAAGGGTATCGTTGTTACAAGTGGTGTGAGTGTCTCAGGAGTTGGCGGTACTTCCATTACATAATCTGCCAATTCTCTTACAACAGTATCTCCCTGGGTTACCACAGCGATTATTTTTCCTTTCCTCGCTTTAATTTCTTGGATATTGCTCACTACTTTCTCATAGTGATTACTGTTTATAGCTACTACCACAATTGGCATTTGCTCATCAATAAGTGCAATTGGGCCATGCTTCATTTCTGCGGCTGGATATCCTTCTGCGTGTATATAAGAAATCTCTTTAAGCTTCAATGCGCCCTCAAGAGCAACCGGGAAATTGTATCCTCTTCCTAGATATAAGAAGTTTGGAGAATCTTTAAACACCTTTGCAATTTCTTTAATTTCATCATTACTCTCCAGCGCCTTGGCAACATGGGTAGGAATGGTATCCAACTCCCTAAGATGCATCATATAGTCTGAGGTAGAAATCGTGCCTTTGACTTGAGCCAATTTTAAAGCAATCATGGTAAGCACTGTAATTTGAGTTGTAAATGCCTTTGTTGATGCTACCCCAATTTCTGGCCCAGCATGGGTGTAGGTTCCAGAGTGTGTTTCTCTAGATATGGTAGATCCAACAACATTACAAATACCATATACAAAAGCGCCCTTCTCTTTGGCAAGTTTTATAGCGGCAAGTGTATCTGCTGTTTCTCCACTTTGAGAAATGGCTATAACCACATCTTTTTCTGTAATAACCGGGTTGCGATATCTAAACTCACTTGCGTATTCTACCTCAACGGGTATACGCGCCCAATCTTCAAAAGTATATTCTGCCACTAGACCTGCATGCCAAGAAGTACCACAGGCCACAATAATAATTCTGTCTGCATTTACAAACTTAGGGATATACTCATCTAAGCCACCTAGTTTAATGATTCCTTGGTCTGCAAGCAATCTTCCCCTGAAAGTGTCTTTAATTACAGCAGGCTGCTCATAAATCTCTTTTAACATAAAGTGATCGTAGCCTCCTTTTTCTATTTGCTCAATATTTAATTTTAATTCCTGTACAAAGGGCTTAATCCTTTTATCATTCTTGATTTTTCTTACTCTAATCTCTCTTCCAAGACGAATTACCGCCATCTGTTCATCCTCAAGGTAAATAGCATTGTTGGTAAATTCAATAAAGGGAGAAGCGTCACTTGCTATAAAAAACTCATCCTCACCAACACCAATAGCCAAAGGGCTTCCTAGTTTTGCAACTACAATTTCGTTGGGTTTTTTTTGATCAAAAACAGCAATAGCATAGGCCCCAACAACTTGGTTTAATGCAATTTGTACCGCCTTACCCAGCTTAACGCCTTCTTTCTTTTTTATTTCTTCAATAAGGTTTATCAGTACCTCTGTGTCTGTGTCTGAATGGAACACATACCCTCTTTTAATTAATTCTTTTTTAATAGAAGCATAGTTCTCTATAATACCATTGTGTATAATTACCAAATCACCACTATTAGAATAATGTGGGTGAGAGTTTACATCATTAGGGACTCCGTGGGTTGCCCAGCGGGTGTGCCCTATACCAAGGCTCCCTTTTGTAGTTATTTCTTTAGCAACCTGGGCTTCAAGGTCTACTACTTTTCCTTTGGTTTTGGCTAGCTGTATTTTAGAGCCGTCGTACAGTGCAATTCCTGCACTATCGTAGCCTCTGTACTCCAGGCGCTTTAAACCGTTAATAATAATTGGGTATGCCTCTCTATGGCCTATGTATCCTACTATTCCGCACATAAATTTTAATTTGAGTCTGTGTAATAAATTTGGAGCTTTAATCTTTTTGTAAGATCTGCTGAAGTATTTCCATGTAAAATTGTGCCTTGATGACTCATAACACTACTGGATGGAACCTGCTCGGTGTAATTTCTAGTTGGTGAGATGGTATTTAGCACATCTTGAAAATTTGGTACAGCAACATTTTGAGAAACAATTACCCCTAGTTTTACATTGGTAGAATCTTGATGTATAAGGCTACTCAAGTGATTTGTAATTCTAAGCTTATAGAAATCACCCTTGCCATCACTATCTCTTACCAGACGGCCTAAATGTGTTGTGTAAGCATCTACCTGCTCAGAGTCTCCTGAGGTAGTATCTAAGTTATAATCTGTAAGCAACCTACCATTATCAACATCATATAAAACTAACCTTTCAGGTTCTTTATAGCCATCTGTAATGGCATCTTTATCTACATAAAAAATAAGGTTCGCCTCATTAATAAGCCAGTTGTTTTGGCGTATTTCGTCTAGTTCATCGGCAACTCCATTGCCGTCATTATCATCTCCAAATAAACTTACAACGGCTGCAATACCTTCTCCTCCTCTAAGGTATAGTCTATCCTCACCGTTTTGCTGATCTTGGCTAAGTAACTCGTTTTGTATTTGACCATTTAATTCATTTTCAAACACATTTACGTTTATCGCATCAAAAAGCAAGGTGATTTTTTTCTCTTCTCTGGTTGGAGCATTTGCTAGATCTCCATCAACAGTTCCTATACTTGGAGTTTCAAACTGTGATGTAAAATAAATATCAATTTTGGCGGCAGTCATATCAAACTTTAAAAGGTTTGTGTCTGTACCGGTTACCTCAAAAAATATACCTCTAAAATATTCTCTAAAATTGTTGTTGTTTAAAAGTTCTGGAGTGCCTTCCATGTCCAGAATTTTATCCCTAAAAAATGCTTCGGGCAGTTTAACACGAATACCAGGAGCTACAACAGTGCTCTCAGAGGTATTGTCTCCAGCATCATCTTGCTCAAATGTAGTTTCTGTATAACTCTCTGTTGATGGCAAGAAATCTGTAATCGAATAAATTAATTCTCCCTTGAAACTTTCAAACAAATCATTTTGATTACTGAAATATCCCTGAACATCCTCAAACCCAGAATTTGGATCAAAATCTCTCAAGAAGTAATTAGACTCAAAAATAGAAATATCCATAGGAGTGGTTCCGTAAACAGAATCTAAAACATAGCTCGACTCGTCGAGTTCATCAGTTATTTCCTCACTAAAATAAGGTATGTATAAAACGACACTATCCAGTTGTGACAGAAAATTAACACTAGGGTTTGGAGTCTCTAGTGCTACTTGGGCAAGTAAATTTACCTTTGACATTCCGTATACAGGGTCATTGTAAATCCCGAGTTGGTTTATCTGCAAACCATTGGTTTGAACAGCTTGAAACTTCTTACTGTAAGATTGTATTGTTGAGGTAATATCTAGGGTTGCATTTACGTCTTGATCTCCAATAACTTCAGAACCTATGGTTCCTATTTCTTCTTCACAAGATGCCATTAGTACAATGGCGAGCAATACTACCAACAGCTTTGGTAATGCATTATTAATCTTCATACGCTAATTCTAAAAGTATGTTATTGCTCTAATACTTTTGTTTGATAAAATTCTAAATATTCTCGTTCCATGTCTTCCATTTGCTGGAAAGCAAGTACCGGTTTATCTAATCCCCCTATGAATGTTTCTAGTTCTTTTGAAATATCTTCTGAGCCAATAATAACCGCATCTGAGTTGTTGATAGCGACTTTCATTACATTTTCAAAAGTAGGATTATCTAAGTGAGTTAAGGCCTGGTCATCTATTGCATCAAATTTGATTTTATTAGAAACCTCAGCATTGAGTGTTCCGTTAAAACCTTGGTTGTATACAGAGGTTACAATCTTGCTGTTTTCAAACAAAGGCTCATTTCCGTAATAGTTTCTTAGGTAAAGAGGTAAAAAAGAAGCCAACCATCCATGTACATGTATAATATCTGGAGACCAATTTAATTTTTTTACAGTTTCAATAACACCTTTGGCGAAAAATATAGCACGCTCATCATTGTCTTTAAAAAAGTTTCCTTCTTCATCTGCAAAGGTTGCCTTGCGTTTAAAATAATCTTCGTTGTCAATAAAATAAACCTGCATGCGCTCCTTAGGAATAGAGGCTACTTTAATTATAAGTGGCATATCTAAATCGTTGATAACAAGGTTCATTCCAGACAAGCGAATCACTTCATGTAATTGGTGTCTTCGTTCGTTTATATTACCATAACGAGGCATAAAGATTCGTATTTGACCACCGTTATTATTAACCATTTTTGGAGCTTCAAATGACATGGATGAAATCTCTGTTTCTGGCAGGTATGGGATTACTTCTGAGGAAACATATAACACTCTCTTATCTTTCATAAAATCTTTGCTTTTATGTATTATGTGTAAAACGCACAAAATTACGAAAATTTATGCAGACTTAGTTTCAATATCTTAATTTTGCTTTGAGTTTAAAAATCAACTATGGAAGTCTTTACAGAAAATAAAACCTTAACTGCCGCATTGCGTCCATACAGGGTTTCAAAAAAAATCGGGCTTGTTCCTACCATGGGAGCCCTTCATAAAGGCCATTTATCTCTTGTAAGCCAAGCTTTAAAAGACAATGACCTGGTAGTGGTAAGCATCTTTGTGAATCCAACTCAATTCAACAATCAAGGTGACTTGGTTAATTACCCACGCACACTCCAAAAAGACGTAACTCTTTTAAAAACGTTACAAGCAAATGTAGTAGTCTATGCGCCAGAGGCTAACGAGCTTTACAGCAACAACATTGCCTCCAAAAATTACAACTTTGGTAGTATTGAAAGAGAAATGGAAGGCAAGCACAGACAAGGTCATTTTGATGGTGTAGGCACTGTAGTGTCATTGCTTTTTAAAGCCGTAGAACCTAACACAGCATACTTTGGAGAGAAAGATTTTCAGCAATTACAAATTGTAAAAAAAATGACAGCCATAGAAAAATTGCCTGTCGAAATTATTGGCTGCCCTATTATAAGAGAGCCAAGCAATCTTGCTATGAGCTCAAGAAACAAACGATTGAACCCCCAAGAATTAAAAGCCGCAGTAATTATTAGTAAAAGTTTAAAATTAGCGGCGAAGTATTTTCATGAAAAATCAATTTCACAAATAAACACCCTAGTGACAAATTGTTTTAAAGATAGCAGCCTTAGCCTAGAATATTTTGAAATTGCAAATGAAAAAACCTTAAAAACCGTTCGCCGTAAAAGAAAAGGAGTTTCCTATCGTTGCTTTATTGCGGCTTTTGTGGGAGAGGTTCGTTTGATAGACAACCAAAAACTGAGTTAATTTTCTTTAACTTAAGAATTCATGCATCTTAATTTCATATATCTTTGCCAGTATGTTGATACACGTAGTAAAATCTAAAATTCACAGAGTTAAAGTAACCGGTGCAGAACTCAATTACATTGGGAGCATTACCATAGACAAAGACCTTCTTGACGCTGCTAATATTGTAGAGGGAGAAAAAGTACAGGTGGTAAACAATAACAATGGAGAGCGCTTAGAAACCTATGCAATTCCGGGGCCAAGAGGCAGTGGAGAAATCACCCTCAACGGAGCAGCTGCTAGAAAGGTGTCTAAAGGCGATATTTTAATATTAATTACCTACGCCATACTCACGCAAGAAGAGGCAAAAACATTTAAGCCCTCGCTTGTATTTCCTAACCAAGATAATTTACTTATTTAAGGTGAATAAAACACTTGCGAAAATTTTAAAAATTGGAGTTCCGCTAGCCTTAGGGGTGTTTTTAATCTGGTATATCTACAACAAATTTACACCGCTACAACTTCAAGAGCTTTCAGGGTATGTTAAAAATGCAAATTACTGGATTATTGCAGCCTCTGTGTCTTTAAACCTCTTGAGCCATCTAGCAAGAGCACACAGGTGGTCTTTCATGTTAGAGCCCCTGGGTTACAGACCAAAACTGGCCAATAATTTTATGGCAGTTTCTGTAGCCTATCTCATGAATATTTTTATTCCTAAAAGCGGGGAAGTCTCTAGGGGTATTGTGCTAGATAAGTATGAAAAAATTCCTTTCTCTGCAGGGTTTGGAACCATTATAAGCGAACGCATTATAGATCTTTTTTTTCTGATAGGTTTTATTCTTGTAGCACTTGTATTAAAATTTGACATACTGCAGGGCTATATCATAGAAACGATCCCTACCTCAATTGTAAATACCCTATTGATTGGTGTAATTGCCCTTATTGTATTTGTGGGGCTATTTTTGAAGTTCTCTAGATCTAAAACAAATTCAAAAGTTAAAACCTTTTTACTAGGACTAAAAGAAGGGGTGTTGAGTATTATTACCATGAAAAAGAAAGGATTGTTTATTGTGTATTCTTTTGGTATCTGGGGGCTTTATTTACTCTCTTTTTTTGTAGCTACTCAGGCACTGTTAGAAACCTCAGATATAGGCATTGGCACCGTTATTATTGCCTTTGTGGTAGGTAGTTTTACCTTTGCATTTACCAACAGTGGTTTTGGAACCTACCCTGCTGCAATGGCAGGAGTATTGGTTTTATTTAATGTCCCTTTTACCGTTGGAACTGCTTTTGGTTGGATTATTTGGTCATCAGGGATCGCATCAATTATTGTAATTGGTGTTGGGTCACTATTATTTTTGCCGGTGTACAATAAAAACAACTAATAGTTAGTTTTTGTAAGCCGAGGCACATTTTAAAATTTAAGTATCTTACGGCTTTCTTAAAATTTCAGACATGAAAAAAACAATCCTACTTTTAGCTTTTCTAACCTTTGGTTTTCTTGCAAATGCGCAAGTAATCTATGAAGAGTTTAATAGTGATAGACTCCAAGAAACCAGAAGATTAAAAATTCAGCTCCCTCGCAATTACGATACAAACACAGATAAAGTATATCCTGTTATTATTGTCCTTGATGCAGACTATCTATTTGAGCCTGTTGCAGGTAATGTAGACTACTTTAGCTACTGGGAAGACATGCCAGAATCTATTGTAGTTGGTGTTATGCAAGCCAGAACACGCTTTGATGATTGTAATTACGACTCGGGCAATTATTTGCCCTCAGAAAAAGGTGCAGACTTTTTTGAATTTCTTGGCCTAGAGCTTTTACCATACATTGATGAGAGCTACCGCACTGCAAAATTTGTTGTAGGTGTTGGCCATGATTTTACGGCAAACTTTTTAAACTTTTACCTCTATAAAAGCCCACCTCTTTTTAATGGATATATTGTGCTAAGCCCAGAGCTATCTCCAAACGCCACCACACGTATGGCAGGAAGAATTCCAAAAATTACCACAGAGATTTTTTACTATTTGGCCACAGCAACCGATGATATTAAAGAGCTAACCCAAGACGCAGAAGCGTTAAACAACACTTTAAAATCGATAGATACACCAAATTTTAATTACTACTATGATAATTTTCAAGGCGCCACCCACTACTCTTTGGTAGCCCGTGGTATCCCTGTAGCGCTGGAAAAAATGTTTGCTATCTACCGCCCAATAAGTAGGGAAGAATACAACACGGTTTTACTAACTATAAAGACCCCTATTAGTGATTACCTTATTGACAAGTACAAAACCATTAAAGATCTTTTTGGTATTGATGATATCATCCGGGTTAACGACTACATAGCAACCACCAAGGCCGCCGAAAAACAAAAACAGTGGGAGTCACTCAAGGTTATTGCAGAAATGGCAAAAAGAGAGTACCCAGAAACCGTATTAGGCCCATATTATTTGGGGCGTTACTATGAGGAGGTAGGAGAGCCTAAAAAAGCAATGCGTATTTTCCAAGGAGCTTTTGATAAAGAAGAGGTCGGTTTTATAACCCTAGATGTGATGCTGGATAAGGCAGACAAAATCAAAGAGGACTTTGGGTACTAAAAAAGAGCCTTAATTGTTAACTACTTTATGGCTGTTGTAAATCAAATATCAAGATAATCACTATTTTTATAGCTACCAATGGCTAAAACAAAAACTACTTTTTTCTGTCAAAATTGCGGGGCACAATCTGCCAAGTGGCAAGGGCAATGTACCTCTTGTAAACAATGGAACACCATTGCAGAAGAGGTCATTCAGAAAGCAGAAAAAGCAACCTGGGATATTTCACAAACAAATACATCTGCTACAATAAGAGCCTCCAAACCTCAAAAGGTTTCTGAAATATCTACCAATGCAGAGGCTAGAATAAACACCAAAAACAAGGAGTTAAACCGCGTGCTGGGAGGCGGGCTTGTGCCTGGCAGCCTTACCCTTTTAGGAGGCGAGCCTGGAATAGGAAAAAGTACTTTGATGCTGCAAATAGCATTACAATTACCTTACAAAACGCTCTATGTTTCAGGGGAGGAAAGTGCACAGCAAATTAAAATGCGCGCCCAAAGAATTCATCCCAATAGTGAGCATTGTTATATTTTAACAGAAACGAAAACGCAGCATATTTTTCGGAACATTGCACAAATGCAGCCAGATATTGTAGTTATAGACTCTATCCAAACCTTGCATACAGATCATATAGAAAGCAGTCCTGGAAGTATCTCACAGATACGAGAAACCACAACAGAGCTTATAAAATTTGCTAAAGAAACTGCAACCCCTGTTATCCTTATTGGCCACATCACCAAAGATGGAAATATTGCAGGACCTAAAATTTTAGAACACATGGTAGATACGGTACTTCAGTTTGAAGGAGACCGCAATCATGTCTACAGAATTCTAAGAGCCAATAAAAATCGTTTTGGAAGTACCAATGAAATAGGCATTTACGAAATGCAAGGAAGTGGGCTTCGGGAGGTTTCAAACCCCTCAGAGATACTACTGTCCAAAAACGAAGAAGAACTCAGCGGGACAGCAATTGCATCTACCCTTGAAGGGATGAGACCGCTGCTCATAGAAATTCAAGCCCTAGTGTCTACGGCTGTATACGGGACTCCTCAAAGAAGTGCAACTGGCTATAATGCCAAACGTCTTAACATGATTTTGGCCGTTCTTGAAAAAAGAGCAGGCTTTAAACTTGGAGCCAAAGATGTGTTTTTAAATATTACCGGAGGTATCTCTGTAGATGATCCCGCCATTGACCTAGCAGTTGTAGCGGCAGTACTCTCCAGCAATGTAGATATCACCATAGACAAAACCATGTGTTTTGCTGCCGAAATTGGCCTAGCCGGTGAAGTGCGCCCTGTAAATAGAATTGAGCAGCGTATCTTAGAGGCAGAAAAATTAGGTTTTGAAAGCATCGTTATCTCCAAATACTGTAAGCTTCCCAAACAAACTTATGGCATACAAATTATTAAACTAGGGAAAGTACACGATGTGGTCAAACACCTGTTTGCCTAATACACTAAAAAAACAGCTATACTATTTTTTTCTAAGGAGCAGGATTAGGTATTGCTTGATGCACCTGTTGTAGTTCTTTTATAATTTCTTCAGACAAGGTAAGATGGATACTCTCTATATTTTCTGATAGCTGCGGGATGCTTGTAGCGCCAATAATGGTACTGGTTACAAAGGGCCTGTCATTTACAAAAGATAAGGCCATTTGAGAGAGGGAGAGGCCGTGTTTTTTTGCGATAGCATCATAGGCCTGAGTTGCTTTAACAGATCCCTCGCTATGATACCTAGAGTAATTTGGAAACAAAGTTACTCTTGCTCCTTCAGGTTTTTTTCCGTCTAAATACTTGCCAGACAACATGCCAAATGCAAGAGGAGAATACGCTAAATATCCTATATTTTCCATGTGTAACACTTCAGTAAGTCCTATCTCATCTCTACGCTGTAATAAACTATAAGCATTTTGGATAGACACCATTTTAAGTTTTCCTTTTCTGTGCTCCTCCATGTAGCGCATCGCGCCAAAAGGCGTTTCATTACTCAGCCCAATATGACGAACTTTCCCGGCTTTAACGTAGCTCTCTAGGCGGTTTAAAATTTCTCCTATGTTATCTTCCCACTGCGCATTTGCGCTGTGATTATAATCACGGACTCCAAAAATATTAACAGCTCTTTCTGGCCAATGTAATTGATATAGATCTAGATAATCTGTCTGCAAACGCGCTAAGGTTTTATCTAGCGCATCATCTAAAGAGGCTTTGCTAAAATCAAGATTTTCGCGCATTGAATTAAATATACCACGGCCACTCCCTGTAATCTTAGAGGCTAAAACCACCTTATCTCTGTTTTTGTTTTTGGCAAACCAACTGCCAATGTACTTTTCTGTTAGGCCTTGTGTTTTTGGGGTATAAGGAACCGCATACATTTCTGCGGTATCAAAAAAATTAACGCCTTTATCAAGGGCATAAGTCATCTGTTGGTGTGCCTGGTCTTCTGTGTTTTGACGACCAAAGGTCATGGTTCCTAAACAAATTTTACTGACCTGGATATTGGTGTTGGTAAGGGTGGTGTATTTCATGAAAATGTGCTGTTAGAACAGCGTCAAATTATTAATTACGGTGAGCATCAAAAGTACAATAAAGCTTTTTTAAAAAGCCAGCTCTACCATATGTGGGCAATGATCACTATGGACGGCTGCTGGCAGTATAACAGCACGTTTTATGTGCTGTTTTAAAGGCTGAGAAACCATATTATAATCTATACGCCAACCTTTGTTATTGGCTCTAGCATTTGCACGATAGCTCCACCAGGTGTATTGGTCTGGTTGTTTGTTAAGGTGTCTAAAACTATCTATAAAACCTTGATTTATAAATTCATCAAGCCACGCGCGCTCTATGGGTAAAAAACCACTAGAATTTTTATTGGATACGGGATTGTGAATATCAATGGCCTTATGACATATGTTGTAATCTCCACAAATAACCAAATTAGGAAGTTCTTTTTTCAAGGTGTTTACATACTCTTGAAATAAAGCCATATACTCTAATTTGTGCTCTAAACGAGCACTATTGGTGCCGCTAGGGAGATACAAACTCATGATACTAACCTCTTTAAAATCTACTCTTATGTTTCTACCCTCAAAATCCATAGACTCAATGCCTGTTCCATAGGCAACATGGGTAGGTTCTTGCTTGCAGAAAATAGCCACACCACTATAGCCTTTTTTTTGAGCACTAAACCAGTAATGGTATGGATATCCAGCTGCCTGGATAGCCTCTAGATCTACTTGTTCTTTAGTTGCCTTGGTTTCTTGTATGCAAACCACATCTGCATCGGTGGTTTGCAGCCAAGGTAAGATATCTTTGCGCATCGCTGCACGAATTCCGTTTACGTTATAGCTTAGTATTTTCATGCTACTAAATTAAATAAGATTGTATTTTTAGCTATGCCTATCTTTGAAAGGTTTTCATAAAACAATCAACAAATTTTAAATTTTTACGTTAATAAATCATAGCAACGCTGTTTGGCCTAAATGTAACGGGTGTCATCTTATGAAAAAGGTATTATTTTTAGCGGTATTTTTTATAGTCTTTTTAGGTTATGGCCAAGAGAGTGGGGCAAAGTATCGTAGCAAAAAAGTAGCGGTAAGAGATACAATTTCGGTGGATACTGTAGGGCTTAATCCTTCAAAGTTACGTATCGAAGACTTGCAGGGAAATACCATAGACCCTATACTGTACAGCGTTGATTACCCTAAGGCCTTGGTATTTCCCTCAGAAATTTTACTAGCCAAAAACGATTCCTTACGTATAAACTATTTGGTGTTTCCTGAGTTTTTAACCAAAGAATACTTTGAGTTTGACCAAGCAATTATTGTAGAAAGTACAGGGAGTATTGAAAAATTATATACGCTAGATCAAAGTAGTAATGAAAGTCTGTTCACTCCTTTTAATGGGCTTAATACCTCGGGTAGTATCTCTAGAGGGATTACTATTGGAAATAATCAAAACGCTGTTGTAGACTCACAACTAGATTTGCAAATTACAGGAAAGTTAAGTGATAAAATATCCATACGGGCATCTATACAAGATGCTAACATACCAACCCAAAGAGGAGGGTACACCCAAAATCTAGAAGAGTTTGACCAAATATTTATTGAACTCTACAGTGACACCTGGAACATTCGGGCCGGAGATGTAGACCTGCAAAATCAAAACAGCTATTTTGGCCGCTTTACAAAAAAAGTGCAAGGGATATCTCTAGGGGCAACACTAGCGCATGATAGTGGCGCCAAAACCAGCACCTTTGCAGCTGCGGCACTGGTAAGAGGGGTCTTTAGTAGCAGTAATTTTGTAGGGCAAGAAGGAAACCAAGGCCCTTATAAACTTGTGGGCCCTGATGGTGAGTTGTTTGTTCTTATTGTATCTGGTAGTGAAAAGGTGTATGTGAATGGTATGTTGTTAAACCGTGGAGAGAATGAAGATTATCTTATTGATTACAATGCCGGTGAGATAAAATTTAACCCCACCTACGGCATTACAGCAAACATGCGTATTAGGGTAGAATATCAGTTTACAGAGCGAAATTATACTCGTTTTATTGGTTATGGCGGGGGAGATTACACCTCAGATACCTTTGATATTGGCGCCTATGTGTATACAGAGAATGATGTGAAAAACCAACCCTTGCAACAGTCTCTATCTAGTGAGCAAGTAGCTATACTGCGAGGAGCTGGTGATGATCAAGGTGCAATGACAGCGCCGTCTTCTGTGCCAGATACCTATGAAGATGGCAAGTTTTTATACAAAAAACAGCTCTATTTAAATGGAGAAGAAATATTTGTGTTTTCAAACAACCCCCAGGACGAGCTTTTTAATGTGCGCTTCTCCCTTGTGGGAGATAACCTTGGAGATTATAGGCTCTCTGAAGGTTCGGCAATTAATAAAATTTTTGAATACATCCCTCCTATTAATGGTGAGGCTCAAGGAAATTACGCGCCATTTATACGGCTTAATGCTCCAACAAAATTACAGGTTGGAGGTGTAAAAGCGAGCTACCATCCTGGGGAGAAGACTACCGTCAATTTTGAATTAGCTGGAAGCAAAAAGGATCTGAATTTATTTTCTGAGCGAGACAACAATGACAATGATGGCTATGCGGCCCATCTTGAATTTCAGCAAGATATTATCAAAAGACCCGATAGCTTATTGGTAAGTGCTGTTGGAACTTTTGATTTTATAAACCGAAATTTTAGATCCATAGAACGCTTGTATAATGTAGAGTTTAATAGAGACTGGAATTTAACAAACCCTCAAGGAGACCAGCGTTTTGTTACCCTTGGAGTAAACGCAGTTTCAAACACATTTGGCACGGCTTACTATAATTTTGAACAGCTACAATTTTCTGAAAATTATAAGGGCTCAAGGCACCAACTCGCGGCAAATACAAAGTATAAAAAACTTAATTTGATAGCAGATGCAAGCTATCTTGATAGTGAAAGTAGTGTGCTTAAAACACAATTTTTGCGAGGAAACTCTAGGGCTAGTTATTCTTTTAAAAAAGCCTGGATAGGAGCTAAAGTAGGTTTTGAAAACAACAGTGTACGCGCCATTGAAAAAGACACCTTAACCCCTTTGAGCATAAAATACACGGCCTATGAAACCTTTGCTGGTATTGGTGATAGTACCAAGGTGTTTTTGCAAGGTGGATACCGCTTTAGAACCAACGATAGTTTAAAAAATGGTAGCGTGCAGCGGGTGAGTAAAAGCAATACCATTTATCTGCAGTCTAAAGTTCTTAATACTAAAGATGGACAACTATCTGTGTTTGCTAATTACCGTGTTTTAGAAACTACCACAGATCAACAAACACAAACATCATTAAACGCCCGAGTGTTATACAATCAAAACCTTTTTAAAGGTCTTATTAGGCTAAACACAAGCTTATCTTCAAACAATGGGGTAACCCCTCAACAAGATTTTACTTACATAGAGGTAGACCAAGGAGAAGGTATTTACACCTGGAATGATTACAACGCAAACGGCATACAAGAACTTGAAGAATTTGAGATAGCACAGTTTCAAGATCAGGCAAATTTTATTCGAATTTTACTGCCAAACCAACGCTTTATAAAAATACGAGAAAACACCTTTGGGCAAACACTTACCTTTAATGGCCAGAAGTGGGCTGGTAAAAAAGGGGGTTTAAAAATAGTATCTCGGTTTTACAACACAACCTCCTTTATCATTGACAGAAAAATACGCAGAGCCAACGAAGATTTTAATATCAACCCATTTAAAGATGGTAAACAAAACCAATTGGGCCTTGTATTAAACTTTAGAAACACCTTGTTTTTCAATAGAGGAAAACAGCGCTATACTACAAACTATACCTATCTTAATACAGCCACAGACAACCTTCAATCTTTGGGGTTACAATCAAGCAAACTTGAGAGTCACCAAATCAACTTTACGCATAAATTTGCGAAAAGCTGGCTGCTAATTGCCAAAGGTATCAGCGGCACAAATGAAAGCATTTCTGAAAATTTTCAGGCCAGAAACTACATCCTAGAAACCTTTGAGGTGAGTCCTAAGATATCTTACCTGCTTAATAGCCAAACTCGTTTTGATATCTTTTACAATAGCGTTGGTAAAGAAAATACCATCAATGGCCTGGAGGTGTTAAGCCAGCAAAAATTAGGCGCCTCTTTTGCATATGCAAATGCCGAAAAAATCTCTATTAATGGTGAATTCTCTTTTATTGACAATGCATTTAAAGGGAATGCTTTCTCACCTGTTGCATACCAAATGCTAGAAGGGCTGCAGCCAGGGAATAATTACACATGGCGCTTATTGTTTCAAAAACGTATTACCAAATACCTGGATGCCAACCTTAATTATAATGGCAGAAAAAGCCAAACAAGCAATACAGTTCATACAGGTAGCCTGCAATTAAGAGCCTTTTTCTAGAAGACGTTATTCCATAAAAAAAAGGCCCCATTGCTGGTGGCCTTTTTTATATCTAAAAGTATAATGTGTTATTTAACAATAATACGCTGCACTTTGTTTAATGACTCAGATCCAATTTTTATGAAATACACTCCAGAAGAGACATGTGACATATCAATTGTTTTACTAAAACCTGTACCATTATATTCTAACACGTAATAGGCTAGGGTTTGCCCTAAGGTATTAATCACGTATACTGGCAAGTCATTGGTATATGAAGGACTCTTGAAGTTAAGATCAAAATAGTTTTGATCTTGACTTGAAATTACAAAATCTGCATCATAAAATGACTCGTTAAGACCAAGCTCATCTGTGATATTAGCAGTGTAATCTTCTGTCTCTCCATATGTTGTTTCTTCACAGGCATCTACAGGAACATCTGCGTTCCAATTTGTCTTTATACGCATTCTGTGCGATCCTAAAGTTGCATTTGCTGGTATGGTCATAGAAGTAGTCTCTGTATAGTTACCTGCATTAGATCCTGGAGCAATAACATAATTATTTAAAATTACTTCGTTGTTAGAAAACGTAAAATCGTCGTTATAATCAACCCAAACCTTTACAAATTGATTCCCATATCCTGTAGATAGCGTAATATCATAGGTTCCGCCCTGTGCTAGGTTAGCTATAAGATCTGTGAAATCTCCATAACCATCTGTCTCACATCCTGAAGGATTGTTGATTTCTTCAACAGAAACTAAAGTTAAACCATCTCCAAGAGTACAGTTTGTTTCAGGTTGGCATAAAAAGTTTGACACCTCAGCAGATGTATCATCATTTGAAGGATTGTCATCACCAGGAAGTTCTGTTCCTGCAACAAATACATAGTCTGTAAGTTCAGATAAATCTACCGTCGTTGTAAATGAATAGGTGTCTGTAGCTCCTTGAGCTATTGAACCTGTGTAAGTTTCATTAACAGGCGCTGCTCCATCTAAAGAATAAAATACTGGAATTGATGTTTGTGTAATCGTTCCAAAATTTTCGATTTCTATGGTTACCACCTCAGCGTCAGACAAGCCACTTTCAGTTACTGGAGAAGTGATTGCAACTACACCTGTATCAAGGCCAAGTAAAGAAGTTACATCACTACAAAACTCATCGTTATCTGGTATTTCATCTCCAGAGAGGTTTGTTCTAGCACACAGGTTATAGGTTTGTCCATCTACACTCATATCTACCGTTGCGGTAAAAGTGTAATTGATATTACTTGCAGGGGCAATAGGCCCAGCAACTACCTCTGTTACGGGTGTTCCACCATCTAAGGTAAAACTTACCTCGATGTTTGACTGGGTTACAGTTCCAAAATTACGTACAACAACCTCTACGGTTTCTGTCGAAGAAAGATCACCATCAATAGGAGTAACAAAAGCAATAATACCAGCATCTACATTTGCATCTGGTGCAATTTTAAAACGTCCTACATTAGCTGCTCTTTGATTCCCTGGGGTATCTGCAGTATGTACCTCATTGGTAAAATAAAAGGTTGCATCATCACTAGGATCAATGTCAATCTTACTGTAATCACCGTAACGTCCTCCAGAAATAGCTGCATCTCCGGGAGCGATAACTTCTTCGGCAACTGTCATCACTCCTAAAGGATCTGATGCAAATCTACCCGTGTAGTAAGAACCTACCTCTGTGTTTCCATTTCCTTGAACACTCATCGCTGAGTATCCCATACCAATGTTTCCTTGGTTGTCCATCATTAAACTTGCATTCCAGGCGTGTTTTCCCTCTGGAGAGGCATAGGTTCCTTCTTGGTATAGTGTCCAAGGGGCTCCATCTGAAGTTTGACGGAATTCATACCATCTTACTGCTGCTCTTTTACCACCGCCAGATGGGTCTATATCAATCACATGGTTAAATACTGCTGAATTATGTGTTGAAAATTTTCTAAACTGTGCTTGGTTCATTACAATACCCTGTAATGCATCAAGTAAACTACCACCATTTGGCTGGGCTAAATTACTAAAAGAGCCTCCATCAAAAATAGATGTAAATGGTGTTACTGGAATTTGTTGTGCAGCGGTAATTGAAGAATTTCCAGGTGTTGAGAAATCTACATTTGCGCTCCAAAATTTGATATGATCTTCAGAAACACCTCCGTAAGAGTTATCTTGAAAAAAGACAATTGGTGCGTTTCCTGGAGCTGGCATGTCACCATTTGTAACATTCAGGGCTTGAGGAGATGCGAATCCAAAAGTAGCCATTCCTGGTAATTGAAACCCTTGTATAGATACAGAGCCAGCACCCGCTAACATTGCAGCGCGGTCCATGGCATATAATCTGTTTCCGTTAGACTGGTCTGTGAGGTAGTATCCATCACTCCATACAGAAAGTTTGTTGTAATCATTTACAGAACCAATGTTGTAAATATTCCAATCTGAAGTGATAGGATTTCCAGTTTGTGAAACTGCAATTTGAGCACCACCACCTAGGTATGAAATTATCCATCTATCTGCGGCTGTGTCATAAGATACTGTTAGGTCACAACAACCATTAGATGGAAATATCGCTGGGTTAGGATTTGTTGGCCCAACTAGTTCATTTCCGTCTTTATCGAAAATTGCAAATTTTGTATTCCAAACCACAAAAACATGTTCTGGACCTACGGCTAATGCAGGGTCTGTTGGGTTAGAACCTGTATATCCTGCATCCCATACTGCATCTGCAGAATTTACTTTCACACTCCCTGTTAGAAGGTGTGGGTTTTTAGAGAGTAAGTCTCCCGTTGATCCTTTTCCTGCAATTACCTCTCTTTTTGGTCTTCTTGTTTTAGAGTACCTTCCATCTCTTGCCTCTCCTGTTGTTGGAGTAGAAACAAGCTGGTCCATTTTTGAAGACAAAGAGGGAGTCACGGTAACTAATTGGAGTTCTCCAATGTAATCAGGTTTTGTTGGTTGTGTTTGAGCTTGCGCAAATGCTACTGTTAAGCAAAAGCTTAACAGCATAAATAATTTAGTTTTCATAGTTTTTTTAATGTAAAAATAATTATTATCAAAAAATAATAGCCAAATAGTGAGGTTTTAATGAGAATATTAGATTGTTTTGGATTAAAAATCAAAACAATAGGGCGTTTTAGGTATTTATCTCTGGCCGCTTTATTAAAACAAATTTCATTACATTGTAAGCTATAGTAGCATCACAAAAAAGCCACATAATAATACCATCTAATGATTTTAAAACCCATTTATATTACTCTTTTTGTTTTGTTGGGAGTTTGCTGCTCATCAAAGAAAACAAGCGCTGATATAACCCAAAAAAGCCAGATAAGCAGTTTTAAAAAAGCTGAACTAATCTCTAAGGGTTTTACCCCTGGAGTTATCCAGAAGAGTACCCAAAAAGAAGATTGTATATTCACAATTCAAGTTAGTGAGCAACACAAGCAGCCTTACTTCCTTGATCCTATTAATCTAGATGAGACCTACAAAAAAAATGGACTAGCCGTATTTTTTAAATACAGAGCTCTTAGAATGATGAACCGCTGCCAGAGAGCAAATCCTGTTGAGATTCAAGAAATGCAAACAAATTAACTGCTTTTTAAAGGCTCAAATTTCAGAACAATAAAAAACCCCAATGACAATATCATTGGGGTTTTTATATGCTACCAGACGGTATTTATTGCAGCCAATCTTTCATGGACAAGCTCTTGGAAACCAAATCTGAAATATCTGAAATAGCAATACGCTCCTGCTCCATAGTATCTCTGTGACGAATGGTTACTGTTTTGTCTTCAAGGGTTTGGTGATCTACCGTTACACAAAATGGTGTACCATTAGCATCTTGGCGTCTGTAGCGCTTGCCAACGGCATCTTTTTCATCGTAAAACACGTTGTAATCCCACTGTAAATCTTCAATAATTTGTTTTGCAAGCTCTGGTAGCCCATCTCTTTTTATGAGTGGAAATACCGCAATTTTTACAGGAGCCAAAATAGCCGGTAATCTTAAGACGGTTCTTGAAGAGCCGTCTTCTAGTGTTTCTTCTTGTAAAGAATTACTAAACACAGCCAAGAACATTCTATCAAGACCTATAGATGTTTCTACCACGTAAGGGGTGTAATTTTCTTTGAGCTCTGGGTCAAAAAATTGTAATTTTTTGCCGCTATGGGTCTCATGTGCTTTTAAATCAAAATCTGTACGAGAATGAATTCCTTCCAATTCTTTAAAACCAAACGGAAATTTAAATTCTATGTCTGTGGCAGCATTGGCGTAATGTGCCAGCTTTTCATGGTCATGAAAACGGTAATTCTCTGGGCCAAGACCTAATGAATGGTGCCATTTTAGTCTAGTTTCTTTCCAGTAATCATACCATTTCATCTCCTGGCCTGGGCGTACAAAAAATTGCATTTCCATTTGTTCAAACTCACGCATTCTAAAGATAAATTGTCTTGCCACAATTTCATTCCTGAAGGCTTTTCCTGTTTGTGCAATTCCAAAAGGAATTCTCATTCTTCCTGTTTTTTGCACATTTAAAAAGTTTACAAAAATACCTTGGGCTGTTTCTGGACGCAAGTATAAATCTGTAGCCGTTTCAGCAGAGGCGCCAAGTTTGGTACCAAACATCAAATTAAACTGCTTTACATCTGTCCAGTTTTTAGAGCCGCTCACGGGGCATACAATGCCTAATTCTTCAATGAGTGCTTTTACTCCAAGGAGGTCTTCTGCCTCTAAAAGGCGCGCCATGGTAGATAGCATTTCAGCCTTTTTCTCTCTATAGCCAATCACCCTAGCATTGGTGGTGACAAACTCTGTTTCGTTAAAAGCATCTCCAAAACGTTTTTTGGCTTTGGTGATTTCTTTTTGAGCTTTATTTTCAAGTTTCTCTGCATGATCCTCAATCAAAACATCTGCGCGATATCTTTTTTTAGAGTCTTTGTTATCTATAAGCGGATCACTGAAGGCATCAACGTGACCAGAAGCTTTCCAGGTTTTTGGGTGCATTAGTATTGCGGCGTCTAAGCCCACAATATTTTGATGCATGTACACCATACTTTTCCACCAGTACTCGCGTATGTTCTTTTTTAATTCTACCCCATTTTGAGCGTAATCATACACCGCACTTAGCCCGTCATAGATTTCACTAGAACCAAAGATGTACCCATACTCCTTTGCATGAGAAATTACTTTTTTGAATTGATCTTCATTGTTTGCCATAGCACAAAAATATAAAAATCCACTGCCATATGATGGGCAGCAGATTTTATTTTTTAAGTATTTTTTGAAATCTTACTTTAACATGAGTGTTGTACTCCCAATTTGCCTCTGAGCATCAAAAATATTGATGGTATACAACCCCTTTAATACATCTTGGCCTGTAGTGCCTACAATTGCACATACATCAAGGGCTTGGTTTTCATAAAAAACACTTTCGCTTTTGCTGTAGGTTAGTAGATCTTGGCCAAAGGTGATGTTTGATTTATCTCCAATGATGTTATTATCAGGATTAATAACCTGGACATATAATACCCTATCTCCTGCCTGTGCCAAGGTATTTGGCGCTATGGTGTAACAAACCCTAATTTTATCTGCTCTGCTGGCACGCTTGGTTTGTTTTATTTTACCTCCCCTACGTACAATAATAGCCGTAGCATCTAGATTGGTAATACCAATCAAAGCACCTTTCTCTAAAGAGTTAAACAGTTGAGTATTTGCTGTTGTTACAGAGTCTACGACTTTAATAGTTTTATTTAAAACCGCGGTTGTGCTGTCTTTCTCTATGGCCAATCGCTGAGTGACAATTAGTAAACTATCTGCGCGTTTAAAGAGTTGTGTGCGCTCATTTTTTAGGGCTCTAACCTGGGCCTTGTATCTGTTAATTATAGAAAGATTGGCCTTGTAATTTTTGACAGAGTCTAGAAGTACTACAATGCGGTCTCTTGCGGCTATTAACTCTTTGTCTTTAAGCTCATTGTCTTGCAAAATCTCATTGTAAGAAACAACAATGGCTTCCAGCTCTTTTTGAACCTCTGCTTTATCTGCCTCTAAAAAAAGTACTGTTTCTTTATTTTGCTGAATCAATGTATAGGTATACCCCGCTAAGGATACTAACAAAACCACCAATAGGCCTATTAAAATCTTTGCACGATTATTGTTACTGCTTTGAGTTGTCATGATGTGTGTTTGGTGTTAATTTATTACATTACAGATGCCAAAGGTACTAAAACTAAAAAGTAATGCTTAAGATACTCAACTCCCTTTTAGATCTTTTATTTCCAAAAATCTGCAATGGTTGTGGGGGAGTTCTCACTGCTCATGAACAAATTATTTGCACCACTTGTAGGCACCAGGCAACAGTGGCTGGATTTCATATAACAAAGGCAGATACCCTAAAAAACATATTTTACGGCAGGGTGGCTATCCAAGAAGCAACCGCTCTTTTAAAGTTTCAAAAAAAAGGCATCACACAAACATTATTACACAATCTTAAGTATAAGAAGCAAGAAGAGATCAGCGCTTTTCTGGGCTACTGGCTTGGGGCAGAACTCTCAGAGATACCTGCCTATAAAAACATTGATGTAGTGGTTGGTGTGCCGCTTCACAAAGACAAACAAAAAGCGAGAGGGTATAACCAAGTAACAGGTTTTGGCAAGGCAATTGCCGAGGTTCTTGACATTGTTTATCTGGAAGATGTGCTGGTCAAGGTCTCAAAAACAGACTCACAAGTTTTTAAAACAAGGGGTAAAAGAATCCAAGACAACCAAGAATTTACCCTTATAAACTCAGCGAAGATTAAAGACAAGCACATTTTACTTGTTGATGACATTGTTACCACTGGAGCTACTTTAGAGAGTTGTGCTGTGCTATTACAACAAGCAGAAAATGTAAAAATTAGTATTGCCACCATGGCAATTTCTCTGTGATAGAGATCTCTATTTTTTAAAGAGCGTTACAATAAAACTTTTCCTATTTTTGTTGGGTACTATGCAACAGCAACACCACTCAAATACGTATCGCCTTTTATACATACCCATTGTATTTCTTTTTCTGCTTTCTTTTACAGATTGCGCAAAAAAAGGAAGACCCAGCGGCGGGCTTCGTGATACTATTGCGCCAGTTATTTTGCGTAGCGCTCCAGAGAATTTTACGACCAATTTCAAAAACAATGAAATTCGTATCACCTTTGATGAATTTATAAAACTCAAGGATATTTCCAAGGAGCTTATTATTTCTCCACCACTAAAATACGCGCCTATAATAACCCCATTGAGTGTTTCTAAGGTGTTGAAAATAAAAATTCTAGACACCCTTAAAGACAACACAACCTATAGTTTTAACTTCGGAAATAGTATTCAAGACAATAATGAAGGAAATCTATTTCCAAATTATAAGTATGTGTTTTCTACAGGGAGTTATATTGATAGCCTAACTTTAAAAGGAACTGCTATTGATGCCCTGCATCCTGTAACAGATTTTCCAACAACTGTTGCTTTATATCAAGTAGACCAGTCTTACAAAGACTCCTTAGTGTTTCTAGAGAAGCCCACCTACATTACCACGACCATTAATGAAACAAACAATTTTGAATTAAGCAATCTCAAGCAGGGCACCTACCAACTCATCGCCCTAAAGGAGCAAACTAGAAACTATACCTTCCAGCCTAAGACAGATAAAATAGGCTTTTATAAAGACCTTATTACCATCCCTACAGACAGCCTCTTTGAGTTAAGACTGTTTAAAGAAGTGCCAGATTTTAAACCAACACGCCCAAAGCTAGAGAGCAGCAATAGAATCTCTTTTGGGTATGAGGGAAAAACAGACAATTATCAAATTACCTTACTCACGCAAATGCAGGAGGATTTTCAATACCGGATTATAAAACAGCCTGGTAGAGATACCCTAAACTTTTGGTTTAAACCAAAGGTTACTGAAGATTCTCTGGTATTTGTTACAAAAAACAAACTACAGATTGATACTACCACGGTGCGCTTTAGAGAACTATACTCAGACTCTTTACGCCTTACGGCTATTAACGATAGGTTGATATCTTTAGGGGATACCCTAAAGCTAAAAGCAAATACACCTTTAATTACTATAAATTCAGAGAAAATTTCTGTAGTTACTAAAGACTCCCTAGCCATAGACTTTGTGGCGCAAATAAATACCAAAGAAAATGCTGCCCAGATTGTTTTTGACAAACAAGAAGAACAGCTCTATAGCATCACTCTGCGCAATGGCGCTTTGACAGATTACCTATCAAACATCAATGACTCTGTTGTGTATAGGCAACAAGTAAAACCCATTGCAGATTTTGCGTCTCTAAATCTTACTCTTGATAATGCAGATGAATTCCCATTACTTATAGAACTTATTGATGAAAAATTTAAGGTGGTGAAACAGACCTACCTAGAGGCAAATGCCCCTGTATTTTTTGAGCACATTAACCCTGGCAAGTACTTTATTCGCCTTATTGTGGATCAAAACAAAAATAAAATTTGGGATCCAGGAAACTTCCTTGATAAACTAGCCCCAGAGAGGGTGGTGTACTACCCTTCAATAATAGAACTGCGCGCCAATTGGAGCTGGAGTGAAACCTTTACCTTAAAGTAAAATCATCTGCGTCTTTTAGAAACTCTAAGGCGTCTCTAGTGCTTTGTATATGCTGTTTATCTAAGGTGATGGTTTGTATAAATGCTGTTTCATACTCTTGGGTAGAGAGTTGTTTACCCAAACAATCGTATACTGCAGAGTGCCCCGGGTACATATGCCCATTTCCATCTTGGCCAATTCTGTTTACACCTATACAATAACTCATGTTTTCAATAGCCCTCGCCTGCAACAAAACATCCCAAGCAGCAATACGCTTTTGTGGCCAATTGGCAGTGTACAACAGCACATCATACCCTACATTATTGCGGGCCCAAACAGGAAAACGCAAATCATAACATATCAATGGGCAAATTTTAAACCCTAAATATTCAATAAAAACACGCGCAACTCCAGATGTGAAAACCTGATGCTCACCGGCCAAGGTAAAGGTGTGTTTTTTATCATAGGTGTGTATCTCTCCAAGTGGAGTTACAAAAAGTAACCTGTTGTAAAAATCATCCCCATCTTTTATAATGATAGTTCCTACAATGGCACAAGAAAGAAGTTTTGACGTTGTAATAAGCCACTGCAAGGTGTCTCCATTTTGAGTTTCTGAAAGATGCTCCGCATTCATAGAAAACCCTGTGGTAAACATCTCTGGCAACACAATTAAATCTGTGGTGTTTGCCAGTGGGCTGAGTATTTTAGAAAAATGAGCTCTATTTGCCTGTGGGTTTTCCCAGTGCAAGTTAGACTGCACTATACTTACCCTTAGTTTGAGAGACTTCATGAGCTTAGGCCTCTAAAAGAGCTAGAACAGCATCACTGGATTGCATTTTAGCATGCTCTAAGGCAGTGTTACCTTTGTCATCTATGGCACTTTTATCTGCGCCATGAGCCAACAGTAGTGCTGCAATTTCTGGCTTGTTAAAGGTAGCTGCAAAAATAAGAGCAGTAGCTCCATTAAAATTTGAAATGTTTACATCAGCGCCGCTATTAATGAGCAACTTGGCAATGGCACTGTAGCCTTTAAAACAAACACCCATAAGCGCTGTATTCCCTGAGGCGTCTTGAGTGTTTATATCTTGAGGCTGCTGCAAAATAACCCTTACAATATCCATATGTCCATAATAAGTAGCTAGCAGTAAGGCAGTAGAACCACGCTGATCTTTTTCTTGGGCCAATGAAGGATTTTCTTTTACTAAAGAGGTAACCATAGAAACATCTGCGTTTCTAATAGCGTCAAAAAGGGATGTACTCATAGTGTTTTAATTAAAAAAGCGAATAGTAAAGATACCACACCAAAGGCAATATAAAAAAGCCAAGCATTTCTGCTTGGCTTTTTATATTTATTTGCTACATCCTTGCCTGCTATCCTTTTATACTCGCAGATAGGTATTCGCGGTTCATGCGGGCAATGTTCTCTAGTGATATTCCTTTTGGACACTCTACCTCACAGGCTCCCGTATTGGTGCAATTACCAAACCCTTCTTTATCCATCTGTTCTACCATATTAAGCACACGCTCTGAGGCCTCCACTTGCCCTTGGGGCAACAAGGCGTACTGAGATACTTTTGCAGAGGTAAATAGCATCGCACTTGCGTTTTTACAAGCAGCCACACAAGCCCCACAACCAATACAAGTTGCAGCTGCAAAGGAATCATCAGCATTTTCTTTGTTTACAGGAATTGCATTTGCATCAATAGTGTTTCCTGATGTGTTTACTGAAATGTATCCTCCTGCATGTTGTATTCTATCAAATGCACTGCGATCTATCATTAAATCTTTTACTACCGGAAATGCTTTGGCTCTAAAAGGCTCAATAACAATAGTATCACCATCGTTAAACTTACGCATATGCAACTGGCAAGTTGTTACCAATCTATCTGGACCATGAGGTTCTCCATTAATTTGTAAAGAACAAGACCCACAGATACCTTCTCTACAATCGTGATCAAACACCACAGGAATATCTCCTTGATTGATGAGTTGTTCGTTTAAAACGTCTAACATTTCCAAGAAAGACATATCTGGGGCTATCCCATCAACAGGATAGGTTTGTATTGACCCTTTTGCATTTGTATTTTCTTGACGCCAAATTTTAAGTGTAAGTTTCATCTGTATCTTATTTATATGAACGTGTTTTCAATTCTATATTCTCAAAATTCAATTCTTCTTTATGAAGTAAGGCCTCTTTTGGAGCTCCTTTATACTCCCATGCAGAAACATACTTGAAGTTTTTATCATCTCTAAGTGCTTCTCCTTTTTGAGGACCATCCAGCTCTACGCTTTCTTCTCTAAAGTGACCTCCACAAGATTCTTTTCTATCTAAAGCATCTTTAGCAAAAAGCTCTCCTAATTCTAGAAAATCTGCAACACGGCCCGCCTTTTCTAATTCTTGGTTTAAGGTGTCTTTTGTGCCTGGAACTTTTACATTGTTCCAGAAGTCTTCTCTCAATGCAGAAATTTCTTCAATGGCATCTTTAAGGTCTTTTTCATTACGGGACATTCCACATTTATTCCACATAATCTTACCTAGCTTTTTATGGTAATAATCTACAGAACGCTCTCCAGAGCCAGACATCAATTTATTGATGCGGTCTTTAACTTCGTTTTCTGCTTGGTCAAACTCTTTGGTGTCTGTGGGTATCTTTCCTGTTCTAATATCTTTAGAGAGATAATCTCCAATGGTATATGGTAATACAAAATATCCATCTGCTAGTCCTTGCATCAGTGCAGAGGCGCCAAGCCTGTTGGCACCATGGTCAGAGAAGTTTGCCTCCCCTGTTGCGTACAATCCTTCAACGGTAGTTTGCAAATTATAATCTACCCATAGCCCTCCCATTGTATAATGTACTGCAGGGTAAATCATCATAGGGGTTTTGTAGGGGTTCTCATCTACAATCTTCTCATACATCTGGAAAAGATTCCCGTATTTATTTTCAATAACGGCAGCACCCATTTTGTATATATCTGCTTCAGATGGGTTGCTAATTTTTTCTGTTAATGCCTTTTCTCTTCCATAACGCTCAATAGCTGTTGCAAAATCAAGGTATACTGCTTCACCTGTTTTGTTTACGCCAAAACCTGCATCACAACATTCTTTTGCAGCCCGTGAGGCAACATCACGAGGAACCAGATTACCAAAGGCCGGGTAACGACGCTCAAGGTAATAATCTCTGTCTTCTTCAGATAATTGGGTTGGCTTAAGCCTTCCTTCTCTTATGGCCAAAGCATCTTCTTTCTTTTTAGGAACCCATATACGACCATCATTACGCAGAGACTCGCTCATAAGGGTAAGTTTAGACTGATGGTCTCCAGATACAGGAATACACGTTGGGTGTATTTGCGTATAGCAAGGGTTGGCAAAATAAGCGCCCCTTCTATGTGCTCTCCAAGAGGCAGTAACATTACTACCCATGGCGTTTGTACTTAAGAAAAATACATTACCATATCCTCCAGAGGCCAAAACAACGGCATGGGCAGAGTGGCGTTCTATCTCTCCAGTAACAAGGTTACGTGCAATAATACCTCTAGCTTTACCATCAACTTTTACAACGTCAAGCATTTCATGACGGTTAAAAGATTGTATTTTACCTCTATTTATCTGACGGTTCATTGCAGAATAAGCGCCCAGTAAAAGTTGCTGTCCTGTTTGTCCTTTAGCATAAAAAGTTCTAGAAACCAAAACCCCTCCAAAAGATCTATTATCTAAAAGACCTCCATACTCTCTTGCAAAAGGAACTCCTTGAGCAACACACTGGTCTATAATATTTGTTGAAACTTCTGCCAAACGATGTACGTTTGCCTCACGAGAACGGTAATCTCCACCTTTTACAGTGTCGTAGAATAACCTGTAGGCAGAATCTCCGTCTCCTTGGTAGTTTTTTGCTGCATTAATTCCTCCCTGTGCTGCAATTGAATGGGCACGCCTTGGAGAATCTTGATAGCAAAATGTTTTTACATTGTAACCCAGTTCTGCAAGGGTTGCAGCGGCACTACCACCTGCAAGTCCTGTCCCTACAATAATAACATCGATGTTACGCTTGTTTGCTGGATTTACAAGGTCAATTTCGTTTTTATGTTTGGTCCACTTATCTGCTAGTGGTCCTGAAGGTATTTTAGAATCTAATATAGACATAGCGATATTTTTAGTGTGGGAGTTGATTTAGGTGCAAGTAAATGGCAATAAAAATAAACCCTACAGGTATTAGTATTGCGTATACTTTGGCAAATCTGGTTAATGCCACAGAATATTTGTTGTTAAACCCTACACTCTGGAAAGACGAGGCAAATCCATGCCATAAATGCATAGCCAGTAGTGCAAAAGAAACTACATAAAGCCCAACACGTACTGGGTTTTCAAATTTATGAACTGTTTCTGCGTAGTATCTAGTTGGATCTTCTGGGTGAGATTCAACATACTTGTGTATCATTTCTGGAATCCAGAAATCATAAAAATGTAGTCCTAAAAATGCCAGGATTACCAACCCAGAAATAATCATATTTCTGGAGGCCCAACTAGCATTTGTACTGCCTTTATAAGAGGCATACTTTACCGCTCTTGAGCTTCTGTTTTTAAGCTCTAACACAAAGCCCATCACAAAGTGAAATACAACACCAAAAATCAGTATTGGTTGCAAGAGTCCTTGAACAAGGCCATTGTTTCCCATAAAATGGGACCAACTATTAAAAGTGTCTGGAGAGAGTACTGCTGTTGCATTAATAACAAAATGCTGTCCTAGAAAAAATACTAAGAACAAACCAGAAAGTGCCATGGCAACTTTTCTAGCAATTGAAGAGGATATAATTCCCATTATCGTTGAGTTTTCTAAATTTCTACTTGCAAAAATACGTCTCAAATTGCGTATCAACAAACAATAGCTTTTGTTTATTATCAATTTAGAATTGATATGCCTAAACAGCGCTTATTTATTTTACTTCTACTTTTTTATTTATTGTAAAATCTCCCATAGAAACCTCAACAACATAGCTCCCTTTGGGTAAATAAAATGTGCCATTAGCTCCTTGAAAAATTGAGATATCCTCTTTTTCAAGTTGTTTTTTCCCCTTTTGAGAAATACTAGCGTTGTAAGGCACAACATTAAATCCTTTGGTTAAAGTAACCTCCCATGAATTTAAAACGTTTCCGCTTTCTTGGGTTACTGATATTTTAGCTTCACCCCCTAAAGGCGCAAAAATCTGCAGGGGTATACTTGGCTCAAAATAAGCTCCATAATTATTAAATCCTGTGCTTCCCCAACGACGACTCGCCCTTACACTTGCAATATCTGCAAGCATAAGACTGCCCATTGTTTTTTCTGAAATACCCTGCAGTAAAGAAATATCTGCCTTGTAAATACTACGCCCATGAGTTCCTAGCAAAAGGTGTTTGTCTCTGGCTTGAATTGTCAAGTCATGTACCGCAACATTCGGTAACCCCTCATAAAAAGGGTTCCAAGAAGCGCCGTTATCAAAAGAAGTATAAGCGCCATTATCTGTACCTAGGTATAATATAGATGGGTTTGCTGGGTCTTCTCTAATTACGTTTACCGCGGCGAGGGGTAAATTGTTTGAAATGTTTGTCCAAGATGCTCCATAATTATCACTCATATATACATAAGGCGTGAAATCATCCCAGCGATAACCGTTGAGTGTTACATACACGCGCTGCTTTTCATGCATCGAGGCTACAACACGAGAAACCCAAAGATCTTTTGGTAATGTAGCAGAAATATCCTGCCAGTCACTCCCTGAGTTTTGAGACACAAAGACCTTCCCGTCATCACTCCCGGTGTACAACAACCCGAACTGAAATTTAGACTCATCGATACTAGTTAGGGTTCCGTAGGCAACATTTCCTTGCTTACCACCGCTGGTTAAATCTTCAGAAATTGCAGTCCAGTCTGTTCCTCTGTTCATGGAGCGCATTAATTTATTGCCTCCCAAATACAAAATATCTTGATTGTGTGAGCTTAGTAAGATTGGTGTTTGCCAATTAAATCGATAGGGACTATCCCCCAGCTCATGCTTGGGCTGGATGTAGGTTTGAGTATTATCCGCTCTGTTTAACCTAAAATAATTTCCGAATTGAAATCCTGTATACACCACATTGCTATCTCGTGCATCTGTTTGTATCTGCATGCCGTCTCCTCCCATGATAAACTCATATGGGTATTTCCCGTTTTGCCTCCAGCCCGGGCTCTCTTGATAGGTGTGAGCGCCTACCCAAACCCCATTGTCTTGTAGGCCACCATATACGTTGTAAGGCTCCTGATCATCTACGTGTATAGCATAAAACTGCCCCACAGCGGGTTGGTTGTTTTTTATCCAATTTGCACCATCATCATAGCTAATATTAACACCACCGTCATTACCGTTGATTAAGTGTCCTGGCTTGTTTGGGTTGATCCATAAAGCATGGTGATCTGCGTGTACATTTGGGGCAGAAATAGAGCTGAATGTCTTACCTGCATCTTTAGATTTTAATATGGGCACACCATAGATGTAGACACCGTCTTTATTACTTGGATCTACGTGTATTTTACCAAAGTAGTATCCATAACTATAATAAATACCGTCCAAAAAGCCCTCATGAGTTTTACTCCAAGTAAGCCCGCCGTCCATGCTTTTGTAAACCTCTGCGCCAATTACCGGGGTGTCAAACAACATTGCGTTTGCATCTTCCAGATAAGTAGCTAGATCTGCAGGAATAACAGCGCCCCCACGCACCATACTCTTTACGTTATCTGCCCTGTATTTTTCTTGAAAGCCGTTGTTTTTTAAATATGTATTAAGTTTTTTATTATCTAAGGCTAAAAAGGCTTCACGAGTCATGGTTTTAAATTGCTCCTTAGACAAGCCTCCTGATTTGCGAGAAGATCCTGCGTCTTCTCTTCTGGCCTGATTGTCATGCACGGCATATACTGTGCTTTCGTCAAAAACCGCAAGGCCAATACGCCCCACACCTTCTCCTGTTGGAAAACCGCTTTTTGGAGTAGAAACTTTTATCCATGAGCTACCACCATCTGTACTTTTATAAATGGCACTCCCTGAGCCGCTACCTCTAAAATTCCAGGCTTTACGGTCTTTATCCCAAGAGGAGGCAAACATGATATTAAAATTATTGGGAGCTGCATCCATCTCTATAATACCGCTTTGGTTGTTTACAAAAAGTGTTTGTTCCCAAGTAACACCGCCATCTGTAGTTTTGTATACTCCGCGCTGATTATTTTTAGAATACAAGTGCCCCACCACGCTTACAACCATATGTTTTGGGTTGGTTGGGTTTATTAATATTTTACTTATATGGTGGCTATCTGCAAGGCCAAGATGCTCCCAGGTGTCTCCATTGTTAGAGGAGCGCAAAAGGCCAATACCTGCATAACTTGAACGAGAAGAATTTACCTCTCCTGTACCTACCCAAATAGTTCTTGTGTTCCAATCTACAGCCAAGCTACCTACATTTTGGGTAGGGCTATTGTCTAAAATAGGTGTAAATGTGGTACCGTTATTTACAGTGTGCCAAACACCACCACTGGCATAACCAACATAAAACTCTGTTGGATTGCTGGGGTTTACAGCCAAGTCTACCACACGGCCACTCATAATGGTAGGTCCTATATTGGTAAAAGGAAGGTTTTTAACAAGAGAGTTTTCTGTGAGTGTTTGTTTTTCTTGTAAAGAAGCAAGCACTCTGTCTGAAGCAGATGGAGCTTGTTGAGCAAGACCAAAATAGGTCGTAAAAACAAGCACTAGGAGAATGTATTTTTTCATTTGATTGGTTTAAAAAATGTAAAATACAGAAAGCTAAAACCACCTCAAAATAATGTTAGAAAATTTAACATCGTCTTTTTCTTTTTTGGTCATATTCAAGTTTTTTTAACTAAAAATCCATTGAAATACAAAATAACGTGCTTTGGTGTATTGAATAAAAATTGCAATCCTTACTTTTGAAAATACCTTGCATTAAAAATTACTATTTATGAAATACCACCAAATAGATTCCAAGCTTTACATTAAAAACCGCAAAAACTTTATGGCTCAAATGAAGTCCTCGAGTTTGGCCGTATTTAACAGTAATGACATATACCCAATTGGCGCAGATAGCACGATGCCTTTTGAGCAGGCAAGAGATATTTTATATTTAAGTGGCGTAGATCAAGAAGAAAGTATTTTAGTGCTATTTCCAGAGTGTCCCAACCCAGATCACAAAGAAATTTTATTTTTAAAAGAAACCAACGAGCACATTGCAATTTGGGAAGGAGAGAAACTTACCAAAGAAAGAGCCCTTGAGGTAAGCGGTATTAAAACAGTGTATTGGCTGCAAGATTTTGATAAAATAATGCGAGAGCTTATGGCACAAAGCCAAACCATTTATTTTAACACCAATGAGCATTACAGGGCAGCCATAGAAACACAAACAAGAGAAGACCGCTTTATACTAAAAACAAAAGCAAGTTTTCCTGCACACACTTGGGCAAAGAGCAATCCTATTTTGCAACGATTACGCGCTGTAAAAGACCCAATAGAGATAGCTTTAATTCAACAAGCCTGTGACATTACACAAAAAGGGTTTAGAAGAGTCTTAGGATTTGTAAAGCCTGGTGTTTGGGAGTTTGATATTGAGGCAGAGTTTATGCATGAATTTTTAAGAAATCGTTCTAAGAAATTCGCATACACACCAATTGTGGCTAGTGGAAATAATGCCAATGTATTACACTACATTGAAAATAACCAACAATGTAAAGCAGGTGATTTGATCTTGCTAGATGTTGGCGCAGAATACGCAAACTACAGCAGTGATATGTCTCGTACTATTCCTGTTAGTGGCAGATATACAGCTAGACAAAAAGCTGTTTACAACGCTGTAAACAGCGTGAAAGAGCAGGCCACTAAATTGCTAGTTCCTGGAACGCTTTGGAAAGAATACCATAAAGAAGTAGGCCATATTATGACCAGCGAATTATTAGGTCTAGGGCTTATAGATAAGGCCGATGTTAAAAATGAAAACCCAGACTGGCCAGCCTACAAAAAATATTTTATGCACGGCACATCTCACCACATGGGATTAGACACCCATGATTATGGATTACTTTGGGAGCCTATGCAGGCAAATATGGTATTCACAGTAGAGCCTGGTATTTATATCCCAGAAGAAGGTTTTGGTATTAGACTTGAAGATGATGTTGTAATACAACAAACTGGAGCTCCATTTAATTTAATGAAAAATATCCCAATTTTAGCAGATGAAATTGAGGATCTCATGAACTCTTAGCCGCCTGCTGGTTTTGTTTTTTTTGTATGCTTAAATATGTTTACACTTATAAAAACTAGCAGCCCTGGAAGCACCCAACCCATCCCTTGTTTTGCAAATGGAATCCATTGTTTAACACTATCTAAAGATCCTGGGCTCATGAAAAATTCCAAAAAATCTGGAATACTAAACACAAAGGTAGTTATCGTTACTGCTCTAAAAATTAAGGCAGAGGCAAGCCTTGTGGGTATGCTGTTAAGTATAATTAGCACAATGGTAATTGGGTAAATAAACATTAAGGCGGGCAAGGCTACATTGATAATAAAACTAACATCAAATTGCCCAACCAAAACCCCTATAAGACAGCCCATAATTGAGGTAATTGTATAGGCCCATGGAGTGTTTTTGGCAATCCCCTTTACAAAATCTGCAGTTCCTGTTACTATGCCAACAGCAGTGGTGAAGCATGCCAATGCTACCAATACCCCTAAAAAAGCAGTGCCATAATCACCCAAGGTGTTTGTACTTAATATGTTGAGTAAATCTATTCGCTCGGTGACTTGCAAATCTGAGCTATAATAAGCTCCAAGTGCAATAAGGCCCCCATAAACTAAAAACAACCCTATGCCAGCTAAAAGCCCAGAGCGAGCAATCATGCGTTTTTTTTCTTGATAATTGTACTTGTCTTGCAGGGCCAATGAAATTACAATTACACCTCCAACTACAACACCTCCAAGCGCATCAAAGGTTTGATAGCCTTCCAAAACTCCTTCAGTAAATGTGTTTTCAAAAATAGTATTCCCCATAGGCGCCAAATCTGCAAAAAAGCCTAAAGCAATTATTAGTAAAAGTAACAGTACAATTAAAGGGGTTAAAAACGTACCGATAAGACTTAAAATACGGGTCCTATTTAAGGCAAAGACCAGTACCAACGTAAAATAAATAGCACTTATACTTAGAGAAGAAATATCAAAATAAGGTGCAACAGCAATTTGGTAGGCAACAGATGCCGTTCTAGGAGAAGGCAAGCTAACACATATACTATATATGATAATGGCATATAGTATTGCAAATTTGGGAGAAACCTTATTGGCAAAATCCAAAAGAGTTCCCTGCAATCGCGAATGCCCGTAAATAGCCAAAATGGGTATTACTACTGCAGAAAGCGCAAAACCAATAGCCACCCACAGCCAACTACTCCCGGCATTATAGCCTAAAAAGGGAGGCAATATTAAATTTCCTGCACCAAAAAACAAGGAAAACAAAGCAAAAGCAACAAGGTATGTTTGTTTGGTGAAATTCATAGAAAAGAATCTTGTTAATGGCTATTTTTGTAACCGAGCTTCAATATACCAAAATGATTTTTCACTACCACAATACCCCAATACATTATCACAAACAAGGCACGGGTGCTGTAATTGTGATGCTGCATGGATTTCTGGAAAGTAGTACAATGTGGCAAAAAATAGCCGCCGTATTATCTAAAAAAAATACTGTGCTTATGGTAGACCTTCCGGGTTTTGGGCAAAGTGGTGTGCTTGATAAAACACTCACCATGGAAGCCATGGCAACTATTGTTTGTGAGGTATTAGCATTTGAGAATTTTAAAAGCGCGACACTCTTGGGGCATTCTATGGGCGGCTATGTAGCTTTGGCCTTTGGAGAATTATTTCCAAAAAAACTGGACAAACTAATTTTATTAAACTCGAGCCCTACCCCTGATAGCCGCTCACGAAAAGAAAACAGAGATAGGGCCCTAACTATTATTGATAAAAATAAAGCTGCCTTTGTCACCATGGCCATCGGCAATCTATTTAACGCAGAAGAAAAATCCAAACACACCTTGGCCATTAAAGGTCTTAAAAATGAAGCCCTGCATATTTCAGCAAATGGTGTTGCGGCTGCCATTAAAGCAATGCGTGATAGAAAAGACAGATGTACACTACTAAAAAACGTTCCCTGTGAAAAGCATGTTATTGCTGGAACCCATGACCTTATTATGCCCCATCAAGATATTGTTGCGGTGTCAAAACAAACCAATACAACTCTCCACTCCATTGAGTGTGGCCACATGAGTTGGCTAACCAATGGCCCAGAGGTTATTGCCCTATTACAAAGTATTATTTAACTGCTTTAAAAAATCTTACTCGTTTTCTTGAGTAGCACTCCAACCTCTTGCTATAAGAGGTATTTTGGTATTATCTCTTGTGATAAGGTGAGTTCCTTCCGTAGGTTTTAAAACATGACCTATTACCGTCATGTTGGGGTTGGCTTTTATTTTAGGATAATCATCTTGAGAGATGGTAAATAACAACTCATAATCTTCTCCACCATTGAGCGCAATTGTTGTGCTGTCCATATTAAACTCCTCAGAGGTGGTAATTACTTGAGGGTCTAGAGGTATTTTATCTTCATAAATTGTGCACCCAACCTTAGACTGCTTACAGATATGTAATATTTCAGAAGAAAGCCCATCACTTACATCAATCATCGAGGTAGGTTTTACACCCAGGTCTTTTAATAGCGTAGGAATGTCTTTTCTGGCCTCTGGTTTTAATTGTCTTTCTATCAAATATGAGTAAGGCTCTAGGTCTGGTTGTGAGTTTGGATTTACTTTAAACACCTGCTTTTCTCTTTCTAGAATCTGTAGGCCCAAATAGGCTGCGCCCAAATCTCCTGTGAGTAAGACCAAATCATTCTCTTTTGCGCCATCTCTATACACCAACTGCTTTTTATCAACTTCTCCAAGAGCCGTAATACTTATCATAAGCCCATGGGTAGAAGATGTTGTGTCTCCTCCAATTACATCTACATTGTAATATTTGGCAGCAGTAGCAATACCTGCATATAGTTCCTCTAGGGCTTCTACCGGAAATCTATTTGAAACGGCAATAGAAACTGTAATTTGAGTAGGCGTTGCGTTCATGGCAAAAATATCGCTCACATTAACAACCACGCTTTTATACCCTAAATGCTTTAAAGGCATGTAGCTCAAATCAAAGTGTACTCCTTCAATCAACAAATCTGTGGTTACCACCGTTTGTTTTTTGTGGTCAATAACAGCGGCATCATCTCCAATGCTCTTTATTGTTGAGCTTTGCTTAACATCGAAATGTTTGGTGAGGTGTTCTATTAGCGCAAACTCTCCCATTGAAGAAATGGGTGTTTTTAAAGAATCTTTATTTTCTAACATGAGTGGTTATTTATGTTGGGCAAAAATAGGGCTTGTATTGCAGATGGTGTTACTATTTCTAAAATTTATACTCCTTTAATTGATTGTATCTGGGTAATTGGCATGTGTGGCCATTGTGAGATTTACTTTACAATGTGTTTACAAAACGTTAATAGCGCTGGCTTTGTATTTCATTTTTAATACGTTTGTCTAATAATAAACTCACTTTAGGTATTTTAATAGTACTTATTAATTAGGTTTACAATAAAAAATTCTGAAAATGAAACAATCACTAATTATTTTATCTTTTTTATCCATCATTAGCATGTCTGGGCAAACACCTTGCACCAACGGAACTGCAGGAGATTATCCATGTAACGGCTATGATCTTCAGTCATTTATAAGTCTGGATGAAATGGACGCCTTTGAAGGAAATGACTCTTGGGGATGGACAGATTCTCAAACTGGCAAAGAATATGCTATCATGGGACTTAATAACGGAACAGCCTTTATTGATATCTCAAACCCAATAGCCCCAATTTATGTTGGGAAATTAATCACAACAAATGGTTTTTTAGATTCTGGACAAAGTTGGAGAGATATAAAGGTTTATCAAGACCATGCCTATGTTGTAAGTGAAATTAGTGATCACGGAATGCAAGTTTTTGATTTAACCAGATTAAGAGATGTGTCTAACCCTCCTCAAAATTTTGAGGAAGATACTCTTTATGAAGAATTTGGAAGGTGTCATAACATTTTTATAAATGAAGATACGGGGTATGCCTATGCTGTTGGAACACAAACCTATAATGGTGGCCCTCATTTTATAGATATTTCAGACCCAACAAACCCTACACCAGCTGGCGGTTACAGTGATGACTCATACAGCCATGACGTGCAGGTGGTTACCTATTCTGGGCCAGATACAGAGCATCTTGGTAAAGAAATCATGATTGGGAGTAATGAAAATGAAATCGCAATTGTAGATATTACAAATAAAAATAATCCGAATAGCCTTTCTACAATATCGTACTCAAATGTAGCTTACACTCACCAGGGGTGGTTTACAGAAGACCAACGCTATTTTATTGTAGGAGATGAAATTGACGAGCTAAACGTTGGATTTAACACAAGAACCATCATTTTAGATTTTGAAGACCTAGACAATCCATCGTTTCATTTCGAGTATGAAGGTCCTACAGAGGCTATAGACCACAATGGTTATGTGGTGGGTGACAAGTATTATTTATCTAACTATAGAGCTGGGATGAGAGTTCTTGATATTTCACAAATTGGTAATGAAAATATTACAGAAGTTGGCTTTTTTGATACATACCCAGATAGTGACAGCGCAAATTTTAATGGAGCATGGAACGTGTACCCATTTTTTGCCAGTGGTAACATCGTTATTAGTGATATAGATAGCGGGTTCTTTTTAGTAAGAGATCCAAGTCTAGGGCCAGCAGATGTGACACTAATTGATTTTGAAATAGCTCCAAACCCTGCAAAAGAAAATATTAGAATTACAGCTACTAGTGAGCCAATAGAATCTGTAGAGATATTTAACATCCTTGGGCAACGTGTTTTAAATTTGGTATTTGATGCAACACCCTCGAAAAATATTAATATCACCTCTTTAATTGGTGGGATGTACCTCATTAAAATAAACGAAGAGACTACCAAACGTTTAATTGTTAAGTAATCACAATGAGAAAATTTGCAGCTTTATTTATATTTTCATTAGCATTACTAGGGTCTTGCTCTAATGACGACGGGGTAAATCTGCCAGCACCAAATCCAGAAGATTTTTTGGGAGAAATTGACTTTATTACAACCTTTGGGGGTAGTCAAAATGAGAGCATTGTATCTGTTGTACAGGCCAGCGATGGCAGCTATGTTTTAATGGGCACCACAGATAGTACAGATGGAGACATTACAGGAAAAAATGGTGATGATGATGATTTTTGGCTTTTAAAAACAACACAGGAAGGTGAAATTGTCTTCAATAAAGTATACGGAGGCTCTAACACAGATACAGCTACAAGTTTAATCAATACTGCAGATGGCGGTTTTATTGTATGCGGCTACAGCTCAAGTAGTGATGGAGATGTTTCAAACAATGAAGGATTTCAAGACTACTGGATAACAAAACTAGACGCTCAAGGAGAAATTTCCTGGGAAAAAACACATGGCTTTTCAGGGTCAGACCAAGCCCTTAAAATCATCCAGACCGCCAGTGGAAACTTTTTTGTGACGGGCTTTTTTGATGTTTCAGCAAGTGGAAACCAAGGAAATGATGATGGTAAAATGGCAGCACCCTCTAAGGCCACCTTGCATGGTGTTGGAGAGTTTTGGGGCATCCTCATGGACCAAAACGGAGATACTATCTGGAGGCGCTACTTTGGAGGCTCCAGCAATGATAGAAGCTACGATGTTGTAGAGACCGACGATGGTGGTTTTATCATGATTGGAGGATCAGAGAGTACAGATTTTGACATTACAGACAATAAAGGATCCTATGACTTTTGGATGGTTCGCCTTGCTAGCAATGGAGATAAATTGTGGACCAAATCTCTAGGAGGAAGTGAGATAGACCAAGGGTATGGTATTACTAAAACTGAAGATGGAAATTACATCGTCGTTGGAGACACCAGAAGTACAGATGGTGATGTTAGCGCTTTGAGCGGAAATGCAGATGCTTGGGTGGTAAAATTCTCACCTAGTGGAGCTATCATTTGGGAAAAAACATACGGCGGATCTGGCTTTGATTCTGCAAAGAGTATTATAGGGTTACAAAACGGAAATTTTGCCATCGTAGGCAACACAAGAAGCTCCATGGACGGTTTTATGAATAGGGGTCAAAACGATGCCTGGATATTTATAATTGATACAAATGGAAATCTCAAATTTAATTATATCATTGGAGGTTCTTCTTTGGATTTTGCCAACGCTATACTAGAGACTCAAGACAATAAATTACTTATTGCTGGATCTACTGAAAGTAACGATATGGATATTCTAGAAAATAAAGGAAGCCAAGATGCGTTATTAATTAAAATAAAATAAGCTCCCAAATGTTTAAAAAAGCTGCCTTTTTAGTATTGCTAGTTTTGTCCTTTATGGCTTGTGATAAAAACGATGATGATCAAGCACAACAAAACACCCCGGTAAGTGTTGGTTTTCTTCACAGCTTTTATGAAGATGAGGTTTCTGTAAGTTCTAATACCATACAATACACAAACGGCTTTGGCACATCACTGAGCATCACAAGGCTTCGTTATTTGATATCTCAGGTGAGCTTCACCAACCAAGATGGTATTAAAACCCTAGTGAAAGACTATCACCTTGTTGATCTAAGTCAAGACAATAGTCTTACAATTAATGATATTTTACTACCCCCGGGGGCTTATAATTTGAAAATGCGCTTTGGTTTTACAGAAGCTACAAACACCTCAAGTATATACCCAGATTTAAACGCAGCATCTTGGAATGTACCAGAGAACCTTGGTGGAGGATATCATTACATGCAACTGGAAGGAAGATGGTTAGACCCAGGTGACACCCCTGACGAGCCTTATCTATATGCGTACCACACTATTAGCGCTGTCCAAAACCCTGGTCCAGAAAACACTAGAGAGGACACCTCTATAGAAATAGATTTAGGCGAAATAACTGTTACCCAGGGCGCTACTCAAATTAATGTTAACATGCGCATTGACCAGTGGTTTGAAAATCCTAACCTTTGGAATTTAAGTGAGCTTAATGGATTACTTATGGGAAACTACACCGCCCAAAAAATGATGCAAGAAAACGGTCAAAACGTATTTTCTCTAGCAAGTAATATGGGTGATTAATTATTATTTTATGACACAAAAAATCCTTTTTATTTTTTGCCTTCTTTGTATCGCTATCTCATGCGGTGAGGATGACAACGAAAATCAAGGATACTCACCTACACCTGTAAACATAGCTGTTCCAGCAATTTTCTCACAATTACTACCTCCTCCAGAAATACCCATTAATAATCCACTCACACAAGAGGGTGTTGCCCTTGGAAGAGCATTGTTTTATGAAAAAAAATTATCTGCAGACAACACCTTGGCCTGTGCTGGATGCCATAAACCCAATCAAAGTTTTAGTGATCAGCGCAGATATAGCATTGGTATAGATGGTATTGCCGGGTTTAGAAATTCGATGCCTATTGTTAACATTGCTTGGAACACAAACAATAAATTTAATTGGGACGGTAGCGCCAATTCTCTAGAAGAGCAGGTTTTAGAGCCTGTTATCAATGAAATAGAAATGCACAACACTTGGCCCAATGTGGTAGCAACCCTAAAAACAGACCCTAGGTATGTCACCGCATTTTCTAATGCCTTTGGAACAAGCACAATATCTCAAGAACTGGTTGCTAAAGCCCTTGCACAGTTTATACGCACACTGGTATCCGGGAATGCTACGTTTGATAATTATCTTTTAGGACAAGCAACATTAACGCCTCAAGAAGAACAAGGCCTTGCCGTTTTTTTGGATGAAAATCGTGGAGATTGTTTTCATTGTCATGGGAGCCCTAGTAACCCATTATGGACAGACAATGATTTTCATAACAATGGTCTGGATGAAGATTTTACAGACCTAGGTCTAGGAGATATCACTGGAGATCCGGCGCAATTTGGATTGTTTAAATCTCCATCATTGAGAAATCTAGCCTACACCGCCCCTTACATGCACGATGGCCGCTTTCAGACACTAGACCAGGTGATAGACCATTACAGTGAAGGCCTTGTTTTTAGCCCCACTATAGACCCCTTAATGAAAACTGTTGCCCAGGGCGGAGTGCAACTTACACCTCAAGACAAAGCTGCCTTAAAGGCTTTTTTGTTAACCCTTTCTGATCCTAGCCTGGCAAGCAATCCTGCATACCAAAACCCAAACTAAGCAAGTACATCTGTATAATTTATTAAGATAATTCTATAACAAGTACTTTCTAAATTATACAAAAATAGCCTTCAAGCCTAAGGGGGTTACATCAAAGCCCTTATTGTATCATAGATTTTTAATATTTTATTAGGTAAAAAAAAGAGGTTTATATCGTATATTTGCACCCTAATTTAGACGAATTCTAATTTATGATAAAAGTAAGCGATACAGCGCGAATTAAAATTTCGCAATTAATGGCAGAAGACGGCTTTAGCATTGACGAAGACTTTGTACGCGTTGGTGTTAAGAGCGGTGGTTGTTCAGGACTTTCTTACGAGTTAGATTTTGATGGTGGTATTGGCGAAAACGATAAGGTTTTTGAAGAGAATAGCGTTAAAATTGCAGTAGACAAAAAAAGTTTTTTATACCTAGTAGGAACAACCCTAGAGTACAGCGGTGGTTTAAACGGTAAAGGATTTGTTTTTAACAATCCTAATGCCAACAGAACCTGCGGCTGCGGAGAATCATTCTCTCTATAATTTAAAACTAAGAATTCTTTAAAGGAATTCATAAGTGCATATGAGTAAGTATACAGAAGACGATTTAAAGAAAGAACTTGAGACAAAGGAATATGAATACGGTTTCTATACAGATTTAGAAAGCGAAACGTTTCCAATTGGACTCAATGAGGATATTGTGCGAGCAATTTCAAAGAAAAAGCAGGAGCCGCAGTGGATGACCCAGTGGAGACTTGACGCTTTTAAAGTGTGGAAGTCTATGCAGGAGCCGCAGTGGGCTAATGTGAATTACGAGAAACCAGATTTTCAAGCCATTGCATACTACTCTGCTCCAAAGGCAGTAGACCCAAACAAAACACTAGACGATGTAGATCCAGAACTACTAGCGATGTACAAAAAGCTAGGTATTTCTGTGGATGAGCAGAAAAAAATGAACAATGTTGCTATCGATATTGTGGTAGATTCTGTTTCTGTTGCAACTACTTTTAAAAAGACACTCAGTGAAAAGGGTATTATTTTTATGAGTATTTCTGAAGCAATTAAAGAGCATCCAGAGCTAGTAAAAAAATATCTTGGAACTGTAGTGCCCACCAAAGACAATTTTTATGCCTCTTTGAACAGCGCTGTATTTAGCGATGGTTCTTTTTGTTATATCCCAAAGGGTGTTAGATGCCCAATGGAACTGTCTACCTATTTTAGAATCAATCAAGCAGGAACAGGACAATTTGAAAGAACGCTCCTTATTGCAGATCAAGGAAGCTATGTATCCTACCTAGAGGGTTGTACAGCGCCAAGTAGAGACGAAAATCAATTACATGCAGCTGTGGTAGAACTTATTGCTCTAGATGACGCAGAGATTAAATACTCTACGGTGCAAAACTGGTATCCTGGAAGCGCAGAAGGAAAAGGAGGGGTATATAACTTTGTAACCAAAAGAGGACTGTGCGAAAAAAACGCAAAAATTTCCTGGACACAAGTAGAGACTGGAAGCGCCGTTACCTGGAAATATCCTAGTTGTATTTTAAAAGGAGACAACAGTATTGGAGAGTTTTATTCTATTGCAGTAACAAACAATTACCAGCAAGCAGATACGGGAACAAAAATGATTCATTTGGGTAAAAATACCCGTAGCACGATTATCAGTAAAGGTATTTCTGCAGGGAAATCTCAAAACAGCTATCGTGGTTTAGTGAAAATAAATGCAAGCGCAGAGAATGCACGTAATTTCTCTCAGTGTGATTCTTTACTAATGGGTAATGAATGTGGAGCGCATACATTTCCGTACATAGAGGTTAAAAACAAAACAGCTCAAATAGAGCATGAAGCAACCACTAGTAAAATTGGTGAAGACCAAATATTTTATTGTAATCAAAGAGGAATTGACACAGAAAAGGCCATTGCACTTGTTGTAAATGGTTTTAGCAAAGAAGTGCTAAACAAACTACCAATGGAATTTGCAGTAGAGGCTCAAAAATTACTTGAAATAAGCCTAGAGGGCTCTGTAGGATAAAAAGACAACTAAAAACAATATTATTATGAAAAAAATAATTGTACTTATCACCCTTTTTGTAAGCCTTAGTGCTTGTAAAAACGATCAAAAAACCCAGTTAACAACAACTGCCAATTCTAATCTTGCAGTCTATAAAGGAGAGTTTATATTCACAGAAGGCGCAGCGGTATTAAAAGGAAGTGACTTTATTTATGGGGTTGTTGTAGATGATAAAATGAAAGAATTAGCCGATAAGGTAGCACCTGCAAAAAAAGATGTCTTTGATATGGTTCCTGTAATTGTAACTGGAACACTAGCCCCAGGGCCTCAAGACATAGAAACGTGGGATGAGTTTTTAACCATTATAGATATTGTACAAGTGAGCGCTAAACCAGCCAAAGCAGATGTTAAAATAAAAGAGGGTGATGCGGTAAAAAAAAGTGAAAAAGCCATTAAAAAAGTAGAAGAAAAATAATATGTTACAGATAAAAGATGTTTACGCAAGTGTAGAAGAAAAGGATATCCTTAAAGGGATTTCTCTTTCAGTGAATGCAGGAGAAGTGCACGCTATAATGGGACCTAACGGAGCTGGAAAAAGCACCTTGGCCTCTATTATTGCAGGTAAAGAAGAGTTTGAACTTACCAAAGGACACATAACAATTGATGGAGAGGACATCACAGAGTTGGACGCAGAGGAAAGAGCTCACAAGGGTGTTTTCCTTTCTTTTCAATACCCAGTAGAGATTCCTGGAGTTTCGGTTACAAACTTTATTAAAACCGCTATCAATGAGAACAGAAAAGCCAAAGGTCTTAAGGACATGCCGGCAAGTGAGATGTTAAAAAAGATTAAAGAAAAAGCAGATTTACTAGAAATTGACCGCAAATTCTTATCTCGTTCTCTTAATGTTGGATTTTCTGGAGGAGAGAAAAAACGTAATGAAATTTTCCAGATGGCCATGCTAGAACCTAAGCTAGCTATTCTAGATGAGACAGATTCTGGATTGGATATTGATGCCCTTAAAGTTGTTGCAAACGGAGTAAACAAACTTAAAAATAAAGACAATGCAGTCATTGTCATTACACACTACCAAAGATTACTAGACTACATAGTTCCAGACTTTGTACATGTTATAATGGACGGTAAAATTGTAAAATCTGGCACAAAGCAACTTGCTTATGAGCTAGAAGAAAAAGGATATGACTGGATAAAAGAAGAATTGGTTTAACTAGCCATAGCACCAAAAATTCTGAACTAAAAAAATGAGTTTAAAAGAAAAATTACAATCCTCATACCTTGCTTTTGAAGATCACTTGCAAGCAGATTCGCCATTACACGATGTGCGAAATAAAGCCATGAAGTCTTTCGAGACTAAGGGTTTCCCTAGCAAAAAGGAGGAAGCATGGAAATACACATCCCTAAATGCTTTACTAAACAAAGAGTATAGCATCTTTCCAAAAAACGATACTGCAATTGAGTTTAAAGACGTAAAAAAATACTTCCTTAATGACATTGACACCTACAAAGTTGTTTTTATAGATGGTGTATACAGTTCTTTTTTGTCACAAATCACACATGATGTTATAGATGTTTGTTTGATGTCATCTGCGCTTAATAAATCTAAATACAGCTCAATCATTGAGACTTATTTTAACAAAGCTGCTAACTCAGATAGCCTTACCTGTTTAAACACAGCTTTTGCAAAAGAAGGAGCTTACATTCGTATTGCAAAACATAAAGAGGCGCAAAAACCCATTGAGATTATAAACTTTGCTACCGGAACAGAAGCGGCTACCATGTTGCAGCCCCGTAATCTAATTATTGTAGAAGAAAACGCACATGTTCAAATCATTGAGCGTCACCAAAGTTTAAACGACAATGAAGTGCTTACCAATAGTGTTACCGAAATATTCTTAGAAAAAAGAGCGAATGTAGATTATTATAAGATCCAAAACGACACGCAAAATGCATCACTGATTGATAGCACCTTCATACAGCAACAACGCGAGAGTATTTGTAGTGTTCACACCTTTTCATTTGGAGGGAAATTAACTCGTAATAACCTAAATTTCAAACAGCTTGGAGAGCACTGTGATTCTATACTAAACGGAGTTACCATGATTGAAGACAAGCAACATGTGGATCACAATACCCTTGTACATCATATTGCCGAAAACTGTGAAAGCCATCAAGATTATAAAGGCATTTTTGATGACAGTGCAACAGGTGTTTTTAATGGAAAAGTGTACGTAGAAAAACAGGCTCAGAAACTAGATGCTTTTCAGAAAAATAATAATATTTTAATTAGCAATAAAGCAACCATAAACGCAAAACCGCAGCTAGAAATTTTTGCAGATGATGTGAAATGCTCTCATGGTTGTACCATTGGACAACTAGATCAAGAAGCCCTATTTTATTTGCGCTCTCGTGGTATTGCAAAGAAAGAAGCTAGAGCATTACTTATGTATGCCTTTGCAAATACTGTATTAGAGGGTGTTAAAATTCCTGAATTAAAAGGACGCATCAATAAATTAATTGCCAACAAAATTGGTGTTAATTTAGGGTTTGACCTTTAATGGTCTAAAATATAGTTGGCATTACAGTAGTATCGTTTAATTAAAATATCCTCTTGAGGTTCTTTGCTGAAACTCAACAGAGTTAAAAACAGATTATTTACGTAATCTTAAATAAGGCATATATGTTTGATGTAACTACTATAAGAAAAGACTTTCCCATACTTTCAAGAAAAGTAAATGGAAGACCACTTGTGTATCTAGATAATGCAGCAACATCTCAAAAACCTCAGCAGGTTATTGACTGTATTGTAGATTATTATTCAAACTATAATGCAAACATACATAGAGGAGTTCATGCCTTGTCTCAAGAGGCTACGGATGTATATGAAGCCTCCAGAAAAAAAATACAAACGCATTTTGGGATTGCCAAAACACATGAGGTGATTTTCACCTCGGGAACCACTCACGGTATAAATATTATAGCAAATGGTTTTGCAAGTATCCTCTCTGCGGGTGATGAAATTATTGTTTCGCAATTAGAGCACCACTCAAATATTGTGCCTTGGCAAATGCTTTGCAAGATAACGGGTGCTATCTTAAGAGTAATCCCAATGAATCAAGAAGGGGGCCTGGATATGGACGCCTACCAAGAGTTGCTCAGCTCAAAAACAAAACTTGTTTTTGTGAATCATATTTCAAACACCTTAGGAACTATTAATCCTATTGAGTTTATGACCCAAAAGGCACACCAAGTTGGCGCCGCCATACTTATAGATGGCGCACAATCTTGCTCGCACATAAAGCCAGATTTAGGCGCACTAGATTGTGATTTTTATGTTACTTCTGCGCACAAAATGTGCGGACCTACAGGAGTTGGAATGCTGTATGGGAAAGAAGCTTGGCTTGAAAAACTACCCCCTTATCAAGGAGGTGGAGAAATGATAGATCAAGTAACTTTTGAGCAAACAACCTATGCAGGACTTCCTCATAAATTTGAAGCAGGAACGCCAAATGTTTGTGGAGGTATTGCTTTTGGAGCAGCCATTGACTACCTTAATGCTATAGGTTTTGACGCTATTGCAAAACATGAAGAGGCTCTTTTAAACTATGCCACAAAAAAATTATTGGCCATTGATGGCTTAAAAATTTACGGAACAACAAAAGAAAAAACATCTGTGATTTCTTTTAACATAGAAGGTATTCATCCCTATGATATTGGAACTATCGTAGACAAACTTGGGATTGCAGTTCGTACAGGACAGCACTGTACCCAACCTATTATGGATTTCTTTAATATATCTGGAACCGTAAGAGCATCATTTGCATTTTACAACACCACAGAAGAGATTGACATCTTTGTTGCTGCTGTTGAGAAAGCTAAAATGATGCTATCATAAATAAATCTGTTATGAAAAAAATAATCTTAACTAGCATCGCTCTTTGCCTTTTATTATGTGCCTGCAATCAAACAAAAAAAATAGTTGCAGAAACACCAGTTGCGCCGTTGTCTGGGTTTTTTAATGTAGTTACTATCAATGGAGAGAACATTTCTCCAACAGCCCTGCTGCAATTTAACAGGGCAGATAAAAAAATATGGGGGAATGCTGGATGCAATGATTTTTCAGGAAAATACACCCAAGATGCTGGCTCTTTAAATATAGGGTTACTTACCTCAACAAAGATGTATTGTGATGGAGCAATGAAAAATGAGTATGCTATACAACGTGTTTTAAAAGATGTTGGGTCATTTGATATTTCAAACGGAACCCTTACCTTGTATTCAGGGATAGAAAAAAAGCCACTGCTCACGGCCCTTAAAAACAAACAATAACCATGACCATAAAAGCCATACAAGAAGAGCTAATAGAAGAATTTGCGATGTTTGATGACTGGATGCAGCGCTATGAGTACATGATAGATTTAGGAAAATCTTTACCCCTTATAGACAAGCAACATAAAACCGAAGATAGGGTTATTAAAGGATGTCAATCAAAAGTTTGGTTAGATGCAGAGCTCAAAGGAGATAAAATAGTTTTCTCGGCAGATAGTGATGCCATTATAACCAAGGGTATTATTGCTATTTTGATAAGAACCTTTAACAATCAAACCCCTACTGCAATTTTAAATTCAAACACAGATTTTATTGACCAAATTGGCTTAAAAGAGCATTTGTCTGCCACAAGAGCAAATGGCTTGACTTCTATGATAAAAAAATTAAAATTATATGCCACAGCATATCAAGCAAAATTAAATAGCTAGTTGTTTTAAGTTACACTAAATTTATAAATACATTACCATTATGGAAGATCAAACATTAGACACACAGGCACTAGGAGAAAAGATTGTAAAGGTTTTAAAGTCGATTTATGACCCAGAAATACCTGTTGATATTTATGAATTAGGTCTTATTTATGATGTTTTTGTAAATGAAGACAACAACGTAAAAATATTAATGACACTTACCACACCAAACTGTCCTGTTGCAGAAACGTTACCCGTGGAGGTGGAAGATAAAGTAAAATCTCTTAAAATGGTAAATGATGCAGAGGTAGAAATCACCTTTGACCCACCCTGGACACAAGAGCTAATGAGTGAAGAAGCCAAGCTAGAGTTGGGCATGTTATAATTTTAGTTGTATGGCAAAGCAGATTGTAAATAGAGTAGCCAATAGTGTTTTAAAAACTATAGATTTAGAGGAGCTATACCCTAAGGGCACAAGAGTTGCTTTTGATATTTCCCCTTGGCTACAAGAGGGTATTATCCTTCGAGAGAAAGACTTTAGAGAGGCTGTCTCTGTGCACCCGTGGGAGCAATATAAAAATCAGTATGTTTCCATACACTGCGCTACAGATGCTATTATTCCTGCATGGGCTTTTATGCTTGTTAGCACAAAGTTAATACCTCATGCCAAAAAAACAGTCATTGGATCTCAACAAACCTTAGAAACAATTTTATTTACTGAGGTTTTAAACACCCTAGATGTTAGCCAATACCAAGACTCGCCAATTATTATTAAAGGGTGCGCAAACAAACCAATCCCCGCGGCGGCTTATGGAATGTTGATTTCAAAATTACAACCCATTGCAAAAAGTATTATGTATGGAGAGGCCTGTTCTTTTGTGCCACTTTATAAAAATTAGTCTAAATCTAGAATTGCTGCTATTTAAAAAAAACCTACTTTAATAAAAAACAATGAAAAAAATACTCCTATCAATAGTATGCTGCCTTGTTACTTTTACTGGGTTTTCTCAAGAAAAAAAAGAGGCTGCTAAGGGTCCATGGACTAAGGTTACAAATATGTCACTGCTTTTTAACCAAGCAGCGTTTAACAACCAGTGGCAAGGTGGTGGTACGTCAAACTATGCTGCAAACTTTGGCCTAATTCATGATGCCAACTACAGTAAAGACAAACTCACCTGGGATAACCGCATTGTTATAGACTACGGTATTGCCAATCAAAAAGATCAAGAATTTACAAGAAAAACCAATGATAGATTTGAGCTCAGCTCGTTGGTGGGTAAACAAATCAAGGAGACGCCATGGTATTATTCTTTTTTCTTGAATGCAAGAACTCAACTTACCAATGGCTATGATTTTGGAGAAGACGAAGATGGAAATCCTATTAGAACTGAAACCACAAAAATTTTATCTCCAGGTTATTTCCAAGCAGGTCTGGGAATCTTGTGGAAAAAAAGTGATAATCTAAAACTGAACATTGCCCCTGCAACAGCCCGTTTAATACTCGTTAATAGTCAATTCACTGATGTTGGGCAAGGACAAAGCGCCATTGATGCTTTTAACCAAATTGGGTATTTTGGGGTGAAAGCTAATGAGACTTCTCGTTTCGAATTTGGTGCCGCCATTGGAGGGTACGGCAAATTTACTTTGTCAAAAAATATAGTGATGGAAAATGTGCTTAATTTATACAGCAACTATCTTGAAGACCTTAAAAATGTAGATATAGATTACACCATAAGCCTGGTGATGTCTGTAAATAAATGGATTACTGCAAATATAGCCTTTCAGGCTATTTACGATGATAATGCCGTAAAAGGATTTCAAATCAGAGAAGCGCTAGGGGTTGGGCTTACCTATGGTTTTTAAAAAAAACGCTGTAATTTAAAAAACCCAAGTTTAAAACAAAAGTTCTTAAACTTGGGTTTTTTATAGTTATTCAATATACTCTTGAGGGTATAAAAAACTATTATAAGGAAACCGTGTTACATGAATTTCGCGAACCTTATCATACACTACTTTTCTAAAACTTTCGAAATTTTGTTTTTCTAGGGCAGATACAAAAATAGCATCCCCATTGGTTTTATTCATCCAAGTTGCTTTCCACTCCTCTAAGGTAAAGTGTTCTTTTGTTTTCTCTGTTACCAGATCGTCACTATCAATGGTTTTGTTGGTAAAAGCATCAATTTTATTAAACACCATAATCGTTGGCTTGTCTGCACTTTTAATTTCGTCCAAAATAGTTCCTACACTGGCAATATGATCTTCAAAGCTTGGGTGTGAGATATCTACCACATGTAATAATAAATCTGCCTCTCTTACCTCATCTAGGGTGCTTTTAAAAGATTCTACAAGTTGTGTTGGGAGTTTGCGTATAAAACCAACGGTGTCGGTAAGTAAAAATGGAAGATTCCCCACCACTACTTTACGCACTGTGGTATCTAGAGTGGCAAATAATTTGTTTTCTGCAAAGACATCACTTTTGCTAATTGCATTCATCAAAGTAGATTTCCCAACATTGGTGTAACCTACAAGTGCAACCCTTACTAATTTGCCTCGATTTCCTCGCTGGACTTCCATCTGGCGATCAATCTTTTTTAGCTTCTTTTTCAGCAATGAAATACGATCTCTAACAATACGCCTATCTGTTTCAATTTCTGTCTCTCCGGGTCCTCGCATTCCTATACCCCCGCGCTGTCTCTCAAGGTGTGTCCACATACCTGCTAGTCTTGGGAGTAAATACTCATATTGTGCCAGCTCAACTTGTGTTCTAGCATAACTTGTTTGGGCGCGCTGTGCAAAAATATCTAGTATTAAGTTGGTGCGATCAATGATTTTGCACTCCAGGATTTTTTCAATATTTTTTTGTTGCGCCGCAGAGAGTTCATCGTCAAAAATAACTGTTCCAACACCATGCTGCTGAACATAGGTAAGTACCTCTTCTAATTTACCAGTTCCTATAAACGTTTTAGGATTTGGTTTTTCCATTTTCTGCACAAAACGTTTGAGTACTTCACCACCAGCTGTGAAGGCTAAAAACTCAAGTTCGTCAAGATATTCTACAGATTTAGCTTCGTCTTGCTTTTGAGTAATTAAACCAATGAGTATGGTTTTTTCGTATTCAATGTCTTTTTCTTCTATCATAAGTCTTTAAAAAAACAAAGGTACGAAAGACAAACAGACAAATTTCAATACATTGTAAGCGAAGGTAATTTATTTTAGAGCTCAAAAAAGATTCTAATTTTAAAGAAATAATTTGAAACTACCTAAAAACAAGAGTGTTAGTTACTGAGGCTAAATTAATTGCTTTGTTACAAACAGCTAAAACTCATTTTAAAGCCTCTTAAACCATGGATAAACCCCGTGTTTTTGTTGTAAACACGGGGTTTTATTGGGGTTTTAATCGGTAAATAATAACGCTACATCTAAAAACAGGTATATGTTAACATTATATTAAAATTTTACTTAAATTTAGCTACAAAATAATACCAAAAAAAAATATAAATGAACATTAAATTACTCTCTCAAAAAAATACACGCACGTATCGATTTGTAAAGAACCTAAGCACTACTATAGCGTCTATGGTGGTTTTTTTATGCCTTAGCGTGTCATATGGTCAAACCACAATTCCTTGTGCTGATGGCTCTTTTAACGACACCTACTGTTACACTCCCAATGATACTACTCAAATAGTATATACTAGTGACACAGGCTTTCCACTAAGACTTACATTTATTGAAGGTCAAGTAGAGCTAAATTTTGACGAAGTCATCATCTTAGACTCAGATGGAGTTACCAACCTTAATGCTGGTAATCCTTATGGAAATACAGGTGATATGTCTGGATTTGTTTTCGAGTCTAGTGGAGACACCATTACTCTGCAAGTTACCTCAGATGGTATTGCTAGTTGTTCAGATGGTTTATTTGTTCCATTAAATTATGATATTAATTGTTTAACCTGTACCGATCCTATCATTGAGTTTACAAATGACGGAATGTGCGAAACAGGTCAACAATTCACCATTGGTGTAGACATTACCGATCTAGGTAGTTCTACAAGCATCACCGTTACTGATGACCAAGGAAGTGCGGCGCAAACTGCAACAACAGCAGGTGTTTTATTCTTCGGTCCTTACCCAGCAACAACAGGGGTTACTTTTACTGTTGAAACTGGAGATTTAAATTGTGATTTCACAAGTGGTATTATTGAGTGTCAAGCCCAAGGAAGTTGTGATGTATTGGATGCAGGATTTGACATGTTTATTGATTGTGAAACATTTTGTACAGATTTAGTTGCAGATTATATTGCACTGCCTAACCTAGACACTACCTCGTATCAAATTCAAGGACCTCTTTGTGATGTGCCACCTGTTACGGGTGGAACTCCAACAAATCTAACAATAGATGATGTCTGGAGTGGATTGATTGCATTGCCTTTCGAATTTAATTTTTATGGTAACTCTTATACAAATGTTGTTGCTGGTGCAAACGGACAGCTTTCTTTTAACGCTGCTCTAGCTGGAAATTATAACGGATGGAACATGGATCCTGCAGACCAGATCCCTACCAATGACGCCAACTACCCTTTAAACACTGTTTTTGGTGCTTATCATGATATTAATCCTGGTGTTGCCCCGGCTGCTCCAGATAGAATAAACTATTTTGTAAATGGCGTTGCTCCTTTTAGAGTTTTTGTACTAAACTTTAATGCAGTGCCTCAGTTTGGGTGTAACGAGCTTTTAACAACTCAGCAAATTTTATTGTATGAATCATTAAACGTGATTGATGTAAATATTATCAACAAGCCTGTGTGTGCTACCTGGAATGATGGTCTAGCTGCCATAGGATTACAGGGAAACAATCTTACAGAATTTAGTGTCCCTGAAGACAGAAATGTTGGAACTTGGGAAGTTACCAATGAAAATTGGCGTTTTGTTCCTAATGGAGGGCCTGTAACAAATGCAAGTATTTTTGAATGGAGAGACGCTGCCGGAAACGTGCTGAGTAATGATCCTGTTTTTACGGTATGTCCAGATCAAACTACAGTATATACTGCAGCTTTAGTAGTTGAGATGCCTGACGGAAGTTTTGATGAACTTACAGATACAATAACGGTAACTAAAGAAAATGGATGTTCTCCTTTTGATTGTACAGATGATGTGTTCCTAGAAGATTTCGGAACTGGTGTCGGTAGAACTACCCATCCTTTTACACCTTTAGAATTTAATGCCACTACACAATTAAATCCTAACCAATATGCTGTAACAAACATATCAACGGGTCTTAATTTTGGATGGCACCAGGGTATGGAAGACAATACCAGTGGAGACACAAATGGTAGGGCAATTTTCTTTGATATTTCTGACCAACCATCTCAAATTGAAGTCTATAGAAGAGATATCGCCGTAACGGCAAACACCTCTCATATTTTTGATTTTGCAATGACAACCATGTATGATATTGATACTAATATCTGTTCAGGAACAGGAATAGACTCAAGAATTATTTATCAAATAGAAGATGCCGCGGGTACTGTTCTGGCAACAAGCACAACAGGAAATGTGCCAAATGGCGCAAATCCAAACTGGATTAGATATTCTCTAGAATTTAATCCTGGAGACAACACAACAGTTCAGGTGGTTCTATTAAATGATATTTTTGGGGTCTGTGGAAACGACATTGCCGTAGATGATATTAGAATTCGCGCAGAAGGCACCTCGCCAACTGTAGACGCGCCTATGGATATGTTCTCTTGTGAGGACACCCCAGGTAGTGATACAGCAACCTTTGACCTTACTTCACAGATTGCTGAAATATTAGATGGTCAAAACCCAGCAGATTTTGAAATCACATTCCATACCACTCAAGAAGATGCAGACTCGGGAGATAACCCAATAGCAACAGCTGCTGCCTATCAAAACACGGTGAATCCTGAAACTATTTACACAAGGGTTCAGCGTTTAAATCAAGATGATTGTTTCACTACAACATCCTTTGATTTGATTGTTGAGCTTCCTATAGTAGTTACAACCAATTTACCATCACAATTAGACGTGTGTGCTAATGAAGATGCCGCTGCCATAGATGCTACGCCAACAAATAGTGGTATAGATCTTAACTCTGTGAGTTATGAGTGGACAAATGCTAGTGGCACCATAGTATCAACAGATGCTATATTTACTCCTTTAGAATCTGGTACTTATACCGTAACAATTTCTATCCCACCATGTAGTGAAACTACCGTGAGCATAGATGTAGTGGTGAAACCAGTTCCAGATCTAGATTTAGGAGAAGACGTTACCCTTTGTGATAGTGAAGATTTTGAAATTGTTCCAGCTATTTCTGGAGACACAACTGGAGCTAGTTTTTTATGGAGCACAGGCGATACAGGCACCTCTATATTTGTAGATCAAAGTGGAACCTACTCTCTTGAAATCACCACCGTTGATGGCTGTGTTGTTACAGATGAGATTGTTGTAGTTATTTCTGACCCAGTAGTGGTAACACTTAATGAAGACTTTGATGTCTGTCCAGATTTTGAAACTATTATCACCGCAAACTCTAGTGATGCTGGTGTAACCTATCAGTGGTTCGAAAATGGAACACTAATCCCTGACCAGGGAGAAAACACGCTAGTTATTACATTGTCTCAAAATGGTTCTTCAACACAGGAATATAGTGTAGTAGTTACAAATAGTGATGGATGTATGGGCACAGCTGTTGTGAATGTATCTCTGTATACAGACAATGAAAACTGTGTTATTTCTCAAGGTATCTCTCCAAACGGGGATGGCCTTAATGATGTACTGGATCTAAGTTTCTTAAACAATAGAGCAGGAATTAATTCTTTCCAGGTATTTAATAGAAATGGTACTACTGTATATGAGTTTGTAAATTACTCTAACCAATGGGGAGGACAAACCACAGATGGAGAAGAGTTACCTACAGGAACCTATTACTATGTTTTAGGATTAAACGCTGAAGACCCTGTATTTGGATCTAGCTACACAGGATGGGTATACATCAATAGAGAGAAAAACTAATATTATATAAAGATGAATTTGTATCGAGCTTATAGGCTTTAGAGTAATCGTATTCTTGATACATTCAATATAAAATAAACACCACAGAAATGAAAAAAATACTATCAATACCATTACTACTTTTATGTGTTTTACTTTGTTCCAAAGAGGCAAATGCGCAGCAAGACCCTCAATACACGCAATTCATGTACAACATGAATGTTGTAAATCCTGCCTATGCAGGGTCTAAAGAGAACATTTCCTTTACCTCTTTATATAGAACACAATGGGCCGCTTTGGATGGAGCGCCAACCACATTTACTTTTTCCGGGCATGGTCCTTTAAATGATAAAGTTGGAGTTGGTTTATCTGCTGTTAAAGATGAGCTTGGGCCGGTAAACGAAACGAATGTGTTTGCAGATTTTTCATACACCTTGCAACTAAGCTCAACTACAAAACTAGCCTTGGGTCTTAAAGCCGGAGCTACTTTTCATGATGTAGGTTTGGTAGATTTAGAATTACAAGATCAAAATGATCCATTCTTTAATCAAGACATTAGTAGTGTATATCCAAATATTGGAGCAGGTGCTTTTCTGTATGGCGATAAATTTTACGTTGGTGTATCGGTGCCTAACATGTTAAACTCTGTTCACCTAGATGCTAACGGAACACAAATTGGGTCTGAGGTAAATCACTTCTTTGGTACTGCTGGTTATGTTTTTCAGGTTTCACCAAATACGAAGTTAAAGCCTTCTGTTTTGGTTAAATCTGCCTTTGGAACTCCGGTTTCTTTTGACGCCAACTTAAACGCCTTGTTTTTCGAAAAGTTTGAATTAGGAGTCTCTTACAGAGTAGATGACTCATTTAGTGGTCTTGTTGGATTTCAAGTTCTACCAGAGCTTCGCATAGGATATGCGTATGATGCAGTTACTTCGGATATTAATTTTGTAGCACCATCATCTCACGAAATTATTCTAACGTTTGATCTGTTTACCAACAAGCGTACTTTACGTTCACCAAGATATTTCTAATTAACAACATTTAATTTCATTGAAAATGAAAAAAATATATACCATACTTCTACTTATCGCTGTTTCTACAACAATTGTTTCAGCTCAAAATAGTAAAACTAAAAAGGCAGATAACCTATATGATAGATTAGCATATACAGATGCTGCCCAGGCATATCAAAAAGTTCTCAAAAAAGGAACTACAGATGTCTATGTCTTTGAAAGATTAGCAAATTGCTACTATTTCATCAATGACACAAAAAAGGCTGAGATGTACTACAAAAGAGTAGCCAAGTCTAAGGATGCAAATCCAGAAGCTATTTATAACTATGCGCAAACCTTAAAAGCAAACGGTAAATTTAGCGACTACAACACATGGATGAAAAACTTTGCAAAGCTAAGTCCAAACGATACTCGTGTTAAGGAGTTTATGAAAAACCCTAATTATATTCCAAAAATCATGGATGATATGGCGCGTTACACCGCTACTAACATGGAAGATATAAATAGTGAATATGCAGATTTTGGTGGTATTGTGTATGGTAAAGATTTTTACTTTGCCTCTGGAAGAAACACTTCTCGCAAAACATACCAGTGGAATGAAGAACCATATCTTGAAATCTACAAAGCAACCAATGTAGGCGGAACCATGAAAAATGCTGAGTTACTTAATGGTGATGTAAATACAAAATACCACGAGTCTAATGCGGTAATTAGCGCAGATGGAAAGCGCATGTATTTTGATCGTAACGACTACTTTGAAGGAGATTACGACAAAAGCGCCAATGGAATCAATCAAATCAACTTATACTATGCAGAGAACATAGATGGTAAAGGATGGTCTGGAGTGGTTTCTGCACCTTTTAACAACAATGAGTATTCTACAGGACATCCGGCCTTAAGCCAAGATGGTAAGACACTTTACTTTGTAAGTGATATGCCAGGTGGTAAAGGAGGTTCTGATATATACATGGTGGCAATAAACAGCGATGGATCTCTAGGTACACCAGAGAGATTGGGAGATAACATAAATACAGAAGGGAAAGAACTATTTCCATACATTGATAGTAATGGTACTCTATACTTCTCTAGTAATGGCCATATGGGCATTGGAGGGCTTGATGTATTTTATGCAGAAGCGCAAGGAGATGGTTTTGATGTAGTAAACAATTTAGGAAAGGGAGTGAACAGTTCTGCAGATGATTTTGCGTACAAATACGATCCAACGTCACAAAGCGGGTACGTGTCTTCAAATAGAGAAGGTGGTATGGGTAGTGATGATATCTATATGGTAGAGGCGGTAGAAATTCCTTGTGAGGTAACAATTGCCGTACTTGTAATAAATGAAAACACAAACGCTGCAGTTGCTGGAGCGCGTGTAGATTTATACGACACTATGGGTAACAGACTGAGCACTAAAACATCTAATGTAGATGGTATGGTTTCTTTTAAAGCAGCCTGTGACCAAGCCCATGAAGTACAAGGAGTTTTGGCAGATTTTGAGAGCAATGCTAGCAAAGTTGCCCCAGCAAATGACCAGAAAGTTTCTGCAACCATTGCACTAAAACCTATCGAAGAAATTATTGTTGAAGATCAAATTGTTTTAAACCCTATCTTGTTTGATCTTGATAAATCAAACATTAAGGCTCAAGCGGCATTTGAGTTAGACAAAGTAGTTGCTGTAATGAATAAATATCCAGAAATGGTTATTGCAGTAGGAGCTCACACAGATAGCAGAGCCACTGATGCCTACAACCTTAGGTTATCTGAGGCTCGTGCGCAGTCTACGGTTCAATACATTATCTCAAAAGGTATAAGCGGTAAAAGAATAAGCGGTAAAGGATACGGAGAGTCGCAACCTAAAGTTTCTTGTGGTGATAACTGTAGTGAAGCAGATCATCAATTAAACAGAAGGTCTGAGTTTACCATTGTAAATAGATAGTTCTTTAGCTAATTTAATTACATAGAAAACCCCTCAATAAAATTTTATTGAGGGGTTTTTTATGTATAATTCTCAGGGGCTGTTTACCTCCCCTTTGTACTTTATTTAATTAATTTAACTACTTTTTTATCTGGCCCTACTTGTATGTGAGCAAAATAAACCCCTGAGAGGAAAGAGTCTGTATCTATATTCACCCTAGACTCGTTAGGGGTAATATGCAACAGCTTTTGCCCAGTAACTGTATATATAGTAACAGCAGTAATTGGGGTGGTATTGTTTATAAAAAGCTCGTTGTCAACCGGGTTAGGATATACCCCAAGACTACTAAAGGCCGGATTATTTAATCCTAATACATCTTCACAGGTAACTTCAAGGGTGTAGTCTCCAAAGGCTGTCTGGGCTCCCTCCACCATAATAAAGTAGGTGGCTATTCCGTCAGACTCGAATGTTAGTTCAGATTGCTCTGCGCAAAAATCATCATTGGCTATTAGTTCTGTAGTCAAGTCACAATCAGTGTAAACTGCTAAGTAAGTATTATAATTTGTGCCTGAATTACACAAAGAAATTGTAATTTCTTCAGCAGATCCTGATCCTGTATAACTATAGTAAACATCGGGAGCTGGCTGGCCGCCAGAATCAGTGGCGTTGGTTGTGGTGCCTGTAATAGAATCATCGCAATTTAGAGCGATGGCTGCAGAACAATTATTGTTTACTGGGGGTGAAGGTAATTTTAACACAAAGCCTTGCCCAGAATTGGTTACACCTACCACGGTAGAGCCGTCCTGAGAAATACCCAAGGGCAATGCGAGAATTGCTCCTTGTACATCGATTCCTAAAGTAATGGCATAATCGGTTAAATCTAACATCCCGTCTATATCTGTATGTATAAACCCTCTACCAAAAGTTGCAGGTGCTGGCCAAGGACGATAGAAGCCTACAGCCGAAGATCCATCTGCAGTTAGTCCTGTTGCGGCACCTCTCCAACCAGATGTAGGCGCTGGACCTATATCAATAATCCCTGTAGCGGCACTCCATTTCCAGGCTTGGTAATTATTAGAAAACCCCTGTCCTCCAGAAACCCAAAGACCATCTGCAGATATCGCGCCGGCTTCGGTGGCAGAATCACCGTTGGGGTGGGTAATCAAGTTCTGAACTCCATTGGTCCATACCGCACCTTGCCTAAAACCAGATGAGGAATCCTGCCATCCTGCGATAATAGTACCATCACTATTGGCGGCGTTTGCCCTTGTACTTCTGCCACTAACGGTACTTCCAAGATCTTCAACACCTTGGGCAGCAGTCCATTTAATAGCATGTGCACTTCCAGCATTTACCCATCCTAAACCAACGATAGTAAGCCCATCTGAGGACATTCCCCAGGCAGAACTAGCAGAGCTTCCAGAGGAGGATCCTAAAGAGCCATGAGAAGTCCATGTTTGTGTAGAAACATTATAAGAGCTTAGTTCTCCTAAATTAGTGTCTGGATTAATCCTGGTGGCTGAAATAAGGGTGCCATCTCCACTAACATCTGTTCGCCCACCGTAATTTTGTGGAGCAACACCTCCAATTAAAACCACACCAGAGTCTTGTGTCCACATAAAGTTTTGGCCTCCATTATCCCCCACGACAATAGATCCATCTGAACTCACATTAGTTGCGCTGAGGCCAGAACCAAGTGAAAAGTACTGAGCATTAGCACTAGAAACGCAGAAAAGGAACAAAAGTACTGCAATAAAAAAATGGTGATTATGGAGTGAAAAGTTTCTTTGCTTTTTGAAGTAAATTTTAGTCATAATTAATTGATTTTATTTCAGTTAAGATAATTGCTCAACTAAAATATCAATTAATTACTTAAGTTTTCTACGAATAACAAATAAACTGCACATAGGCTGCATTAAAACATTTTATAACAACTTGCTTTATAAGTGTTATAAATGTATAGAACTCGCCTAAAAAGGGTTCGCAGGGCTGTCTTGAGACTCCTCTGGCTTTAAACAAAAACACCCCCGACAATGCCGGGGGTGTTTGTAATACATATAAAACAAGTATTTAGTTTCCTGTTATCACTATATCATCAATGTGGTAACGCGTGGTAGCTGTTGGGTCTGACCCTTGGTATCTAAAAGCGATATGAGCCATACCATCAACACAAGAAATATTAATTGCTCCTGATGGAAAAAAGTCTCCAAAACCACTTTCTGGTCCTGTAGGGATAGAAGCATCTACCAAATTCCAAGTAGCTGTAGTTACATCTCCAGTAAAGTCTGTAGAAACTAACACACTTAAAATAGTACCATTATCAAAGGCAGCTTGAATATTAAAAGTCAATTCCTCTTCTATGGTAGTATCCATATCGATAGCTGGAGTTACTAGCCATGTATCGATAATATCCTCTCCAGAACTAAATCCAGATACTTGAGCGTAGTTATTGTTGTTAAAGTTTCCAATTTCCCATACTTCGTTTCCGCCACTTGCATTTACATTTGTCCAACCGGCACTAACATATGCCTCAATGGAATCAAAGCCTTCAAAGTTTTCGCTGTAAAATTCTGCTCCGCCTCCACTAGGTCCATCACAATTGAATGTTTCTGGATCACATCTGTTTTCGTTGTCAAAATTAATATCTGATGGGTCATTGATTACCATGTTAAAGGCATCACCAAAAAAGTTCTTCGTTAAAATTCCTGTCATAGAACCTCTTCCTTGAGGAAGCAAGAAAGATTTAAAGTCTGCAAATGTGCTGGTGCTAAAAATAACACTGCCACCTTCTTCACAACTCTCTAATAAACGTTCTCCGTCAAATTGATCTTCTGGTTCACCAGCATAGGTTTTGCGATCATCGCCTAACACTTCATTACGGTTAAACTGTGCATCTGCAAGGGCAACTAATAAATTAGTGTTTGCATCTGTAAATTCTGAAAACAATAATGGTTTTGCAACCATTGTCTCAACAACTGCGTCTCTAATTACGTAGTCTAGCATTTGAGATTCTCCAATTTTACCAAGGTCGTTAACATCAATAATCCCAAGTGTTAACACCCCAGAATCATATCCTGCAGTTAAGCCGTCTAGACGAACATATACCTTTCTTCCTAATTCATAAGTAATAAATAAAGGATTTACGTCTATCAAAACCTTAATCCCACTTACAGGCTCAGAAGGAGCGTTTTGCATAATTAATTCTTCAAAGAAATTTCCTGACTGGTCATTTGAAATTACATACCCCTCAACATAGGTAATAACTTCTGTATCAAAAGTAAGTTTCTCTGTTTCTCTTAGTTCTGCAAGAACATCTTCGTAGTTAAAGTCTGATGGGTCAACACCAAGATCATCTGCTGCATCTGCAACTAATTGTTCAAAGGCACTATTAATACCCATTATTGTGAGCACATCACCCTCTAGGTTTGGAGCCACAACGATCGTGTTTGGTGTTTCAAAATCATCATCTTGCACACATGATACTATCGCTACTGTTACCATCAACAGCATTACTAGTTTGTATAAATTGAAATTTTTCATTTGTATTGTGTTTATCTATTTTTTATTAAAATCTAACGTAAAGGTTTAAGTAATATGTAGTTCCGTTTCCGAAGAAATAGCGATTTCCGAATACCGGTGTATCTCTATTTGACTCTTCAACCATACCACGATAATCTGCAATTCTAGAATCTTCAAAACCACCTGTTCTGTAGCGTTGGTCAAAAACGTTGTTGATTGTTGCAAAAAATCCAACATAATAACCGTCAATTCTCCAAGACTTACCTCCCACTACATTTACAAGGGTGTAATCATTAAATTGTTCTTGTTGTAACAACTCTCTTGCTGTTGCAGGGTCATAGTCATTGTAGCCAATATTATCAATATCTGTCGCAAAATTGTCGTTTCTGCGCAAGCTACTTACATCAATATATGCATTTGAGAAATAGTTTGAAGTAACACCAAACCACCAGAAGTTTGGATCACGATACTCAAAGCCTAACTGGAATGCGTTTTCTGGACCACCTGCGATATGTAGATTTTTCATTTTAGTGGTTCCATCACCTAATCTTTTTGGACCTTCAAAATCATCACTAGTAAAGTATTGATTTGGATTGTTGGTATAAACATACTGCGCCATTGATGCCGCACCCTTAAGTTTAATTGTTGGTGTTACCTGAGCCTCAATTCCTATCTCTGCACCTGCTCTTGTAGACTCAATACCTGTAAGGACTTCTTGTACAAAAGTTCCTCCTCCATCAGCATTCTGTATAGATTCTGTAAAAAAGAAGTTGATATCTGTCTGGTCTTGCATAGCATTGTAAAAACCAGTAACTCTTGCCTTTAATATAGGAGAGCGGAAGATGTAACTCACATCTAGGTTTTGAATTTTCTCTTCTATCAAGCCTTCTACAACATTGTTGTTTTGGCGAGAATTACTAAAAGAGTTTCTAATGCTTGGCGCCTTGGTTAAGTACCCAGCGTTTACATCTATAAGGTGACGTCCTGTAAGTTTATAAACAGCGCCCCCTTTAAATCCAAGAGTGCTAAAGCTTAACGCTTCACTTTCTCCAAATGAGCTGTTCCCTCCTTGGTAGTTTCCGTTTTCATACAAACCATTACGCTGGTAATTGGTAGCTCCCAAGCTAGCAGCTAGATAAAAATCTACCTTACTATATTTAAATTGAGCTTGAGCAAACCCAGACATAACATCTGCATTTACATCAAAATTATATTTGTAACGATCTCCCACGCCTACAATACGGTTTGGGTTACGCACATCACTTTGTGCTATATTAGATTGCAAATCTCCTGCACCATCTCCAGATTCTGAATTTGCAAAAGTATCAATATCTAAAAATCCATTACTTCCTAGTAAATCACGAACCTGGGCATAATTTTCGCTTTTCAGACTTCTATAATTTACGGCAGCGTTTAAAGTAATGTTACTAGTTAGCTCAGAAAAAAGAATAGAGCTGAACTGCACCTGAGTGTCTTTACTTACATCATCTTGCAAAACATAAGATGCTCTTAGGGCATTACCCTGTGAATCTATATTTGCACCATATAATGTATTCCAAGGAATTTGTCCGTCGTTTACAAACTCTTCTCTTGCCAAATACGCTTGTTGGTACTGGTAAGGAGAAGGACTAGCGTCACGCAAAAAATAACTAGGCATTCTTTGGTAGTAATTACCAGATGGGTTACGGTTTCCGTTGTTATCTATACGGCTATTTCTAATAGTTCCTGTTTGGTAGCCAATGTTTGTGTTTAATGTTGTTTTCTCACCTATGTTCCAGTAATGATTCAACATAAAAATTGGTTCCTCAATTTCTCTGATACGACTATTTCTAAGTTCTCCATCTTGATACCCCCAGTTTGGATTGTAGCGTATTCCTTTTAGTTCCCTTTGTTCTTGAGTGATGGCAGTAGATCTTCCTCTTCTATTTGGCGTATAAAACGCGGTAAGGTTAAGACTATGACTATCGTTAATTTTTTTCTCTACAGATGCAAAGAATGAATTAGAATCATACAGCGTACCGTCTTGATATCCTCCCTCACCAAATCTACGAGCTGCAGATACTGCATAAGCCCATCCATTTTTATTTAAACCACTATTGTAGGTTCCCATAACACGGCCTTCGTAACTTCTATTTGAAGATGCATAAGAAACACGTCCACCTTGGCGGTATTGAGAAGCTCTCATGATGATGTTGGTAGTTCCTGCAACATCACCAAAGGTATAATCACTAGCCTTTAGGCCCATAGAAAATTCACGATTGCGTTGTACATCGTTAAGCCCACCCCAGTTACCCCATTGTGGGCGTCCTGTAATTTGCTTGTTCATTTCTAGACCATTGATAAGCACTTTACCATTGGCATTGTCCAAACCTCTTGGTCTAAAGAATGTTGCGCTAAAATCAAAAGCAGCGGCATTTAAAAATGCATCTCTAGAGGCCTGTAATAGCCCAGAGGTGTTAAACGAGGAACCATCATCCTCATCTAGCTCATTGTCAGAAAGGCTAATAACACCAATCTGAGCCTCTGTAAGAGAAAGATCAACTTCCAATAAAATAGTGTTTAAATTCAAAGTCTCTCCATTTTCAATGGTGAGTTGGATTCTTTGTGTGTAGTAGCCAGCTTTTGAAATTATAAGTACCTGCTCCCCTTGAGGTAGCATTTCACTTTGAATTACAAAAAGACCTTCAGGGTCTGTCAGGGTAGTAAATGTGCTAGCTTTAATGCTAATGGCCACATCCCCGATGACATCGCTTGAATTACTATCCACAACGCGTCCTTTTACAACTGCAGTTTGAGCAAAACCAGTGCTTGCAAAAAACAGGAGCGTAAAAAAAGTTAACATGAGTTTTTTCATTCCGAATTTTTAAATGTTTGTTGAGAATTTAACCTTCTCTTTAATATATTATTATCACTTTTGAACAAATGTACATTTTTCAATGGAATTAATTACTTTTGTTGAACTAATTATACGACCCTTTACACAAAACTAACATATATCATAAATGCATTACACTAAACAAATTTTTATTGCGCTTGTCTTTGTCTCAAGCATCGGTTTCGCTCAACAAAAAAAACAGTATAAGGTAAACACAATAGCCTTCTATAACGTTGAAAACCTTTTTGATACAGAAAACGACCCTATCACCTACGATGATGATAGAACTCCAGACGGGAAAGACCACTGGACAGAAGAAATATACCAAGCCAAACTTAAAAACATGGCCAAGGTTATTAGTGAAATTGGAGCAGATGTAACGGGCACAGCACCAGCCATAGTTGGCCTTTGTGAAACCGAGAATAGAAAGGTGTTAGAAGATCTTGTAAACCAAGAATCTCTACTTGGTAAAGAGTATGGCATTGTACAGTTTGACTCCCCAGATAGAAGAGGAATTGATGTAGCCCTCATCTACCAAAAAAAATTATTTACTCCTACAAACTACAAGGCACATGAACTATTAATTTATGATAATGTAGACCCTACCAAGCGTATTTTTACTCGAGATCAATTAGTGGTAAGTGGTATGTTAGATGGAGAGAAAATGCACTTTATTGTAAACCACTGGCCATCAAGAAGTGGTGGAGAGGCAAGATCTCGTCAAAAAAGAATTAGCGCAGCAAAACTTAACAAGCACATCATGGATTCTATTTTTGTGCAAGAACCGTATGCTAAAATTATCACCATGGGAGACTTTAATGACGATCCTACTAGCCCTAGTGTAAAGGACATCTTAAAGCCAAAAAAGAAAAGAGAAAATGTAGGTACAAAACAACTTTTTAACCCCATGGAAGAAATGTTTAAAAATGGTTTAGGTACATTGGCCTGGAGAGATGGTTGGAATTTATTTGACCAGATGATTATCTCCTCAGAACTAACCAAAAAAGATTACACCTCCTATCGTTTTTATAAAGCAGGAATCTACAACAAGTCATACCTGGCAAACTCAAAAGGGCAATACAAAGGATATCCCTACAGAAGTTTTGGTAATGGATCTTTCACAGGAGGATATAGTGATCACTTTCCAGTGTTCGTATACCTTGTAAAAGAACAATAACATACAGCTTATCTCTCTTAATAGAGCATAAAAAAAGGCCACTACATGTAGTGGCCTTTTTTTATGTAATCTAAAGCTTTACAGCCAACTTGCCCAAGGAATTCTGCTTAGCAATAGCACCAGTGCAATGGTGTAAAATATAGCTAGCATTTTAAATTTTGGATGTGAAGTTAATTTCTTTTTGTGTTTAGAATACCCTATGGTTATAAACACTGCCGTAAGCAGCATTACCGTTGGGTGCTCTATAGCATAGAGCCGCAAGGTGCTATCTTTCATGACCACTCCCATGCCATTGTTTGTAATAGATTGAAGCCCCAGGGGTGATACAAAGAACAACACAAGCCCAATTAAAAACTGCAGGTGGGTTACTATTAAAGCAAATAAAGAAAGTCTAAAATCTTTATAGCTGTATTCTTTGGTTGTAAAAAAACTGTAAAGGGCATTAAGGGTTGCAAAAATAACAACGAGCACTACCAAGTAGGCCCAATAAGAATGCAAGTATTTGATAGCTTGATACATAAATAGAAGTTTAAATTTATAAGGGTAAATGTACTAAAAAACAAAAGAGCCATCACAAAAGTGATGGCTCTTTAAATACTATATGATATTAAGAATTAGAAATTGTAACGTACACTTGCGTTGTATGTTCTTCCATTTCCTAAACCAATACCAAAGTTATCTTGTCTTGTGATGTAATCTTCATTAAGAGCATTGTAAAGGTTTGTTCTTAATGTAAGTTTATTACCTCCAAACATGAACTTGTAAGTTAATCCAAGGTCAAATAAACCGTATCCATCTATTCTGTCAGACTGAGCTCTTTCTCCTGCTTGAGCGCTCTCAACAACATCATCTGCATCAATTGCTGCATATAAATCTGTGTAGATGTTGTAATCTGCATCAAAGCTAAGACCATCACAAATGTTCCAAACAACTCCACCACCAAATGATGTTTGAGGAGCTCTACCTACTTTTACGCCAGATAAAGTTAATGTGTTTTCATCTAACTCAATAAAATCAAGTGTTTCATTGTTTTGACGTGTAAAAGGAGTTTCTCCATCATACTTCCAGTTTCCGATAGATCCATACCCTCTCCATCTTAGAACATCTGAATCCATACGGTATTCAAAATCAAATTCTAATCCTTGGTGTATTTGTGTTACGTCTGTAAAACGGTCTGTAAAGAATACATCTGCTCCGTTCTCATCTGTAGTTTGACCTCCAGTTGAAACAAAACGGTTACCCCAGTCTGTTCTGTAGATATCTACATTGATACGAAGGTTTCCTTTATTGTAACGGTATCCAGCTTCATAACTTAATACTTCCTCGTTTTCAATTTCTGGAGACACGATAGCGTTTGAGTTTCTAATGTCTGCAAAAATATTGTCTAAATATGGTTGACGTGAGTAAAATCCTCCGTTTACAAAGAATGTACTAGCATCATTAGGAGAATATCCTAATCCCCCCTTAAGGTTGTATCCTAGCTTGCTGATTTTCTCAGACTCGCCAAGACCATCAAGAGCAATACCATCACCACCATCACGCTCAGCACCTGTAAAACGTCCAGTTCTTTGGAAAGACTGTGTTGAAACAGCACCTTGGAAAAATGCAGAGAAATGATCTGTAGCATATTCAGCTTGACCAAAAGCACCAATATAGTTTATATTTTCACTGTAGTCATACTGTGTTCTGTTGTCTTCGTCTGCAGAATTGAATAGTGCAGACCATGGATCTGCCTCAAACTCTTCAGTAAAAGTATAATCATCTGGTCTGTCTGTTCTAAAGTTATCAACCCATCCGTTAAGACCTAATAAGTCGTTCACTTGTCTAAAGTGATCTCCTGTGTACATTCTTGCATCTACTCCTACACTTAAATCCCAATTTTCATTGGCATCGTAGTTTAAGTTACCTAAGAATCCATACCAGTTGTGGTTGTTTACAGAAGATCTTCTGATGTAAGAATCTCCGTAGTTACCATTTCCATTTGCATCTGCATTGGCAATGTTATTTGCACGAATAGACTCAAAGTCAATTTCTGATCTAGCATTATCAGTACCGTCACTAAAACGAACTCTGTTTGATCCACTACCTAGACCTCCTGTACCACCACCGCGGCCCCAAGAAGCATATAATACTGCAGAAAGATCTACTTTATCGTTAATTTCATAATCCCAGTTTAAGTTAGCAACTGGCTTATGGTAATAGTTACGTCTTTCTGTGTAACGTTGTCCATCCAAAAATCCAGAATTTGGATTGTACTTATTTCCGTATTGCTCATAAACACTTCTGTTTTGAGAAAAGTTTTGATCATGAAATTGTGGTGCACCTGTAAGTAAAAAGTTAAATACACTTTTTTCACTTGCTTTGTAACCAACAGAGATCATGTATGTTTGACCTCCACCTTGTGTACCTTCAGCATATTTTCTGTATCCTTGCCAGTGGTCTAATAATACTGAGAATCCCCAGCCTTTTTCACTCATTCCAGAATTGTAGTTCATAGTAGCTTTTGCATAACTATCGTTACCACCTAGAAAACGCACAAAACCACCTTCTTTTTTATCTGTAGTTTTAGATACAATGTTTACCGTACCACCAACAGAAGAAATAGCAAGCTTTGATGCTCCTAAACCTCTTTGTACTTGTACTGCATTTGCAACATCACTCATACCAGACCAGTTAGACCAGTACATTCTACCGTCTTCTTGTCCGTTAATTGGTTGCCCATTTAATAAAAATGCAGTGTTTGTGTCGTCAAAACCACGTAAGAATATTTGACTGTCTCCAAAACCAGAACCTTGATTTGCTACATACACAGATGGTGTATTTTTCATAGCCTCTGTAAACTCTACGTTACCAGCTGCTTTAGTAGAAATCTCTTCAGCTCTAATTGTTGATACTGCAACAGGAGTTCTTCTTCCTTCTGCAACTTGGATAACTCCAGAACCAATAAGTATTACCTCATCCAAAGATGCTGCAGCTTGGTTTACTGAAATAGATCCTAGTGCAAGAGTTTCTCCAGATAATGTGTAAGAAACCGTCTTTGTTTGGTATCCAACATAGCTAAGCTCAAGTGTTCCTTGATTTTTGGCTACTGTAATACTAAAGTTACCATCAAAATCTGTAACAACTCCATTGTTTGTTCCAGCTTCAATAACGTTAGCTCCAGGAAGTGGCCCGCCAAGGTCCATATCCATAAGACTACCTGTAATGGTGCCTTGTCCAAAGGCAGTAAAACCGCCTAGCAATACTAATAAAAGTAAAAGTTTTTTCATGTGTTTGTTTTTAATGAATATAATATTTGCAAAAGTACACCAAATTGTATTATTCTCCTATTTCTTGTGTTAAGAAAACAACAAGTGAACTTCCTAATAAAATTACAATTAATAATGGTAGGTAACAAAAAAGAAAAGGAATAATTAATAACAAGGTTATCAACACTTTACACTAATAAACTATCGCGTCTAGTTGGTCTTTAATAGTTTCGATGTAGGAGAAGTAATCTTCATGAAACTCACTAGAGAGTGGTTTTGAAGCTGGCAGATCTTGCTTAAAAGGGTCTACTTGTCTGCCATTTTTCCAAAAACGATAACAAACATGAGGGCCTCCAGAATTGCCCGTCATGCCTACCCAACCAATCACATCGCCCTGTCTTACAAAATCTCCAACACGCACATTGTATTTTTTCATGTGTAGGTATTGTGTTTCGTAGGTGCTATTGTGCCTAATTTTTACATAAATCCCGTTCCCGCCTTTGCGTTCTGCCTTTGTAACCGTACCGTCTGCGGTTGCCAAAATTGGAGCGCCAATATTGGCTGAAAAATCGGTCCCTTTATGCGGGCGAAGTTTATAACCATAATATTTTATTCTTCTTTTGAGGTTATACTTGGATGAGATTCTGCTAAACTTTACGGGCGCTTTTAAAAATGCACGTCTAAGGTTTTGAGCTTTCTCATCATAAAAATCTAGAGAAGGCAGTTTTTCATTTTCATAACCAAATGCATATAGAGGGACTCCTTTATGTTCAAAATAAGAGGCTTTAATTCTATGAATTCCTGCAGATATCGTGTCATCAATAAACTTCTCGGTATACACTACCTTAAAACGATCCCCTTTTTGAATTTTAAAAAAGTTAACCGTCCAGGCGTAAATATTAGCCAACCTATCTGTCATGGCGGGGCTTAAATTATTTTCTTCCATGGTGAGATACAAGGAGTTTTCTATCACCCCAGAGGCCTGTTTATCTATATATGTTATGGGCTTGCTTTTAGTGTAGACGCTTACAGAATCGCTGAGGTCTACTACGGCATATTCTATTTTATTTTTTCCGTAGACGAAATACTGTAATGAGTTGATGGTGTCTTTAGATTTTAATACTAGGTAAGGTTTCCCAACAACCAAACGGCGCACATCAAAGGTGTCTCTAAATTTTGTGGCAATATTAAATATAGTTGTGTGGCTAACACCATGGTTATTTAAAATGGCCCCAAAGGTGTCCCCATTTTTTATGGTATCTCTAAGGGTATTAAACTGGTTTAAATCAAACCCATATGCCTTTGACTCCTTTAGTATTTCGGGATCTTTTTCTTGGGTTTTCTGTGAGGCAGGATCACCACAGGCAATAAAAACAAATAGCAGTCCAAGATAGATAGCAAAGCTCTTCAATGTTTGTATTTTTAGATGGTATCGTTTATACATTTTTTCCCCAATCCGCTAATTCTTGATCGCTCCAAACTTCAGGAAAAAAGACTCTTTTTTGATATTTCGGAAGCATATATTTTGTCCAGTCACTACCGCCAGTAGCCTCTAGGGCTTCTTGGTTGTCGCTACCGCCTATATAATATCTTGCTGCATTGTAGTGGGCCATTACCCATGTAATATTTACTGTGTAATCAAAGTGACGCATTGCCTTTAAAAGGTTAGGATCCTGTTTCACCTGCTTGGGGAGTCCCTTAAATTTCGCATATAAATTTATGGTATTATACTCTTGGGTAAAGTCTATAAATTCTGAGTGATAGCGCTTCTCAAATGAAGAAAGTAAGTATGATTTCTCTCCTGTCTTAAAATCTTTGCCAGCAGCTTGCCAATAGAGATGCTCTAAGGCGTGTTCATAAGAAGTGTTTCTATCAATGGTGTCTCTGAATCTTGCATCAATTAGGTTTATTAAATCTGTAGATGCAAATTCAATTTTTCTGTACTGAGCGCTCTGAAAACCGCTGGCAGGAGTAAGGGTTGTCCTAAATTTCATGTACTGTGCTCTATCCATCCCTTCACGCATGATATTAAAGGAAGAGGTAAGCATATCAAAGTAACGGCTCACGCGCATTAGTTTTTCACAAAAGAAGGCGGCCGTTAAGCTTGTATTTTTAGAAACTTGTTCTATTTCCCAAAGAATCATCTTAAAGAGAAGTTCATTTACTTGATGGTACATGATAAACACCATCTCATCTGGCAGGTTGGTGCGCTGTGTTTGCAGCTCTAGTAGTGCATCTGTTTGTATGTAATCCCAATAGGTTATTGGAGTAGAGTGCAACAAGCCCTCTAAGTGCGTATCTAGATTTTGGCCTATAGCCCCAAACTTATCTTCAAGTTGTTGTAATAATTCTTTGGTTTTTGGTGTAAGCTCCATAGATTGGTATTATTCTGGAATAATTTTAAACTGGTGTTTAAGCCCTTTATACTCTATTAGTGTTGCCTTTAAAGAACCTATAACTAAATCTGCTTTTATAACAATGGGCATTTTGTTAGCATCATCTGTAACCCAAACGGTTAAACTCTCCTCTTCTTCAAAAACACGGCCAGATTCAACATAGGGTCTAAATATCATAGTAGGCACTTTTCCAAAGGTAGTTTTTAAGGTTTCTCTACCCAAAAATTTAAGCCTGAATTTGTAATTGCCCCGATCAAAAAACATATTCATATCAAATACATCTCCTTGTTTGATGTTTTTAGTATCTAATTGATTTCGCAAATAATAAAAAGAAGAAACCATATCTTGCACATTGGCAACAAGGGCTACTTCATCCACTGTGTTGTGTTTGTTGTTGGTGACAATTGCTTTTTGAGTGTCATAATTAAAATCAATAACCAGATCTTTAGTATAGCCCCCTTCATCAATCTTTCTAATAAAACGGTATGGAATATCTAATACTCTATCTATGTAAGACTCATAATAATCATCTACATTAAATAGTAATTTTGTAATCCCTGTAGTGTGTCCTTCTCCTTGTACATGGAAAACCTCTTTATTATTTAAAACAGCATCTTCTACTTTTAAGGTAGCATACCCCGCAGTAATAAAGCCGTAATGTATCCTGAATTTAAACCACTCTCCATCACCATAGGCTTTTTCTTGAGCACTAAGGAGTGTTGTAAAACACACTAAAATTAGGAATGTTATCTTTTTCATTAGGTATGATTAAAAGCCATACATTGGTAGATACAATAGTTGTTCCATTTTTCGCTTCTGAAATATTAAAGCCAGCTTTTAAAATAGTCTTCATCAGCAATTTCCATGGCCTCTTGGGTAACCATCAGCGGCTTAAAGGTGTCTACCATCACGGCCAGTTCATCACTTCCTTTTTTACCAATACTTCGCTCTGCTGCTCCTGGGTGCGGCCCATGAGGAATGCCTGCTGGGTGAAGAGAGATGTGTCCTGGGTCAATGTCATTTCTGCTCATAAAGTCTCCGTCTACATAATACAATACCTCATCACTATCTATATTGCTATGGTTGTAGGGCGCCGGAATACTTAGTGGATGGTAATCATACAAACGAGGGCAAAAAGAGCAAACCACAAAAGCATCTGTCTCAAAGGTTTGGTGCACCGGAGGCGGTTGATGAATACGTCCAGTAATTGGTTCAAAATCATGAATAGAAAAAGCGTATGGATAATTATACCCATCATAACCAACAACATCAAAAGGATGGGAGGCATAGACCATTTCAATTATTTCGTCATTCTTTTTTACTTTGATTAAAAAATCACCTTTTTCATCATTGGTTTCCAGCTCGTAAGGGACTCTAATATCTCGTTCACAAAAAGGAGAATGCTCTAGATGCTGTCCAAACCAGTTACGGTATCTCTTAGGGGTATATATTGGGCTTCTAGACTCTACAATAAATAGCCTGTTGTCTTGGGTGTCAAAATCTATTTGATAAATAATCCCTCTAGGTATTAACAAATAATCTCCATATTTAAAATCTAGATTTCCTAAATGTGTGCGTAGCTTCCCTGAGCCTTTATGTACAAACAGGAGCTCGTCTGAGTCTGTATTTTTATAGAAATAATCTGTAACAGAGTTTTTTGGAGCCGCTAAAATAATAGTACAATCACTATTGGTAAGCACGGCTTTGCGACTCTCTAGGTAATCGTTTTTAGGAGCTATCTGAAATCCTCTAAAGCGGTATGATTGGATGTTATTCTGTTTGGCGATAGTTGGAGCAACACTGTATTGGTTGTTTATTGCCTTGACCATAGTGGGTCTATGGACGTGGTAGCTATTGGTGTACATGCCGTCAAAACCAATGGTGCCAAATAATTGTTCGCTGTATAGAGAACCATCTGGTTTACGAAATTGAGTGTGTCTTTTGGGCGGAATTTTACCTAAGGAATGATAACGTGGCATAGATTGGTTTTTGGTGTTACACAAATATCGTAAAAATTGAGCAAGCAACCTTTGTAGAAACCTTATTAAAATTTAAACCCAACACGCACGTACAATTCTCCCACTTCACGCTCTGGAGCATACGCGTATTTAAGCTCCAATGGGCCCAGAAAAGTGTTCAAGCCATAACCAACTCCAACACCTGTATAAGGTATGGCCTTTAACCAATCATCTTTTTGAAAAAGTGCATCATCCACATTTGCAATATTTGTAAAAAGACTCAGGTGGTGGTTTTTTTTTATTTCATAATCGAGCGTGATGCTTGATTTTAAATAGGTGTCTCCACGTAAACTAAGGGCTTCATACCCATAAAAAGGCAGTATGTTATTAACCTGCTTAAACCCATAGCCTCCAAGGAAAAAATCTAAAGAAGTAGTGCTAGAGCTCCCTATTTTAAAACCAGTTTCTGCAGTAATAACTCCCGTTAATTTACCAAAAAAAGTTTTGGCATATCCTGCTTTTGCCTTAAGTATTGTAAAGGGTTCAAAGTTATTATTGCTCCCTTGTGAGAGCAAATACAAATGAGTGTCTGCCTGAAAAACAACTCCTTGTTTTGGGAAAAATATATTGTCATAGGTGTCGTACTTAACATACCCAAAGGCGCTGTAGTAATTGGTGTTTTCAAAAATGGTTCTTGGCACATTGTTTACATCGGTGCCGATGGTTTCAGAGAGATATCTTAAAAATTTATGCTCTACACCAATCCCTAATAAAAAAATGCGATTAAAAAGAGTCTCTCCATAGACTTGGTTTGTGAAATCACTGTACTGAAAATCTATTTTATTTACTGGAAATTCAGAAGTAGCATTAAGATCGTTTGCTACAAAATCTATGGAGACGTTTTTGTCAAAAAAATCATAAGATGATTTAAAACCAAGGCTCCAATAAAAACCCTTATCTATATAATAATTGAAATTATACCTTAGGTTATCTCCCACAACAACGTCAAGTGAGGCAATATCATTACTGGTTAAAATTCGTTTTCTAGTAATATTTAAAAGCACACCTGTTTTGTACAACGGGTCATAATGCGCACCTAATCTAAGCTCCATTTTAGACTTGCTTTCTATCACTTTAAAAGACACTATGTATTGATTGGCTTGGTCTTTTACAAACCTAAAATCTATATCATCAAAGTTGCCTGTAGCAGAGAGGTTATTTACTCCCTCATTAAAAGAAGAATAACTCACGGTTGCTGGAGCCTTAAGCTTTAACTTTCCTAAAATATAAGCATCCGTATAATAATTGTTTCCCTCTATAATTACTTGTTTTATGGACAGATCCTCATTGTTATGGGGTACGGGTTTTAATGCAGCCCTGCTAGTTTGCTGGAGGGCAATGCTATCTAACTGAGCGGTTAATTTATTTGCAGCCTCAAATCCTGCTTGAACAATCGTTTTTGCATCATCAAAAGACACTACCGAGAAGTCCTCTATATCGGGTTTTATATATACATCTGTGGTTTTAATTTTGGTCTGCATTTGTTTTACAGAAGTGTAGTTGTTAATTTGTAAAACAAGATCTAGAGCAGAGGTGAGGTCTTTCTTTTTCTTGATTTCTTCCTGGACATCAACCCCAATGATAATGTCAACCCCTTTGGCCCTTAGCTCATCTACAGGGTAGTTGTTTACAATCCCTCCATCAATTAAAATCATGTTATTAATCACCACGGGATTAAACAAGGTAGGGAGCGCTCCACTGGCAGAAACAGCTCTTGGCAAATATCCATTTTCTAGTAAAACCATTTCTCCATTCTCAGCATTAGTAGCAACACAAAAAAATGGAATGGGCAACCTGCTAAAATCTGTTAGGTGATTTACATGACTCGTTAGTTTTGAAAACAGATTGTATATGTTTTGCCCATTAGAGAGCCCTGTAGGAAATGAAATTTCAAAACCATCAAAGGGGAGTGTTAACGCGTATTTTATACTTTCATCTTTTTCATTAAAAGTTTTGGCTCTTCTGGGCACATCGTCTTGAATTAATGTCGAGAAATCTACCGCTTTAAACATTACATCTAGTTGTGCTGCTGTATATCCTGCCGCATAAAGCGCTCCTACAATTGCTCCTGTAGAGGTTCCGGCTATATAATCTATTCTAACTCCAGCTTGCTCTATGGCTTTTAAAACGCCAATGTGCGCTAGCCCTTTTGCCCCACCCCCGCTAAGCACTAGCCCAACAGATACGTCCTTATTGCTTTGTGGTAAAGAATCACTGCTTTGAGAAAAACCCAGGGTAGTAAAAAAAATAAAAAGGGTACATAATAAGTGCCTCATGAGTGTGTGTTATTTTTTTTCTTTTGTTTGCGAGGCGTTAAAATGCACTCTAATTTTTTTGGCTCTACTAGCGCCTATAACCTTTGTTAACTCTTCAAAAGAAGCCTCGCCAATACGTTTGGTGCTTTTAAAAACCCGCAAGAGGTCAACAACTGTTTTCTCACCAATACCCTCAATGGTTTCTAGAGCAGTGTTTAGTGCTTCTTTACTTCTTTTTTGTCTATGAAATGTAATTCCAAAACGGTGTGCTTCGTTTCTTAGTTGCTGAATAATCTTTAATGTTTCAGACTTTTTATCCAAATACAAGGGTATAGGGTCATCGGGGTAGAATAACTCTTCTAATCTTTTTGCAATTCCAATAATTGCTATTTTACCTCGCAAACCAAGATCGTCAAGGGCTTTTAAAGAGGAAGATAACTGTCCTTTCCCGCCATCAATAATAATAAGTTGTGGCAAGGGCTGATCTTCTTTTAGTAAACGCTTGTATCTCCTAAAAACAACCTCCTCCATGGAAGCAAAATCATCCGGGCCAACTACGGTTTTAATAGCAAACTTGCGGTAGTCTTTTTTACTTGGCTTGCCATCTTTAAAAACCACACAAGCTGCAACAGGATTGGTTCCTTGAATATTACTATTATCAAAACACTCTATATGGCGAGGCTCGTGTGAGAGGCGTAAATCTTTTTTCATTTGCGCCATTATCCTGTTTGCGTGCCTGGCTGGATCAACAATTTTGGCTTGTTTGAATCGCTCCATTCTAAAATATTTAGCATTGCGCGTTGATAGATCCAAAATTTTCTTTTTATCACCTAGTTTAGGAATATGTAACTTCACCCCAGCCTCAACATTGATGACAAAGGGCACATATACCTCCTTGGATTGAGAGTTAAATCTTTGGCGCAGCTCTACAACACTAAGCTCTAATAACTGGGCGTCTGTCTCGTCTAGTTTTTTCTTTATCTCTAGGGTATGACTTCTAATAATTGACCCAAAAGAAAGCTGCAGAAAATTAACATACCCATAGCTCTCATCGCTAATGACACTAAAGACATCTACATTATTAATGTTTGGGTTTACTACCGTAGATTTACTTTGATAGTTCTGTAGGGTTTCTATCTTCTCTTTTATGCGCTGAGCGTCTTCAAATTGTAAATTGGTAGCATAACGGTTCATTTGCTGCTTAAACCCTCCCAAAGACTCTTTAAAATTTCCTTTTAAAAGGTTTCTAATGGCATCAATGGCTTCATTATAGGCTATTTCAGAATGTAAATTTTCACAAGGACCAAGGCAATTACCTAGGTGGTACTCTAGACAAACTTTGTACTTTCCATTGGTAATTTTTTCATGCGCTAAATCGTAGGTACAGCTGCGCAAAGGGTATAGCCCCTTTATTAAATCTAAAAGGGTGTGTACTGTTTTAAAATTGGTGTAGGGCCCAAAGTACTCACTGCCATCTTTGATGAGTCTACGAGTAGAAAACACTCTTGGAAAACGTTCTTTTTTGATACAAATCCAGGGATAGGTTTTGTCATCCTTTAGTAAAATATTATACTTGGGTTGGTATTTTTTAATAAGGTTGTTTTCTAGCAACAGTGCATCTGTCTCTGTGGCAACCACAATATGCTTAATGTCAACAATTTGTTTAACTAGTATGCGCGTACGAGCAATTTCATGGGTTTTATTGAAATAAGAACCCACCCGTTTTTTTAAGTTTTTTGCTTTCCCGATGTATAAAAGTTGCCCGTTTTTATCATAATACTGATACACACCAGGGGTTTGGGGTAGAGTAGAAACTTGTAGCGCTACAGGTGCTTGTGCCATAGGGTAAAGATAAAAGCATTTTATGATAATGACCGGTATTCTCTTATGAAATTAACCCATTTATTTTTTAACCCTAGAGGGTGGCTTTTTAGAAAATAAAAGCTGATTTTTTAGTACATTGCAACAACCAAGATACCATAGATGAACATTGCTATTCTTTCTCGAGCAGAACAACTGTACTCTACACAAAGCCTTTTAAAAGCTGGAGAGGTTCAAAATCATGATATAGAAATCATTGATCCTGCCTACTGTAATTTAATGATCGTAAACAACAAAGCTGTTTTACAGTACCACGATCAAATAATTGATGATTTGGATGCTATTATTCCTAGAATTGGCGCATCAAACACATACAGAGGCGCATCTATTGTGAGGCATTTTGAATCTATGGGTGTTTTTAGTATTGCATCTTCACAAGGCATTATTAACTCTAGAGATAAGTGGACCTGTTTTCAAATACTAGCACAAAAAGGCATTGCAATACCTAAAACAACGCTAGGCACTCACCCATATCTAAAAGATTTTGTTAAAGATTTTGGAGACAAACCTATTATTATTAAGATGCTTGAGGGCACCCACGGCCAGGGAGTTATTTTATGCGAAAACTTTAAAAATGCACTAGCTACAGCCCAGACCCTCCAAGTCGCAGGGGTTAAATTTGTAATGCAAGAATTCATTGAAGAGTCTCAAGGCATAGACATTAGAGCCTTTGTTGTAGCCGGAGAAGTGGTAGCATCTATTAAAAGGCAATCTAAAGATGGAGATTTCAGGTCTAACCTGCATCAGGGAGGCAGTGCAAGTGTGATACAATTATCACAGCCAGAAAAGCAATTGGCAGTTGCCTCAGCAAAAGCGTTAGGTTTACATGTCTGTGGGGTAGATATATTGTCCTCAAAAAGAGGCCCTTTGGTATTGGAGGTAAACTCTACCCCAGGATTAGAAGGTATCGAAACTGCTACAGGAGTTAACGTATCAGGAAAAATTATAGCATTTATAGAACAGCAAAAAAAATAATTCGTTCTCGTTTTTATGGCATATAACAATACAGATCTGGTTATTCTTGGTGAAAAAATAGCATTAGGACAAAGTAAAACCATCAATTTCAGCTTTGCAAAACTCTACACCTCAAGCAAAGTAGAAATTCCTGTTATCATTCAGCGCGCTAAAACTCCTGGACCAACGGTTCTTATCACAGCAGGTATACATGGAGACGAAATTAACGGAGTAGAGATTGTACGGCAAATAATTGCAAGAAAAATCAACATTCCATTTTCTGGCACTACCATCTGTATTCCTATTTTAAACACCTTTGGATTTTTAAATGCAGATAGAGCTTTCCCAGACGGTAGAGACCTAAACAGGGTTTTCCCTGGCACTAAAACAGGGTCATTGGCCAGTAGAGTGGCTTATTATTTCACCAAAGAAATACTGCCCTTTGCAGATTATTGTCTGGATTTTCATACGGGAGGTGCACAGCGCTTTAACGCTCCTCAGATACGCATCACTCCAAAGAACCCTGAACTTTTAAAATTAGCCTCCATATTCAATGCTCCTTTTACGGTGCATGTGTCAAATATTTCAAAATCATACAGAACAACCTGTCATAAAAAAGGTACTCCTATTTTACTTTTTGAAGGAGGAAAATCACAAAGCAGTAATAAAAACATTGTCACGCAAGGTGTAAATGGAGTAATGCGCGTTTTAGACCATCTAGGGATGCTAAGCTCAAGCATTGAAGTGCCTAAAAAAAAGAGTCCTACTATAGTTATTAAGACCAGCAAATGGATTAGAGCACAAAAAAGTGGGCTATTACATCTTAAAATTCCTTGCAATAAATATGTTGAGAAAGGAGAATTTTTAGCTACCATTACAGATCCTTATGGCACAATGCGCTTTAAGGTATTGGCGCCAAACGGTGGGTATATTATAAATATAAACCAGGCCCCTATTGTATATCAGGGAGATGCCATTTTTCATATATCTACAAAAAGCAACACTATTGAACAGGCCCTACAAGAAGACAAAAAACAATGACCAAAGAAACACTTAGAAAACACTACAAAACCCTTAGAGCTTCCTTGGGCACAAAAGCTGTTGCAGATCAAAGCCTTGCCATTGCAAACCGGGTGTTACAGTTACCAATTTGGGAGTACACCAATTACCATGTTTTTTTACCTATAGAAAATAAAATAGAGGTAGATACTAGCTATTTGCTGAGTGTTTTGCAAGGAAAAGATAAAAGTGTTATTCTTTCAAAATCTAATTTTGACACCCACACCATGCAACACATTTTGTTGCAAGAAAACACCCGTATTGCTCTCTCAAAATTTGGCATTCCAGAACCTCAACAAGGTGTTGAAATTTTGGCCCCTAGCATAGATGTAGTTTTTGTGCCGCTACTTGCTTTTGATAAAAAGGGGCATAGGGTGGGATATGGAAAAGGATTTTATGATCGGTTTTTAAAACAGTGTGCTCCACAGGCCCGCTTTGTTGGACTTTCGTTTTTTGAGGCAGAAAACAAGATACCAAGCGACTCACATGATATTGCTCTTGATTACTGTGTCACTCCAAAAAACACCTATACTTTTTAATATTTTAAAAAAGTTTCTAGACAAGGATACCGTCTACTTCGGAAATGTCTTTTTATTAAACACAATGAGCATTCCAACACCAGTGCTAATGGCAACATCAGCAACATTAAATACAGGATCAAAAAAAGTAAAGCGTTCTCCTCCCCAAATAGGTATCCAGTTAGGTAATACACCGTCGTATAGCGGAAATGAAAGCATATCTACAACTTTACCATGAAACAGCGTGCCGTATGGCTGATCTGAAAAGGCAGTTGCAACATTGGCATAACTTGCGTCAAAGATAAGTCCATAAAATACAGAGTCAATAATATTTCCCAGAGCGCCAGCAAAGATTAAGGCAACAGCACAAAGAAGTATCCCTGCACTTTTTTTTCTGGCGCTATCCCAAAGCCAATACCCTATTCCACATATGGCAACAAGCCTAAACAATGTGAGTATTAATTTACCGTAAGTTCCAGGTATTTTTGCTCCCCATGCCATACCATCATTTTCAACAAATAAAATCCTAAACCAAGAAAACACGCCCACTTCTTCATGAAGCTGAAAGGTTGTTTTGATATATATTTTAGAAATTTGATCAATTAACAAGATCAAAATAATAAGAAGTATGGATTTTTTTAAGGTCATGGCAGCTAAATAACGTAGACAAAAATAACATTATTATTTGATTTAAATCATGGGGGCAAGCCCTCCTTTTATAGCACTGAGCACACCTTTTAAAATAGTTACAATTGTTTGGTTTAAACTCAAAAAGACCCTACTGGCAGGTAAGGTCTTTTGTATTAGTTAATTGTGTGCAAGTATGGCTACTGCATATTTTTAGCCTCTATACTTAGAGTAGCATGAGGTACTAGTTTTAGACGCTCAGGGTTGATTAGTTTTTTTGTAACTCTACAAACTCCGTAGGTTTTATTTTCTATTCTAATTAATGCATTTTTAAGATCACGAATAAATTTTTCTTGACGTATGGCTAGTTGAGATGAGGTTTCTTTACTCATTACTTCACTCCCTTCGTCAAATGCCTTAAATGTTGGAGAGGTGTCATCTGTACCATTATTACTGTCATTCCTGTACGCACTTTTCATAAGCTCTAATTGTTCTTGAGCGGTAACAATTTTCTCTTTTATAAGAGTTCTAAAAGCTTCTAACTCTGCGTCATTATATCTAGTTTTAACATCTGCTGCCATAAGGATTTAATTTATTTATTAATACTCAATTTTGTTTGGATACCATCAAACGAAATTTCGGTGCCGTGTTCCATTTCTACTTTAAATGAAAGGGTATCGGTTAGGGTTTCTTCTTTAATATATTCAAGATTTTGCGCAACTGCGGTATCTAGCGTTTCGCAAGACAACAAACTTACATGGATTCTATCGGTTACTTCAAAACCAGAGTCTTTACGCAGGTTTTGAATACGGTTAACAATCTCTCTTGCTATTCCTTCATTTTTTAATGTTTCAGAAATAGTAACATCTAGCGCAACTGTTATCCCGTTGCTATTGGCAACCAACCATCCCTCAATATCTTGAGAGCTAATTATGACATCATCCAAGGTCAATGTAGTACTTTTTTCTGAAATTTTAATAGCCATCTGGCCTTCTTTTTCTAACAAATTAATCTGGTCTTGACCAAGCTGCATAATAACAGCCGCTACCGCCTTCATGTCTTTTCCAAAACGAGGTCCTAGCTTTTTAAAGTCTGGCTTAATTTGTTTGACCAATATCCCAGAATCTTCATCAATAAGTTCTATTTCCTTGACATTCACTTCACTTTTAATCAAATCGCTAACGGCTTGAATTTCTTCTCTTGCCATGGCGTCTAAAACAGGCACCATTATTTTTTGTAGCGGTTGGCGTACTTTTATTTTTTCTCTTTGTCTTAATGATAAAACCAAAGAGGATATCGTCTGGGCTTTTTGCATTCTTGCCTCCAAGGCGCTATCAATTAATGAAGTGTCTGCAACCGGGAAATCTGTTAAGTGAACAGAAATTTTTACTTCATTTTTTGACACCACAGCCACTAAATCTTTGTAAAGCCTGTCCATGAAAAACGGCGCTATTGGCGCCCCCAATTTGGCAACAGTCTCAAGGCAAGTATACAGTGTTTGGTAGGCAGATATTTTATCTTCCCCATAGCTTCCTTTCCAGTAACGTCTTCTGCTTAAACGTACAAACCAATTACTTAAGTTCTCACCAACAAAATTTTGTATAGCTCTTGCGGCTTTAGTGGGTTCATATTCTGTGAAAGCCTGATCAACGGTTAAGATAAGTGTATTGAGTTCACTCAGTATCCAGCGGTCAATTTCTGGACGTTTTTCTATAGCAATAGCTGGTTCACTGTAAGTAAAGCCATCTAAATTAGCGTATAGAGCAAAGAAATTATAGGTGTTATACAGGGTGCCAAAAAACTTGTTGCGAACCTCTCCAATACCATCGATATCAAATTTAAGGTTGTCCCAGGGGTTGGCATTACTAATCATGTACCAGCGTGTTGCATCTGGTCCATATTTGTCTAGGGTTTCAAAAGGGTCTGTGGCGTTTCCTAGACGTTTGGACATTTTTTGTCCGTTTTTATCTAAGACCAATCCGTTACTAACTACATTTTTATAGGCAACATCATCAAAAATCATGGTAGCAATTGCGTGAAGTGTATAAAACCATCCACGTGTTTGGTCTACTCCTTCAGCTATAAAATCTGCCTTACGCCAAATATTTTCTACTTTTTCTTTGTTTTCGAATGGGTAATGCCATTGAGCATATGGCATAGAGCCAGAATCAAACCAGACATCAATTAAATCTGCCTCTCGCTTCATGGGTTTACCACTGGCCGAGACTAGGGTAATGTTATCTACAATGTTTTTATGAAGGTCTATTTTGTTGTAATTTTCTTCAGAGTAATCACCCACAACAAAATCTTGGTAAATATCTTTTTGTAAAACCCCTGCCGTGACTGCCTTTTGCATTTCGGTCTTCAGCTCCTCTATGCTACCCACAATAATTTCTTCTGTGCCATCTTCTGTGCGCCATAAAGGCAAAGGAATTCCCCAATAACGTGAACGAGATAAATTCCAATCATTAGCGTTGGCTAGCCAATTCCCAAAACGTCCTTCTCCAGTTGCTTTTGGCTTCCAGTTAATGGTTTTATTTAATTCGTGCATGCGGTCTTTAAAGTTGGTCACTTTAATAAACCAAGAGTCTAGAGGGTAGTATAATATAGGTTTATCTGTACGCCAGCAGTTGGGATAACTGTGCACGTATTTTTCTACTTTAAAAGCCTTATTCTCTATTTTTAACTTAATAGCAAGCTCTACATCTACAGATTTATCTGGGGCTTGGCCATCATCATAATATTCGTTTTTTACATACTTTCCAGCAAATTCTCGTAGCTCTGGCCTAAACTTTCCTTGTAAATCTACAAGTGGTACTAGGTTTTCATTGGCATCTTTCACCAACATAGGAGGCACCTGCGGAACCGCTTGTTTGGCTACCATAGCATCGTCTGCGCCAAAAGTAGGAGCTGTATGCACGATCCCTGTACCGTCTTCTGTAGTTACAAAATCTCCAGCAATGACCCTAAAGGCGTTTGCTGCGCCCGCATCTGGTGTTGCGTAGTCTAGCAACTGTTCATACCTAATTTCTAATAAATCACTCCCCTTACATTGAGCAGCAATCAAGTAAGGAATTTTTTTATCTTCTTTCTTGTAATTTGATACTACAGCAGCATCTTGAGTTTGCTCGTATTTTCCGGTAAATTGTTTTGCTACTAAGTTTTTGGCTAGAATTACATGAATTGGCTCAAAGGTGTATTGGTTATAGGTTGCAACAACCACATAATCAATCTTTGACCCAACGGTTAATGCCGTGTTTGAAGGCAATGTCCATGGAGTGGTTGTCCAGGCAAGAAAGTGAAGGTGATCAAACTTCTTTAAGAAATCTGGAAGGGAACGCTCTACCGCTTTAAACTGAGCCACAACGGTGGTGTCTGTAACATCTTGATAGGTTCCGGGCTGGTTTAACTCGTGGCTACTTAGACCGGTTCCTGCCTTTGGAGAATAAGGCTGTATGGTATATCCTTTATATAATAAATCTTTATTGTAAATCTGCTTTAATAGCCACCATACACTCTCCATGTATTTTGGCTTGTAGGTAACATAAGGATCCTGCATGTCTACCCAATACCCGTAACTTTCGGTTACTTTGTTCCAGACATCTGTGTACTTCATCACAGCTTTTCTACAGGCAGTATTATAATCTTCCACAGAAATTTTAGTGCCAATATCCTCTTTGGTAATCCCAAGTTGCTTCTCTACTCCAAGCTCAATGGGAAGGCCATGGGTATCCCATCCTGCCTTACGATCTACCTTGAATCCTTTTTGAGTTTTATAGCGACAAAAAATATCCTTGATGGCACGGGCCATTACGTGATGAATCCCCGGCAATCCATTTGCAGAGGGAGGCCCCTCAAAAAAAACAAAAGGTGTTGCTCCTTCACGAATGGAAATACTCTGCTCGAAAACGTGCTGTTCTTTCCAGAAATCGAGTATTTCTTCTCCTAGTTTTGGGAGATCTAAGCCTTTATATTCTTTAAATTTTGTGCTCATTTTGCAAGATCGCGGTAGCGAGTAATTAAGTTTCCAAAAAACAGGAAGCTTGTTAGTAAAACTATGAATTGTTTAAGGCAGCAAATTTAATCAATTTTAACTAAAAAATAAATGGATTCTCTCACAGAGAAATATCTATAAATATACCGTATTGCTTCAGGCTTTAAAATAAGTTCTCTGGTATTTTTATATATTAATTCAAAAAAATAATTTGATGCTAAAAATAATTTTAGTAGCCTTAAAAAAGGGCCTATTTTTGTGGTGCATAAAATCTATATTTCATGAATATATTAGTCTTAGGATCTGGAGGGAGAGAACATACTTTTGCCTTTCAATTAGCAAAAAGTAGCCGTTGTGAAAATCTTTTTGTAGCCCCTGGTAATGCAGGAACTGCAGCAATTGCAACAAACATTAACCTATCTGTTACAGATTTTGAAGCCATAAAACAGTGTGTGGTAGACAATAACATTAACATGGTCGTGGTAGGCCCAGAAGATCCACTTGTGCAGGGCATTGTAGATTATTTTGCTAGCACCCCTGAGTTACAAGAGGTTCAAATTATTGGTCCTTCACAAAAAGGAGCTTTGCTAGAAGGAAGTAAAGAGCGTGCTAAAGAATTTATGATGGCCCACAACATTCCAACGGCAGGGTATGCGAGTTTTACTCCTGAAACATTAGCCGCAGGAAAACAGTTTTTAGAAACCTTACAAGCGCCTTATGTATTAAAAGCAGATGGGCTAGCTGCCGGGAAAGGTGTTTTAATTATTCAAGAGCTTGACCAGGCTAAAGCCTCTTTAGAAGAAATGTTGGCGGGCCAATTTGGCGCAGCTAGTAATAGGGTTGTTATTGAAGAATTTTTGGACGGCATAGAACTAAGTATTTTTGTACTCACAGATGGTAAAAACTACAAAGTATTGCCTACTGCCAAAGATTACAAACGCATTGGTGAGGGAGACAAAGGATTAAATACAGGAGGTATGGGAGCCATTTCTCCGGTGCCTTTTGCAGATGATGTGCTCATGCAAAAAATTGAGCAGCGCATTGTAATACCAACTGTGGAAGGCCTGCAAAAAGAGAATATAGATTACAAGGGTTTTGTGTTTATTGGTTTAATAAAAGTAGGTGATGACCCTTTTGTAATAGAATACAATGTGCGTATGGGAGATCCAGAAACCGAGGTTGTTTTACCAAGAATAAAAACAGATTTGGTAGCTGTATTTGAAGCTACCTATAAGCAAACCCTAGACAACTTACATTTTGAAATAGACACTAGAGCTGCCGCAACTGTTATGTTGGTCTCTGGCGGTTATCCTGAGGCTTATGAAAAAGGAGCTGTAATTTCTGGTCTTGAGAATGTTTCAGACTCTTTATTATTTCATGCAGGAACTGCTTTAAAAGATGACGCTGTTGTTACCAGTGGAGGGCGTGTTATTGCCGTAACATCAATAGATGCAGACTACAAAAAAGCGATAAAAAAATCCTACCAAAACATAGAAAAACTATCTTTTAACAGGATGAATTTCAGAACCGATATTGGTTTTGATTTGTAAAAAATTCTAGTAGCGTTAATTATCTCCCCCTAAATAAGAGTGAGATGTAGAAGAAGTGTCTTCTTCGTTGTTGTCATTAAATTTCTTTAACTGCAGCATCCAGTATACAAATGCAACAGAACCAATAAGCATAAAAAACCAGTTCATAACATTTGCCGCAGTCCAGTTTTCAAGCTCTAAAGCTCTTAATGCGTTAAAAGGAGCAAATAAAACTTCTTCTGTAAACTCTTGAATTGCGTAGAAAATATCTCTTAAAGCCATATCTTTATATTTATTTCGCAAAAGTATAAAATACCCCATATGCTCACAAGCTTTTTCGGTAAATCTAAACCCATAAATTACATACTGCTTAGTATCGCCATAATAATTGGCTATTTTTTTGGGCTTCTAACAACCCAAGACCTATCACTTAGCCTAGGTTCTTTGTCTTCACATGGACTTGTTATTTTCTTAATGGTATTTGCTGTTTTATTGTTGGATTTTATCATTAGAAAGAACAATGTCACAAAAAATAACACCTTTGCTATTCTACTATTCGTGCTTTTTGTATTACTAGTTCCTGAAGTTTACAATGACCCGAAGCTTATTTTGGCAAATATCTTCGTGCTATTAGCTACAAGAAGGATTTTGAGTTTGACCACAGAAAAAAATACCGTGAAAAAAATATTTGATGCCACTATGTACATCACCTTGGCATCTTTTTGCTATGGATGGGCAATCTTATTTTTTGTGGTACTATACCCCGCAATCACAAACAAAACTAAATTTACTTTAACCTATTTATTTATACCAATTATTGGATTTTTAGGCATCACAAGTATTGCCGTAGCATATCAATTTGTTGTTACAGATTCTTACTCTTGGCTTTACCACTGGATCCCAGAAAGAGATTTTGACCTCAGCGGCTATGGAGATAGAGGGCTTTTTATTACAACTGTTTTTTTACTAGGTCTATTACTTTGGATGGGCGGGGCTAGACTCTCAAGACTAGCCTCTTTATCAAAAAAAGAAAGGCCCTCTGCCATTACCATATTGCTTATTGCCATTATTAGTGTGGGTATCGTTTTGGCTAAAACACAAAAAAATGGAAGTGAGCTATTTTTCCTTTTTGCCCCTATAGCGGCCATTACCTCAAATTATATAGAGTCTGGAACATCAAAAATCCGCCGAGTGGTCAGTGAAGTTTTTTTATGGTCTTTATTTGTGCTAGTGCTAGTTTTACCTTTGATATGACAAGCAGTGTTATTTTCTAGCTTCCTCCAGTAAAACCCTGTATAATTGCTCCTATGCTATGAAAAATTTATGATACCTTTGTAGTCTAGATACTAACACTTTATACCACAATACCCATGAATTTTAGCGAGATTGCAAACACCGTTTTTAAACAAGTGATAGACACCTATCACATCATAAACACTGTAGACCAACCTTTTACAAATCGTTATGCCAAAGAGACTCATTTATTAGAACACTTATTGTATCGTAAATGCTGGATTGACACAGTTCAATGGCATTACGAAGATATCATTCGTGATCCGCAAATTGATCCTGTTGCCGCTTTGACCTTAAAGCGTAAAATTGACGCCAGCAATCAAGATCGCACAGATATGGTTGAATACATAGACAGCTACTTCTTGGATACAAACAAAGACATAGAAACTAGTCCAAATGCAACTATTAACACAGAAAGCCCTGCATGGGGAGTAGATAGATTGTCTATTTTGGCCTTAAAAGTATATCACATGCACCAAGAAGCTACGCGCGCCGATGCCTCACAGACTCACCGCGATGGGTGTCAGGCAAAGCTAAATATCTTGTTAGAACAGCGCGTTGACCTCAGCGATGCCATTGACCAGTTACTGCATGATATCAAGACAGGAGATAAGTACATGAAGGTGTATAAGCAAATGAAAATGTATAATGATGATGAGCTAAACCCAGTATTGAGAGGGCAAAAATAATCCCTTTTTTACCTAAGTTAATTATATTGAAAACAGCAGCACACATTCTGGTAATACGCCTTTCGGCCATGGGAGATGTGGCCATGTTGGTTCCTGTTTTACGGGTACTTACAGCAACATACCCAAAGCTCAACGTCACTGTTGTTACCAAAGGTTTTTTATCTCCATTGTTTGAAGACCTTAAAAACGTGGCGGTTTTACCTGTAGATGTTAAGGGCGCCCACAAAGGGATTTTAGGTTTGTTTCAATTAGCCAAAGACGCAAAAGGGTTAGATATTACCTGTGTTGCAGACACTCACAATGTTTTAAGATCTAAAATAGTCAGGTCCTTGTTATGGCTTCAAGCAATAAAAACCGCAAGCATAGATAAAGCAAGGGGCGAGAAAAAACAACTTATACAGGCCAAAGGTGGCGAGCTACAAGCTCTTAAAAAAACCCATGAGCGCTATGCGGATGTTTTTGCTAAACTAGGCTACCCTATAGATTTAACAAAACACCAATATCCTGCAAGAAAAGTGATGTCTGCAAAAACACAAGACCTCATAGGTCTTAGTTCTAAAAAGTTTATTGGCGTGGCGCCTTTTGCCGCTCATAGAGGTAAAGTGTATCCGCTACAGCTTATCAAACAAGTGATAGCGCAATTAAACAACACTGGAGATTATGTTATTTTTTTATTTGGAGGTGGCGCCTTAGAAATAGCGCAACTAGACAAACTTGCTAGTGATTTTAAAGGGGTTACAAACATGGCGGGGAAACTATCTTTCAGTCAAGAACTGCAGCTCATATCAAATCTAGATGTCATGCTAGCTATGGATAGTGGTAATGGTCATCTTACTGCTTTATACGATATTCCAGTTGTTACCATATGGGGAGTTACGCATCCCTTTTTAGGTTTTGCGCCATTTAATCAGCCCAATGAAAACCAACTCCTTGCAGATAGAACAAAATACCCTTTGGTGCCAAGCTCAGTGTATGGTAGCACCTACCCTGATGGATATGAAAAGGCCATAGAAACCATCTCTCCCAGCGCTATTGTTGAAAAAGTACTGTCTGTATTAAAGTAAATCGCTACTAGATATCATCATAATCCAATACTACCGTTGGAGTAACAGGATGTGCTTGACAGGTAAGCACGAGCCCCTCTGCAACCTCACTATCTGTTAATATTTGGTTTTGGCGCATTTCGGCTTTTCCCTCAATAACTCTACCAATACAAGAGCTACAAATACCTCCTTGGCAAGAATATGGAGCATCCAATTGTTTTTCTAAAGCAGCCTCTAGAATTGTTTTATTTTGAGGCATTGTGAATTGTTCAGTTACTTCATCTACAATAATAGAAATAGACGTTGTGCCATCTTGCGCCGTTTGTGGAACAGCTGCCTGAGTTGTTGTAAAAAGCTCGAAATGTATGTGCTGTTTTGAAACTCCTGAAGCTACAAGTGTATTTGAAACTTCATCAATCATGGCCTCTGGACCACATACATAAAAGTCTTCAAAAGAAGTTTGTTTGTATTTATTAGTTAGGTAATAACTAACAACGTTTTTATCAATACGGCCTCGAGCTGCGTTGGTTTCTTGAGAGCGGCTATAAATATATTCTACAAAGAATTGTTCTGGAAACTGCGCCTTTAATTGCTCTACAGTTTCATAAAACATAGCTTCCTGCTTTGTTTGATTTCCGTAGACCAATAAAAAAGTGCTGTTAGACTGCTGCTCTAGAGCTGTTTGAGCAATGGATAGTATTGGGGTAATACCACTACCTGCGGCAAAGGCGGCAATATGGTGCGCCTCTTGAGAATTGGGATTAAGGGTAAATGTTCCTTGTGGAGGCATTACCTCTAAAACATCACCAACTGCTAATTGCTCATTGGCGTAGACAGAAAATGTACCATTCTCTACTTTTTTAATACCTACTGTGAGAAGCCCGCTTGAAGGAGCGCTGCAAATAGAGTAGGCGCGCCTTACCTGCTCACCGTTTATGATGTGATTTAATGTAATATATTGTCCTGCAATAAAACTAAAAGTTGTTTTAAGCGCTTGAGGAACTTCAAAAGTAACTGCTACAGAGGTAGGGGTTACTTGTTTTATTTCTGATATTTTTAAGGCATGAAAATCGCTCATATAATTCAATTTTTTTTACAAAAGTAATCAAGTCTGTTTCCTAAACCGACTTAATATTGTGTTAAATAACCCCTTGAACACTTACTAAGCAAGTGGCAGGTACTTTTTACGGTACTTGATAATTAAAGCAACGGCTCTCCAGGCTACCCAAACAATTATTGCAGCCCAAATACCTATAAGGCCCCAACCCATGTAGTTTGATAGTAATAGCACAGGAATAAAACCTAAAAAGGTAGACCCTAACAATACATTTCTTAAATAGGCCATTTCTCCTAGGCCTTTAAAAATTGCATCTAGTGTAAATGCTATTGCGTTAAAGGGCAAACAAATTAAAACCATAAAAAACATCCCTGTAAATAGACTAAGCACAAGAGGGTCTTTATTGAAAATGAGCCCCACATAGTTGTAACAAAGCACCCCGGCCAACATTAAAACTATAGCTACAACGGTATTGTAGGCGGTAACTCTTTGGGTCAACTTCCATAGAGAAGTATAGTTTTTTGCTCCAAGAAGCCTGCCTCCTAAAATATTTCCAGCGGCGCCGTAGCCGTCTAGAAAAAAGGCTGTAAACAACCAGACATTCATGGCAATGGTATGAACTGCAACATACTCTTTGCCAAGCCCTGCAGCCTCTCTTGTGGAGAGAATAAGAGCAACGTTTAGGGCTATAGAGCGTAAAAACAAATTAGCGCACATAGTTACAAGACGCTTAATTTGTGGGTGTAATGGAAACTCCAGGCGTAAAGACACCTGGGTTTTTTTTAATACCAGTAGTAAAGATAGTAGTGCCATTACCCCTTGAGCCACTAAACTTGCCCACGCTGCACCAACAACACCCATAGGAGCAACAAAACCATCTAAACCATATACAAGTAAAAAATCAAGACCAATATTTACACCGGCTCCAATGGCTGCAATTATCATGGGCCAAAAAGTGTTTTGCAGCCCTCTAAAGAGTCCGAAAACAGCAAAGGTGAATAGCGTTAAAGGAAAGCCCCAAACCCTGATGTTGTAATAGGCTATACTTAAGTCTAAAATCATACCCTTTGCATTGAGCAAGGTGAAAATTTCTTCCACAAAAAAATAGGTCGAGCCCAACACCACTAGACTCAATAGTATGTTAAAAAAAATGGCCTGGGCTGGAAAACTCCTTAAATCTGCAAGGGTTCCTGCGCCTACATTTTGAGATACAATGGCACTAATGGCGCTTCGGGTTTGAGCTAAAATCCAGATAAGAGCAGATAAAAATACGCCAACAATACCTACGGCCGCTAAAGATTCTGTACCAAACTCAGGGATATTACCAACCACGGCAGCGTCTGTACTAGATAATATGGGTTCTGCAATACCTGCAATTATAGCTGGTATGGCTAGCTGCTGTATGCGCTTAAAAGAAATGTCAATCATTGTGAGAGTAAAAGTACATTATAAAATAAGTTCATAACAATAAAAAGGGTCCTGACTTTGTTTTGGAAAGTAAATGTTGCCCAGGGGTTGATAGCCTCTATTTTCATAGAAGCGCTGGTTGCGTTTATTTTGGCTAAAGGTGTCTAATCTTACAGATACAGCCGCGTTTGATTTTGCAAAAGATTCGGCAAAATCCATGAGGGTTCTTGCGTGGCCTTGTTTTTGAAATGCCGGAGAGATTGCCAATCTATGGATATAATAGTGTTTTGTATCTTGAGTGAGCCAAGAAATAGCATCATACTCACTGTCTTTGACACTAGATATTGTTATACAGCCCACTAAGGTGTTTTGGGCGTATAAAACATATAGTTCTCCCCTATTAAAGTCCTGCTCAAAGGCTGTAATGTTGGGGTAGCTTTCATTCCATTGATAGATGTCATTTGCTATCATGTGAGCGGCACATGATTTGGTAATGGAAATAAGTTGAACAATTTCTGATGCTTTGGCTTTTCTAATCATATTTATAATGTAGTTTTGTCCGATTTTTTAAATATACCTATTTCTATGAAAAATATATTAGTACCTATTGGATCCAATGATAATGCTGTAGGCAATTTACAATATGCAATAGATCTTGCCTACCATTGGGATGCCTACGTGTATGTTTTTTCTGCCTTTAGGGAGCTCTCTAAAGTTGGAGGTCTTGCCAAGGTAAATGCTATTATCAAGGAAGATTGTGAAAACAGACTGCAAGAGGTGTTGGATAAAGTAGACAAAAAGGGAGTTACAGTAATAGATCATCCTGTAAAAGGGAGTGTTTTAGAAACAGTTGTGCGTTTTAACAAGCATGTACCTATAGACCTTATGGTGTTGTCTCCAAAATCTAATAGTATTAGAGAAGAGGTATATCTAGGGAAAACCACAGGAACCTTAGTTAAAAATACCAACATTCCTGTACTTATCGTGCCAGAGGGCGATGTATTTAAAGGTCCTGAAACTATTTTAATGGCCTTTAAAGACGGAAATTTTAAACATAAAAGTATGTTAGAGCCATTAAAAAAATTCATGATTCACTTCGGGTCTGAAATAAAATTATTGCATGTCTCTACCCCTGAGAGTACGCCAGAGATGCAGCGTGTGAGCAATAAACTTCAAAAGCTACAAACATCTTACACCAAAAGTGAAAACGCTACTACGTTTCAAGGGGTGTTAGAGCATTTCCAAAGTCATAATCCAGACATGCTTTGTGTTGTTAGGCGCAAGCAGGGTTTCTTTAAAAAATTATGGGGTAAAAATGCGGTACTTAAAAAGGAGTTTCATACCTCAAAACCTTTACTAGTGCTCTCTGCTCAGTAGTAGCTGTAAAACACTAAAAACCATTGTAATTACTATATTAATTGTACTTTTGCAGTCATAAAAATATTAAATGAAAAATATTCTTGTTCCTATTGGATCTATTGAAAATGGCATTAACAATCTTAGGTATGCAACCAGCTTTGCTGCCATGACCAATGCCCGCATTTATGTTACTTGTATCAAAACACTCGCCACAGAGCTTATTCTAAAAGAGGTGTTAGAAAATGTAAGCACCAAAGATGTTCAAGTAGTCTCTAAAACCATCAGCGGAGATATTTTTGAAGGGGTTTCTCAGCTCTCAAAGAGTCTTAAAATAGATTTAATTGTGCTGTCTCCTCAAAGTGTTGAGATTAAAGATGAGGTGTATTTAGGTAAGGTTACCACAAAAATAATACGCCAAACAGATATTCCGCTTTTAATTGTGCCGCCAAACTATCTTTTCAGGAAAATAGATACCATACTATTTGCATTTAAAAACTCTAAGATAGAAACCACAAAGGCATCACAAACATTAAAGGCGCTTATAGATATGTTTCATGCCAAGCTGGATTTATTGCAGGTAGTTACTCCAGATACTTCTGGTAATGATCGTAAGATAAAGCCAGAATTAAAGGCCTTGATGAGCAGAGATATCACCTCAGAGAACGCAACAGTTTTTCAAGGTATTGTAGAGCATTTTAACGCCTTAAGTCCAGAAATGTTATGTGTGTTGAGAAGAAAAGACACAGGCGGCTTCTTTAAAAAGTTACTGCGCCAAAGCGAGGTTATTTTAAAAGAGCAGTTTTTTACAACAAAGCCACTGCTAATATTAAAAGAGCACGAGTAATTAATATAAATAAGGGGGATTAGCTCAGTTGGCTAGAGCATTTGGCTGGCAGTCAAAGGGTCATCGGTTCGAATCCGATATTCTCCACGTAAAAGCAACATCTTGTCGGTGTTGCTTTTTTTTATCACAAATACCATCACAATCAGTACACTTAATAATAAGCTCTTTTTAAAGGGTATGGGTGCTTTTTTTCATTGTAGGGGTGTCTACCTTAGCATAACAAATCTAGTTTAGTTGCTTTCATAACCTACAGAGGGCCTTAAATAAGAGCTTTAAGTACAACATTAACACAACATATGTGTTTTTCGCAATGTTTAATTTTTATTTATTTGTGTGTGACATTTGATATCCGGACACAAAACTCTTAGTGTTTACGGTCACTTATTGTTTTATTCTTAATTTATTGTGTCTAAAATTATGTATGTAGTTGTTTTGTATGTCAATAATTGTCATAATCTCATTTTATCTCTATTATATTTCCAAAAAATTAATCTAGATGAAAAATATTACAAAAAAATCAATTCAAAATAGTTCACTATTAAATCAAGTTAGTTTGTTTTTAGGTCAAACAACATTGCTGATCTGTCTTATGCTAGTTTCTTTTGCTTCATTACAAGCACAAGTGGTTTTACAAGACTTCTCAACCTTGAAAAACACCTCTAATGCAGATGTTTATGGTGGTTTTGGCGGAGGCCAAACAGCTACAAATGCACTAGTCGATGATCCAAACCCTTTAACTTCTAATACAGTTAGAGAAGTTACAACTACCGCTACAGGTGATGTATGGAAAGGTGTGTTTTTTAGACCACAAACCAACTACATAGACCTAACAGATACTAAAACAGTTTCTTTAAAAGTATATGCAACCACTGCGTCGTATTTTAGAGGAAAAATACAAGTAGGTCAAAGCGGTCAAGCCGATATAGATTTAGGAGCAAGTGAAGCTCATACAGGCTCTGGGTGGGAAACATTAACATTTACTTTCCCAACCGCCACAGGAGAGTGGGGAGAAATGGTTGTTTTCACAAATGTAGATGCAAGTGGTGGATTTATTGATCCTCCATCTGTTTTAACAGCATATTTTGATGATCTTACGGCAGTTCAAGGATCTTTGCAGCCGGCAGTACCAACAGACTCACCTTCAGCCCCAACTAATGATGCTGTAGATGTAATATCTATTTATAGTGATGCCTATACAGACATTACAACAAACTACAACCCAGGTTGGGCTCAATCAGGATCTGTAAATACTACTTATGATTCAGGAGATGGTAACAATGTAATGGTATACACCAACTTTAATTATCAAGGTACAGAATTTCCTGCAACAGACCTTACAACAATGGAAAATTTACACATCGATATCTGGGTAGCAGATGCAAGTGTAAGAACTATAAAAGTTACTCCAATTGCTGGTGATCAGGTTTTAATTACAGTTCCTGTTACCTCAGGGGCTTGGAACAGTGTAGATATCCCCTTAACTGACTTTACTGGTTCAGGGTTTGATGGTGTGAGTCAATTAAAGTTTGATGGACAGTTTGCCGCAGATGGGACCACACCAGATGGAGCTGTTCGTTCCGATGTTTATTTAGATAACATTTACTTCTGGAAAGAGCCTGCTGCCGCAGGAACGGATGCCACTTTAAGTGATTTGCAGATAGATAGTGCAACTATTAGCGGATTCAGCTCAGGCACTACATCCTACTCTTATAACATATTAGAGGGAACCACAGATATCCCTCAAATTACAGCCGCAACTACAACAGATACTAATGCACAAACTACCATTACTCAAGCTACAGCAATTCCTGGAGATGCTACAGTTGTAGTTACTGCTCAAAATGGAACAACAACCGAGACCTACACGGTGTCCTATGCATATGTGTCTAGCCCAGAAGGTACTTGGTCATTTACACCCACAGCTGGTGCCTTTATGGTAGGGCCAGGGCAAGGAACTGGAAATTATTACACATCTAGTTTAGCCGACGTTACTACAAGAGATTGTTTATTTGATGATGAGTATGTCTTTAACGCAGATGGCTCGTTTGAAAATGTATTGGGTAGTGATACCTGGTTAGAATCTTGGCAAGCTGGCGCTCCGGCTGAGGGTTGCGGTACTCCAATCGCACCACATGATGGAACAAATCCTGCAACTTGGTCTTTTAATCCTTCTGGCACCATCACAATTGTTGGTGATGGAGCTTTCCTAGGGTTGGCTAAAGTAACCAACACAAATGAACTAGGTGACCCAGTTGACGATACAATCACCTACACTCTTACATCTATTACAAATACTAACATGACCCTAGATATTCAGTTAACTAGTGGTGCATGGTGGCGTTTTCTTCTCACTAAGCAAGCAGCAGCAGGATCTGACGCAACCCTAAGTAGTTTGGAGGTTGATAGCACAGCTATTAGTGGGTTTAGTACTGTTACTACATCCTATACTTATGAAGTTGCAGTAGGCGCATCGATTCCTCAAATTACAGCAGCTACTCCAACAGATGCAAATGCAAATACAAGTATCACTCAGGCTACATCAATTCCTGGAGACGCTACAGTTTTAGTGACGGCTCAAGATGGAACAAATACCCAGACCTATACAGTGTCCTACGTTTACTCATCTCCTACAACGGGAGCAACGGCCCCACCATCGAGATATGCTGGTGATGTAATTTCTATATTTGGTGATACCTATACAAATGTCCCTATTGATAATTATAATCCAAACTGGGGTCAAGCAGGATTTGGTTCTGCCAATACCAGCTATGACCCTGGAGATGGAAGTACACTATTGTATTATCCGAATTTCAACTACCAAGGAATACAGTTAGTGGGTGGACATGATGCTTCAGATATGGAGTACCTTCATGTAGACTTATGGACATTGTCTACCTCTGCAATTAAAGTAAGCCCTATAAATTCAGGTGAGGGTCCAGGAGATGCTTTACAAACAATTTCACATACCATTGGTTCTTGGACAAGTGTAGATATCCCAATAGGAGATTTTACAGGTATGACTTGGGATAATGTCATCCAGATGAAATTCGATGGTGGTAACGGGACTACAGATGCAATATATGTAGACAATATTTATTTCTGGAAATCATCAGCATGCTCTAGCACAACAATTTGGGATGGAGCTGCTTGGAGCAATGGTGCTCCAGACGCAAATGCTTATGCTATAATTAACGGCACATACAGCACAGGCACTAATGGAGATCTTACCGCGTGTATAATGCAAATTGATGCAGATATGACTATAGACACTGCTACAGATACAGCAATAAGTGAAATTTTAGTTACTGCAGGAAACACCCTTACTGTAGATGGAACATCTTCCTTAACAGTTACTGGAGACTTTACCAATAGTGGCACAGTTACCCTTAACTCTACTTCAGATGATTTCTCTTCTTTAATTGTATCAGGTGCAGTAACTGGAGATATCACATATAATAGATTTGTTAATTCTTATAACGACGGTTTTGGTGGCGGTTGGGATTTAGTAGGGTCACCCGCTGTTATGACCATTAAAGATTTTATAACGGCAAACGGAGCAAATATCCAAGTACTTGGTGATGATTATGCCTTTAGCCAGTATGACAATGCAGCAGGCGATTGGATAAGGTATGCAACAGGCTCACAAGTTGGAAGCTTTACCACTGGCCAAGGATACTCTATGGCAACTGTTGAAGTATCTCCTCCTCCACCAGGTGCAGCAGGAGCTACAGTTGCCTTCACTGGTGCTATGCAAACTACTTCTCAAAGTATCAATGTTATAAATAATAACGGATTAAACGGTGTTGGAAGAAGATGGAATTTGGTTTCAAACCCTTTCCCATCTTATATTAACGGAAATACTGCAGCAGGAGCTACTAACTTTATAGATACAAATCTCGCTGTTATTGACGGTAACTATGGAGCTGTTTATGGCTGGAATGGATCTAGTTATACTATTTATAACTTGCTAGATGCTGCCTTTTCAATAGCTCCTGGTCAAGGATTTTGGATTGCAGCTGCAAGTGAATCTGAGGTTGCTCTTGATTTTACAGCCGCTATGCGAACCACTACCGGCAGTGGAGATTTTGTTACAGGCCCTCAGCCTCTTACCTACTATGTAGGATTAAAACTCTACAATGGTGAGACGCAAAAAGCAGCGACCAAATTCTACTTTAGAGATGGACTTTCTCTAGGGCTTGATACTGGGTATGATGCAGGAGCCTTTAACCAGTCAACAAAATTAAGCACAAGGTTACCTGGGGGGAGCCAAGAAACAGCATTTGCAAGAAACGCAATGGGTATGGATGCTATGCAAAACACTAGAGTGCCGCTAGAGATACGCCAAAATGTAGGACAGGCCTTTACTATTAGTATTGCAGATATGGAGCTGCCTGAAGACATCTATGTATATCTAGAAGATACCTTAAACGGTACCCTTACCTCATTAAAAGATCAGGACTTTGAGCTAACAGCTCAAAGTGATTTAAGCGGAGTGGATAGATTCTTTATTGTCTTTAAATCAAACAGTGTGCTATCTAATGGTGACACACTTGGTATAAACGCTTTAAATGTTTATAAGGCAAACACAGACAGCTTTGTTACCATAGCCGGCATTAGCCCAGAGTTAGGGAAACTAAATGTTAGCCTTTATAACATACTAGGGCAAACAGTGCGTGAAAAAGCATTAAGCTCAGCAACTGCAACTCAGAGAGTGTCTACCCAAGGCTTGGCAAGTGGTTTTTATATTGTGCAGATAAAATCTGGAAATCAAACTGCTGTTAAGAAAATAATAGTCAAATAATTAACCTATAATATTCTCTCCAAGTATGAAGATACTTGGAGAGAAATTTAAAAAAATAGTATGTCACAAAAAGAAACCAACAAAAAAGATATTACTAGAAAAGATGCATTAAAAAAGATGGGGTCTTATGCAGCTTTTGCAGCACTAGGAACTATGATTATGCTAAACCCTCAAAAGGCGCAAGCACAATCTGGACCACCAAATCCAGGTTTTGGTGGAGGCAATGGAGTAAGAGGTGTAAGAATAGATAGAAATAAAAAATAATTTGTCCAGCAAGTAAAACTATAAATTGGACCCTGAAAGAAGCATTTGGCTGTCTGTCAAAGGGTCATCGGTTAGAATCCGATATTCTCTACTTAAAAGCAACATCTTGTCGGTGTTGCTTTTTTATTTTAACCCTTCTAGCTTAAAAACAAAACTGTTTTTGCCACAACATCAGTAAGCGCCTTTGGCATTCTAGCCTGGTGGTAGGGATGTTTGGCATTAAAGACATGGTTTGCTTCTGTGGCTATAAAAAGCTCGCTAAAACTACTCCATTGGTGCAAATTTTGGGCCTCATGCATACCCACCGTAGTGTCCTTCTCTCCATGAATAACTAGCAGTGGTTTTGTCAACTCTTGCGCAGCTCTTTGTAGAGTAAGGCGCTTTTGGTTTTCTATAAAATTGGTGTAAAACTGCCAGTAGTGAGGCATCTGCTGCTTTGTTCTGGCGTTTTGCACATAATAAACCCCTTGTTTTTTAAATGCTAAAAATCCTGGCGTATTTTCTTGGAAACGCGCCCTATAATCACTCACCCCTGCCCAGGTAACAACCTTATTTACCCTTGGATCTTCTTGGGCTTTAATAAGTACAATACCCCCGCCTCTACTGTGGCCAATTAAGCTTATTTTTGAGACATCTATCTGGTTACTATACTTGGAATCTGAGCAAATAAAGTCTAACACCCTATCAACATCATCAAGCTCTATGGTATAGTTGTTTTGCGCAAAAGCCTCTACATCTGGAAAATCTATAGGTTGGTGTACAGTGCCGCCATTATGAGAAAAATTAAATTTCAGAAAAAAGAACCCTGCCTTTGCAAAGGCGGCGGCAACCAAATGCCAAGGACCCCAATCTTTAAACCCTTTATAGCCGTGACAAAAAATTACAACTGCTTTAGCCTTGCCGTCATTTTTAAAATAGGCGTCATACACAATAGGTTTTTGAGCTTCTTGTAACGGGGCCAATACTTGATTTTTAATACGCTGCATCTACACCTCTTTTTCTTGAAAATCTATGCTTATATCACATATTTCTTGAATTAGAGCAACGAGTTGCTCCTTAAATAAAACCAGTGTTTCTTGAGTGATGGTCGTGTCTTTTTTGTTTGTTTTTTCTGTGAATTTTAAAAAGCCACTTCCCAAGTTTTTAAAAGAAATAATACCTCCAAATGCCTGGGTAATTGGCGCTGTATCATTGTATATAAGCGCGTAGGTTAGTACCTGGAACGCTTTACTAAAGGAGTATTCTTGCCTAATTTTTTCCCAGTGCGAAACTACCAGATCCTTTTGCTCTACTTTTCCTGTTTTGTAATCAATAATACGCATCTGGCCGTTGTAGTGGTCTATGCGGTCTACCTTCCCGCCAACACGAACCGGAAAATCAAGCCCCGGCACCTCAACGCTAATGCCTAAATCTGCCTCTAGTGCTTTAATTATAATTTCATGGCCCGCCTTCACCTCCTTGATTTCAAAATCAATAAAATTGGAAACATACTTTTTTGCAACTTCAAAAATGAGTAGGTTTTTACCAGTAGAGAAATCTCCACCCTTAAAGCTTTTTATAAACTGTGTTGTAATTTCTGCCGAAATTTTTGGATAGATGCTCTCTAAAGCAGCTACCGATAATACCTTAGACACAAAGGGGGTGTATAACTCCTCGAGGGCATCATGCACTATGGTTCCTAGGGTGTTGGCCGCTACGGTTTCTTCTACTTCTTGAAGCTCTTGGATTTTTAACACCTTCTGAAAATAAAAATCTATAGGATTTCTAATATAACTAGTAAGAGAAGACGGAGAAAAACCCTTTGAGGCTATTTCTTGCAAACGCTCTAAAATTTTCGGAGTTTTCTCTATACGTGCCATTGTTTTTTGGCCCATGCTTATCGTTGGGCTCACGGTAGTATGAGTGATGGTATGATTGGCCACTTTGGCCACTTCAAGTTGTAATAAAAATCTACTTTTCTCCCCTGTATTTAATCCCTCTGTGTGGGTATTATATAGTAGGGTAGCGGTTTCTACTCTTTGTAATAGATGAGTGAAATGGTAGGTGTAAATTGCGTCTTTCTCGGAAAAGCTTGGCAGGTTGTATTGCTTTTTTAAATCATAGGTAATAAAAGAATTGTTTGATTTTCCAGAGGGTAAAGTACCTTCGTTTACAGAGAGCATTATTACATTTTTAAAGTCTAAAACCCTTGACTCTAACACCCCCATAATTTGAAGCCCCTGGTAGGCCTCTCCTTTAAAATCTAGGGTTGTATTTGCTATGAGTTCTCTGTATAGCTGTTGCACTGTCTTGAGTGTTGTTACATAGCTATAAGAATCATTAAGAGCTGCAATTTTTAAAAAGATCTCTTGCAGGTAGGATACACAAACTTCTTCTATAGAACTTAATCTGCGCGAGGTTGCACGCTCCAGTAATTTATTACAACAGGCAATAGCCACACCGCTGTCAAGGCCCCAGTCTTGAAATAGCAACTGTAAAATTTCATGATCCTTTGGGTCTGAAATTGACTGTAAATACACCTGGGTGCTATGGGTTATATTCTCCTTTTTAATCTGGGCTAAAGTAGCGCCGGCACTAACCATCAAGTTGCTAATAAAAGGATGGCTTAAAATAGATTGTACATCTTTATAGTAATAACTGCCAGCAGGTTTTGATTTTACTGAAAATAGAATTTCAAAAAAAGTAGCAAAAGGCATCGTTTTTAGGGCTACCCCCATGGTAATATTTACCTGATCAACGTTTTCTGGTAGTGAGTGTAACAAAGGCACTAATAGGTTTTCATCTGCCAAAACAATGGCAGTGTGGGCTAGTTGTTCTTTGGTGTATGTAGCCAATAGATTGCCTACATATTTAACTTGTCCTATATTTTTTTGAACCCCAACAAATGAAAATGTCTTGGGTTTTATAAAATTACTAGCGATGTTGGTGAATGGGTTTTTTTGGTAGTGCTTCCAATTATTTTTGTACCCTCTTAAAAACAATGACGCACTGTGAGTCGTGTCTTCAAAGAAATAACTGTCTGTGTCCCAAACAACCTCGTTTTGGTCTAGTTCTAGAAGTTCTTGGAGTATGTTCTGCTCTGCGGTATTAAGTGCGTTAAAACCTATAAAAACATGCTTGGTGCTTTGGTTGGCCTCCATGTAATGAGAGATGTCCTGAGCAGCTTTTCTATACACAAGCCCTTGGTAGCCTTGGTGGTCTTTTAATAAGCTGTCTTTTAGTGTCTTGTAAAACTCATGGAGACTATTCCAAAAAGCAAGGTATTTTTCTATAAGCGGGGTTTTATCGTCTCTAAGATACCAATGATTTAAATCTTGAATATCATTGAGGTAATTAAAAAACAAGTGGGTGTCTAGAAGGTAGCGGTCTATCTCGTTGAAATCTCCCAGTAATGTAGCGGCCCATGTGCTATAGGTGTCAAAACTTTCTTTCTCTGGGATGCTATCTAGATTGAGATAGGTTTCATAACTTTTAAATAACAGCGCCGTTGGGTCTATGATCTGAAGGTCAGAAACACTTTCAATAAATGTTTCTATGCTAATAATTTTAGGGGCGAAGCTAGTACTCAGGGCTTGCTTCTTTAGGTAATTTAAGAAAAACCCACCCGCTCTTTTACTTGGAAGAATAATAGTGAGCTGCGATAAAGAGCCGTGTTTTTTTGTGAGGTATTGAATTGTTTCTTCAAGGAAAGTATGCATGTTATAAAAATAAGAAACGCCCCCTTAAAAGGAGGCGTTTTCTAGTATTTATTTGTGGAAGATTACTCTTTAGAAGAAATCTCTACACGTCTGTTTTGCTTTCTACCAGCTCTTGTGTTATTTGAAGCAGCCGGGTTAGAAGTTGAAGCACCTTCTGTAGATAATCTACCTGCAGTAAGTCCTAGTGATTCTAAATATGTTTTCACAGCCATTGCTCTCTCTTCAGAAAGTGTTTGGTTTTTAGTATCGCTACCAGTGTTATCTGTGTAACCAGTGATTAAAAAAGAAGCATCTGAATAGGTACTCATGATATCTTTCATTTTTTGAAGTGTATCATAAGAATCTGAATGTACTGTAGATTCTCCGATATCAAACAAAATCGTTTTTGACATATCATTAAGGTCTTTCATGATCTCAATAGTTAATTGAGGAACTTCTGGACATCCTTTGTTTGCAACAGTACCAACTACTGCAGGACATTCATCGTCTTTGTCTAAAACACCATCGTTATCACTATCTGGCCATGGGCATCCTTTGTTAGCTTTATCACCAGCTTGGTCTGCACATGCATCATCTGCATCAGTAACACCGTCACCATCAGCATCTGGACAACCATTCATAGAAGCAAGACCTGCAACAGTAGGACAAGCATCTTGTGGATCTGCAACACCATCAGCGTCTGTATCTGGGCAACCTGCAAATTCTGCAAGACCTGGAGTATTAGGACAGGTATCTTCTCTGTCTTCTACACCGTCAAGGTCTGTATCAGGACAACCGTTAAATTGTGCAAGACCTGCAATTTCTGGACAAGCATCTTCGTGGTCATATACACCGTCTGAGTCTGTATCTTTTCCACCAAACTTAAACAATACACCAACAGAGTGTTGGAAATGCTTAGCTCCGTAGTCCTCAAAAGAATGCTTATAGGTAGACTGGAAGTTTACAGCTAAAGATTCTGACATCCAAAACTTAACACCAGCGATACCATTGGCAGTACCAAATCTTGCATCTCCTAGCCAAGTGTAACCTCCACCAATACCGATAGATGGATCAACCCAACCGTTACCTAGCATTTCTCTAAAGCTATATTTTATTTCTCCATCAAAACCGTAGTATGTCATGCTTTCAACCTCAACACGACCTATTTTTTCGATTTTATTTACAGTACCTACTGCGCCCATTGTAAATCCATCACCTAAGTAATATCCTACAGCAACTCTAGATACAGAAGGAAGAACATTGTAATGATCTTCTACATTAAAGTATTCATCGAAAAGATTACCGTTTAAAGGGTCTTTCTCTGTTTGTCCGTCTCTAAGACCTGTTGGGAATGTATCAACTGCGTTTACACCTACCTCGATAGCCCATGGATTGTTTTTATCTTGAGCATTTGTTACGCCTGTTACTAATAGAACAAGGGCAGCAACTAAGATACTTTTAAGATGTTTCATAATTATTTGTTTAGTTATATGTATTATTTAATGCAAAAGTAAGTTGTTAAAGTTTATTAACAAAAACAAATCTATTAAAATTTTAATAAATTCAAGATGTTTTTGTGTATTTATATGTCACAAGAGGCTATATAACATCAAGTTTTTTGCCCACTTTAATAAACCCTTGTATGGCTTTGTCTAGATGTGCTTTGGTATGTGCTGCAGATAACTGCACCCTAATTCTGGCCTTATCCTTTGGTACCACTGGGTAGAAGAAGCCTATCACATAGATGCCTTCTTCCAGTAACATGTTTGCCATGGTCTGAGAAAGCTTGGCGTCATACAACATTACTGGAACAATAGCAGAGTCACCATCTACAATATCAAAACCAGCTTCCTTCATTGCTTTTTTAAAGTAATTCGTGTTATTCTCTAGAGTATCTCTTAATGTGGTATCACTCTCGAGCATTTCAAACACTTTAATAGAGGCTCCAACAATTGCAGGGGCCAATGAATTTGAAAATAAATACGGGCGAGAACGTTGACGCAATAATTCAATGACTTCTTTTTTACCAGTAGTATATCCTCCCATGGCACCACCCATCGCTTTTCCTAGGGTTCCGGTAATAATATCGATACGGCCCATAACGCCTTTATCCTCAAGGGTTCCTCTACCTGTTTCACCAATAAACCCAGTTGCATGACACTCATCAATCATCACAAGTGCGTCATAGGCATCTGCTAAATCGCAAATTTTATCTAGAGAAGCAACAACACCGTCCATAGAAAAGACCCCGTCTGTTACAATAATTTTAAAACGAGCGCCATTTTCATTTGCCTCTATAAGTCTTTGCTCAAGCTCCTGCATGTTGTTATTTGCATACCTGTATCGTGCTGCTTTACACAAACGCACGCCGTCAATAATAGAGGCATGATTTAAAGAATCACTAATTATAGCATCTTCTTTACCTAGGAGAGGTTCAAAAACACCTCCGTTAGCATCAAAAGCAGCTGCATACAATATCGTGTCCTGGGTGCCATAAAAATCTGCGATTTTAGATTCCAATTCTTTATGGATGTCTTGGGTGCCGCAAATAAAACGAACCGATGACATTCCAAAACCATGAGTGTCCATAGCGTCTTTTGCCGCCTGTACAACTTCTGGATGAGAAGAAAGCCCTAGGTAGTTGTTTGAGCAAAAATTTAATACTGTTTCTCCGGTACTGATTGTTATTTCTGCGCCTTGAGGGGAGGTGATGATTCGCTCTGTTTTAAAAAGACCATTATCCTTAATGTCTTGTATTTCCTTTTGTAAATGCTCCTTAATGTTTCCGTACATGTGTGTGGTTTACGATGATTTTAAAAAAGCAAAGTTAAATTTTATTTATTAGTATTGTTTGGTTTGTATAGACCAAAATTTTGTCTTTAATGGTATACCCCATCTCAAAAAGCGCGTTGGCATAGCCGTTAATTTGATCTTCATGCTCATAACTAGGAGTACCTGTTTTATAATCTACAATAGTTACCGAGTTTGTTTGAGGATGAAAATTTAATCTATCTGGTCTTAGGGTGTGCCCTTGCTTAGTGATAATATCACGCTCATTATATACCTGGGCATCATTTTCAAATAAGGGATACAGAGCTGGATCTTGTAATACGGTTTGCACCTTTAATTGCAAAGCGGCTATTTTTTCTTCAGAGATAGTGGCTAGGCGTCTTAATTTCTGAAAAACAAATGCCTCATCACCATGGTGTTTAATTTCCTGCATGGTGTCATGAAAAAGATTTCCTTCAACAATAGCCTCCTTTATTTTTATATCTGTACCAACTCCCTTGTTGTTTATAATATGCAAATTATGTCCTTGGGGGGTACTACTTATAAATTTAGGAGACACCCTCTTGCTGGTTTGTTTGGTCTTACCATGAGCCTGAGGGCTGAAATTTCCGAAGGTATACACCTTTTTGTTTTCATCCCATCTGCCCTGATGCTTTAGAAATTCAGAAAAAAGTTGCTGAAAATTTTGCAAGTTGTCTTTAACCTCTTTGGGACTCTCTGTAATGATATATAGCTGCTCTACGGCGCGCGTAAGAGTTACATACAATAGGTTATAATTGTCTAGGGCTATGGTTTGTCTTCTTTTTGAATGAATTTCCGCACCTTGTGGGTTGTAATCGGCAATACTTTTATTGTAATTAATAAGTGTTTGATCAAAGTCTTGGCTCCAAGTATCTGGAACCGAAATCCAAGTCTTGGGTTCCTGCTCTTTGTAGAGTTCTATATTGGCGTATGGAAATATAACTGCGGGAAACTCTAGCCCTTTGGCCTTATGAATAGTCATGAACTGCACACCGTTAGTGTTTTCTCCACAGGCAATGGAGGCGGTCTGTCTTTTTGTTTCCCAAAAGTCTAAAAAGCCCAAGGTGTCTGCCTGTGGTTTTTGTTGGTATTCAAAAATAAGATCCATAAAACCATATAAATAGGCATCTGCAATTTTATCTAAACCAAAGTGTTTTACAATATACTCTGCGCCCTGATATAAAGATTTTTGCCCCACCTGCTGAAGATCGAAATTGATACCATGTTTTTTTAGTGTTTCAGAAAAAAGAGCTCCTTGCTCCAAAAACGAAGTGAAAAAAGCGTGCTTATCTATGGCTATTTTAAAATGAGCGTGCAAAAAATCTAGCACCCGTATTTTGGTTTGTGTGTCTGTGGGTTGTACACTGAGTAAAATGGTGTTACAAATACATTTAACCACATCTGCATTTTCTAGCAATAAAGTCTCTGAGGAGATAACATTTATATCATGCTCCATAAGGTAGGTACTTAAAAACACCCCGTCATCTTTCTTGCGGGTTAACACACAAATATCACTGTAGGCAAATCCTTGCTGGTTTAATTGCTTGACAATGGCAAGGGTTTTTTCTGCGTATAATTGGTTTTTTTCTTCCTTGTTTTGGGCTTCAATAAATTCTAAATTAACATATCCATCTGCTTTTTCATTACATCCTTGATTGTTGCCATCTATATATAATTTTTCATGCTGGGGATCTTCTAAGAATTGGGATGCGTAGGTGAAAAAGTTGTTGTTAAAATCAATAACCTCTTTTAAACTGCGGTAATTTTTAGGCAGGTTTTCTATCACAGGAATTGCCGTGTCAAAGGCAGAATTTTCATGGATGAGTGATAAAAACTGTTCAGGGTTACCGCCCCTCCATCTGTAAATTGCTTGTTTTACATCTCCTACCAAAAGAAGTGAGCCTTCTTTGGAGGTTTGGGCCTGGGATAGAGAATTATCCAACAAAGGAATCATGTTTTGCCATTGCATGACAGAGGTGTCTTGAAACTCATCAATGAAGAAATGGTTATACCGCTCTCCTAGGCGCTCATAGATAAAGGGAGCCGGCTGGTCTTTTATTTCTTTATGTATAAGCGCATTAAACTGTGCAATGGGAACAAGGCTTTGCTCCTCTTGTAGTGTGGCGAGTTCTTTACTCACCAAATTAATTACAGAAAGCGGGGTGAGGTTTTTTAAAATGGCGGCAATAAACCTAAGATTGTTTACTTGTTTTTGAGCAGCAGCAATAAAGGCTTCAAAGACCGATTGATTTTGATCTATAATAGCTGCAAGGGCTTCATTTTTTTTTGCCCAAGTGACGCCATACATTGGCTTTTGTGCAAGGTCTTGTATCCACATGGCTGAAAAATCTATCTTGCCATACTCTTTGCTTTTTAATCTTTCTATAAAGGTGATAAATGAACCTCTTGAGAAGGATTTTTTGTCCAGGCCATGGGTTTGTATAATATCAGAAACTACTTTGGTCGCTTTTAAAATAGTAGCTTCACCAAGGTGTTTGTTTTTGAGAAGTTCTTTTTTAAATTCTCCAAAGTCTGAAAGTGTTTTGTCTTTAAAATGGGAGATATGCGCCGCGTCATCTTCATTGTTTAAGAGTGTTGCTGCTTTAAAAATATCTTTAGAGATGTCCCAGGATTTGTCATCATCGGCTTTTTCTAAGGCAAAGGCAACTAATACCTTTGTGATGGCTTGGTCTACCCCTGTTTTGTCTATGAGTTTATCTACTGCCTCTTTGAGTAATGCCGTTGGATCAAGCACCACCTCAAAATTACTAGGCAAGGAGAGATCCTTTGCAAAAGTACGAATAAGACGGTGGTTAAATTTATCGATAGTCTCTACACTAAACCCGGCATAGTTATGTAATATATGATTGAGGATTGCCTTTGCATTTGCCTGAATTTTAGGAAGCCCTAAGGACAGCTCTGATGCAAGATCTTGCATCATTTGTGGGGGGGTTGCTACAGAAGATGTTGAAGAAAAGGCCACCAAATTTTCAATGATGCGATCTTTCATCTCTGCAACAGCCTTATTGGTAAAGGTAAGGGCCAGTAGAGATTGGTAATAGTTGTTTTTTTGTTGATTCAACAAAAACCCCAGGTACTCTTTTACCAGGGTATATGTTTTACCGCTGCCCGCTGCGGCGTCATAAATTAAAAAAGGAGTGTCGTTTTTCAAGATTAATATTTTGCACTAAATTACGCAAAAGTAGATGTCAATAAAAGCTTTCTTGGGAGGTATTAAAACCTTAATATTTCTATAACAGAATAATTACCCCTTAATGTGTAACTTTGCATAAGATTAAAAACAATAATTTTAAAATTTCTTATTATGGCTTTTGAATTACCACAATTATCATATGCTCACAATGCATTAGAACCAAATATAGACCAAAGAACCATGGAGATCCATCACGGAAAACATCACCAAGGATATACCAACAACCTCAACGCAGCTATTGAAGGTACAGACATGGAAGGAAAAAACATTGAAGAGATTCTTCAAAACCTTGACATGAACAATAAAGCAGTAAGAAACAATGGTGGCGGTTTTTACAACCACTCTTTGTTTTGGGAAGTAATGACACCAAACGGTGGCGGTGCTCCAACAGGAGCAGTAGCAGCTGCTATTGACGCTTCTTTTGGGAGTTTTGATGCTTTTAAAGAAACTTTTGCAACGGCCGCTAAAACTCAGTTTGGATCTGGATGGGCATTTTTATGTGTAGCTAAAGATGGTTCTTTGGAGGTATGTGGTTGCCCTAACCAAGACAACCCACTGATGCCAGGTGTTGGTTGTGGCGGGACACCAATTTTAGGTATTGATGTTTGGGAACACGCATACTACCTAAACTACCAAAACAGACGTCCAGATTACGTAAGCGCATTTTTTAATGTTATTAATTGGGATGCTGTAAATGCTAGATTAGCAAATGCGTAAACTCTTCTTATAATAAATTTAAAAGCCTTCAATGAATTAAAATTGAGGGCTTTTTTGTGCTTATAGGTTTTGGATTTTTGGGGGGCAATAAAAAACGAATTATATTCACTTTACTACAATGGTCTTAAAACCCAGTGCTAGACTGGTGTAAGAGATAATAAAAATCATAACTACCTCATTATCTTTGTGGTATACTATTGTTTTTTATAAAAACAATACCTATAAATTAGGAAATTATAAGTTTTAACTATACTTTTAAGTAGATTATTAACTTTATTGTAATGCACTTTATCGATAAAAATAGCGTTATATCGATTTATTTGATTATTTTACACGAGTAAGAACAAAAACGCGCTGCCATGAAAAACATATTTTTTATACTAATACTATTTTTATCAAGCCATACAGTATTTGGGCAATGGGAAAAACAATTCTATGTGGATGAAAATGGAGTACCAACCAAAGATTCTTATGAGAGCTTAAGTGCTAGGGGGAGCTTCTCAAACGCTCAAACAAAAAATCAAGAAGCCTCGTATATATTCATTAAAGATGAGGCGTCAATAACGGTCAAGATATTTGAGTATAATACTGAAGTACCATCAACAAGTCAAGCGAGTTTTCAAGATGTTGTTCTAACAAAACCAGATGGCAATATAGCCAAAATAAAACGTGTGTTTTTTACAAAAAAGGGAGCGCTGTTTTTTAGCAAAGGGAAATTTTGTGAGAAAGATCAAATTTGCCTCTGGCATCTTTTGGAGAGTTGGATTGTTAACAAGGATAAATTTGCAGATTTTAACAAACAAACCCAAACCCCGGGAGACTATACCATGTTATTTGATAGAGCAATAGGAGACGAAAAAAGCAACTATACCGTTAATTTCACACTTAATTAAACCTTATTAACTACCTCCCCAGCTGTCTTGGAAGAAAATACCAACAGCCAATTCTGCCCACAGATATAGCACTACACAAATTATTAATGCAAGCAGTGCTTTTGTTTTTTTACTCATTTGAAGTAGTGTTTGCTTTTTATCAAAAAAAACAATGTAAGCCTAACCTATTTAAGAAATAGTAGTTGCTAAATTAAAGGACGTATACATAAACTAATCTAAAGACAACATAGCCTAAGGTGGCTATAAATATTTTTTTTCTGTTTTTAAGATACCATTCCATTTACCAATGCTTTTTATCAAATATAATCAATGTAAGTGTAACCTTTGTAAGAGGTTTAGAAATAGCTGAACTTAAGGAGGAAGATACGGCCTATGGTTTAATTAAAATCTTTAAACTCTTGCACTAATTCTTTTTTATAAGCAGGTCTTAAAACCTCTATCAAGATTAATTCTACTTCACCAGCATTATAAATTCTAACCCGAGTGTTTTTTGGAATAACAAACCCATTGCCACTAATAATATGTTCTTCGCTATTTTCGTATTCTAAACCAAGTAATCCAGTTACCACTATTCCCCTAATCTCAAACTGTGCTTCAATAATAGGTTCTGTCCAACCAAATGGGGCGTGCATTTCAATTAATCCCATTTCGTCTGTCTGGGTATAATCATAAATAGTACGTTCTATATTGTCTTGAATTAATAGTGTTTTTGGAACAACAGTACTTGTCCCTGTTTCATTTTTACTCTGCGAGAATGAAGTGAAGGATACAAATAGGATTAGATAAATAATTTTTTTCATAATTGAAATATAAGAAATGGAAGTGTAGCCTATTTAAAAGGTTTAGATTAGCTGAACTCAAATCCAGGGAAGATACAGCCTAGGGGTTAGTCATAAAAAAGCGTGCCATTTTCATCTTTAAGCGTCATCATAAGGTCAAAGCAAAGTTGATCTATGTTGGATTGGAAGGAATTAAAAGCCGAAACGTTTGATAAAATTACGATCCCTACTTGATTTTTAATATCTAATGCCATTGAAGAGGAATATCCTCCTGTTGCTCCATTGTGCCATATCCATTTATTATCTGATTGGCTTGAGTTTATGATATGCCAACCAATGCCAATATCAACTTGTTTGTCTAGTTTTATAGTCTTTTTTGTCAATAATTTTAATTCAGGGTTTGAATCATCAAAATAGGCAACTCCATATTTTACTAAATCTTCAGTATTCGATAAAATACCCCCAGCACTCTCCATTGCAGAGAGATCCCAATTGGCGGTCTCTTTCCCTTTTTCATCAAGACCATTGACAAGTTTTTCATCAATTAAATCTGCGTTTAGAAATGAGTTGTTCATTTTGTATTTCGAGAAAATATATTCCTGAAGTAAGTCTTGATAGCTCTTGCCATATACTTTAGCTATTGTGTACCCTAATAAGCCAAATCCCAAATTCGAATAGGTTGAAACTCCTTTTGTTTTCTGGTCAATCTCTAAAAAGTTTTTAAGATAATCCTCTAAATCATACGTATCATAATATTTATAGGGGTTATCAGGCAAATCCCTCAGATTAACAAGCTTTTTCTTCTGAGCTTTGGCTAGTATTTCGATTATATGAAAACCAAAAGTCGTTTCAATAACATCAATGGAACCAACTTGGTTGTTAAAAGAGAAATCCCTAAAGGGTGGTGCAAATCCGTCAAAAAGAGTGAATTCAATTTCTCCAAACTCATTGCTAACTTCCCTCTCAGAAGAAAAAGATAACAGCGATTCAAACTTTACATTATTTGATGTAATTTGATGGTATATACTATCAGCGGTTTTTTTTGCAGAAAGCCTTGTGCTTTCAACAGCTTGGGCACTTGATGTTGCGCCTTTGTAAGGAATTAAAATATGTCTAACCTTAACAACATCTGCGGAGTCCAGCTTTTCAATCTCAAAGTTGGTTGGCATTCTGGGAAGCCCTGAGGTGTGGTTTGCTAAACTCTTAAATGTAATTGGAATATCATCCTTACATTTTATAGTTAAATAGTCGTTGATAGTATCGTTGAGTTTTACCTTGTTGTCAAGTACCGCTTTTGCAAGTAAATGTGCTGTAAAAACTTTTGTGATTGAACCTATTTCAAAAATATGCTGGCTATTATCTGTATAAATAATTGAATCATTTTGACGTATTATTCCATAAAAATTTACGTTGTCGCCATTGATGAATGCCAATGAAAATTGGGTGTTATTTGGAAAGTATTTTGAATTTTCAAAAATTAGTTTTGTTTGATCTTCAGATATTAATTTGTCAATTACAGGTAAACTATTAACCGCTGAGCCTGAAAAAATATCTTCTTGATAAGGGGCAAAATAAAAAATAGCATGTATTTGTTTGGCATCGTTAATTGAAAAACTGTACTGTGAAACCCATTGATCAAAAGTTAGCTTATAGATAGCTACATTTTCTTCATATCTGATAAATTCATTTTGAATAATTTTACCGGCTCCAGCATCTAAATTTTTGAGAAAATCATTTAGTTCTTCAAAAGGTAATTCCTTTTTCATTTCAGTTGAAAACAATGAAAAAACTGACTCATAATCCTGAGAATTATAGGCTTTAATAAAACTGTCAATAAGCAATTTAGCCTCAGGTTTCTCCTGCTGTCCAAGTAGTGTTAAGGGAAAAAATAAAATGAAAAATAAAAATAGTTGCAGGTGTTTTTTCATAGTATAAATAGTTTTATCCAAATATACTCATAACTCTATAAAACAGACGTGCCATAGGATGCCGTTAAAGAAATAGCTGAATTAAAGCCAGGGAAGATATGTATACCATGATTTCCCTTAATACAGTTATTTACATTTATTATATTTGGATAAAACAAAGAATCGTATGCAGGAATTATTTCAGATATGCGTAGATATATTAAGATGGATAGCGGGCGTAACAGGCATAACCTATGAAGCGGCTAATATTTGGATATTTGTTATAGCACATCCCCTTCTAACACTTGGGCTATTGATAAGAAATAGTATTCTAAAAAAGAGATTACAAGAAAAGTAACCCCCAAGTGTACCCCTTTCCTAGAACAAATGTATAGGGCAAAATTGCTTGTTAAAGAAGAAAAAACATAAATGTTTTTAAAAAGTCTATCAATTTTTTTATTTTTAATTAACTAATCTTATTTATTATGAAAACAAAAATATCCTTATCAATTCTCGGTTTATATAATACCCTTATGGGGCTTATTATGATGTTCTTTGCCTCAGCAATCGGCAATGAGATTGTACTCTCAGAAAATACAGATGCATTAAAAATGGGCGAATTATTCCACTATGGTCTATCCCCAGCATTATTAATGATTGGCCTAATGCTATTTGTGTCAAGAAACTGTGAATTAAAAACAGCAAAACATCTTTTAATAGCTTACATCATTGGATCAATAGCGCTTATGTATGTGTTTTTTGGAATCTTAGCCAATGAACCCATTATGAATTTTAGCATTGAAAGTGCTGCCCCTGATATTGTAATGTTTGGGTTGGCTATCTTTGGTTTTTTAAAAGCAAAATAACACACTGTGAAAACTCAATAGTAGTTACCCCTTACTATTAACTTAGTAAGGGGTTTTTCTATATTTATTCAAAACAAACAATTTACATTATGAAAAAACTAATCTACCTTTTTTTAACAGTACTTATTATCGCTTGTAGTAGTGAGGATAATAATAATTCTAACAACAATTCAAGCAGTGCAAGTTTAATAACACCTCCAGCTTGGATACAAGGAGAGTGGTTTAATGAAATTGGCTTTGGCTATACATTTACACCAGATGATTTTTGTTATTCCTTAAACAACAATCAACAATCCTTTTGTTATAAGGCACAAATAGACTTATATACAGATGTGCCAAACATCTCCACTGCTGTAGAACAAGTTATCACAAATGATTTTTACTCCATAGAAATAACAATTGCGTCAAGTATTTATAATTATGACGGGTTTGAAAAAATATCTGCTACACAATTTAGATACGCTCCAACTGGAAATGAAACAGACGATTTTGCAATTTACACCAAACAATAAATTCTTGAGATAGTGCTTTATATCCATTGTCTTAAACTATAACTCCTTATAACCCTTACTATTAATTTAGTAGGGGTTTATTCTTTTTAAAATTCCTCTTTAGAGCAGATATGTTGGCACAACATAGGTTGTTAAAGATTGTAAAAGGCAAAAAGAACGTAGATAGTTGCCAAATAGTTGCCAAGTTTTAATTATATTCGAAGTAGTTCTTTGCTAATTATATAAGTCAAGTATAAGCCTTTTAGAAGGTTTCACAACTGGTTAGCCCCAATAAAAAAAGCCCTCACATTGCTGTGAAGGCTTCTAATTTTCGCTCCTCTTCTTGGGCTCGAACCAAGGACCCTCTGATTAACAGTCAGATGCTCTAACCAACTGAGCTAAAGAGGAATTTCATATAGAAAAATAAAGACTTTTGTCTCTAGCGATACCCAATATCAAAGTGTTTAAAACCCTTACAATACTTAGGCGGGTGCAAATATAAATTAATTTTTATCTGTGGCAAATACTTTTTTTGTTTTTTTTAACCTCCAAAGAAGTATCTATAGATGTCATTTCCGTTGGCAAATAAAACCAAGGCAATTAACAAGAAAAACCCAGCCATTTGGGCATACTCCATAAATTTATCATTGGGCTTACGGCCACTGATCATTTCATATAATAAAAACATCACATGCCCACCGTCTAGCGCCGGGATCGGTAAGATATTCATAAAGGCTAAAATAATAGATATAAGGGCTGTTGTTTGCCAAAAACTAGTCCAGTCCCAGGTGTCTGGAAACAGGCCGCCAATGGCGCCAAAGCCACCAACTTGTGAGGCTCCTTTTTTAGTAAACACATACTTAAATTGTGTTACGTAATCTTTCAAGACATCCATACCATACCCAACACCTCCGGTGATGCTCTCTCCCAAAGTGTACTCTTTACGTATAGAGGTGCTGTAAGGCAGGAGCCCTATTTGTCCTGTCTCATTTGGAGTTGCTTTTAAAGTGAGCTGCGCTCCATCACGAGATATTAAAAAAACATTTTCTTTTTGTCCGTTTTCTTTTACCAGGTTCTGGAATTCATGCCAAAACACAATAGGTGTTCCGTTTACCGCCAAAATAGTGTCATCTAGTTTAAACCCGGCCGCAGCCGCAGGAAAACTCTCGTCTCCAATCACGCCCATAACTGGCGCTACTCTTTGGGTGAAGGGCCTTAGCACATCGTTTTCAAACATTATAGCGCCAATATCTTCTGGCATTTCTATGGTTTGTTTTTGTCCATTAGTATGCAGCACCTCTATGGTGTTTACATCACGTAAAAACAAATATTTGTTGATTGCCGTTACATTTTCAAAGGCCTCGCCGTTTAGGCTAAGAATTTGATCTCCGTCACTAAATCCATATTCATTAAATGACTCGTGCACAGCAAAACCATTTGGCAACTGCTCATTGGTTGTGATGTCTTGCCCATAGAAATTTAAAATTCCCATGTAAATCACAAATCCAACAATAATATTTACCGTAACCCCACCAAGCATAATGATAAGTCGCTGCCATGCCGGCTTAGATCTAAACTCCCATGGCTGTGGCGGCAAGGCCATTTGTTCCTTGTCCATGCTCTCATCAATCATTCCAGATATCTTTACATATCCTCCTAGTGGCAGCCAACCTATACCATACACCGTATCTCCTATTTTTTTACTGAAAAGCGCAAACTTTACATCAAAAAACAAGAAAAATTTCTCTACCCTAGTTTTAAATAATTTTGCGGGTATAAAGTGCCCTAGTTCATGAAGAACGATCAAAAAAGATAGACTTAGTAGTAACTGTATCGCTTTAACGAAAAATGGACTCATAGCTCAATAAAATAGATTGTTATTTTCTGGTTTATTTGTCTAAAACCAGACTAAAAAAAAGCAAAGCCCTTTGTAAAACATGCAGGCTTTCTCTTGGGCACAAAAGTAACTTATTATATAGTGCAAAAAAAATGTTGTTTTCAGACTTCCTCTAGCGCCAAAATAGCAGGAGTCTAAGCAGCTTAAATCATTTTTAGGTCGTATTTTTGTAGCCTATTGTTTTAGAGTCTATGCTACACTTTTTTTCAAAATATAAACTCCTTGCTATTGTTTTAACGGGGTTATCTGTGGTTATAATTTCTGTTATTTACAGCGTGCTAAAACCCTTAGAAGTACTGCCCGTGTACCAGCCCTCTTTAGTAAGCGCAGCACTAGTAGCCCAAGATATAAGACACCAAAAAAAATACCATACCATCTCAGATTTTAGCTTGACCAACCAAGAAGGTCAAACCATAACCCAAGACACCTATAAAGGTAAAATGTATGTGGCAGATTTTTTCTTTACCACATGCCAAACCATCTGTCCTGTAATGACCAGCAATATGCTAGTGTTGCAAGATAAGCTTCAAGACATCCCAGAGGTACTGCTGCTCTCCCATACTGTAATGCCAGAGATTGATACGGTATCTCAACTTAAAAAATACGCTACTCAAAAAAACATAAACCCCGCAAAATGGAACCTAGTTACCGGTAGTAAACAAGAAATTTACAACCTTGCTAGAAAACAATACTTGGTGGCTAAAGAAAACCCTGATGATCCTCTGGGGCTCGTGCACACAGAAAATTTTGTTTTAATTGATGCCCAAAAGAGAATCCGTGGGTTTTATGATGGCACCCAGACCCAAGAGATGGACCGTATCTTGCATGATATTGATGTGCTGCAAAATCAAGGTAAAAAGTCTATATTCTTTGGGCTTATCAATTATTAACTCCCCCCACAGACCCATAGTTACGTTAAAATTTCACAATACCTCCCTCAAAGCTTTGTGGGTAGGTTTCAAATAATTATTTTTGCTTGTTTAAAATCAATCTAAATAAAAATGGCAACCATTGCTTCATTAAAACAAGGACAGCGCGGTATTATAAAAGAGTTTTCTGTGGATATTGTTCCTTTAAAGCTTTTGGAAATGGGCTGCCTACCAGGCAATGAAGTGGCTCTTGTGCAAACCGCACCGTTTCAAGACCCGATGTACCTCAACGTAAATGGAGCGCACCTGGCTATTCGTAAAGAAACAGCCGCTCAAATTGAGATTGAAATTATATCACAATAAACAAGACTTTAGCACAAGCTCAAATATAAAATGGCCAAACAGTTTAACGTTGCATTAATTGGTAATCCTAATACAGGAAAAACATCTGTATTTAATAGACTCACTGGGCTAAACCAGCAAGTGGGGAACTATCCTGGAATTACTGTTGAGAAAAAGCAAGGTATCTGCAAGTTAGACCGCGGAGTAAAAGCACATGTGCTTGATTTACCAGGAACCTATAGCCTTAACGCATCTTCTTTGGATGAAAATGTAGTTATTGAACTGCTGCTAAACAAAAATGATAAAGATTTCCCAGATGTAGCCGTTGTAGTAACAGACATAGAAAACCTGAAAAGAAATTTACTACTCTTTACTCAAATTAAAGATTTAGGCATCCCTACCATACTGGTTATTAACATGGCAGACCGCATGAAGCGCAAAGCCATAACGCTAGATATTGCCGCTCTAGAGCTGCGCCTAGAAACAAAAATAGCCCTTATTAGTTCTCGTGAAAATAGGGGGTTTGAGGCCTTAAAAAAACGCATTACAAACTACAAAAGCCTATCTGTTGCACCTTGTTTAAACGCCTCAAGTATTGCCCCAGAGTATTTTGACAGGCTACGTAAAACATTTCCAAATCAAGATGTTTATAAGCTTTGGCTTGTTATTACCCAAGATGTAAATTTTGGAAAGCTAGACAGAAACCAACTCAAGGGTGTAGCTAGTTTTAAAACAGAAAGTATTAGCAACCTAAAAAGATTACAACAAAAAGAAACCATCAAACGCTACCAGTTTATCAATGAGGTACTCAAACAAACCCTTTTGGTAGACCAGGCAAATGCCAAAGATTTTAGAAGCGTTTTGGATCGTGTTTTAATGCATAAGTTTTGGGGTTATGTAATTTTCTTAGGTGTTTTGTTGCTTATTTTTCAAGCCATTTTTGACTGGAGCAGCTATCCTATGGATTTTATAGATAGCACCTTTGCCTCTCTAGGCGAATGGGCAAAAAACACCCTCCCCGCTGGAGATTTCACCAACCTTATTGCCGAGGGTATTATTCCTGGGCTGGGTGGAATTATTATTTTTATACCACAAATTGCCTTTTTATTTTTCTTTATATCTGTACTAGAAGAAAGCGGCTATATGAGCCGAGTCGTGTTTTTAATGGATCGTGTCATGCGTCGTTTTGGATTAAGCGGCAAAAGTGTGGTGCCGCTCATCGCAGGTACTGCCTGCGCCATACCCGCAATTATGGCAACCCGTAACATAGAAAACTGGAAAGAACGTCTTATCACTATTTTGGTTACTCCTTTTACTACCTGCTCTGCAAGATTGCCTGTATATCTTATTATCATCGCGCTAGTAATACCAGATCAGCGCGTTCTAGGCATCTTTAGCCTGCAAGCGCTTACATTAATGTTTATGTATTTGTTAGGTTTTGGAGCGGCGATTATATCTGCGTGGATGCTGGATAAAGTATTAAAAATACGCAGTAAAACATTTTTTGTGATAGAGATGCCAAACTACAAGTTGCCTCTCTTTAAAAATGTTGGAATTACTGTAATAGAGAAAACAAAATCATTTGTGCTAGGTGCAGGAAAAATTATTTTAGCCATATCAATAATACTCTGGGTTTTGGCCTCTTACGGCCCTGGAGATTTTAACAATGCCGCAGCCATCATACAACAAGAAAACTTAGAAGCTCCTATTTCTCAAACCCAGTTAGAAACAAAAATAGCCGCATTTAAACTAGAACATAGCTATATTGGTCATGCAGGCAAATTGATTGAACCTGCCGTAAGACCTCTGGGCTATGACTGGAAAATTGGTATTGCACTAATCAGTTCTTTTGCAGCAAGAGAAGTGTTTGTGGGTACCTTAGCAACCATCTATAGTGTAGGAAATGATGATGTAGAAACCATCAAAAATAGAATGGCTGCAGAAACAAATGTAAAAACCGGAAAACCGCTTTTTAATTTTGCCAGTGGTGTTTCTCTGTTGCTATTTTATGCTTTTGCTATGCAGTGTATGAGTACCCTGGCTGTGGTAAAACGAGAAACCAATAGTTGGAAATGGCCCATGTGGCAATTAATAATAATGACAGCCATTGCTTATATAACTGCTCTTGGCGCATATCAATGGTTTAAATAATTAACAATGCAAGAACTCTTTGTGCTTTTTACATTTTTGGCAGCAGCTGGTTATTTGGTTAACAAGTTTGTATGGTCTGCGATTGTCTCTAAAAAGAGAAAAACTGTTGGCACCCTAGATGGTGGCAACACCAAATGCGGAAATGACAATTGTGGATGCCATTAAAGTGGGATTTCACTATTGTTTTAAAACTTAATCCCTTTCTTAGAAACTTGTAATTGATATCCTACTTCTTTGCCGGTAGAATCACCAGGATAAGGAAGTAATTTCAGAGCTGTAAAAACAGTATCTTCTGTGGTAGCAATAACGCTTTGAGATTCGTTTTGAAAAACTACCGTCATTTCTTGGGCGCCTTCACCACTTGCCCTAACAAGAATTTTTACTACTGCCTTCCCGGCCCAAATACAGGTGGTATCTCTAGGGCATCTAGAATCTTCCACAACGGCAACCAGTGTTATAGAAACCCCGTCGTGTGTGCTAGTTTTAGTAAGTGGAATAGTAAAAACAGTCTCTGGGGTATCTTGTTTTTGAGCCAATGCCTGGCAAGAAACAACAATACTCACGATACTAAAAATAAGCAGTAATTTTTTCATAAGTGTGCAGGTTTTAAAAACACAATTAACCTCTAAATAGAAAGAAGTCGTCCTTAAGGTGTTCTATTTTGTCGTCTTTATTTGTAATAATATACTCCAGAGCCGTTTGGGTGAAACTTAGCCCTTTTGTTGTTAGAGAAATAACCTCATTGGTGATGGTAATCAGGTTATTGTCTAGGGCTAACCCTACAACTGTGTTTGCCTTTACCTGTTGCCAATTAATGTGCTCTCTCAAATGATTAATATGTCTTTCTTCTGTTTCTTGATGGTTGTTAAGGTGCAGTAAAAAGGTAAGTAGCGATACTTCTGTGCGCTGCTGTTTTTGCCGATACATGACAGACAACAACCCTTTTTTTGGAGCAAAAAAGTATACTAGCAAAAACACCAAGCCAAGAACGGTAGTTATAGACCCTGCAATAGATGCGTCCAGCCAGTGTGCTAACCAATATCCGCTAATGGCGGCAAAAACTCCAAAACATACAGAGAGCCACAACATTTTTTTTAAATCTGCGGTAAGCAAATACGCAGCGGCAGCAGGAGCAATCATTAGAGCTACCACAAGTATGGCTCCTACCACATCAAAAGCGCCTACAACAGTAATAGAAGACACAGACATTAGTCCGTAATGCAAAAGAGCGGGAGAAAAACCAAGGGCAGAAGACAAGCCAACATCAAATGTGCTTACTTTTAATTCCTTAAAAAATAAATACAGCAGCGAAAGGGTGATAAGTAAAATAACTCCCATAATCCAGGCAGCTTTTGGACCAGCGTCTATACCCAGAAGCAAAAGCCTGTCAAAAGGGGCAAAAGCCAGTTCACCCAGTAAAACAGCATCTACATCTAGATGAATGTCATTGGCATTTTTAGCAATTAATAATACCCCAATACTAAAAAGGGCAGGAAATACAAGGCCAATGGCTGTGTCTTCTTTTACAAGACCTGTTTTTTGGATGCGCTCTACTAGCACCACTGTAATAATTCCAGTACCGGCCGCTAAAACAATTAACAATGGAGAACTAAGATCTTGGGTTATAAAAAACCCTAAAACAATTCCTGGCAAGATAGAATGGCTTATTGCATCACTAATTAATGCCATTTTACGCAACACCAAAAACACCCCTGGGATAGCACAAGCTGCTGCAACTAGGGCGGCAATAAGCTGTATTTCTATTTGAGGACTACTCATGTTGGGTTTGTTGATTAAAAAGGTTTTGAGCCTCTGTAAAACCTTTTAATGTGAGAGACCATTGTTGTTTGTTTAGTAATATCCACTGGTTTTCTTCCATTTTACGCAATGATTTTTTGGTAAAACCTTGAAAATTATTTAATATTCTGATGGTGTGAGGGTGGTCAATGCTTTCATGGGTTTGGGCTATACCATACATGAACTGCAGGGTTTTTTTAAGTTGTAAATCACGCCTGTTTTTTATAAGTCTTATTTGTTTAAACAAAAGCCCGCGGGTAGGAGAAAAAACAAAAGAAACCACAACAAAAAAACTAGCCACCAATACAATAACTGGACCTGTAGAGAGATTGTCTTGGCTGGCGCTAATAGCAGTGCCAAAGACCCCAGAAAATGCGCCAATCAAAGCGGCAAGAAAAACCATAACCGCTAAACTGCTTGTCCATTGTCTTGCAGCGGCGGCTGGAGCCAGCAACATAGCACTCATTAAAACAACTCCCACCGTTTGTAGCCCAATTACAATAGCCAAAACAATAAAAAAAGTAATTAAAATATCGATAAACTTTGTGTTAAACCCAAGGGTGTTGGCGTAGTCTGGGTCAAAAAGAAGAAGCTTAAATTCTTTCCAAAACAAAAGTACAACCACAAGGGCAGTTGCGGTAACAAGCACCATAAGCAACACATCACTCTCTACTAAAGTAGCTGCTTGGCCAAATAAATACTTGTCCAGTCCTGCTTGATTGGCGTTGGGTTGTTTTTGTATATAAGTGAGAAGTAGCATTCCAAAACCAAAAAACAGCGATAAAACAAGACCCAAAGCAGTATCGCTTTTTAAATGTGTTTTAGATATCATTCCACGAATCCAAAAGGCGCCAATCAAACCACTTACCAAGGCTCCCAAGAGCAAGATATTGGTGTCTTTAGCTCCGGTTATTAAAAACGCAATAGCTATGCCGGGCAAGGCAGCATGAGAAATAGCATCTCCCAACAAGCTTTGTTTTCTTAAAACAGCAAAGCTCCCTAACATACCACAAATTGCTCCCAATACAGCCGTCCCTAGGCTAATGGTGCGTAGTGTGTAGTCTGTAAATAACAGGTTGAAATATTCGGTGATACTCATTAAGCTTATTTGTTTACGGCTACTTTATAATTAATACCGTAGGTCTTGGTTAAATTGTCATCATTGAAAATGTCTTTTACTGCTCCGGTGGCAATTTTCTTTACGTTTAAAAAGGTAACCCAGTCAAAATATTCTGGGACAGTTTGTAGATCATGGTGAACAACAACTACTGTTTTTCCTGCTTTACGCAACTCTTTTAAAATATTAATAATCGCTATCTCTGTAGAGGCGTCAACCCCTTGAAAGGGTTCATCCATAAAATAAATTGATGCGTTTTGCACCAATGCTCTTGCCAAAAAAATACGCTGTTGTTGGCCGCCACTAAGCTGGCTAATTTGTCTGCTTTTAAAAGAGAGCATCCCTACTTTCTCAAGGGCTTCTAATGCCGCCTTTTTTTGCTTTTGACCGGGTCTTTTAATCCAGCCCAAACTACCATAGGTTCCCATCATCACTACATCTAGCGCTGTGGTAGGGAAATCCCAATCTACACTCCCTTTTTGAGGAACATAGGCAACAAGTTTTCGTTGTTTTTTATAAGGTTCTCCATAAATAGCAACACTACCGGCAATTGGATCTATGATTCCTAAAATGGCCTTAATAAGGGTAGATTTCCCTGCTCCATTAGGCCCCACAATAGCCATTAAGACTCCTTCAGGAATTACCAAGTCAATATCCCACAACACTGGTTTGTAGTTATAGGCTACGGTTAAATCATCTACTTGTATGGCAATTTTTTGTGTCATATGTTATTGTAAGGCATTAACTATAGTCTTTATATTGTAAAGAAACATTCCAACATAGGTGCCCTCTACAGAACCCCCATCTCCAAGTGCGTCACTATACAAAGAGCCGCCAATAGAAACCTGATGCCCTTTTGAGAGTACAGCCTCCTGCAAAGCTTCTATCGTTCTTCTTGGAACAGAGCTTTCAATAAAAATAGCCTTTACCTTATTTGCTATAATGTATTCAGATAGTTTTTGCACGTCTTGTACACCTGCCTCTGTAGCGGTAGAGAGCCCTTGAAGCCCAACTACTTTAAAGCCATAAGCCTTCCCAAAGTAATTAAATGCATCGTGAGCCGTAACTAAAATTCTTTTCTCTGGAGCAAGGGTGGCAATAGTGTTTACAACCGCCGTGTGCAAGAGATCTAATTTTTGCTGAAACGCTAGATTATTTGCTGTAAAACTGGCTGCATTTTTAGGGTCCTTCTCTGATAATACACTTGTTACTTTATCTGAAAACTCTTTAAAGTATTGGATGTTAAACCACACGTGAGGATCGTAATTAGAAGCAAAATAGTCTGACCCAATCAAGCCTTCTTTTGCTAAAAATTCACCCAAAGCTACGGTTGTTTTTTGAGTTTCCATTTTTTCAAAAACCGCTACTAGTTTTCCCTCTAGGTGCAATCCGTTATAAAAAATGACATCTGCGTTAAATAGTTTCGAGACATCACCCTCACTTGCTTTGTATAAGTGTGGGTCTACGCCTGCTCCCATTAATCCCTGTAGGTCAATAAGATCACCACCAATGTTCTTTACTAGATCGGTAAGCATAGAGGTTGTAACAACCACCTTTAGTTTCCCAGAGGATTTTGTTGGCGCTTTACAGGCAACCAAGAAAATCACAAAAAGACAAATAATACTTTTTCTCATGGGTTATTTATTTAAATATTCTATAGCTAAAACCGCCACTCAAAAGAAGGTCTTGGCCTTTTGTAATACTAGTGCCAATGGTTGCATCTAGCTGTAGGTTAGGTAAAATAAGGTAGGTGACACCTGCATCCCAATAATGATTCGAGTTGTTTTTTTCTGGCAAGTCACCATACAACTCAGCATAAAAACCAAAGCTATCTGTGATACTATAACCGTATGCAAGGGTATAAATATAGGCCGCTCCAGGGCTATCTGCCTCCCACTGCGCGCCTAAGTTATATGCAATACTAGAACTCTCTGAAAGCGTGTGGTCAAAGGCGAATCTAAAATCAACACTTGTGTATTGTGGTTTAAAATATTCGCTTGCAGTAAATGGTAAAAAAAGATGACCAATAAGGCCAATGGTGGGTAACCATCCTTTTTCTTGGGCAATGTTTACTTTCACCCCTAATAGCAAAGGAGATAATCCGTTTTCTATGACAGCCGGGGCAACATCAGTAACTTTATTGCTTTGTTCAACAACATTCCAACCTAGCCTAAGTTCTAGATTATCTAATACACCAAACCTTAGCAGTGTGGTGTTATATGTTAGGGTTTGGGTTTTCAAAACATCCTCTTCAAAAGAAGTAAACAAAGCGCCTGTCTCTATTTGTAAAGCTCCCTTTGGTACAACACTCGGCGCCTCTGTAGCATCTGGTCTGTCTGTAATTAACTCAGGTCTTTCTTCCTGCGCTAATAATGGCAAGCTAAGCAATGTCATTAAAAGTTGTAGTCCTATTTTTTTCATTGTTTCTGAAATATTATTGTAATAATTATGTTGTTTGTACATATAAATTGTCTGCGATTTTTTTAGAAACAAAAAATTGATCTCTCCCTACTTCAATAACCATCGATCCGTCAAAAAACTCTTTTCCTAATACATTAATCTTAGTACCAATACTTATCTTCTTTTTGTCTAGGTATTGCAAATATTCTGGGCTAGATTCTTTTACACCCACACAAACACCAGACTGGCTTTTGTTTAATTGAGAAAGTAACTTTTTTTCTGTTTTTATGAAATTTCCGTGCTCATCTGGAATAGGATCTCCGTGAGGATCAAAGGCTGGACTACCTAAAAATGTATCTAATCGTTTGATGAGCTCTGTAGAATGAATGTGCTCTAATTGTTCTGCAATTTCATGAACTTCATCCCAATGAAAACCGAGTTTGTCTACAAGAAAAACTTCCCACAAACGATGCTTTCTAACAATTCTGGTGGCTATTTTTTTCCCTTTTTCGGTAAGCTGAGCGCCCTTATATTTAACATAAGAGAGCACTTTTTTATCGGCTAATTTTTGCACCATGTCTGTTGCAGAGGAGGCCTTGGTGTCCATACTATCTGCAATAGCATTTGTGCTTACCGCACCGCTTTTGGTTTGTTGTAAATGAAAAATGGTCTTAATATAATTTTCTTCTGCTAATGAATACATAAGGCAAAGGTAAAATTATTTTTTCAATACACCTCAACTATTTTTTAGTCTAGGCTAAAAAATAACACGCTCAACACCAACACTTAAACAATCCAGGTATTAAAATCCGCGCTCTTTTTGAAGGCTTTCGTAAGATTCTTGAACTTCTCTAAACTTCTGTTCGGCGCCTTTTTTATAGGCTTCATCCATGTCTATTAGTTTGTCTGGATGGTACTTTTTAGCCATGGTACGGTAGGCTTTTTTAATTTCAGCAACGGTAGCTGTTTTGTCTATTTCTAAAATTTTATAAGCCCTGTCCGGGTTCTTAAAAAACATTGCTTTTATACTATGAAAATCTGCAGATTGTATAGAAAGATATCCTGCAATTTGGTTGATCATATTAACCTCGCTGGTTGTTACAGTTCCGTCAGCATTGGCAATGCTAAACAAAAAATGCAAAATTTGCAATCTAGATTCATAGCGCGTTTTAGACCGAATAACACCTGCTATACCCTTGGCAGAGATGTCGCTTTTTTTAATGACATCATTAAACACCTTGAAGGTGGCATTAGCCCTGTCTTTTCCGTAGGCCTGTACAAAATACCGGCGCACATAGTCTAACTCACTTTGGCTCACGGTGCCATCTGCTTTGATAACAAATGATGCCAGGGATAAAAGGTTAATTTCAAAATCTGCAGGGTTTACTGTTTTACCACGTTGTTGATCAAACAAATCTCTAAAAACATCTCGCTGTCCATCAGAATTTTTTCTCTTGCCATTGTACTGGTCAATAAAAGATCCTATGAAATAGCCCGCAATTGCTCCCGGAAACCTATAAATACTCCACCCAACTACTGCTCCAAAAATGCTAAACATATATAATTAATTATGATACAAATATAAGTAAAGCAATACGCTAAATTGTTACATAATATGGAATTGAAATTCTTGAGGTGCCAGAAAGTTTAGCAAATTTTAACGAAGTTATTGAGTATCTTTGTGGCTCAATAAACAAATTAAATATTAAAAATTATGTACCCACCAGAATTAGTAAAACCTATGCGTGAAGAACTAACCAGCATTGGGTTTACAGAATTACATACACAACAAAACGTTACAGATGCATTAAGCAAAGAAGGAACTACCCTTGTGGTGGTAAACTCTGTTTGTGGTTGTGCTGCTGCAAATGCTCGCCCAGGGGCTCGCATGTCTTTACAAAATGACAGCAAACCAGACCACTTAGTAACCGTATTTGCAGGAGTTGATCGTGATGCAGTAGATGCAGCACGTGCACAAATGGTGCCATTTCCTCCAAGTTCTCCCTCTATGGCTTTATTTAAAAACGGGGAGCTTGTTCATATGTTAGAGCGTCATCACATCGAGGGGCGCCATGCAGACATGATTGCAGAAAACCTAAAAGGAGCTTTTAACGAGCACTGTTAGTCTATAAAAAACATCCTATTAAAATTTCGTTCTCTATTTTTTAGTGGGCGGAATTTTTTATTTTTATACCTTCAACAAAATTATAAAACCACACACTCTTGTTAAAAATCATAAGCTATCCTTTTAGTATTTTGTTTTACCTGTGTTTTGCATGCGCTGCAGTAGTGTTTCATTTTTTCCAATGGGTGGGGTTTAACTTTTTCGGGTATCAAGGTCATAAAAACGCTGTAGATGCTTTAAACTGGCTTTTGATGCGCTGTTTAAATCTGTTGGGCACTCGTTTTAGTTTTACTATTGAAGAAGAAATTCCAAAAAATGTCCCTTTAGTAATTGTCTCTAATCATCAAACCACTTGGGATATCCCGTCAATTATTTGGCATCTAAGAAAATTGCACCCTGCTTTTATTGCTAAAAAAGAACTCGGTAAAGGGATCCCTTCTATATCCTATAACCTAACCCATGGAGCCTCAATACTTATAGATAGAAAAAATCCATTACAGGCCACCCAGCAAATCATCGATTTAGGCAAATACGCCGCAAAAAATAATAGAAGTGTTGTCATCTTTCCTGAAGGAACTAGAAGTAAAGACGGAACTCCCAGAGCCTTTAAAGCTCGCGGATTAAAAACGCTCTTTGAGCAAATGCCAGGGGGATACGTAGTGCCTATTACCGTTAATAATTCATGGAAGTTACAGCGCTACGGATTCTTCCCAATGGGCTTGGGCGTGCATTTAAAACATCATGTGCATCCTGCAATTAAAATTTCAGATCACGCCCCGCAAGAACTTGTCATTGCTACAGAACAAATCATTACAAAAAATATTATCACAAAATAATTACTTGTTTACAAAGCGGTCTATAGTTACTTTGTTTTGAAGATCTTTCATGGCAATAATCTTAGTGTTTTTTGTCTGGGTTGGGAGACCATAATCTTGAAATACCGTATATTTTAAATACGTAGGGTTTTTAGGTCTTTCAGTAGATAAAAATTCCATATTAACAATCCAAGGCCCCGTTTGAGCGTCGTCAATAATGTGCTCTTTTATTGCATACCCCTGAGAAACCTCTTCTTGAAGCAAACTTTTTGATTCAAACCTGGTGTGTGTCCAGTTAAAAAACTTACGCTCTGGACTTACAAACTGAACATCGAAATCTACGTCGGGTTGGGTCCATTCAAAAACAATTCTTATGTCTTTTTTAAAATTAAGACTTAGCAGCTCATTAGGCAATTTTTCAAAGGATACTTTGTTTTTATGAAAGGCAAGTAAATGCTTAAGCTCATTATAGGCTAGTTCTTGTATGCCAGAACAGTCTACATTAGGTATGGTGTTGTATACAATTTGGTATAGTAAGGTAAGGGCTAGTTCATAATCTCCTGCGGCTTCATAGGCCAGGGCAAGATCTCTATAACTTTGAGAGCTATCTGGTCTTAAGGCTAGTATCCTGTTGTAGATGTTTACTACTTTTTTATACGCTCCTCTGCGTTCAAGAACAAAAGCATAAGCCTTTAAGGCTTTTATATTGTTTGGGGCCAAAGAGGCAATAGTAGAGAGTATTTCAAAAGAGTATTCTTTGTCCCATTTTAAGAAATATTCAGAAGATTCAATATAAAAAGGAATGGTGGTGGTGGTCTTTTCTTGTTTTTTAAAAATGGCTTTTGCCTGGGCCAATGAAGTAGCCTTCTCTAGGGCACTAAGGGTAGTAGATTTGTTGTTTACAGTTGCCAATGAAGGCACTGTTTCAACATACTCGTTGCCTTTAACCTGCAATGATTTTATTTTCTCTTTCGTTGACACGTTGTTTCCTTTGCCCAATTTTGTGACAATAAAGATTATACCTCCAGAACCTAATTGCCCGTAACGCAGAGTGGCAGTTAATCCTTTTAGTAATTTTATAGATGAGATTTCACTTGGACTCAAAGAGTTGAGTATGCTTTGGTCTAACAGTGCGCCATCCAAAACAACTCTTGGAGCCTGTGATGTGATGGTTCTATTTCGAGTAAAGAGTATGGATTGATTAAATCCAGGCATACCAAATATTTCTACTCCTGGCATTTTTCTTAAAATATCAAAAACCGTAATATCTGTGTCTCTAATATCCTCTTCTGTTATTTCCTGACCAGTGCTATAGCCTAAAGATTTTTTGTTTTTTCTGCCATAGGCCGTTTCTACAAATTCATCTTTTGATTTTTTTTGCCCTTTAATTACCACCTCATCTAGGAGTTGGCCGTCATAGTCCAGTTTGATTTTCATTGGAGTGTCACGTTGTATGATAAGCTCTTTATACTCCATGGCAAATGAACTTACTTCCAATACCGTGTCATCCTGGGTAACCTTGATAGAAAACTCTCCCTTTTGGTTAGTTACCACCTCGTTAAATGTGTTTTTTACAGTTACCGAAGCTCCTTGAATGGGACCATCTGCGCTTTCAACAACACCAGTAACAACTGTTTTTTGCTGAGCTAGGAGCACAGATGTGCTAAAAAACACACATACTAGAATAAAAAATTTTGTAACTGAATTAAAAACACTTTTCATAGCTTTGGTTTGGTTGTAACTAAAATTACCGATATTTATATTTAGACGACAAAGAGACCTATTTGTTTCAGTTTTTGGCGTCTATTTTCTGTTAAAAATCTTAATAAACATTGTCACTCACATATTATGCCAAAAAACACCTTGCCATTTGATGTTCTAATTACCAACACAACTGCCTTTGTAAAGCAAGAATTAAACGGTGCTGAAGGAGGTCATGACTGGTTTCATGTAGAGCGGGTCTACAAAAATGCCCTTTTAATTTCTGAAAATGAAAACACAAATAAAACCATCGTAGCGCTAGGGGCATTACTTCATGATATTGCAGACAGTAAATTTCATCAGGGAGATGAATCTATAGGGCCTAGAAAAGCAAAAGCATTTTTACAAACCCAAGGAGTATCGCAAAACACAATCATACAGGTTATAAAAATAATTGAAAACGTTTCTTTTAAAGGAGGAAATACCATTAAAACATTTCACTCTAAGGAGCTGGAGGTAATACAAGATGCAGACCGTCTAGACGCAATAGGAGCCATCGGTATTGCTCGCACCTTTAACTATGGAGGATTTAAAAATAGAGCCATCTATGATCCGTCAATAAAGCCAGATTTAAATATGAGCGCGGCTCAATATAAAGCCTCTAAGGCTCCTACCATAAATCATTTTTATGAAAAATTACTGTTATTGAAAGATAAAATGAATACTGTTTCAGGCAAAAAAATTGCTCAAGAGCGCCATGGGTTTATGGAAAAATTTCTAGAACAGTTCTACCAAGAGTGGGGTGGTGAAAAGTAATTTTTACACTTTATTTCCCTGGAAAAACAGGTTTTCTTTTCCCTAAAAAGGCTTGTGTTCCTTCTTTAAAATCTTCGGTGCCAAAACATTTTCCAAATTCTGTTATTTCAGTGTCAAAACCATTTTCTCCGTCCACAAAACCTGCATTTACAGCATTAATTGCAGCTGCAATTGCTACTGAAGAATTGCGCGCTATTTTGCTTGCTATTTTTTGAGCAAGAACAAGCAGCTCGTCTTGAGTGGTGACATGATTTACCAAGCCATATTCATAGGCCTTTGCTGCATCTATCATCCCTGCAGTCATGATAAGCTCCATGGCGCGTCCTTTACCAATTAATTGGGGCAAACGCTGTGTACCGCCATAGCCAGGAATAACCCCTAAAGAAACCTCAGGAAGGCCCATCTTTGCCGAGTCACTAGCTACTCTAAAGTGTGCAGCCATTGCCAGCTCCAAACCGCCTCCTAAAGCAAATCCATTTACAGCGGCAATTACTGGTGTTTGCAGGTTTGCAATAAAATCAAACAACAACGCTTGTCCTTGAGCGGCTAGTTGCTGACCTTCTGCAACAGAAAAATCTGCAAACTCACTAATATCTGCGCCAGCAACAAAAGCTTTGTCTCCACTTCCGGTAATGATAATTACTTTGGTTTGTGTATCTGCATCTGCCCTCTCAAAAGCGGTGTGAAGCTCTTCTATGGTTTGACTATTTAAAGCATTTAACTTTGAAGGCCTGTTAATGGTTATGGTGGTAATACCACTTTGACTTTGGGATAGAATGTTTGTGTAACTCATAATGTGTTGGTATTCAATAGCGGCGTAAAAATACTAAAATTGATTAGGGTAAGGCAGGAATTGATACTTTAAAAATTGTGTTTTGGTCTTGGAGGGACATCAGTGAAATACTGCCGCCATAGGCCTCTACAATACTCTTAACCATTGCTAGACCCAAACCCATACCGCTATTTTTTGTGGTAAACTTAGGCTCAAAAACCTTGTCTTTATTGTCTTTGGAAATACCAATACCATTATCCTCAACGGTGATAACAGCAAAGCGATCTTCCATAAAAACGCGCACATCAATTCTTGGGTTTTCTTGTATAGACTGCTCCAAGGCTTGAGTGCTGTTTTTAACTAGATTATTAATTACTCGTATGAGCTGAGAACGATCAAATCTGGCCATTATTTGATCCTGCCCAGGGGTAAAATGAATATAATCCTCATTAAAAATATCGAGCGCCAGTTTGGTAATTTTTACAACATTTAAGGTCTCGTCTTTTTGCGCTGGCATCTGAGCGTAGTTTGAAAAAGCAGAAGCAATCGAGCTCATAGTATCTATTTGTTCTATAAGGGTATTACTGTACTCCTTTAATTTTTCATTAATATCTGGCAAATTAGCATCAAATTTTCTTTGAAAACTCTGCACAGTGAGCCTCATGGGCGTCAATGGGTTTTTAATCTCGTGGGCAACTTGTTTTGCCATCTCTCGCCATGCAGCTTCTCGCTCACTTGTAGCCAATTGAGCGGCACTAACCTCTAGCTCATCAATCATACCATTGTAGGCCTTTACTAGGTTTGTGATTTCTGCAGTTGTGTTCTGTGAAACATCAATGCGCTTATTGCGCTTATCTAGCCTAGTGTCAATGATTTTTTGAGAAATTACATTGAGTGACTTTGTGATGTACTTTGATAAAAAGTAAGCCAAAGCAATTGCAATGCCCAACATAAGTAAATAAGCAACTGCTAGTCTAGAAAGGCTCTCTTTTAACTCATCTTTTATAAAGCCATCTTCTTCTATATAAGATAAATTTAAAATAGCCAATGGCTCTTGGTTGCTGTCTTTAATAAAGCTATAAGAAGATTGATAATTTTGATTTGCTGCTTTAAATTCTTCAATAAATGTTTTCTCAGAGGAGTTTAGTAAGGCATCTAGCACATAGGCTTGCAAATTTTTGCTTACAGTATCTTTACCAATAGAATTTTTAGATTTTTTAAGCAATCCTCCCTGCAAGTCATAAAAACTTAGCTCCAGATTGTGGATGCGATTAATTTCATAAATCTCATCTTTAAAAATAATAGGAATATACTTTGTTTGTATTGGGTAAGAAGCATCATTAAGTACATAGTTAATGTGCTTTTTAATATTTTGCTGTTTTCGCTCTAGCCTATCGTGGTGATAATCTTCTGCTTCTTCTCTGTACTGATATACCGTTACGGCAGCAATTAAAATAGAGGCAAGTACCACGAGTATTAACATGGAGAGAAAGATTCTATTTCGCAGTGATTGTGTGTAAAACTTCAAGAGTGCTAGTTGTAAAATGTTATGGCAATCGAAAGATAACAATAATTAGACCGCTTTTATATAAACAGGTATAATTACAGGCCTAAAATTTATGTAAACAAATGGATTAACGCTCTCGTATGGCTTTATATAATTTAAAACCAAACATCAGTAGTATGGCAAAAACGATAATGCCAAGGGTGCCGTACACCCAGCTTACAGCATTTTTCAGTATCACTAAAAAAACAATAGCAAAGAGAATAATAGTAGCTCCTTCATTAAAGATTCGCATAAAATTTCCGGAGTGCTTAACCACGTCGTTTTGCAAGTCTTTAAAGATAAGATGGCACTTTATGTGGTAGCAAATAAGCGCCACCACAAAGCCTAGCTTAACCTGCATCCAAGGCTCTTCTATATAAAAAGGGCGCAACGCCAAAAGCCAAATTGCAAAGCCAACTGCCAAAAACAACGAAGGCCAAGTAATAATGTACCACAACCGCTTTGCCATAATCTTGAGTTGATCTCCTAGAATTTCTTTTGCAGGAGACGTTTTTTTATAGGCCTCTATTTGATATACAAATAAACGCACAATATAAAATAACCCAGCAAACCAGGTAATCACAAAAATTAAGTGCAGAGATTTAATATAATCGTATTCCATGATGCAAATCTAAGAGAAGCGTTCAGTTATTCTTCTATGAATAAATAATTAAGTTGGTTTTTGTTAAAGGCAGCATTAAAGGTTTTTATTTCTCCAGCAATAAGCGCATCTAGTTTTCCCAATTCTGCAAGTATGGCAGTAGTTAATACATCTTTAACGGCAATATCTTGGCTTGTAGGCGGGAAATCATCCATGCCTACCAAACTGTTTAAATGCGCTAGTTTGTTGGTTAGCCTAATAGGAAAATTTAAAGGATCTTGCCCACTTTTGTTTTTGGTTTGATACAAGGCTTTTTCTATGTCGCTAAACTGCTGGCTTAAACTATCTGCTTTTAAAACCAAGTCTTTGACTGCGGGGTCTTCCTTATATTGGTTTTTAAATGATTTTAACTGCTTGTTTATTGCCCGTATTTTTTCTATTGATCTGTGGGCGCTATCTACGGTATTGTTTACATCTGTGATAAAATCAAATTGCTTTTGCATGCCTGCCCTGTCTGTCTCCGCATTTTTATCGGCCAAGACGGTAAACGTTTTTGCTTGCGGCTCTTGCCCCGCAACCTCAAGAACTACTTTGTATTGTCCTGGAACTGCTTGTGGCGCACTGGTGCTTGCCCACCATAAAATCATGCCGGGAAGTCGTTTAGCTCCTTTTCCGCGCATATTCCAAGAGTGATAATTAGCACCCTCAGAAACGCTAAAGGCGTCACTATTTTTAGTTTTATCTGGACTAGTGCTAAACTTTTTAATAGTATCATTTGCCATAGACAAATAACTCAATGTTACTTTTTTATCTTCACTATTTGCAAGGTTAAAATAGGTCATCACCCCGCTTGGGTGGTTGGCTCCCTCTGTCAAAGACCCTGCTCTTGAACCTCCGCCCATTCTATAGGTATCTTTTGGGGTAAATAAATACGTGCCCTTATTTTTTGCATTAGCTAGTTGATGCAGCACGCTTAAATCATCCAAAATCCAAAGGCTTCTTCCTTGGGTAGCCACTATTAAATTTCCATCTTTGATGGTCAAGTCTGTAATGGGCACAATGGGTAAGTTGAGTTGAAATTCTTGCCAAGAATCACCATCATTAAAGGAAATATACATGCCCGTTTCTGTACCTGCGTACAAGAGTCCTTTTTGATTTGGGTCTTCTCTTACCACTCTTGTAAAGTGCTCTTTGTTAATCCCTTTTGTAATTTTTTTCCAAGAAGCTCCATAATCTGTGGTTTTATATAAATAGGGATTAAAATCTCCCGTCTTGTATTTGGTTGCTGCCACATAGCACGTTGCTGGGTCAAAGACAGATGGCTCAATACTGTTAATCATCATCCACTCTGGCATGCCTTTAGGGGTTACATTGCTCCAATCTTTACCGCCATTTTTAGAGACATGAATAAGCCCATCATCACTTCCAGTCCAGAGCAGTCCTTCTGTTAAGGGGCTCTCTGCTGCTGCAAAAATGGTACAGTAATATTCTACAGAGGTGTTGTCCTGGGTAATAGGCCCTCCAGAAGATTTCTGTTTCTCTGGATCATTTCTTGTTAAATCTGGGCTTAACAAATCCCAGCTTTCTCCCTGATTGGTTGTTGCGTGCAGGTGGTTGGACGCGGTATATAATTTCTTTGGGTTATGAGGAGAAAAGAAAATAGGAAAATTCCATTGAAATCTATACTTCATATCCTCAACACCGTGCCCCATTGGGTTATCTGGCCAAACACTAATGCTACGTACGGTATTTTTTTGATGGTTATACCGCGTTAAAAAACCATCATAACTTCCGCCATAAACAATATCATTGTTCAGTGGGTCTACCGCAATATGTGCGCTTTCTCCACCTGCGGTGGCTTCCCAGTTGTCTTCTCCAATACTACGACCTTCTGTGCGGTGTGCAATACGTATGGTGCTATTGTCTTGTTGTGCGGCATATATCCTGTAAGGAAATGCATTGTCTGTGGTTACCCTATAAAATTGTGAAGTGGGTTGGTTGTAATACGTGCTCCAGGTCTGGGCGCCGTCATAGGTTATTTGTGCGCCGCCATCGTCTCCAATAATCATTCTATTAGGATCCTCTGGGGCTATCCATAAATCGTGGTGATCTCCATGAGGGGCGTTATAGGTGCTGTAGGTTTTTCCGCCATCAGTACTTTTATGGTATCTAACGTTTAAAACATACATAATATCCTGGTCTTTAGGATCTGCATAAATACGGGTATAATACCATGCGCGTTGGCGTAATTTACGCTCATCATTAATTTTAGTCCAAGAATCTCCACCGTCATCACTTCTATAAACGCCGCCTTGTTTTTCGTTTTCTACAATAGCCCAAACGCGCTGGCTATTTGCTGGAGATACCGTTACACCAATAATTCCTAGGGTACCCTCTGCAAAGCCCTGGTGGGTTGAGATTTCTTTCCAAGTTTCTCCGCTGTCTTCACTTTTCCAAAGAGCAGAACCATCACCACCACTACTAAGGCTATAAGGAGTTCTTTTTACATTCCAGGTAGAGGCGTACAAAATTCTTGGATTGTTTGGGTCCATAATTAAATCTACCGCTCCTGCATTTTCATTGGCAAATAACGTTTTTCGCCAAGTGGCACCTCCATCTGTACTTTTATAAATACCACGCTCTTGAGTTGGTTTGTAGATGTTTCCCATAACGGCAGCATACACCGTATTATAATCTGTGGGGTGTACCACTATTCTTGGAACATGACGTGAATCTTTAAGACCCGCTTGTGCCCAGGTTTTTCCTGCATTCTCTGACTTCCAAATACCGTAGCCCGAAGAAACATTACCACGTACGGTCTTCTCTCCGCCACCTACATAAATTACATTGGCATCACTTTGGGCAACTTCTATGGCTCCAATAGAGCCTCCAAAAAAGCCGTCGCTAATATTTTTCCAACTTCTTCCTCCGTTTTTGGTTTCCCAAACACCACCACCTGCGGCGCCAAAATAGTATAAATTTGGTTTTCCAGGCACGCCTGTTACAGCAGCGCTCCTACCTCCTCTAAAAGGACCAACAAGACGATACTCTAAAGCGTCATAAAGCGCCTGGTCATACTCTTGGGCTACTAGGGGTTGATTGTGGAGGCTAAAAAAAGTAACTGCAATAAGCAGTAAAGTTGTTTTAATTGCTTTCATAACTTATTTTTTGGAAATTAAAGATACCTAAAAAAACTATGTTTTTGTTAAATCGTGTTTGATGGCGCGCCTTAAAAAATAGCCCGTTACCAGTGTAGAACAAACATCTGCTATTGGGAATGAAACCCAAACACCCCAAACGCCAAAATAGGTGGGCAATATTAAAATTAAGGGGATTAAGAAAAATCCTTGTTTTGTTAAACTTAGAAGTAATGCCGGTGTTACCTTCCCTATGGCTTGAAAGTAAGAGCACCCAATGAGTTGTATTACAATAACGGGCGTGGCTGCAAACACCCAGCGCAGTGCATTAGGTGTTCTTTCTAGAAGGGCTATGTTGTCTCGAATATTGTTGGCCTCAATAGCTTTGTCACTAATAAAAACGCCCACAAAAGATTCCGCAAAAAGCATGATAAGGGTAAAAATAAGCAGCGCCAATATCCCTGAATATTTAATAGAAATGTTAATGGCCTCTCGCACCCTTTGCAATTTTTTGGCACCATAATTATAGCCCGCAATAGGCATAAAACCTTGGTTTACTCCAATAACAGGAAACAGCGCAAACATGAGTGCCCTACTTATAATGCCATAACTAGCTACATCAATAGCATCACCCACTCTAATGAGTATGTTGTTTATTAAAATAGTTAACACTGCAATCACCCCTTGTCTGGCTAGGGTGACAAAACTAAGACCGCTAATTTCTTTTACAATTGTATTGTTTAATAAAAAACTTTGTAGTGTAAGACGAAGCTCACTTTTAAAGACAAAAAACCACAAAATAAAGCTAAAGCAAATACCATAACTAATAAAAGTGGCCCAGGCAGCTCCTTCCATGCCCATACCCAAGACATTGATTAAAAGATAATCCATACCTATGTTTCCAACCGCAGGAAGCATCATGGCATACATTGCAAATTTTGGTTTGCCCTCTGCGCGTATCACGCTATTACCCATCATGCACATGGCTAGCATGACAATACCATACAACACAATACGGTAATAGGTTAATGCCAAGTCTCTAAAGCTATCATCTGCGCCAAAAAAGTTAATGAGAGTGTCCTGAAAAAGCAGCCCCAGCACTGCTAATAGCCCGGAAGACAAAAAGGTCAAGGTGCTCATGTTTCCAAATACACGAAGCGCTTTGGTTTCTTGCCCAGCACCCAGTGCGCGAGACAAAACAGAACTTCCACCTATACCAATGGCAAGACCTAGTGCTGCTATAAAAAAAGTGATAGGAATAACAACTGTGATAGCAGAAATTGCCAATGGGCCAATCCAGCGGCCCACAAAAATAGTATCTACAATCATGTTCAATGACATGACTAAAATACCAATAGAGGCAGGAACTGCTTGTTTTATTAGCAGGCTGCTAATAGATTTGGTTCCTAATGAATCTGAGTTTTTTTTCAAGGACTTGTGTTTCTCTTTATGGAGCGTTTATGTAATGGCGGTAACCATGTTTACTGCTTGCCAGTCTTCAATCCAGTTGGCCAACAACTGGGCGAAGGAGTCTCTATCGTTTAAACACGGTATGGTGTTAAATTCTTTTCCGCCAACTTCGTGAAAAATCTCTTCTCCCTCCATGGCTATTTCTTCTAGTGTTTCTAAACAATCACTCACAAAGGCCGGAGTAACTACTGCCATTTTTTTAAGCCCCTCTTTGCCCATGCGCTCTATTGTTCTATCTGTGTAGGGCTGTAACCATGGGTCAAAACCAAGACGAGATTGGAATGTGGTAGAATAGGTGCCGCGCTCTAGTTTTAAGTATTTCGCTACATTAACGGTCGTAATTTCACATTGATGTCTGTAACAAAACTCATGTTGTTTGGAGTCTTTTTTAAAGCAGCACTTACCATCCATTTTACAGGCTCCGCTAGTGATGTCACTTTTTCTTATGTGACGCTCTGGAACCCCGTGATAGCTGAAAAGTAAATGCTCATAATCTAAAGTTTTAAGCTGCTCTCCAATACTTTCTGCAAGTACTTTAATGTAGTCTTGTTTATGATAAAAAGCAGTGGTGCGCGTAATGGTTACCTCTGGAAAATAGGCGGCAACCAACTCGTCAACTTTTACATCAATGGTCTCTGTGGTGGCCATCGCAAATTGAGGATATAGCGGGATGGTTTTTATTTCTGTACACCCTTTATCAACGAGTTCTTGTAATCCTTTTTTAAGGGTCATTGAGCCGTAACGCATCGCAAGGGCTACAGGAATGTTTGCTTTTTCTTGCACCTTTTTTTGCAGGCGCTCAGAAAGCACGATAAGTGGAGAGCCTTCCTCCCACCAAATTTTCGCATAGGCCGCCGCAGATTTTTTAGGTCTTGTATTTAAAACAATACCTCTTACAAGTAATATTCTTGCCCATCTAGGCACGTCAATAACGCGCTCATCCATCAAGAACTCACCCAAATATTTTTTTACGTCTTTAGGATCTGTACTATCTGGTGATCCTAGGTTTACTAAAAGAACTCCTTTCATAAAATTTCTTAAATAACTTCTCAAGACTAAAGCGTGAGAATGTTTTAATTTTTTAATACTGTAGCGTTAAAAAACCACTACAAACACCTATATATTTTGACTTTAAACAAAAATAACTTTAAAATGTGGGTTCTTGAATTTAGGCAGAGTAGATTAACATAATAATAAGAAAATGTATGCTCTCGCGGCTTTAAATTAAAGTAACCCTAGCCATTATTAAAGCTTATGCCCCCTGAGCCACAATAAACTTTTTTGGGGTTGTGCCAAATTTTTTCTTAAAGGCCGCTATAAAATGACTTGCTGTTGAGTAACCAACTTTAAGACCAACCTCGTTGACATTATGAGAACCCGAGGCCAATAATTGCCGGGCAACTTCCATCTTATAATCAAACAAAAAAGCAAATACAGGATCTCCATAAATTTGCTTAAACCCCTCTTTTAATTTATTAATGGGAAGCTGTATTTCATCTGCCAACTCCTGAAGTGTAGGAGGCTCTGCCATGCGGGCAATAATAATTTGTTTGGCTTTTTTAATTTTAACAACATTTAGCTCATCTGCCAAAAAGGGACACTGCTCAACATCTACATCTTCCTCTCTGTTAAAGTAAAGGCTCAACAGCTCGTAGGCTTTCCCTTTAAAATATAAGGGTTTGATAGAGCGGTGTAGGTTGTAGTTCATAAGCTGGTTAAGCACTATGGCCATTGAGGGAGAAATTTGGGCATCTTTATAATACTTCCTTTCTTTATTTTCTCCGCTTAAAAAAGGAATATAGTTGGTTTCATTAGAAAACAGTGTATGAAATTTTTTGATTGGAAGTAAGACAGAAATCACCCAAGAATTTGGGGCCACCATTACTTCAATTGGTAAATCTCTTTGAGGATTGTACAAAAGCAAAGAGCCACTCTCCTGAATGGCCAGCCTGTAATTTCCGTTATTAAAACCAAAAGATCCTGAGCCTTTCACACAGAAATGAAATTGGATAAAATCTGCATTTACATCTCTTTTAAACAGCTGGTTTTCAGCAGTTTCATTGTTGAACTTTAAAATATAAAATCCAGGCTCAATCATGGTTTCTTTATAGATACCTTGAGCGATACTTTTTGATAGGTTTGAGATGTCTTGTGCTTTCATTTTATTTAGAATTGATATAAATAACAAACAGCCATTGTTTTGTAAAGATAGCAATATAGTGACTTACAGCGATTTTTTATAGAATATCCAGTAAAAATAACGGGTATCGATATTAATGATACCTCTTGCGTTGTTTTTTGATTGTCAATGCTCCTATTTTTGCGGTACAATTTCTCTTTTTAGTACAAGAGCTACTTGTGGCCTATGAAAAACAACGCTAAAAGCCCGTATGGGGCATCTTCTGAAGGTACATTCTTTGCCATTGGCCTTAATTACAAAAAGGCTGATGCAGAAGTAAGAGGGCGCTTTAGTGTTTCTGAAGATGCTCAAAAAGCCATCTTAAATGCTGGCCAACAAATGGGCCTTAGTTCACTTACCCTTATATCAACTTGTAATAGAACAGAGCTTTATGGGTTTGCCCAGAGGGCTAAAGACTTAGTTGTGTTATTGTGTGAGCATACCACTGGAAGTGTTCTTGAGTTTGAAAAAGTGGCCTATGTGCACCAGGACCATGAGGCGGTATCGCACCTTTTTAAAGTTGGCACTGGTCTAGATAGTCAAATATTAGGAGATTTTGAGATTATAAGCCAGCTGCGCAAAAGCCTAAGCCGTTCCAAAAAAATGGGCATGTTAAACCCGTATATGGAGCGTCTTGGAAATGCTGTCATACAAGCCAGTAAGCGTATTAAAAATGAAACCGAAATCTCTACTGGTGCAACCTCTGTGAGTTTTGCCGCCGTGCAATACATTATGGCAAGAGTGCCGTATGTGAGCGAAAAAAATATTCTGCTTTTTGGTATTGGAAAAATTGGCCGTAACACCTGTGAAAATCTCATTAAACATACCAAAAACGAGCATATTACCCTAATCAATAGAACCAAAACTAAAGCAGAGGTGATGGCCGGGAAATTTAATCTGGTTGTGAAGGATTATGCTAATATTCAGAGCGAAATTGCTCAAAGCGACATCATGATTGTTGCAACAGGAGCTCAGCAGCCCACTATAAGCAAAGAGTTGCTTTACTTAAAAAAACCACTTTTAATTTTAGACCTGTCTATTCCAAAAAATGTAGCCAATAACGTTACACAAAATCCTAATGTTACCCTGATACACTTAGATGAGCTGTCTAAGGTGACAGATGCTACCCTTGCCCACAGACAATCTCAAATACCCCTTGCACAAAACCTTATAAAAGAAGTTGAAGCAGAGTTTGATACCTGGGCGCAACACAGGAGTTTTGCGCCAACAATAAAAGCATTAAAAAACAAATTGAGTGAAATAAAAATCGGCGAAATTGATAATCAACGCCGTAAAATTTCTGATTTTAACCAAGAGCAGGCAGAAATCATTAGCGATAGAATTATACAGAAAATAACAACTCAAGTTGCCAATCACTTAAAAAACACCACAAGCAACCCCACAGAAACGGCAGGTTTAATTGAGCAAATTTTTAAATTAAACCTGGAGCATCATGAATAAAGTAATTAAAATAGGCACCAGAGACAGCCAACTTGCTTTATGGCAAGCACACACCGTTGAGAATCAACTACAAGCCTTGGGGTATGAAACACAAATTGTGCCCGTAAAATCTGCAGGAGATTTAAAGCTAGACACCCCTTTGTATGAGCTGGGCATCACGGGTATTTTTACAAAAACACTAGATGTTGCCATGTTAAACAACACCGTAGACATTGCAGTGCACTCACTAAAAGATGTTCCTACTGCGCTACCTAAAGGCATTGTGCAGGCGGCTGTTCTAAAGCGTGCAAGTACCCTTGATATTTTAGTCACAAAAGAGGTTGTTGATTACACAAAATCCTGCACTATCGCAACAGGATCTTTGCGTCGCAAAGCGCAATGGCTACACAAATACCCTACTCACACAGTGGTAGATTTGCGGGGTAATGTAAATACCCGTTTACAAAAACTACAGGACAATTCTTGGCAAGGCGCTATTTTTGCCAAAGCAGGTCTTGAGCGTATCGATGTTTTACCAAGCAGGTATACATCACTTGACTGGATGACACCTGCCCCGGCACAAGGTGCAATGACAATTGTTGCATTAGAAAAAGATCCTTTTTGCATAGAGGCTACTCAAAAACTAAACGACACTCCATCACAAATATGTACACAAATAGAGCGTGACTTTTTAAGAACTCTTGAAGGTGGATGTACTGCGCCCATAGGCGCACTTGCAAAAATAGAAGGTGAAACCATAGAATTTAAAGGATGTTTACTCTCCCTTGATGGCACTAAAAAAATAGCAATAGAAAAAACCATTTCACTCGACTTAGCCGCCAAAGCTGGCGATGCTTTTGCCAAAGAAGTATTGCAAAAAGGGGGTGATGTGCTTCTCAAAGAAATAAAAGCAGCCATGAATTTATAGCTAGAAATGAAAAGCATTTTATCTACAAAAAAACTAAGTACCATTCAAAAAGACCAGCTCTTGCAGGAAGGCTTATGTGTAGTAGATTATGACGCCATTGCTATAACTTTTTTAGATTTTGAAGCCCCAAAAGTTATTGATAATGCTATTTTCACTAGCCAACAAGCGGTACGTTCTTTTTTAAAGAAAAGCCAAGGGGTTTTAAGTATTAAAAACTGTTTTTGTGTTGGCCCTAAAACAAAATCACTTTTAGAGGAAAATGGGCTAAAAGTGATAGAAACTGGGCAAAATGCAACAGAATTGGCTCAAAATATAGTAAAAAACTATAAAAATTGTATTTTTCATTACTTCTGCGGAACCATCAGAAGAGAAGAGCTTCCAAAAGTGCTAAAAAGTGAAAAAATTGGCCTTTTTGAAGTAAAAACATACAAAACAGTCCTAAAAACAAAGAAATTTGATCAAAATTGGGACGGAATCTTGTTTTTTAGCCCAAGTGGGGTAGCGAGCTATATTTCAGAAAATAAAGACCAAAGAAACACCCATGCTTTTTGCATTGGACAAACAACAGCCGCTAGTGCAAAAAAACATTTTAAGAATGTTGTTGTTGCGCCTACAAATACCATTGAAAGCGTGTTGGAAAAAACCATAGAAGCTTTATAAAATTATAGTATGATTAAAAATGATTTATTCTTAAGAGCCCTAAAAGGAGAAACAGTAGATAGACCTCCTGTTTGGATGATGAGACAAGCTGGTCGTTATTTGCCAGAATTTATGGAAATTAAAGCAAAATATGATTTCTTTACGCGATGCCAAACCCCGGAACTCGCCAGTGAAATTACTGTGCAGCCTATTCGTAGGTATGGTATGGATGCGGCAATTTTATTTAGCGACATACTTGTAATTCCTCAGGCAATGAATATTGCCGTTGAGATGAGACCAGATATTGGGCCTTGGCTTCCAAACCCTATACGGTCTCAAAAAGATCTTGACAGTGTTATTGTTCCAGATATTCATCAAAGTCTAGGATATGTTATGGAGGCTATTAAAATGACCAAAGAGAAACTCAATGATGAAATTCCACTGATTGGTTTTGCAGGAAGCCCCTGGACTATTTTATGCTACTGTGTGCAAGGTCAAGGAAGTAAAAATTTTGACAAAGCAAAGCAGTTTTGCTTTACCCAGCCAGTTGCTGCCCATGAGCTGCTTCAAAAAATTACAGATACCACCATTGCCTATCTAAAAGAAAAGGTAGCGGCTGGTGTGGATGCAGTTCAAGTTTTTGATAGCTGGGGTGGTATGTTATCTCCCGTTGATTATGGGGAATTTTCTTGGCAATACATACAACAAATTATTGACGCTTTAAAGGACCACGCCCCTGTGATTGCATTTGGAAAAGGGTGTTGGTTTGCCTTAGATACAATGGCAAAAAGTGGCGCAAGCGCTCTGGGTATAGACTGGACATGCTCTGCGCAAAATGCTAGGTATTTAACTGGCGGAAATATTACCCTGCAAGGTAACTTTGATCCAACAAGGCTTTTTAGCCCGCCTAAGGAGATAAAAAAACAGGTGAAACAAATGATAGACGCCTTTGGAAAAGACAGATATATTGTAAATCTAGGACATGGTATTTTACCTAATATCCCTATAGAAAACGCTGCTGCATTTATTGAGGCGGTAAAAGAATATAAAGCAACCTAATGAATCTCTGGGCGCGCATAAAGCAATTACATCTTGGGCAGCTAATAAAGCTATCCCTTCTGTTTTTGTCACGCCCACTTTATATTATCCCAACCATTAGTGCAACAAAAAAAACACTGCTTATTTGTGATACGCTTTATAAACAAACCCATCACAAAAGCAATAAAGCCAATGCATTTAGGCATGCGCTTTGGAATGTGCTGATTTGTAGAAAAGTGATGAAATATGCCAAAAACAAGCAAAAAAGTGTGTTTTGGGCCCAAAAAGTAGGTGATTTATATGAAAAAGTGACTCAAAATGAAATTTTAGACCAAGAAATGGATTTGCACAATAACACCACCGGCAGGATCTTATTTTTGAACCATTTAGAGCAAAAAGAGGCTAAAATCATTGATTTATTGCAAAAAATGAGTCAAAAAGCACAAAAAACAAAGAAAATTGAGCAAATGCGTCAGCACAAAAATGAGTTGGTATATTTGACAGAGTAAAACTGTAACCCATGGTACAAAATATCTTTAAAGGCATAAAAGCATACCCAAGTGCATTGGGGCTTATTAGCACCTTAGGTTTGTGGAAATATTTTGCTGTTCCTGTTTTAATTAGCTTTATTACGGCAAGTTTAATAGGGCTATCTGCCTGGAGTTGGGGTGGCAATATTGCCAACACCATAGATCTTTTATGGATGTGGGAATGGGGAGCTGACTGGTTTCACGGCTTTGCAGAAATTCTCGGAGGAATACTCATTATTGTTTTGGGTTTAATTGTCTACAAACACGTCGTAATGGCCTTAAGCGCTCCTTTTATGAGCCCTGTCTCTACAGCAATAGAGCACCACTTTTTGGGAGACAAGCACATCCATAGAAACACTAGTAACACCTCTCAATTATGGCGCGGAATACGCATCAATGTCAGGAATTTAACCATGGAGATTTTCATTACAATACCACTGCTTATTTTAAGTCTAATTCCGGTATTAAATATTATTACAACTGTGCTTCTGTTTTTGGTGCAGGCATACTATGCGGGCTTTGGTAATATGGATTACACACTAGAGCGCCATTATGGATATAAAGAAAGTGTTGGTTTTGTAAAAAGGCACAAAGGTGTAGCTATTGGCAATGGTATTATATTTACAATTATGCTGTTTATTCCTGTTATTGGTGTGTTAATGGTACTGCCTCTTTCGGTAACGGCTGCTACCTCACAAACTATAAGATTTATTCAAGAAAAAAAATGAAAGAACAATTTGTAGCTTATATCAAAGATCTTCAAAACACCATTACCTCTAAAATAGAGGCTATTGATGGAGGAGCTACTTTTAAGGAAGATATTTGGGAGCGGCCCCAGGGGGGCGGAGGGCGCACTAGAGTTATTGAAAACGGAAACGTATTTGAAAAAGGCGGTGTGAATACCAGTGAGGTCTTTGGCGAATTGCCAGAAAGCATGCAAGTATATTTTGGCGTAAAAGAAGCTAATTTTTTTGCCTGTGGGCTTAGTTTGGTATTGCATCCTTTAAACCCAATGGTACCTACGGTCCATGCTAACTGGCGTTATTTTGAAATGTATAACAAGCAAGGTGGTTTAATAGATCAGTGGTTTGGAGGAGGGCAAGACCTCACCCCATATTATTTGTTTGAGAAGGATGCCAAGCATTTTCATCAAACCTGTAAAGCGGCATGTGATATGCATGATCCTTTATTTTATCCAAAATACAAGGCGCGCTGTGATGCCTATTTTTACAATCCTCACAGAGAAGAGGGCAGAGGAGTCGGAGGCTTATTTTTTGATTATTGTAAAAAATCTCCAAAAATGCGAATCAAAGACTGGTACAATTTTGTGACCCAAATTGGAGACAGCTTCCTTGACGCCTATACTCCTATTGTTGAAAAAAGAAAAGGGCTACCATACACCCCCGAGCAAAAAGATTGGCAAGAAATACGCCGTGGCAGATACGTAGAGTTTAATTTGGTGCACGACAAAGGCACCCTCTTTGGTCTAAAAACCAATGGCCGCATAGAGAGTATTTTAATGAGCCTACCCCCTTCAGTGCAGTGGCGTTATGACCATCAACCAGAACCTGGTAGTGAGGAAGAAAAATTAATTACTGTGCTTAAAAACCCTGTTAGCTGGGCTTAATATTAACCTGGCATTAGATTCAATTTCTATTGCCGCAAGACGCAAAAAAATGATACTAAGAAGAAACAGAAGACTTAGAACAACACAGGCCATCAGAAGCCTTGTAAGAGAAACAAGTATTGTGCCAACCGATTTTATAGTTCCTGTATTTGTGGTTGAGGGCCAGGGGATTAAACAAGAAATACCCTCTATGCCAAACTACTATAGGTACTCTTTGGACCTCATGCAAAAAGAAATACTTGAGTTGTGGTCTATGGGTCTGAAAAGTGTCTTGTTATTTGTAAAAGTTGCAGAACATTTAAAAGACAACAAAGGTACAGAGGCTATAAATCCACAAGGGTTAATGCAGCGAGCAATTAAAGCCATAAAAGACGTGTGCCCAGAGATGCTTGTTATGACAGATGTGGCATTAGATCCGTACTCAAAATATGGTCATGACGGTATTGTAGCGCATGGGATTATACAAAATGACGCTACAAATAATGTCTTGGCAGAAATGGCCTTAAGTCACGCAGCGTCAGGAGCAGATATTGTTGCTCCAAGTGATATGATGGATGGGCGTATTTTTGATATCCGCTCTTTGCTCGAGCAAGAAGGCTTTCACAACACAGGTATTATGAGTTATAGCGCCAAATATGCAAGCGCTTTTTACGGTCCTTTTAGAGATGCCCTGCAAAGCGCACCTGTTGATCTTAAAGATATCCCTAAAGACAAACAAACCTACCAGATGGACCCTGCAAACAGAAAAGAGGCTATTAAAGAAACCCTTATGGACATTGAAGAAGGCGCAGACATAGTAATGGTAAAGCCAGGCTTGTGCTATCTAGACATAGTAAGAGACGTGAGAGATGCCGTTGATGTGCCTGTGGCCGTGTATCAAGTAAGCGGAGAATATGCGATGTTAAAAGCCGCAGCAGAAAAGGGATGGCTAGATCATGATGCGGTAATGATGGAGCAAGTTTTAAGCATCAAAAGGGCAGGAGCTCACATGATAGCAAGTTATTTTGCAAAAGATGTAGTGCGTTTGATTTCTTAGGGCTTGTTATTTTATTATTTAAAAATAATAGTGTAATTTTAATGTCTACTCCCCGCTCACATCATCATGATAAAACGTTTAAAACTAGAGCACATCCTATTTCTGGATATTGAAACTGTACCTCAATTTGCTGATTACGACTCGCTAGACAACCCCACAAAACTACTTTGGGAGGCAAAAACCAAATACCAAAGAAAAGAAAATTTCACGCCCAAGGAGTTCTACGATAGAGCAGGAATTTGGGCAGAATTTGGTAAAATAATATGTATCTCTGTGGGGTATTTCAAGCAAAAAGAAGACCCTATAAATTTTAGAGTTACCAGTTTCTTTGGAGAAGAGGCTGATATTTTAAAAGACTTTAAAACCTTACTAGAAACACATTTTAACAAATCAAACCATCTGTTGTGCGCCCACAACGGCAAAGAGTTTGACTTCCCATATATTGCACGGCGCATGGTTATTCTGGGGATAGACCTGCCTGAAAAACTCAATTTATTTGGTAAAAAACCTTGGGAGGTGCCGCATCTAGACACCCTAGAATTGTGGAAGTTTGGAGACTATAAAACCTTTACATCTCTAAGTCTTATGGCGCATGTGTTAGGAATCCAGTCTCCAAAAGATGACATCTCAGGGGAGCAGGTGCGGGATGTGTTTTATAAGGAAAAAGACATTGACAGAATTGTTGCCTACTGTGAAAAAGACACCGTTACGGTGGCTCAAATTATCTTAAAGCTAAGAAACCAGGATTTGTTAAACCCCTCTGAAGTTCATTCTGTTTAGGTATAATTTGTTTGCCACTGAAAATAAAAATTGTGTGTTGTCTCAATCTGTGATTTAACTATCTTTGAGTAATGGCTACAAAAAAAATACTTGACGTCTTAGGGTTAAACATTTCTTTTGGGGAAAACAAACAGAAAACCACCGTTGTTCACGATATAGATTTCTCACTGTATGAAAATGAGATTTTAGCCATTGTAGGAGAATCTGGAAGCGGAAAATCTGTCACATCAAAGGCTATAATGGGTTTGCTGCAAGATAAAAACACACACATTAAAGGCCGTATAAATTTCGAGGAAACCTCCTTACTATCTTTAAGCTCCAAAGAGTTTGCTAAGCTTCGAGGCAATGATATTGCCATGATTTTTCAAGAGCCAATGAGCGCTTTAAACCCCTCATTAACCTGTGGTTTTCAAGTTGCTGAGATATTATTACATCACAAAAAAGTGAGTGCCTCTGAGGTGAAAAAAGAAGTGCTTCAGCTTTTTGAAAAAGTAAAACTTCCAAGGCCTCAAGATATGTACACCAGCTACCCACACCAAATAAGTGGAGGACAGATGCAACGCGTAGTTATTGCAATGGCTATTGCGTGCAAGCCGAAGCTATTAATTGCAGATGAGCCAACAACAGCTCTTGATGTTACCGTACAGAAAGAAATTTTACAACTTCTCAAAGATTTGCAAAAACAAACCGGCATGAGTATGTTGTTTATATCTCATGATTTGGCCCTGGTTTGTGAGCTTGCAGACAGAGTCCTTGTAATGTATAAAGGAGATATTGTTGAGAAGGGTACTGTAAAAGAAATATTTGAGGCGCCAAAAAAGCCTTATACCAAAGCGCTACTAGGGTCAAGACCTACACTTGATATGCGTTACAAGGTCCTACCTACCATTGCCTCAATTAAGGATAATAGCTTTATCCCGCAAAATATATCCTCCCAACAACGTGCAAAAAAACATCAAAAAATATACACCAAAACTCCTTTGCTGCGAGTAGAAAATATTGCTAAATCTTATTTTTCTAATGTTGGTGTTTTTGGTCAAAAACAAGAAATTAAAGCCGTAAACGGGATTAGTTTTGATGTCTTTGAGGGAGAAACACTTGGTCTTGTGGGCGAGTCTGGTTGTGGAAAATCAACCCTAGGAAAAGTGATACTACAACTTGAAAAAGCCACAAAAGGATCTATTTTCTACAAAGGAAAAGAAATCACCTCCTTAAAAAGCAAAGACCTAAGATCCTTGCGCAAAGATATTCAGCTTATTTTCCAAGATCCATATTCTTCTTTACACCCGCGTAAAATTATTGGGCAGGCCATCATAGAGCCCATGGAAGTTCATGGCATAGGGAGCTCCAAGAGACAACGCAAAGAAAAAGCCTTGGAGCTACTCTCTCGTGTTGGGCTAGAGGCGAGTTATTTTCATAGGTATCCTCACCAGCTCTCTGGAGGGCAGCGCCAACGCGTAGGAATTGCAAGAACCATCGCCATGGAGCCAAAATTGGTTATTTGTGATGAGAGTGTTTCTGCCCTAGACATATCGGTGCAGGCACAAGTACTTAATTTATTAAATGAACTTAAAGAAGATTTTGGCTTTACCTACATCTTTATTTCTCATGATTTGGCGGTTGTGAAATATATGGCAGATCAATTATTGGTTATGAATAAAGGGACCATAGAAGAAATAGGTGATGCAGATGAAATTTATGCAAACCCCGTTAAACAATACACCAAAAAACTTATTGATTCTATTCCAAAAGGAATTTAAAAAAAGGATTAAAGCTTCATTTGAGGAATATCGCCTTCTATAATAAGATCTCCCAGAGTGGCCTTCTGAATTTCTGAAACACTCACCCCTGGGGCTCTTTCTAAAAGTTTAAACTTACCGTCTATAATTTCTAAAACAGCAAGATTACTTACAATTTTTTTTACACAATTTACCCCCGTAAGAGGAAGACTACATTGTTTTAACAGTTTTGATTGCCCAGCTCTATTGGTGTGCATCATAGCAACAATAATATTTTCTGCACTGGCAACCAAATCCATGGCGCCGCCCATTCCTTTTACCATTTTACCAGGTATTTTCCAGTTGGCAATATCTCCATTTTGAGACACTTCCATAGCCCCTAAAATAGTTAAATCTACATGTTGCCCACGAATCATAGAAAAGCTAGTTGCGCTATCAAAATAAGAAGCTCCCTTAAGTGCTGTGATAGTCTGTTTTCCTGCGTTTATAAGATCTGCGTCTTCCTCTCCCTCAAAAGGAAAAGGACCCATGCCAAGTATGCCGTTCTCGCTCTGAAACTCTACCTGAATATCATCGCGTACAAAATTTGCCACCAAAGTAGGTATGCCAATACCAAGGTTTACATAATAGCCCTCCTTCACCTCTTGGGCGATGCGCTGTGCTATTTGATTTTTATCTAACATAGTTGTTTATTTAATATATGGACCCTTGATTTGCTTTGCATTATTGTTTAGACTCGTTGTCTTACAGTTCGCTGCTCTATGCGCTTTTGATAGTGCTCTCCTTGAAAAATGCGTTGTACAAAAATACCTGGGATATGAATTTGATTTGGATCCAACTCTCCTGCTGGAACTAAGTGCTCAACCTCAGCTACCGTGATTTTGGCGGCCCCACACATATTGGGGTTAAAATTTCTTGCGGTCCCTTTAAAAATTAAATTTCCTGCAGTGTCTCCCTTCCATGCTTTTACAAAAGAGAATTGCGCCTTAAAGGCGTGTTCAAGCAGGTGCATTTTTCCGTTAAAGTCTCTAGATTCTTTTCCTTCACCTACCTCGGTGCCGTATCCCGCTGGGGTATAAAAAGCCGGGACGCCGCTTTGTGCAGCCAAACAGCGCTGGGCAAGGGTTCCTTGGGGTATGAGCTCTACCTCTAGCTCACCGCTGAGCATTTGGCGCTCAAATTCTGCGTTCTCTCCTACGTAAGAGGAGATCATTTTTTTGATTTGCCGCTTTTGAAGCAATAAACCCAAACCAAAATCATCTACTCCTGCGTTGTTAGAAATACAGGTTACTTCTTTAACATCAAGGCGCACCAATTCTGCAATTGCGTTTTCTGGAATACCACACAAACCAAAACCTCCTAACATAAAAGTCATTCCATCTTCCACGCCCCTGCAGGCATGTTGAACATTTGCCACTGTTTTATTAATCATGTGTCTTTAATTTTTCATAAAAATACAAAAGCCAAAGTACATTACACATACTTTGGCTTTTGTTTGATAGTTTTGAGAACTCAAAAATCAAATTCATCTGGCACCTGGTCTATATCTTTAGGGACCGTTTGTGCTTTCCATTTCTCACAATCTACCTCAATTGTAAGGTCTGGTGGAATAGTAAACTCTTCTTTTGATATTGCTAAACGCTCATCATTGTAACAATCTTTCATATACAAGGCCCAAACAGGCAGTGCCATTGTAGCTCCTTGCCCATACATTGTTGACTCGAAATGAACAGAGCGATCCTCACCCCCAACCCAAACTCCTGTAACAAGATTTGGAACCATACCCATAAACCAACCATCACTATTGTTTTGTGTGGTTCCTGTTTTACCAGCTATTGGGTTTTTAAACTCATAAGGATATCCCGTTACCGCAGATTTATAAGCGCTATTAGCACCTGTTTTATGGCGCAGTCTAGACCCAGAACCAGCCTCTGTAACACCCTGCAATAAATTAATAGTTACATATGCTGTTTCGCTGCTAATAACATCTTTGGTTTGCGGAGTATGCTGGTATAGAAGCGTCCCGTTTTTATCTTCAATTCTAGTAATAAGTGACGGCTTTACATATACCCCTTGATTGGCAAAAGTGCTGTAAGCTCCCACCATTTCATACAAAGACACATCTGGTGTTCCTAGGGCTAGAGAAGGCACTGGCAACATGTTTTTTGTGTCTATTCCCATTTTCTCAACCAATGTGATTACTGGCTCTGGACCTACGCGGTCTATTAGTCTGGCAGTAACTGTGTTTATGGAGTTGGCCAAGGCATTTGTTAATGATAGCATTCCGCCGTATTTATCACTAGAATTCTTTGGACACCAATCATTCATGTTTCCTCTAGTGCCGGCAGGAATACAGTATGGTGTGTTAGGCAAGGTATCACAAGGAGACATGTGCATTTGATCTATGGCAGTGGCATAAACAAAGGGCTTAAAAGTGGAGCCAATTTGCCTTTTACCCGTTGAAACCATGTCATACTTAAAGTGTTTGTAGTCTATCCCTCCAACATAAGCCTTTACTTCTCCTGTTTGAGGATTCATAGACATCATAGCGCCCTGCAAGTAGTTTTTGTAGTATTTAATTGAGTCTCTAGGGGTCATCATAGTGTCTATATCTCCTTTCCAAGAGAAAATGCGCATCTTTCGCTTTTTATCAAAGCTTTTTAAAATTTCTTCTTTGCTTTTCCCTTCGGCAGTCATGGCCCTGTAGCGCTCACTTCTGCGTATTGAGTTTTTTAATATTATATCAATTTCCTCGGGTTCTACATCTCTAAAAGGAGCTGTCTTGTTGTATTTATTTTGCTTGGTAAATTCATTTTGTAGGTTAGACATGTGGCTAGTCATTGCCTTTTCTGCATAGCTTTGCATGCCAGCATCAATAGTGGTGTATACCTTTAATCCATCTCTGTAGATGTTAAAGTTAGTGCCATCACTTTTTGGATTATTTTTAGTCCAATCTGCCATAAAAGCACGTGCATACTCTCTAAAATAAGTTGCCAAGCCTTCAACATGTCCTTGCGGGGTGTATTTAAACTCTAGGGGAGTTGCCTGCAAGCTGTCTTTAAGTTGTTTTGAAATAAAATTATACTTCTGCATTTGAGACAAAACAACATTCCTGCGATTTTTAACCCCCTCCGGATTTCTTAAAGGATTGTATAGAGAGGAGTTTTTAAACATCCCAACCAACATCGCAGATTCGCTAACATTGAGCTGGCTTGGTGGTTTGTCAAAATAAATATTACTCGCAGATTCTATCCCGATGGCCTGGTTTAAAAAATCATACTCATTAAAATACATGGTTAGTATTTCATTTTTAGTGTAACGCCTCTCTAGACGAGTTGCAATAATCCACTCTTTGACCTTTTGTATCCCTCGTTGAAATTTATTTCTTGAGGCTTGATCTGTAAATAATTGCTTTGCGAGTTGCTGAGATATAGTACTGGCACCTCCTTTGCTTCCTAAATAAACAGCTGCACGAAGTGTTCCTCGAATATCAATACCGCTATGGTCATAAAAACGAATGTCTTCAGTGGCTAAGAGTGCGTTTTTAAGATGCTCTGGTAGCTCCTGATAGGCTACAGGAGTTCGGTTTTCTTTGTAAAATTTACCAATAACCTTGCCGTCTGTAGTGATAATTTCTGTGGCAAGGTTTTTTTCTGGATTCTCGAGACTTGTTTCATCTGGAAGGCTGCCAAAGACACCAAACGAGGCCAACAAAAACAACAAGGCAACGGCCGCTACAATGCTCAGTAGCAAAAGCCAAAATAAGGTAATGAAGCTACCTTTTTTTTTGGTTTTCTTTTTTTTTCTGATGGTTTTCTTTTGAGCCATGCTATGTTACTTTACTGTTTCAAGGCTATAGCCTATATCTGTTATGCCCTCAAGTTTGCTAACGCCTTGCGGCTCCCCATTATTGCGCACTGCATGGGAAATATGCAGGGTGTAATTTCCTGCTTCATTAAAGATAAGGTTTTGTTTGAAAAATAATTTATTTTCCTTTACGTTTCCAATACCCGCTCCTAGCCAAGATCCATCTGGTCTTGCCATTTTATACTCCAGTGTATCTACGGCTGTTTTGCCATAAGGGTGTTGTAATGAAACAATCAAAAACAGATTGCTAAAAGGATACTTATTGTTATTTCTTACAGTAATATATGCATTATATGTAGCTAAACTATCTAGTCTTGGTAGCTCAAAAATAGCAGGGTCTTTTACCTGCCAACCCTCTGAGTTAATTGCTATAGTGTCTGCGGTATCACCGCTTTGACCACAGGCTATTAAGAGCAGGGATAAAAGGCTTGCAAAAAAACAGTTATACATTACTTTTTTGGGTTGTTGGGTTTGTTACGGTTGTTACGATTTTTATTTCTTGGATTCGGTTTGTTCCCTGCCCCAGCAGTAGCGCCCGTTTGTTTTTTATCTCTAGCACTGGGGTGATTTGATTTTGTAGATCCTGCTGATACTGGCTTTCTAGAATTGCGTTTCTTCTTCTTTCTGCGCTGTGATGATTTTGGCTTATCAAAACGGGTAAGGCTATCTTGACCCACCACATTACTGAAAAGCTCGGCGTCATCAATCTTGGTCTCTATTTTATAATCTTCAAGATTGGCAACGGTGTTCCCTTTTTTATTAACGGCAATAATTTCATTAACGCGCTCTAGGGTTAATTCATGCCAGTTCATAGCTTCTTTTTCATAGGCAAACCACAATAGGCCCTTGAAAATATCTGTTTTTTGACAAATAGCATTTCCTTTCTCTGTTTTAAGTTTTACATCACTTTTAGGAAACGTTGCTAGGGTGTCTAAATAGGTGTCCAGCTCAAAGTTTAAACAGCACTTTAATTTACCGCATTGACCAGCTAGTTTTTGAGGATTTAAAGAGAGTTGCTGGTATCTAGCTGCAGATGTGTTTACTGACCTAAAATCTGTTAACCAGGTAGAACAGCACAGTTCTCTACCGCAAGAGCCAATACCTCCCAAGCGAGCTGCTTCTTGTCTGAATCCAACTTGTTTCATCTCAATACGAGAATTAAACGTGCGCGCAAATTCTTTGATTAGTTCTCTAAAATCTACACGCTCTTCTGCGGTGTAATAGAAAACAACTTTGGATGCATCTCCTTGAAACTCTACATCACTAATTTTCATGCGAAGCCCTAACCGAATAGCAATAACACGAGAGCGTTTTTGAATATCTGCTTCACGGTCTCTTACTTTTTGCCATATGTCAATGTCTTTCTGGCTGGCTTTTCTATATAGAGTTGGTAGTTTGGTGGCGTCGGGATTTTCTTTTTTCTTTTTCATTTGTACGCGCACCAACTCACCTGTAAGGGTCACAATACCAATGTCATGTCCAGACTCTGCCTGTGTGGCAACAATATCGCCAATGCTCAGAGAAAGATTTTCATTGTTTTGATAAAAATGTTTACGTCCGTTTTTAAAACGCACTTCCACTCCGGTGTAAGGAGTCATGTTTGCAGGAAGCGACATATTTGAAAGCCAATCAAACACCGTTAATTTGTTACAGCCATCGGTTCCGCAAGTACCATTGTTCTTGCAGCCCTTTGGTTGTCCATCGGCGCCAGAGGCACAGCTAGTACAGCCCATATTAATTATATATAGTGGAGTTTTGGTTTATTGTTTATTGCCTTCCGGTAGACCTATAGGGTCATCAACCTCATTGTTCAGTTACATCTTCACGGTATTTGAATAAACAAATCATTAAAACCAAGAAACTCTCGAATAAATGAAACACTATTGTTTACAATGTAAAGGTATTAAATCTTACAGAATAAAAATTCAGAATTAGAAACTACTTCTTAAATTGAAGCTTCTGAGATCTCCCCTTTTTAAATATCTTGTTGCTTGCGTGAGTTCCTTTGCGAAGCTCTTTTTGCTGCTCGAAGGGTAACTGAATAATTTGATGGCACTCATCACTACAAGTATGCTCCATTTTTTCTGCGCAAACATCGCACTGAATAAACAATAAATGGCACCCCTCATTAGCGCAGTTGGTGTGGCTATCAAAGGGGCTTCCACATTGGTGGCAATTAGAAATAACGTCATCGCTAATACGCTCGCTGCGCCTGTGGTCAAAAACAAAGTTTTTTCCTAAAAATTTATTTTCCAGACCTTGATCTTTCACTTGGCGAGTGTATTCTATGATTCCGCCCTCCAGCTGAAATACATTTTTAAACCCTTTGTGCTTGTAGTAAGCACTGGCTTTTTCACAACGAATTCCTCCGGTGCAATACATCACTAGTTTTTTGTCTTCTTTGTGATCCTGGAGGTCTTGTTCTATAATATCTAAGGAGTCCCTAAAAGTGTCAACATCTGGTGTAACTGCGTTTTTAAAATGACCTATTTCGCTTTCATAGTGATTGCGCATGTCTACCAAAACTGTATCTGGATCTTCTATTAAATCATTGAAAGTTGTTGCGTCTACATGGACTCCTTTATTGGTGACATCGAACGTGGTGTCATTAAGACCATCTGCAACAATTTTATGGCGCACTTTAACTTTTAGCTTTAAAAAGGATTTTAAATCTTGCTCAACCGCAATGTTTAATCTGCAGTTTTCTAAAAAATGAATGCCATCTAAAACGGCTTTAAATTCACTGAATTTTTTTCCTGGCACAGAAAGCTGTGCATTTATACCTTCTTTAGCTACATATATGCGCCCTAAAACTTCAAGAGCGTCCCAAGCTAAAAATAAATGGTTTCTGAAAAGTTCTGGATTGCCAATGTGTGCGTATTGATAAAAGGAGAGGGTCAAGCGATCATCTCCTGCTTGTTCTAAAAGAGCGGCTCTTTCTTTGGCACTTAGTGTATTGTACAGTTGCATGCTATACCAATGTTAAGGGTTAAAAAGAATAATATACTAAAGCTCAAAAGTAGAAAAAAAGACTGTGAAAGCATTATTTTATGGATTAAATACTTCTAATTCATGAAACTGCAGCAAGGAAACCTTCCAAAATTTGGAATATTTCCAAAAAATTGTATATTTGCATTGTTCAATAATTTATAAATTAGTGTTCACAACCTTTAAAAAACAACCAAAGAATTGATTGTTTCTAGCAAAACGAAGGTTTATTTTTAACATCAAAATAAGACGTAAAAAAAGTATTATGGCAGATAAAGAGAAAGACGCAAAATTAAAAGCATTAAAACTTACCCTAGACAAGTTAGATAAAACATATGGCAAGGGTACAGTAATGAAAATGGGAGACCAAGCCATCATTGATGTTGATGTTATACCATCTGGATCACTTGGGCTTGATGTAGCACTAGGTGTGGGTGGATATCCAAGAGGAAGGGTTATAGAGATATATGGGCCAGAATCTTCAGGAAAAACCACCTTAACAATTCATGCAATAGCAGAAGCGCAAAAAAAAGGAGGTATTGCCGCTTTTATCGATGCAGAACACGCCTTTGACAGATATTATGCAGAAAGCCTTGGCGTGGATGTTGAAAATTTAATCATCTCTCAGCCAGACAATGGGGAGCAAGCCCTAGAAATTGCAGACAACCTAATTCGTTCTGGAGCAATTGATATTATTGTTATTGATTCTGTGGCGGCACTAACGCCAAAAAGTGAAATTGAAGGAGAAATGGGTGATAGCAAAATGGGATTACACGCCCGTTTAATGTCTCAGGCGCTTAGAAAACTAACTGGATCAATATCTAAAACCAACTGTACGGTAATTTTTATCAACCAGTTGCGAGAAAAAATTGGTGTGATGTTTGGAAACCCAGAAACAACAACAGGTGGTAATGCATTAAAATTTTACGCATCTGTTCGTTTAGACATTAGGAGATCTACTCAAATTAAAGACACAAATGGCAGTGTTTTAGGAAACAAAACGCGTGTTAAGGTGGTAAAAAATAAAGTGGCTCCCCCTTTTAAATTGGTTGAGTTTGACATCATGTACGGCAAAGGAATTTCTAAAGTCGGAGAAATCATTGATCTGGGTGTAGATTTTGAAATTATAAAAAAAGCAGGATCTTGGTTTAGTTATGACGAGACCAAACTAGGGCAGGGTAGAGATGCGGTAAAAACATTGCTACTAGACAACCCAGAGCTTATGGAAGAACTAGAAATTAAAATAAAAGACTGTATTAAGGCCTTAGCAGAGGCCTAACTAACTCCTAGAGCACATCTAGACAAACTTTACTGTCTTGATTGGGGTACTAAAAATGTTTTGAAACAGGGTTTGGTTTTATATAAAATCAAACCCTGTTTTTATTTTAGTATCTTTTGCTGGTTTTAATGACTTATTTTTAGGTAAATGCTTTTTTTAAATAATATTAAAGAGAGTATATTAAAATCTTATTTAGGTCGTTATAGTAGCGCTACTGTTTTACAAATAAAAATAACGCCACGCAACCCTCTTCACAATCAAGCATCTAGTTGGTGTAGAAACCAATGATTTTGAGCTTTTTGTGTAAAACAAATGCTAACAAACCCAGGCAACTACATTTGACTTTAGACCAACTCATACAAGGCTGTAAAAAGAAGGACGCTAAAGCGCAAGCAGAACTATATAAACGCTTCAGTGGTGTGTTGTTTTCTATTTGTTTGCGATACTCTCCCAATAAGGTAGAGGCAGAGGACAGCTTGCAAGATGCTTTTATTACTATTTTTAATAAGGCAGAGCAGTTTAAAGAAAAAGGCTCTTTTGAGGGTTGGATAAAAAGAATTACAGTAAATACTGTTCTTCAAAAATATAGAAAACAAAAGGTGTTTGCTATAAATGACGAAGCGCAAATTGAGGATACTGCCAGTGAAGATGTTGTTGATAACGGCCTGCCCCTTGATTATTTGCTTAGTATTATTCAAGAGTTGCCCCAAAGATACAGACTGGTGTTTACCATGTATGTTATGGATGGGTATTCTCATAAGGAAATTGGAGAAATGCTAGGAATTAGTGATGGAACCTCAAAATCTAATTTAGCTAGGGCAAGAGGGATTTTAAAAACAAAGATTGACGAGTATAATAAAAATAATATTTAAAGTTAAATACGTTGCTGAAAAACCGGCAAACCTATGAAACAAAAAAAGAACATAGATCAACTCTTTAACGAGCGATTCGCAAATCACCAGGCGGACCCGCCTTCTCATGTTTGGGATAAGGTACAGGCGCGTTTAGAAAAAGACAAGAAAGATCGTGTTATTGCTATATGGTGGAGAACTGCCGGCGTTGCAGCAAGCTTAGCTCTAATTATCTCCTTGGCAGGGTTGTTGGATGCTACACAAAGTAATGTTGTTGTTGAGCAGCAACAAAACATAGAGCAGAGCCCTGCCGCAAACCCAAAGATTGATAAAGCGCTAGAAATAAACCTACGTCAAGACAAGCCCAGAGTAGCCACCTCAAATAATGCCGCACAAAATAATGCCATAAAACCTCAGGTTAAGAGCAGTGATAATACAGTTTCAAAAAACAAACCTAATGTCTTAAAAACACCCGAAAATGCGGTTGTTAAATTAGTTGCCAAAAAAGATGCTGGTGTTCTATCAAAAAATTTCCCTGTTATTTCAGAAAATAAAGAAATAATAAACACTGAAACTGTAGTGCCCACTGGTAGCTCCACTGTAATAGCTTCCAAAGAAAAAATTAGTCCTGAAGAGACAGAAAAACAATCAATTTATGATGCCATAGAGGAGCAAAAGCAGCTTGTATCTAAAGAGGCGGTAGCCAACAATACAAACCCCCAAGAAAACCTTTGGGAAATTGCACCTAACATCGCTCCCGTGTATTACAACACACTAAGCCAGGGGTCTTCCATAGACGCTAGTTTTGCAGATAACTCGCAAAGTGGTGATGTAAATATTAGTTATGGCATCGGAGTGCGCTACGCACTTAGTGATAGATTGAAAATCCGCTCAGGTATTAGTAATGTTGCGCTAAGCTATAGCACTTCTGGGATAGAACTAGGTGATGGTCCAGTCTCCTTGGCTTTAAAAACCATAGATTATGCCAGTGAGGGGGTTGTAGTTATAGCTCAAGATTTGGGTACATTTTCTAGTCAAAACCAAGACGGAACTTTTGGTGATATAACACCAAAATCAACAAATGGAGAAGCTTTCATAAATCAAAACATTAGCTACTACGAAGTGCCTTTAGAGTTAAGCTACACGCTTTTTGACAGCGCGTTTGGACTAGATGTTATCGGAGGTGTTAGCACGCTACTTTTGGGAAATAATGAGGTTTCGGTAACCGCAGGAAGCTACAATGAGGTTTTGGGGTCTGCAAACAACCTATCTAGTCTTAGCTTTGCAACCAATATAGGGCTTGGACTACATTACAAAATGTCAAGTAAATTTAGGCTTAATGTTGAGCCTATGTTTAAATACCAGCTAAACCCATATACAGACTCCTCTGTGAGTTTTAAACCATACTACCTTGGTGTATATACTGGATTAAGTTTTAAGTTTTAGGAAACTTCAAAGCAAATAACAATTGTTGTTTTGAAGTGTTTTTAATTGTTCTGTTTGTGCTTCTTGGCCAAACGACTTCACCAAAAATCATCTCATCGCCATGAGGTGGTTTTTTATTTCATAAACCCTTTTACTTTATCAAGGGGGATGCTCAAAATAACAGGAGCATCCATATAACTAGCAATCTCTTGTTGATTGTAGTGAAGCACCAAGCTGTCTTTAACAAAGCCAAGGCTAGAAGGCATTGTAAAAGTGTTACCATTAAACCAAAAGTAATTAGCGTTAATGTTGCTTTTTTGCGGAATAGCAAATGCTTTTCTAAACTCAATTTCAGCAAACTCGCTAAGGGCGTCATAATGCTTAAATAGGCTTTGGTTTGTTAGCCTCTTACCTGTTTTCTTGTCAAAATTGATGTAGCTAACATCATGATAGCCGTGTGCGCCGCCCGTGTATTTATATTGCTTAAACTCTAAGGATAAAAACAAATCATCTCTGTAGGTCTCAGTTACCGAGGCCTCAACAAAATAAGCCGCTGCCAAATCTGGAAACTCTGCATGATCCCGCCAATAAGAATCCACAAACCCTTTTGCGGCTGACGGTATGGTTAGTGCCGTTGGCTCTTGTGTAGGGTCCTCAAGGTACAGAGATGCAGCAATAAAAGAAGTTATAGCCTTGTTTAATTGTATTTCACGATTGTTCTGGGGCGGGTATAAAAGATAATCGATGGTTATGTTTGGGCAATCTCTGGAAACACAGCTCGATAGGTCTCCCTCAGAAAACGAGCGAGGCTGTGGCTGAAACAGTTCTGGGGTGCAACCACAAAAAACAAGCGCCAAAAAAAACAAACACAACTGTTTATACTTCATTTCTCAAAATTACTAACGTATTTTAACTAAAGATCACTACAAGAATTATTTATAAAAGTTCATTTCATCCAAATACTGCCAAACGTTTTGGGGCAACAAAGGGCGAATGTTTTTTTGATCTTTAATTCCGTTTCTAATAAAGGTAGAAGAAATCTCCATAATGGGGGCCAATACTTTCGTTATTTTAGGATGATTTTCAAAAGACGTAATTGCTTTGTTAGGGCTCAATCTAGGATACACAAACAGCTCGTGTCTGGAAAGTATTACCTCATAGTTTTTCCATTTATGGAAACTCTTGAGATTATCCTCTCCCATAATTAGACAAAATTTTTCGTTTGGGTATTTTTCTTCTAAAAAAGCCAAGGTGTTGACCGTGTAATTAGGTTGAGGTAGATCAAACTCAATGGCACTTGACTTAATTTTGGGATACTCCTCTAAGGCAATATCAACCATCGTTAAGCGGTGATTGTTGTCTAGCAAAGAGCTTTTCTTTTTATGAGGATTGTGAGGTGTTACCACCATCCACACCTGGTCTAAATCACTAAACTCTACCATGTGGTTGGCAATGGCCAAATGACCCACATGAATAGGATTAAAAGTGCCGAAATAAAGGCCTATTTTTTTTGAACCTGTCATTTATTCTTCTTCTAAAATACTGTGAGGATTATCTAGAGACGCTGCGCTTATAAATGGTTTAGCTATATGACTAGCCACCAACTTGGAGGCTTCTTCCAAAGCGTGCTCTAGGGTGTCATTTAAAATAGTATGATCAAACCTGGGGGCGGTTGCCATCTCTACGGAAGCTTTGGCAATGCGCATATTTATTTTTTCGTCACTTTCTGTTTTGCGGTTTTTAAGCCTAATTTTCAATTCCTCAACACTTGGCGGCTTAACAAAAACAGCTAGGGTTCTTTCCGGAAACTTTCTTTTAATTCTTAGCCCACCAACAACATCAATGTCAAAAATAACATTCTTGCCCATGGCCCAAATACGCTCTATCTCACTATTAAGAGTGCCGTAAAAGTTATCACGATATACTTCTTCCCATTCTAAAAAGTCATCCTGCTTCATGTGGGTTTTAAAATCAGAGAGGCTCAAAAAATAATACTCTTTACCGTGTTGTTCTTCTCCGCGAGGCTCTCTAGAGGTGGCAGAAACTGAGAACTCTAAATTTAGACTCTCTTGTTTTAGTAAATGCTGTACGATAGTTGTTTTCCCACTTCCAGAGGGCGCAGAAAACACAATTAACTTTCCTCCTTTTGCCATTATAGTACGTTTAAAGCTTGTTCTTTTATTTTCTCTAACTCATCTTTCATCTGTACAACCAATTGTTGCATTGGTGCAAAATTACTTTTACTCCCAATTGTGTTTATTTCACGTCCAATCTCTTGAGTAATAAAGCCTAGTTTTTTTCCATTACTATCATCACTGTGAATAGCCTCTTTAAAGTAGCTTAAATGATTTTCTAGGCGTACTTTCTCTTCTGTGATATCGTATTTTTCTAGATAATAAATCAGTTCTTGTTCAAACCGATTTTCATCAACTTTTTCTTTAAGATCGTTTACTGCGCTACGAAGGCGCTGTTTAACCCCTTCTATACGCTGGCTATCTATTGTAAGAACCTCTTCCAGATGCTTGCCAATAATAGCAATGCGTTGCAAGAAATCATTTTTTAAAACCTCACCCTCGTCTGTCCTGTAAATGTTTATTTCAACTAAGGCCTGAGTGACAGCCTTTAAAATTTCAGAAAATTCATCTTCGTCAATCTCTTCACGTTCTGTTTTGAAGGCATCTGGCATTTTAACGGCCATTTTTAAAAGCTCTATTTGATCTGCGGCAACAACCTCAGAGAGTTGCCCCATGTATTGCCTTAAGGTTGTTTCATTGATCTTGGTGGCTGTTTGTTCTCCTGTAGATTCTACAAACAAGTTCAGATCTATTTTTCCTCGAGTAAGTCCTGATGCTAACAATTTCCGAATGTTTAGTTCCTTTTGTCTGTATGAAGAAGGTACCCGAGTGTTTATATCTAAACTTTTACTGTTAAGAGATTTAATTTCTACGGTTATTTTTTTGGTTGGCAATTGTATCACGTGTTTGCCGTACCCTGTCATGGATTGAATCATGGGTTGTATTTAATATTGTTTTAATATGACATCAAAGGTACACAAATCATCAGTGCTTTGTTTGGTGTATCTAGTCTAAGGGATTTCCTTGTATGTCAAAACGAGCCTTTAAATGTTTTTCTGTGGCATATAGCACATAGAGTAATAATAGCGTATTTGTAATAATGGTAAACAATACGTTTTGTTGTGGATACAAAAAGTAAAGGGCAACAGGAATAAAAAAACTATACAAAGAGACTTTAAAAAAAACTAAGGAAGAATACGTGTTGGCGGCCTCCCAAGTAGCTTGGTTTTTCATAGACCTTTGAGTTCTATAACCATATAAGTGATTTATTTTTTTAGGCGGAAATTTTTTAAGCAACCACCCAAGAAGTAGCATAAAAGCGCAGTATCCAAGGGCTATATATAACTGGTTTTGATCTGTGTATTGGTTTGATATCATTGTATAGAATTTAAAAAATCTAAGACTCGAAACTCAGAGTAATGTTTGGCATTTGTCACATGAAAGCCAACATGCCCTCCAGTTTTTGGAACTTCAAGGTAAATATTTTCGTTATGTTTTGCAACATCGAAAGGATAACATGCCGGAGCCAAGAAGCTATCGTTTGCAGCGCTTAATATGAGAACAGGTGTTTTGATGTTGGGTAAGAATTGCAAGGCACTGCTTTTTTGATAGTATTCTGCAGCATTTTTAAATCCATGCGCTGGAGCGGTGTATATGTTGTCAAAATCAAGTAGCGTTTTTACTTTACTGAGTTTTTCTTTAGACATTGTTCCGGGAAATAATTTCATTTTTCTCTTGTACTTATTGCGCAAATCTTTCAAAAAAACAAGGGTGTATGGTCTATTGCGTTTTTTCATTAAAAAGTCCAGGGAAGACTGCAAATCAATAGGTGCAGAGATGGCAATTCCTGCAACAATTTTATGTGAAATCTCTCTGGGTTCTCCAAGGTATTTTAACAATAAATTTCCTCCCAAACTAAAACCTATAAGCGCAACTTTTGAATACTGCTCTTGAGTGAGTATGTGGTCTATGAGTTCAGATAAGTCTTGGGTGCGCCCACTGTTGTAAGATAGGTACAGGCGGTTTTCCTCGCCGCTGCATCCTCGATGATTCATAGCGGCAACATCCCAACCATCTTTAATTAGAGCCTTGGCTTGTCCTTGCATATACACTCGTTGGGCGTTTCCCTCAAGGCCGTGTAACAATATCGCTACTTTATTGCTTTTAGACCCCTTAGAGTCTTGGTAGCTCCAGTCTACATCTACAAAATCGCCATCGGTGAGCTCTAGCCGTTTTCTTACCTGGGCTACAGTAGGAATTGGTCGTAATTTGGCAGAATAAATAGTAGAAAAATGGCCGCTTTTAAAAAGGCCTTTGGCTTTATACCCTGAGCTAATAATTGGCATGAATGCGGTGTTTCTTAATGGGTTTTACACAAGAATCAAAACTACTAAACTTTTAAGACATCTTAAGGGAGCAATACAATACATTGAAAGTAAATCCCGATTATAAGAAAGGCTATTGGTATCTTTGCCGCTGGAAAAAACCTACAGGTTAAATTAACAGCCTAATTATGTGTTTTGCTCTTTTATGTATATGAAACAACTTATCACTAAATCCATAGGCCTATTTTTAAACGCCGCAGCTATTTTCGCTCCTCTATGGGGTGCAAATTTTGCTTTTAATTTGTTGTGCAAGGTACGCAGAGCTGGTATTTCAGAAAAAGGAAAAGCATTTTTTGAAAAGGGAACGCAATATACCCTGTTGCTTGAAAAAAATTCCGCGGTACTTCACAAATGGGGTAGTGGCCCAAAAAACATTCTTTTCTTACACGGTTGGGAAAGTAATTCTCAGCGCTGGTTACCTTATTACAATATGCTTGAAAAGGAAAAATACACCATCTATGCACTTGATGCTCCAGGGCACGGCATGTCTGGAGGAGACAAGCTCAATGTAGAGGTCTTTAGACAGGCTATTGAGGCCGCTTTAAGCCACATAGGGCCCATAGACACAATAATTGGTCACTCCCTTAGCAATACAGCCGTTGGATATTGCTACGCGATGAACCCCTATGTTGATGTCAAAAAATTTATAGTCATGGGAGCGGCCTCAGGAATGGATGCTGTATTTACTTATTTTAAAGAAATTCTTGGGCTCTCAAAACGCTCTGTATCCAATTTAAGTAAAAAGGTAAATACCATTTTTAAAATACCTCATCAGGAAGTTAAATTAATTTCTTTTTTCGAAAAAGTAACACAGCCCGTGCTTGTTATTCATGATAAAACCGATGCGGTAACTCCTTTTGCGCCTATTGAAAAAGCACTTAAAAAACATCCAAAAATAAACACATATATTACCTGTGGGCTAAAGCATGATTTAAAAGCACAAGAGGTGTACACTAAAGCAATAGCGTTTATTGAAAGCTAGCATAATAATAAAACAACAACAGCATGTATTTAAAAGAGTTTGAAATTAGGTGGAATGATATTGATGCCAATCGGCATTTAGCCAACAGCGCTTATATAAATTTTATGAGCCACACCCGCCTGAGCTATATGCTTGAAAACGGGTTTGGTCAAGCCAACATGGTGGCCAACAACATAGGCCCTGTTGTGTTTTACGAGCATATGTTTTATTTTAAAGAGGTCTTTCCAGGAAAACCAATCACGGTAAGTCTAGCCCTTAAGGGGTTAAGTGAAGATGGCATGTATTTTTCATTTGAGCATAACTTCTTTGACCATACCGGTAAAAACATAGCGCGCTGTGAAATGATGGGCGGATGGATAGATCTAGCCAAACGCAAACTAAGAAGCCTCCCAGAGACCCTTTTTAATAGTCTTAACGGGCTAGAAAAAACTGCAGACTTTTACACCATTACAAAAGAACATACCCGCAAGCATGGGCAGGCTCCTAAAGATTTAAAGTAGCAGCCTAAGCGTTATTATTAGAGCTTTCCGATTTGGTTTTTGGGTTTCTTTCGTGTGACAAGATACACCCCTAAAAAGATGAGCGTGGCCGCAACAACTCTAATTTCGGTGAGTGTGTCTGAGCCCATAAGAACTGCAAATAGTGTTGCAATTAAGGGTTGCAGGTACATAAAAACTCCCAAAACAGAGGGGCTTAATTGTTTTAGCGCATAAATGTTAAACAAGTAGGTGAGTACCGTTGTGCCAATCACCACAAAGGCCAGTTGCCCTATTGTTTCATACTCAAGATATAGCCAATCTACACTTACAAACTCCTGGTAACCAATTGGAATGTTTATTATAACGGCAAATAAGAAAAAGAACTTCATAAGCGTAATGGCACCGTACTTTGCTGTAAGTGGTTTTACAATTATTAAGTAGGTAGAGTATGAGGCGGCGTTAACCAAAAACAACATATTTCCTAAGGGTATGTTTGGTGCATTAGGCTGTGTTTTTTCGCCAAACAAAATAAGTGCAAGGGCTCCAGCTAGACCTAGGGCAATTCCAACACCTTTAATTAAAGTTATGCGCTCTTTTAAAAACACTCCAGACAACACAAGCAACAAAACAGGTGCAACTGTAATAACAACGCTACTGTTAATAGGAGTGGATAGGCTGAGGCCTTTAAAAAACATAGTCATGTTTAACACCATGCCAAAAAAGGCGCACGCTATTATGCGCATCCAATCTTTGGTTTGTATGGTTTCTTTTTTGTAAAAAAGCCCTAAAACCCAAAAAATAACCCCTGCACCACCTACCCTTAAAAGTATGAACCCATAAGGAGAAATCACAGACGGCATGAGGCCTTTTGCTATGGTATGGTTTACGCCATAAATAAAACTTGCAGCAAAGGCCGCAATAATGGCAAGTAGCCTTGGACTTATCATTTATTTTGAAGTGAAACTTTGGCTTGGGCAACAACTTTTTTGCTGTTTCCGATAAAAATTTGCCCACTATTTACAATAACCGGGCGCTTTAAAAAAGTGTAGTGCTCTAAAATCAAACTCTTAAAGTTTTCTTCACTCAGAGCTTGCTCCTTAAGGGCTCTCTCGTTATAAAGTCTAGCGCGTTTACTAAACAGCGCTTGGTAGCTCCCCGAGAGTTCTCTAAGTGCCTCCAATTGTTTTGCGTTTATATGCTGCTCTTTAATATCTTGAAAAACAACCGCATTAGAGGGCTGAAGTTCTTTGATGATTCTTTTACAAGTGTCGCAGGTAGAAAGATGATATATTTTTTGCATCGCTGGCGGGTTTTTATGTGTTTGTAGGTCTTTAAGTTAGTAGAAGGGTGTCTATTTTATCTTTACAGATTTCAAAATAGACTCTAACTCCAATTGCAAGTCTCTTTTTGAACTTGACGGCGCATAGGTAAACCCCTCTAGTATGAGATACCTGTTATTGGCTGTATCCCTTACGGCATAATTAACAAAAGGGCCTGCCATCCATTGGTTTTTTATTTCCCAGGTTCCTTTGGTTTCAAAAGCAAATTTATTGTTGATGGTTGTTTCTAAAATATAAGGCTGATAGGCTTCTTCTGTAATAAATTTATCACCATCCTCAACGGGCAACTGCTTACTACCAATGGCGTCTCTCATTTTTATAATTTCCCTAAGAGTTGTGCTGTCTTGAGGGATTGTATTTAAAGGGACTTGATAGATTATAATATTAGTGTGTCCAGATTTAAGCTCTTTGCGTATCCAATAAAAATCTGCCTCAGATTTGGCAATATGATACGCGGAGGGAATTTCAAGAGTTAGACCGAAAGCAGAGGGTAAGGAGTCTAGCCTTAGTTTTGATTTTTTAGTGCGTCTTTGCCTTTCTTTAATTTCTGAGCGTTTAAACTCATTTATAATTTTAGGAGTGTTTTCCTTAATTATACTTACCAGCTTCTCTTGAGAGAGTGCTGTTATAAAGACACCTGTTTGAGGTTTTGCATATGGGTTTTTTCTGATCACTAGGGTGTCTTTTTCTCCAATAGTAGCATGCAAAAACAATCGAGATGTTTTTACAAAACCGCTAAAAACCTCTGGCGGCAATTGGCTTATAGAGAATAGGGGCTCGTCTTGAGGCAGTCCCGGTGTAGGGGAGGCAAAACTAGCAAGTATCTGGTCGCCAACAACTCCTTCCCAAAGGAGGTTGGGCGTTACAACTTGAAGAGTGTTAATGTTGCCTACAGAGGGTTGTTTGTATTTTATAGTGGAACTTGTTGTGTCCCCGCAAGCAGCTAAAGTAATAAACGAAAGAAAAAAAACATAGATGGGTTTCATACAAAATAATTAACTGGTTACTATAAAATTTTAAGCTCCATGCCTGGGTTTAATTTGGCGCTTTTAAGATCATTTTTCTTTTTAATATCGGCCACACTAACTCCCGGGTATTGCTGTGCTATACTCCAAAGGGAGTCTCCTTGTTTTACGGTGTATGTTTTGGTGTTTTGCCTCTTGCTTGCTTGCTTTTTTGTGGCAACACTTGGTGTTTTTCTCGGAAATATTACTAGACGCTTTCCAACTCTTAAATTATTATTTCTAAGGCTGTTCCATCTTTTTATTTGGCTTATCCTCACGCCAAATCTAGCAGCAATTTTTCCTAAATAATCTCCACTTTGCACCTTATAATATATTTTTTTGTCTAAATCGTTTAGTTCAGGCAGGGGTTTTTCTCTTTTATTAAATGCCTGCTGTGCGTATGCGTATATGGTGTCTTGGTTTGCCACAAACACCCCAACTTTATCGATAGGTAATCTGAGGGTGTAGGTCTGGTTTTTAACCACCGGTATAATCCCTAGCTTGTATTGCGGGTTTAAAAACGCTACTTCTGCAAGATCAATATCGGTGAGGTGGGCAACATGTTCTAGGGCGATTTGTTTTTTTATATGAATCGTGTCTGTGGCTATATAAGGTATTCTTGGCCCGTCGCTATTAAAGCCGTGCTGTTTTGAGTACTCAAAAATGTACATCGTTGCTAAAAAAGCCGGGACATATCCAGCAGTTTCGCGCGGAAGGTGTTGGCGTATGTTCCAATAATTTATTCGTCCCCCAGATCTTCTAATGGCCTTAGAAACATTCCCTGGACCAGAATTATATGCAGCCAGAGCCAAGTCCCAATCGCCAAGGCGTTTGTGAAGCGCTTGAAGGTATTTACAAGCAGCATCAGTTGCTTTTAGAGGGTCACTCCTGTCATCAACATAGCTATTAACGTTTAGTCCAAACATTTTACCAGTACTAAACATAAACTGCCAAAGCCCCGTAGCGCCAACTCTAGACTCGGCTGTGGGGCGCAAGGCAGACTCTACAATTGCAAGATACTTAAGCTCCAGAGGTATGTTATACTTGTCTAAGGCCTGTTCAAACATTGGGAAATAATAGTCGCTCAGCGCCATTAGCCTGCCCATAGTTGAGCGGCGATTTTTGAGGTAGTTTTTAATTACACTCTCTAGCGCAGGATTGTACTCGACATTAAAAGGTGTTCTGCTGTTTATTTCAGCTAGGCGAGCTTTTAAGGTGTCTGTTGGCAGCTCAACATACTCAACCGGCTCATAGGTCATAGCGGTGATACTACCATAGATCTGCTCAAATAGTTCATTATTATAAAGCTCGTCAAGCCAAAGACTGTCATAGCGTCTTGCCAGGGCCATGTCTTGAAGTTTAATTTTTGTGCTGTCTGGTAAGGCCTTCACGGCTAGTATGTCCAGAGAGTTTGTGGGCGCCTCGACGGCTTGTAAGGTGTCTTTTGCCTGAGTTTTGATGCGCTGTAAAGTATCTTGGCTTTGCATATAAACAGGGTCTTGCCGCTTGTTTTGATGGTGGGCCAAAGAATCTTGGCTATACCCAAAAGTGCACAATAGAAATACAATACTATACAAGAGATGTTTCATACATATATAACAACGCAATTATGTTGCCAAGATTTTACCCAAAAATAAGCAATTCAAACACCTGCGTGTTGATTTTAAAAAAAGAATCAATAGCCTTATACTGCGCTAGTGGGCGTTTAGTCTAGTATTGCTTGTATTCCTGGAAGTGTTTTACCTTCAAGCATTTCTAGCATTGCGCCGCCTCCTGTAGAAACGTAGCTTACTTTTTTACTCAGGTTAAATTGCTTTACAGCGGCAACAGAATCTCCACCGCCAACAAGAGAAAAGGCTCCTTTCTGTGTTGCATTTGCTATTGCATTTCCTATAGAGATGGTTCCGCCAGAAAAAAGCTCCATTTCAAAAACACCAACAGGACCGTTCCATAAAATTGTCTTTGATTTTGAAAGCACATCTGTAAAATTACTGTTTGATTGTGGGCCAGAATCTAGACCCATCCAACCTTCAGGTATTTGGTTAATCGGGCTTATTTGTGTGTTGGCTTTTTCAGAAAATTGGTCTGCAGCAATCACGTCTACAGGCAGATGAATTTCTACCCCCTTTTCTTTGGCTTTCTTTAAAATTTGTAAGGCAAGTGTTTGTTTGTCATCCTCAACTAGTGAATCTCCTATATTTCCTCCTTGAGCTTTTATAAATGTAAAGGCCATGCCACCACCAATAATAAGGTGATCAATTTTATCTAAAATATTCTCTATTACTGTTATTTTTGAGGAGACTTTTGCCCCTCCAATAACAGCAGTAACTGGTTTTTTGCTGTCGCCTAATACCTTTTCGAGGCTTTTTATTTCTGAGGCGAGTAGCGCGCCAAAACATTTGTTTTCTGGGAAATTTTCTGTGATAATTGCTGTTGATGCGTGCGCTCTGTGTGCGCTGCCAAAAGCGTCGTTTACATAAATATCTCCTAGCTTGGAGAGTTTTTTTGCAAATCCAGAATCTCCTGCAGTTTCTTCTTTGTAGTACCTTACGTTTTCTAACAGCAATACTTCTCCTGGTTTAAGGTTTGCCACTGCAGTTTCTGCAATATCTCCAACACAATCTGGGACAAATAAAACGTGTACACCTAAAACCGTGCTTGCCGCCTCAACGATGTGTTGCAATGAAAATTCTAGCTCTTTGTTTTTGGGTCTTCCAAGATGAGATAGTAACACGCAGCTCCCTCCGTCTTGCAATATTTTAACAATGGTTGGTTTTGCTGCCTCAATTCTAGTGGCGTCTGTAACAACAAGCTCATTGTTTAATGGCACATTAAAATCTACCCTTATTAGTGCTTTTTTGTCTTTAAAATTTATGTTTTGTATCGTTTTCATAGTTGATCTTTAATGGCGCAAATATACAGTTTTTGGCGGCAAGTAATACTAGATTTTTCTGGCGGTGGTGTTTGTAATAATTCCCTACATTTGCAGATGCTTTTTTCTAACATATTAGGCCAAACACACATTAAAAACCATTTGCTAAAAAGCATAGAAAATGGTAAAATTCCTCACGCTCAACTCTTTGTGGGAAAAACGGGTAGCGGCTTATTGCCTATGGCCTTGGCCTATGCTCAAGCTATTTTGTCTAGCAATCATGCTGTTGGATCTAAGGGATATGAAAATTGCATGGCTAAGGTTGCAAATCTTGCACATCCAGATTTACATTTTGTGTTTCCTGTAAACACAAATGAGAAGGTTAAAAAAAATCCTTTTTCTGCGCTGTTTATGGAAGACTGGAGGGCGTTTGTTTCAGAAAACCAATACGGCTCTTTATATGATTGGTTGGCTTATTTAGGGATAGAGAAAAAGCAAGGAAACATAAATGTAGATGAAGCAAAGCAAATGCTAAAGACATTGTCTTTAAAGGCCTATGAAGGAGGACACAAAATCATGATTATTTGGATGGCAGATAGAATGAATACAGCCTGTGCAAACAAGATTTTAAAATTAGTAGAAGAGCCTCCACAAAAAACGGTTCTATTATTATTAACAGAACATGAAGAGCACATCTTAGGCACCATACAATCAAGATGTCAGAAATTACAATTCCCATTACTTCCAGAAAATGTAATTTCTAGTCAACTCATTGAAGACAAAGGAGTTGAAGGTAAAAAAGCAAAAAAAATTAGTAGTTTATCTAATGGAGATTATCACCAAGCTTTAAATTTATTGAACAACCTAGGCGATGATGCTGTTTTCGAAAATTGGTTTGTTGATTGGGTGCGCACTGCATTTAAAGCCAAAGGAAATAAAGACTCTATCAACGCGCTTATTTCATGGAGTGAAGAAATTGCAAAGCAGGGAAGGGAAACACAAAAAAAGTTTTTAGGCTATTGCCAAGAAACCTTTAGGCAGGCATTGCTTAAAAATTATAAAGCAGATAGTTTGCTCTTCTTTGATGCCCCTAATACAAAATTCTCTATTGAAAAATTTGCGCCTTTTGTGCATCAAAACAATATTTTTGAGATTTCTGAGGCCTTAGAAACTGCTGCCTACCACATTGAACGAAATGGAAATGCTAAAATTATTTTTACGGACCTCTCCATCAAACTCACGCGGCTTTTACACGCCAAGCCTTAATATATTCAACAATAAGTGTTTTCTATTGATGCTGTCTTGGTGTATTTGTTTTGTCTATTAAAAACAAGCCGAAATAAAGCGTTTTAAAGGTGTTTTATAATAAGCCCACACAAGTAGGCCTCTTTCTTGTTTTGGTTGCGCTAAAAAACTCCGGGAGCTGTTTTAGGCTTTTTTAAAGCAATATATAAGCGAGGAATACTCTTTTGTTGATAGCGCCCTTATGTTTGACCAAAAACCAATCCATAGTGCCTTGATGGCAAATGAATTCCCGGTTTTGTATTTTTCTGAAAGAAGGCTTACATAAAAAGAGTCAAAAATCATTGGCTTTGTTTTAAGGAGCTTCATGTTTTCAGAAAATAGCTTACTCATACTTTTTTGAGAAAAGTGCCACAAATGTCTTGGCACATCATAAGCTGCCCAAAACCTTTTATAGTGTTTTGCGTCAAAAGAATTATAGTTTGGAACCGCAACTATTAAAACCCCATTTGGTTTCAATAGTTTTTGAATTGCCTTGATTGTGTTTTCTAAATCTGGAAGATGCTCAAGCACATGCCAAAGTGTTACCACGTCAAACTGTTGGCCTTTAAAATCTTCAATGCTTTGGTGTAGAAAAATATTTTTTTTGGCAGCAATTTCTCTAGCTTTTTTATTGGGCTCAACCCCGTATACGTCCCAGGAATTTTGTTTTGAGGTCTCGCAAAAATTACCGGTACCAGCGCCAATATCCAAAAGAGTACCCTTATGGTTTGAGAGCGAATTAATAAGGTTTGTTTTGTTTTTCAGAGACCATTTTTGCACCATGGCGTACAAAAAAGGGACAATTCCTTTTTGGGTATTTGAGTGAGAAATATACGCTTGGCTCTGGTAATAACCCGCCAAATCCTCAGGTGCTGGTTGGGGTGTTGTTATTAAAATTTCTCTAGAAGAATCCAGCACCAAATCAAACGCTTCTTGAGATTTGAAATAATCTTTGGTAGAAATGTATATGGATCTCTTCGGTGTCTTCAAGTGAAATTATTAGAATTTTAAATTTGATTGTTCCACGTGGAACAAGATTATTACCTACCCATATAAACAAGCATTACAGATATGTCGTTTGGCGAAACGCCGCTAATTCGAGAGGCCTGTGAAACTGTCACGGGTTTGATGGCGGTTAATTTTTCTTTTGCTTCGTAAGACAAAGATTTTAGCTTTGAATAATCAAATCCTTCAGGTATTTTAATCCCTTCTAATCTATTGAGTTTATCTGCATTGTTTTTCTCTTTAGCAATATAGCCTGCGTATTTAATCTGTATTTCTGTTTGTTGAAGCACCTCATGATCTAGATCGTGTTGGTTAATATAAGATGTCACAAAATCAATTTTTTGCATATCCTGCATCGTTATATTTGGCCTAGAAAGTGGTTTAAAAAGCTTGTCGCTTTGCTTTACTATGGCAGAATCTTTTTCCTCTAAAATAGGGTTTATCACTTCCGGGGTTACACTGCTTTCTTTGAAAAAATCGATAAATGCTTCGCTTTTTTGCTTTTTCTCTTCCATTAATCTGAGGCGCTCGTCGCTAGCAAGCCCTATGTTGTGTGACATTGGAGTGAGTCTGAAATCTGCGTTGTCTTGGCGCAACAAGGTTCTGTACTCTGCACGAGAGGTAAACATTCTATAAGGCTCTTCTGTGCCTTTGGTAATTAAGTCATCAATCAATACGCCAATGTACGCCTCGTTCCTTTTTATGATAAGGGGCTGCTGCTCTTTTACCTTTAGGTGTGCGTTTATTCCCGCCATTAGCCCCTGAGAGGCAGCTTCTTCATAGCCGGTGGTTCCATTAATTTGGCCTGCAAAATAAAGGCCTTTAATGTTTTTTGTTTCTAATGTGTGTCTAAGTTGTGTGGGCGGAAAAAAATCATACTCAATGGCATATCCTGGCCTGAAAAACTTAACATTTTCAAAGCCCTTAACGCTTCTTAAGGCTTTGAATTGAACATCTTCTGGCAATGAGGTAGAAAAACCATTAACATAATACTCAACAGTATCCCATCCTTCGGGCTCCACGAATAATTGGTGTGAGTCCTTATCAGCAAAACGATTAATCTTGTCTTCTATGGAGGGACAATACCTTGGCCCAATACTGTTAATTGCTCCGTTGAACATTGGTGAGCGATCAAAACCCTCACGAAGCAAATCATGAACCTCTAGACTAGTGTGGCTCATATGGCAATCGCGCTGATGGGTGAGTGGCTTCGTGCTTTTTAGATAAGAAAACTTCTCTGGAGAGACATCTCCTGGTTGTACAATCATCTTAGAAAAATCAAGCGACCTTCCATCAACCCTTGGGGGTGTTCCTGTTTTCATTCTTCCAGATTCAAAACCAAGGTCAACCAATTCTTTTGTTATGCCGTGGGCTGCTCTTTCTCCGGCTCTTCCTCCACCAAATTGCTTTTCTCCTATGTGTATTAACCCATTTAAAAAAGTTCCGTTGGTAAGCACTACTGTTTTTCCTCGCACCTCAATACCTAGTGAGGTTTTAACACCTACAATTTTTTCTCCCTCAACCAAAATACCAGACACCATTTCTTGATAAAAATCTAGATTTTTAGTTCCCTCAAGCATCAGCCTCCAGGCTTCTGCAAATCTCATTCTATCACTCTGCACCCTTGGGCTCCACATGGCTGGACCCTTAGATTTATTAAGCATTTTAAACTGGATAGCCGTATTATCGCTTACAATACCACTATAGCCGCCAAGAGCGTCAATCTCTCTAATAATTTGGCCCTTTGCAATGCCTCCCATGGCAGGATTGCAGGACATTTGCCCAATATTTTGCAAGTTCATTGTAATGAGAAGGGTTTTTGACCCAAGGTTGGCTGCGGCTGCGGCTGCTTCAGAGCCAGCGTGACCACCACCCACTACAATAACATCGTATTCTTTTTCAAACATTTTTAATTGTTTTTATTGATTGTTCCACGTGGAACAACGCAAGGGCATTAAAGCGGGCGCAAATATAGTTAATTATCTTATAATCAAGCAGTTAAATATCTAATTTGTTGATTTTCAGCGTCCTAGGAAAATGTTCTTAGGTCCAAGGCCTCGTTTTCCTTGCATGACATGGTCTCTTGCTGTTTTTCTGTTTTGTCTTTGTAGCCGCAAAAATGAAGCACTCCATGAATTATAACCCGGTGCAACTCTTCTAAAAAGGCAACCTGATAGGTGCCCGCATTTTCCTTAACACGCTCTACGGAAATATAAATCTCTCCATGAATTTGCTTGCCTAGTGAATTATCAAAACTTATAATATCTGTAAGGGTGTCGTGGTTTAAAAATTGCACATTTAACTTATGAAGGTAAGCGTCATCACAAAACACGTAGGTAAGATCACCAAGCTCATGGTTTTCGTGCAGGATAATTTCAGAGATCCAGTGGCTAAGCGCCTTGGTGTCTTCAATATTAAAGTCTGTTTCTGAGTAAAATTCAATCATTGTTTTTCTTAAAATAGGATTGCACCTTTTCTTTATATTCTTGACGCAAAGGAAGCGCTTCTCGATTTAAAATTTCAGTAGTATTAAAATATTTTTTGATTTGGTCTGTAGATAAACCCGTGGTGTTGTTATATGTTTTTCTATTACTTATGGATTCGCGCCTAGACTCTTGCCCTTGTTTTAAATCTGCTTCTTTTAGTTTTAATAGTTCATACTGCAGGTTAAGCATTTTCTCTAAAGTACCCCGGTTAAAACCCTTATCTAGGAGTTGTTGCTCTATACCCTGCATTTTTTTTATTAGTTCTCCCCCAAGACCCTCAAGGCCTAATTTACTGAGTCTATCTTCTAGGTCTTGGCGTAGTTGCTGCTGCTGTTTATAAATCTCAAAGAGCTCGGCGTCATTGTTTTCGCTTTGGGTGGTTGGGGAGGCGTTTGGTTGGTTGCCGGGTTTGCCGTTGCCTCCCTCGCCTTGACCTTGGCCTTCTCCTTGTCCCTCGCCCTGCCCTTCACCTTTACCTTCACCCTCGCCTTCTCCTTGACCTTCTCCTTCTCCCTCGCCTTGTTCTCCTTCTTTACCCTCTTTTCCTTCTTTGCCTTTTTCGCCCATGCCTTCTTGCATTTTTTCGGCTAAGCTCTTTTGTTTTTCAATAATGTCAGGAAGCTGAAAGCCTTCGCCTTGTCCTTGGCCGGGCTTTGGCATTCCTTGCTTACCGCTTCCAGAGCCTTGGCCCATTTGTTGTTGCTGCATACTAGTGAGCATATTGGTGAGTAGGTTTGCCAAGTCGTTTGTGGCGGTAACGGCGTATTGCTGTGATCCAACACCTTGAGGCATCTGGTTTTCTGCAAGACGCTCCATCGCCTTTTTTAAATTATAATGAACCTGGGTCACAGACTCGTTTATTTTCTGGCCAATAGTTGGTTGGCGCAGTGAAAGAGAAAACAAACTATCATCTATGTGCTGAAAATTTTGCTTTAAGTCATTTTGAGTGTTTAGACGTTTTCCAAAAAGAGGATTGCCGTATTGTGTTGCTTTAAAATCCTCCATTAACGCTTCTTGCCTAAAAGAAAACACAACCAGGTTGTCTAATATTTGACGCAACATAGCTACATCTTCTTCTATTTGCTCCCCTTGAGATCCAGAGAGGGCCATCATCATTTGTTGGCCCATTTCTTGCATTTTTTTACCAGCTTTTTTTTGGTTTTCTTTTGCGCCTGCTTTGTTTTGTTTCTCGAGTTTTTGAGTTGCCTTTTGCTGCTGGCTGTCTACCACTTTTTCACCTACCTTGTCTTGTGGGAGTTTCATGGGAGATTTTAGTTTTTCATTCTCTTTTTTTAGCTCTTCAAGTTCCTGTTTGTATTTCTCAAACTTTTCATTGATTTTTTCTTGGGCCTGCTTGGTGTTCTGCTCTTCTGGTTTTTCTGCCAGTTTTCGCTGCTCTACTCCTAATTTAAAAAGTTCTTCAGAAAGCTTTTCGCTTTTTTTAGACACATAGTACCGCTTGGTTAATTCTATTAACTGTTCTAGGTTTTTTTCTTGGTTTTTGTTTTTCTTGGCTACTTTTTCTAGTTTTTCGGTAAGCTCTTCTTTGGTGATTTTGTCTTGTAACTCTTCTAGCTCTTGAAGTAGTTTTTCGTTTTCTTTTAATTTTTCTTGGTTTTCTTTTAGTCTTTTCTCCAGCTGCTGCTTAAAGGGATCTTTTTCTTTACTCTCTGGCTGAAATTTTTCTAAACTCTCTTGCAATTGTTTTGAAAACTGCTGCATCATTTTTTCTTGCTCCTTTTGGCGCTTTAAAACATCTTCTAACTTCTTTTTGTCATTCCAGTTAAGGGCCTCTTTTTCTTTTTGTATGAGCTCTAATTCCTCAAGACGCTTGTCTTGGTTTTTTAATTCTTGCAAGGCGGCGTCCATTGCTTTTATTGCATTTTCCTGGTTTTGTAATTGCTGTGTCTGCAGCTCGTCTTGAGATGGTTTTCGATAAGAATAATACCCAGATCGAGAAGATTTAGATTTATTTACAGCGTCATTATCAAAGATTTCAAAATAGTACTCATACTCAACATCCTGGGGCAAATCTAACGCTCCAGGAAAGACGTATGTAAATTGATCCAGAATACTATTATTTACTGGTATTTGTTCTGTTTTTTTAAAGTCTTGCTGGCCCTGTGGGTAATAGACTAGTTGTAGTTTTGAAAAGCCATAATCATCGCTAATTTGTCCTAAAAAATATCTCTGTTGCTCGCTTAGGCTATCTAGCTTAGATTGTAAAGAAATCTCAGGAAACTCATCTTTAATTACCCTTATGGTAAAAGACAGATTCTCATACTCCCGCAACACATCATTAGAGGTTGTAAGGGCGTAATCTAGGGTGTTGTATATTGTTTTACTATACTTGTGTTGCTGCTGGTTTGAAGTAAAAGAATACACTGTGTCTTTTGTTTTTAATCCAACATGAAGGGTGTTTTTAGTGGTTACAAGCCACTGAACTTTTGTGCCCTCTGGCAAGATTGTATTTCCTGTACTATTAAGGGTTTGGTCTTTTTTTCCTGTATAACTAGGGTAATTTAAAAGGAGTTGGAAACTTACCAGAGAAGGGGTTTTTACAACCTCCAGGGTGTAGTTTTTTGAGCTTACATCATTAGCCAATAAGGTAAAATCAATCGCGGTGTTGGGTTGTAAAAAAGTATATTCGAAAACTCCTGGTGCGGTTTGTTGAAGAAAGTATTTTTGATTATTGTAGGCAATACTTGCGTCTTGCGGGATAGCGCTGCCCTTGGTTCTTATTTTAAGGGTGAAAGGTTTGTTTTGGATTGCCGATAAATCCTTGTTAACAATATAAAAACTAAAAGGGGCTGGGGGCGCATAGGCGGTGTCATAGTTTACAACGCGTTTGTAGCTACTGGCAAACAAATCTTTCTCACCCAAGGCAGAAACTACACCAAAAACCAGCATTGGGATAGCGGCAAAAACAAGATATTTTAGATTTTTTTGAAAATTGATTGCTTTTTTAAAGACCACAGACTGCATCTGGAGCGACTTTTGGTCTATACTTGCAGATAGTAGGTCTGACTCTCTTTGGTTTTGGTTTAGCTGTAAAACATTTAATAGTTTGTCATTAACCTCTGGAAAATGATCTCCAATGATTTGAGCTGCCTGCTCATTGGTAATACCCTTTTGAAGACTAAAAAGCTTAAGTAGTGTAAATGCAATGAAACGCATAAAAAGAGCAAGCTCAACAAGCACAAAGGTCCAGAACAAAATAGTTCTACCCATGGGGTTTAGCCACAAAAAGTACTCTATCAGAAGAGTGAGTAAAAAATACAAAAATCCCGCAGCAAAAAAGAAAATGGTTCCCTTTATGAGCTCACTGGTATAGTATTTTTTTATAAATTGTTCCAGCTTCTGCTGGATAAGACTAAATGAACTCATTTGGTTTTGTCGGCGATTTACAGCGGATTTAAAATTAGTGCAAAAAAAACAGCAAACACAGTAAATTTTAGAATTTATGAAAGATTTAAAATATGTATTTGCCTACATAACACCTCTTGGGGCGGTAATGGGTTTATGGCTACAAGGGGTTTGGGTGTTTTTTACACCCTTCTTTGCTTTTATTTTAGTGCCTTTTTTGGAAACTATTTTGCCTGTAGCTAAGCAAAATCTTAGCAAAAAAGAGCTAATTAGCAAAGATAAAAACAAGTTTTTCAATGTCTTGTTATACCTTAATCTTCCAATTGTTTATGGATTGGTAGGGTATTTTTTATGGAGTCTTGGTTATAGGGAATACAACCTAACAGAGCTTGTTGGCCTAACTATTTCTCTAGGAATTGTTGTGGGGGCCAACGGCATTAATGTTGCTCATGAGCTGGGGCACAGAAAATTACGTTTTGAAAGAACTTTTGGTAAAATATTATTGTTGCCCGCGCTGTATATGCACTTTTTTATAGAGCATAATTTTGGACACCATCTTCATGCGGCAACACCGCAAGATCCAGCAACGGCAAAATACAATCAAAGTGTATATTCTTTTTGGTTTAGCTCTATAAAAGGGCAGTATATAAAGGCGTGGAGCATTCAAAAATCACTATTAGAGCGTGCAAAACTTCCTTTTTTAAGTAGTAAAAACGATATGTTTTGGTACACATTACTACAATTTGGATACCTGGTGGGTGTCTATTTGTTTTTAGGTGAACTAGCGGCGGGGCTTGCGTTTTGTATAGCCTTAAGCGGTGTGTTGTTGCTGGAAACCATCAACTATATTGAGCACTATGGCCTTAAAAGAAACAAAACAGCCTCTGGGAGATATGAGCGGATTTCTGAAATTCATTCTTGGAACTCCAACCATGTATTGGGTAGAATTCTATTATATGAACTCACCCGCCATAGCGATCATCATTACAGAGCGCATAAAAAGTTTCAACTATTAGAATATCACGATAGTAGCCCTCAGATGCCTTTTGGGTATACAACATCTATGGTTTTAGCCTTGGCGCCCCCGCTTTGGTTTTTGGTTATGAATACCTTAATTCCTGTTGCGATGCGACCATAGAATTGTATATTTACATCCATAAAAATTAAATTTTCATGGCTCAAAAAGTACGCGTTAGATTCGCTCCTAGTCCAACAGGACCTCTACATATTGGCGGTGTTAGAACCGCACTATTTAACTATTTATTTGCAAAAAAACACGGTGGAGACTTTATTCTTAGAATAGAAGATACAGACCAAGGGCGCTACGTGCCCGGGGCAGAACAGTACATTGTAGAGGCAATGAACTGGCTTGGTGTTGACTTTGACGAAAGCCCAACAAAACCCGCAAGTGTGGGACCCTACAGACAAAGTGAGCGCAAAGAAATATACAAACAATACGCGGACACACTAATTGAATCTGGCCATGCATATTACGCCTTTGATACGCCTCAGGCGCTTGACAAAGAAAGAAAGGCCTGTGAAGAAAACTCAAAAACATTTATTTATAATTGGCACAATAGAGAAACCCTAGACAACTCCCTATCGCTTTGTTTGGAAGAAACCAAGGAAAAATTAGAGGCAGGAACACCTTTTGTGATTCGTTTTAAAACGCCTAAAGATGAAATTTTACACCTCGAAGATGTTATTAGGGGCACTGTAAAAATAGACACAAACCTGCTAGATGATAAGGTGTTATTTAAAAGCGACGGAATGCCAACCTACCACTTGGCAAACATTGTTGACGATCACCTTATGAACATCACTCATGTAATTCGAGGAGAAGAGTGGCTACCCTCACTTGCCCTGCATGTATTGCTATATAAAGGCCTTGGATGGGAGGCGCCTATTTTTGCTCACCTGCCCCTTATTATGAAACCTACAGGCAAAGGGAAGCTAAGCAAAAGAGATGGAGACAAGATGGGTTTTCCTGTATTTCCTCTACAGTGGAAAACCCCAGACGGAGAGCTGTTCTCTGGGTATAGAGAAGATGGTTATCTGCCAAAAGGGGTGCTAAACATGCTTGCTTTTTTAGGTTGGAACCCAGGAACCGAGCAGGAATTATTTACCCTTGAGCAGCTCATCGCTGATTTTAGCCTAGAGCGCGTTAATAAGGCGGGGGCAAAATTTGATCCAGATAAAACAAAGTGGTTTCAGCAACAATATTTTCAACAACTAGATACTAGCGCTTTAACTAAAGAGTTTTCTGCTCTTTTAGATAAAAAAGGGGTTGAGACAGCCCTAAATCTAGAGGTAATTGTGTCTTTAATTAAAGAGCGAGCGGTCTTTGTTGCTGATTTATGGGAGCAAGGGCGTTTCTTTTTTGAAAGGCCTGAGGCCTATGACCAAAAAGCAGCTAAAAAGGCCTTTAAGGAAGATACGCCTTCTGTTCTTTTGAATGTTTGTGAAATTTTAGAGCAGCAAAGCACCTTTGATGGTGAAACAATTTCCAGGGAGGTCAAGGATTGGCTAAGCTCAAAAGAAATGGGGTTTGGAAAAGTAATGATGCCCCTAAGGCTCGCTTTGGTTGGAGCCATGCAGGGTCCTGATGTTTTTGAAATTGCTGCCGTTTTGGGTAAAAAAGAAACAATTTCAAGAATACAAAGCGCCATTGCTTTTATGAACAAAGCAGTATAAAACAGCAATTTTTTGTATATTTATTAAAATTAACTTTATAAATTTTGTGTTATGGGAAGTACCCTTTTTTTAGTTCCTTTTTTAATGTTTGTTGTTTTTTTCTTGCTTTCAGGAATCTTTACTGTAAAGCAACAAACCGCTGCTGTGGTAGAACGTTTTGGAAAGTTTTTGAGCGGCAGAAGCTCTGGCCTTCATTTTAAAATTCCTTTTGTAGATAGAATTGCAGGAAGGATAAACTTAAAAGTGCAGCAACTTGATGTCTTGGTTGAGACCAAAACAAAAGATGACGTATTTGTAAAGCTTAAAATTTCGGTACAATTCCAGGTAATAAAAGAAAAAGTATATGATGCGTTTTATAAACTAGAAAACCCCCACGATCAAATAACATCTTATGTTTTTGATGTTGTTAGGGCAGAGGTTCCAAAAATGAAACTAGATGATGTGTTTGAAAGAAAGGATGATGTGGCTATTGCTGTAAAAAAAGAACTTAATGATGCTATGTTTAACTATGGGTATGATATAATAAAAACACTGGTAACAGATATTGACCCAGACATACAGGTTAAAGCCGCTATGAACCGTATTAACGCCGCTGAGAGAGAAAAAGTGGCTGCAGAGTATGAAGGAGAGGCAGAGCGCATTAAAATTGTTGCCAAAGCCCGCGCAGAGGCAGAAAGCAAAAGACTACAAGGACAAGGAATCGCAGACCAAAGAAGAGAAATTGCGCGTGGTCTTGAGGAATCTGTAGATGTATTAAACAACGTTGGGATTAACTCTCAAGAAGCCTCGGCACTAATTGTTGTTACCCAGCACTATGACACGCTTCAATCTATAGGCGAGGCAACAAATACCAACTTAATTTTATTGCCAAACTCGCCACAAGCAGGAAGCAATATGTTAAATGATATGATCGCTAGTTTTGTAGCCAGCAATCAAATTGGTGAAGAGATGAAAAAAACCAATGCGGCTAAGGGTCTTGGTAAAAAAAATAAAACAAGTAAAAAGCTTCCTCCTCAAAACCCGCCTATGGATAATGATGGTCTGGTTTTTTAATAGGTTCTGTTTACTGTTTAATTAAAAAAGCCCAACACAATGTGTTGGGCTTTTTTATTATTCTGAAAGCTTAGCCCAAGAGTCTCGTAGGCCAACAGTGCGATTAAACACCATTTTTTCTTGTGTTGTTTCTGGGTCTACGGTGAAATACCCCAAGCGTTGAAATTGTACGGTATCTTCAATCTTTAATTCTTGTAAGCTTGGCTCTGCATATCCTGTTATTACTTTTAATGAGTCTGGATTTACAAACTCCATAAAATCTTTGTCTTTATGGGTGTCTGGAGAGGGGTCTGTAAAGAGTCTATCATATAATCGTACCTCAACCTCTATTGCTTTATTAACAGCTACCCAGTGCAAAGTTCCTTTTACCTTACGCAAACTCTCCTGTGTGCCGCTTCCGCTTTTACTTTTTGGATCATAGGTGCAGTGAATTTCTGTAATGTTTCCATCGTTGTCTTTATCACAGCTTTCAGCTTTTATGATGTAAGCATTTTTAAGACGTACCTCTTTACCAAGCTTAAGTCTGAAAAACTTTTTATTTGCCTCTTCTCTGAAGTCTTCACGCTCTATATAAAGCGTTTTAGAGAACGGAACTTCTCTTGCCCCGGCATCTGGGTCTTCTGGGTTGTTTTCTGCCTCTAGCCGCTCTGTTTGGTCTTCTGGGTAATTGGTTATAGTTACCTTTACGGGGTCTAATACTGCCATAACGCGATTGGCCTTTTTGTTTAAGTCTTCTCTAACACTAAACTCAAGTCTAGAAACATCAATTAGATTATCTCGTTTTCCAACACCAATTCCTTGAGCGAAATTTTTTATAGCATCTGGAGTGTATCCTCTTCTTCTTAAACCAGATATTGTTGGCATCCTTGGATCATCCCAGGAGTCTACGACCCCTTCTTGAACAAGTCTAGCTAGTTTTCGCTTACTAACAAGGGTGTGGCTTAGATTTCTACGAGCGAATTCTCGTTGTTTTGGACGCAATTTTGAGGCGTCTACGAGTTGGTCTAAAAACCAATCGTATAATTCTCTGTGGGGTAAAAATTCAAGGGTGCAGAAAGAGTGTGAAATTTGCTCAATGTAATCACTCTCTCCGTGAGTCCAGTCATACATTGGAAAAATTTTCCAGTCTGTTCCTGTTCTGTGATGCGCTTTGTGAAGGGTTCTGTATATCACAGGATCCCTCATAAGCATATTGGTAGATTGGAGGTCTATTTTTGCGCGAAGCACGTGGGCTCCTTCTGGGGCTTCACCTGTTTTCATTTGCTCGAAAAGCGCTAAATTTTCTTCTACAGACCTATCTCGGTACGGGCCGGCTACCCCTGGCTGGGTTGGGGTTCCTTTTTGTAAGGCAATATCTTCACTAGATTGAGAATCTACGTACGCCTTGCCTTGGTTAATTAGTAGTAGTGCCCAAGAGTATAGTTGCTCAAAATAATCACTGGCATAACACTCTTTTGCCCAAGAATATCCTAACCACTGAACATCTTTTTTTATGGCATCCACAAAGCGCTGCTCTTCTTTGGCTGGGTTGGTGTCATCAAAACGAAGGTTCACTGGGGCGTTGTACTTTAGCCCTAAACCAAAATTAAGACATATAGAAGATGCGTGGCCAATATGCAAATACCCGTTTGGCTCTGGCGGAAACCTAAAATACAACGCGTCTTTTGAGTGTGTTGTTTTTAAATCCTCTTCTATAATTTGCTCAATAAAATTGAGTGATTCTTTTTCTTCAGACATTGTATATTGTGTTTTAAAACAAAGCACAAAGGTACGGATTCTTGTTAAAAAGCAGTGATTGTGTGGCGCTATCTAAACACATAATTTTATCTTTACAAAAAGCATACATTATGAGCTGTATTGAATTAGAAGATATTCGTATTTACGCCAACCACGGCTGTTTAAGCGAGGAAGAAAAAATAGGAAGTCATTACCTGGTAAACCTAAAGGTTGAGTGTGATTTAAGTAAAGCCTCAAAAACAGACGCCCTAGAGGACACCATAGACTACGTAGAACTAAATGATATTGTTAAAAAACAGATGGGGATTCGGGCAAAACTTCTTGAGACGGTTGGAGAAAGAATAATTAAAAATATTTTAGCCTCGTTCTCTGGGGTGTCTCATGTTAGTGTAACGGTCTCAAAATTAAACCCCCCTATAGGTGGAGATGTTAAACAGGTAAGTGTTACCATGACTTCTTAAATAGATAATTTCTATTTTTAGTTGTTGTACTAAGGACTAATCTTATATATTTGCGTTCTGAAATTTAGCAAACTAAGTGGTTTGTTACAATTTAGTAAATAAGGCATCATGGCCGAGCGGCTAGGCAGAGGTCTGCAAAACCTTCTACAGCGGTTCGAATCCGCTTGATGCCTCGGTAAACCTTCAGTGAAAACTGGAGGTTTTTTTATTACTCATGATTAAATTGCACATCTAGTCTTTCTATATTTTTTGTTACCCCAGAGGGAAGAACACCTTGGAATAACATAAAAACTCCAAAAGTTATAATTAAAATGCTCACCCATTTTTTAGTTTTTATAATAACACGAGGGGTTAGTTTGTTTTTTAATTTTTTTGCTGCCGCTATTTTTAGTAGATCAACACAGAAAAAAACAGCCAACACGGTTCCTAAAAATAATAAGACACCGTTCTCGGAGCTTGTTAAGGCGTTTGCCGCCACGATTGTTAGCACCCAACCTGAGAGTACACCAAAATTCACAAAATTGAGTAGAAAGCCTTTTAAAAAAAGGCCTCCAAGGTTTTTTTTAACACTAATGCCATAGTGTTCTCTTACAATTTTAATAAAGTTTTTGGATGTCCTTATATAAGAAATAACACCATATGCAATCAAAATTACCCCGCCAAACACAAGTAAGCCAGGATCGTCTTTTACGTGTTTTAAAATTTTTGAGGTGCTGAAATAAGCTATTATTATAAAAACCACATCTGCAGATAAAGCGCCTAAATCGAAAAAAAGACCCGCTTTAAAGCCTTTAGTAATACTAGTTTCGATTAAGGTAAAGAAGATTGGTCCAACAGCAAAAGCTAGAATAAAACCATATAAAGCGGCGTATGTTAATCCATCAAACATAGTGGTGTAATTTACAAAGGTTTTATTGAGAATTATAAAAAAATTACTGCTGTTTTTATACAGTCTCTGGTCTTTGCGCGAGCATTGTAAAATCAAGGTGTTTTCTTACTAAATCTGCGTTTTTAACCCTTACATATACCTCATCTCCAAGGGTGAAGGTGTTTTGGGTTTTTCTACCAACAACAGCGTAATCCTCTTTTATAAATTCATAGTGATCGTCTCTCATGTCTTGAATACGAACCATACCCTCACATTTATTTGATACAATTTCTATATAAATACCCCACTCTGTGACACCGCTAATAACACCCAAGAAATCTTCATCTTGATGGTCTTTCATGTATTTAATTTGCATGTATTTAATACTATCTCGTTCTGCTCTTGCGGCCAAACCTTCTCTCTCACTGCTATGTCTACATTTTTCTTCAAATGCTTCTTGTTTTGCGGTGGTGTTTGCGTCAAGGTAGTGTTGTAATAGTCTATGAACCATTACATCTGGATACCTACGAATAGGAGAAGTAAAATGGGTATAATAATCAAAGGCTAAACCGTAGTGTCCAATATTATTGGTAGTATAAACAGCTTTACTCATGGTGCGTATCGCTAAAGTGTCTACCATATTTTGTTCTTTTCTGCCGTGTACATCTTTGAGTAATTTATTCATAGACTGCGCAGTAGATTTTTTATCCCTTGTGTCTAGTTTATACCCAAATTGCTTAATTATTTTCTCTAATGCGGCAATTTTTTCATCATCTGGCTCATCATGTACCCTATATACAAATGTTTTTTTAGGGTTCTGTTTTCCTATAAACGCTGCAACACTTCTATTTGCTAGAAGCATAAATTCTTCAATTAATTTATTAGCGTCTTTACTTTCTTTGAAATATACTCCTTCTGGATTATTGGTTTGATCAAGTTTAAAACGTACTTCTACTTTATCAAAAGAAATAGCACCGTTATTCATTCTTTTTGTTCGAATAATTTTAGCTAATTTATCTAACTCTAAAATAGCCTCTGCAATAGGTTTATCAACATTATAAGCAGTATCGGTTATGGAAATATCAGCAGGGATGTGTGTGTTTAATTCAGTGGTATTGTCTTGGTTGGCTTCAATAATTTGTTGGGCTTCTTCATAAGCAAAACGAGCATCACTATAAGTAACTGTTCTACCAAACCATTTATCTATTATTTCTGCTTTATCATTTATTTTAAATACAACTGAAAAAGTAAATTTTTCTTCTTTAGGTCTTAAGGAACAAGCGTTGTTAGATAAAACTTCAGGAAGCATTGGTACCACTCTATCTACCAAGTATACTGAAGTTGCTCGATCAAAAGCCTCGTTATCTAAAATGGTTCCTGGTATTAAGTAATGTGAAACATCTGCAATGTGAATACCTATCTCATAAACGTCTTTTTTTAATATTTTGAAAGATAAAGCATCATCAAAATCTTTTGCATCTTTAGGATCTATTGTAAAAGTTAAATCGCCTCGCATATCACGGCGTTTTTTAATTTCTTCTTTATTGATTGAAGTATCTATATTATTTGCGTATTCTTCCACTTCATTATTAAATTCATACGGCAACCCATATTGTGCTAAAATGGAGTGTATTTCTGTATTATGCTCTCCTGGTTTTCCTAAAACTTTAATTACATTACCATAAGGGGATCCCGCTTTTTCTGGCCAGCTTTCAATTTCTACCAATACTTTTTCTCCATCTTTAGCTTTATTGATATTCTCTTTTGGAATAAAGATATCGGTGTACATTTTAACATCTTGACATTCCACAAAAGCAAAACGTTCTTGAATCTTTATAACTCCAACAAATTCTTTTCGTTTTCGCTCTATTATTTGAGTTACTTCTCCTTCTTGTTTTCCTCCTTTTTTTCTTTTAAAAACATAATTTTTGGCTGGGGGAATGGTGTCTTATTTCGGCACTGAAAAATGGAGATTTAGAGCCCTGTTAT
>ERZ767285.2-NODE-2-length-126552-cov-4.999636_pt1 | contig 126552 bp, 106 predicted proteins | sample MGYA00374953_ERZ767285 | MGnify/ENA primary metagenome ERZ767285 (study PRJEB28947, sample SAMN06267186) | marine metagenome | isolation source: Columbia River Estuary | place: USA:Columbia River Estuary, USA | collected 2013-07-23 ...
CCTCGCCCCTTTCCAGCCTGATTCTGGCATGCTTAGGATGTTCATGATTCAGATTTTCCCTATTTTCCTCATCATCCTTATCATTTTCTTCCTGTTCCGCCATCAAATGAAGTCTGCTGGCCGAGGAGCCATGAGCTTTGGTAAGTCCAAGGCCAAGCTTCTGACCATGGATAAAAACCGGGTGACTTTCAAAGATGTGGCCGGAATCGAAGAGGCCAAGGATGAGCTTGTTGAAGTAGTTGAATACCTTCGAGACCCCAAGAAATTTCAAAAGCTTGGCGGTAACCTACCCAAGGGCTTACTGATGGTAGGCCCTCCTGGCACTGGTAAGACACTCCTTGCCCGGGCTATTGCGGGTGAAGCAGATGTGCCTTTCTTCTCAATATCAGGATCTGATTTTGTCGAAATGTTCGTTGGTGTTGGTGCTAGCCGAGTACGCGATATGTTTGAACAAGGCCAAAAGAATTCACCATGCCTAATCTTCATCGATGAAATTGACGCGGTCGGTCGCCACCGTGGTCATGGAATGGGTGGTGGTCATGATGAGCGAGAGCAAACACTTAATGCTCTTCTTGTTGAGATGGATGGTTTTGATACTCGCACCGGAGTTATTATTATTGCCGCTACCAACCGGCCCGATGTCCTAGACCCCGCGCTCCTGCGCCCGGGTCGATTTGATCGACAGGTCACCGTCGGTCTACCGGACGTCAATGGACGTGAGGAGATCCTTAATGTCCATGTGAAGAAAATTAAAATGGATCCTGATGCGGACCTCGCTATCATTGCCCGTGGCACGCCAGGATTTTCAGGTGCTGAATTAGCTAACCTGATCAACGAAGCTGCTCTCCTCGCTGCCCGTAAAGGCCTATCACAGGTTACTTTGGCAGAGATGGAAGAAGCCAGAGACAAAGTCAGATGGGGGCGTGAGCGCCGCAGCCTTGCCCTGAGTGAGAAAGAAAAAGAAAACACGGCATATCATGAGGCTGGCCATGCCATTCTCAATGAGTTACTCGAGCACACCGATCCGTTACATAAGGTAACCATTATTCCACGTGGTCCGTCTCTAGGTTCAACAATGTTCTTACCAGAAGAGGATAAGTTCACCTATCGCCAGAGGGAATTGACGGATCAGCTTTGTGTCGCGATGGGCGGCCGAGTTGCTGAGGAGATTACTTTTGGCAATGTGACCAACGGAGCTGTCGGAGACATTCGCATGGCCACTAATATTGCTCGTAAGATGGTTTGCGAGTGGGGCATGAGCGAAGATTTAGGAATGGTCGAATACGGAGAGGGCGACGGAGAGGTATTCCTTGCTCGTGATATCAACAAATCGAAGGGTTACTCTGAAGAAACGGCTCGTAAGATTGATGCAGAGATCAAGAAACTTATTGATGACTCCTATGCGCTAGCCAAGAAGTTACTCACTGAAAACGGCGACGAGCTTAAGCTGCTCGCAGAGGCATTATTGGAGTTTGAGACACTGAATGCCGAGCAGGTGAGAGACATCATGGAGCATGGTGAAATGAAAAACCCACCGACGCCACCATCTGATAATACTATCCCAGGCAATCAATCTGACGAGGGAGTTGCTCAGAAATCAGTGGTTGAGGAGAATACTGGTGATGATGATCCGTTAGCGGGTGAGGCCATTGGTGCTCCTGCTTAGGGAAAAGAAATCGAGAGCGATATCAGGGGGTGGAAATACCCTTACCATGTAGGTGCGGTACAATCCCTTGCCCTCCGGCACATCTAGAAGCCTATGCGAAGGGTTACTGCTTAAGAAGGTGTCTCAAGACGCTGCTTCATTGATTTGGTAGAGCCATGACAACCCCAGCATACTGGTGAGATAATAGTCATATTGATAACACAAAAGTCATCGATAGACTGCCAGGATAATTGTTGATAGGATCAACTGGCTGGGAGCGAATTACTGGGTAATCTCGTGCACTTCAGCCAGCTTCAGCTTTCTGGTTAAGAGCGCCAAGCTATCTTAGACGGCGCCTGCTGAAAAGACCCAAGATTCCACCGAGAGAGATGAGCAATGAACCGGATGGTTCTGGAATCAACGTTGTGTTGGCATCGTATTGCCAGGAATCGGGGCCTCCAGTATCGGTGTAGGTGTCTACTACAAATTGAATGTAGGTTTGTTGGTAGTCGTTGTCTACCAGTGTGAAAGCAGTGAGTGGTACAAACAGCACCACATCCCAGTTAGAGTTGCCCGACCCGTAGAAGAGCCGCAGCTGGCCTGTGTCGGGCCGTGATGAATCAAATTCGTAGACCAAATTTCCAGTACGAGCTTCAGCAATATCGCTAACTGTAGCGTTTGCCGAGGTGTATATCTCGAGCCCGTCTAACCCATAGAAATCTGAACTGCTATTGCCTTGCTGGTTGGCGCTGAGGTAGAAGGCTACAAAATCATCTTCAGCACCAACCTCTGGCTTATAAGTGAATGCTCCAGCCTGAGCGAGTGTTAAAGATGAGTAATCACTAGCATATTGGTTGTCAGAATTGTTCGTGGTATTACCGTCGTTGTAGGCAGTGACATCGGCTGAACTGCCAGACGCATCAGTGGTCAAAAAAGCTTGAGCGCTGAAATTAGCACTCGATTTATTAACATCATACAGAGTGTAGTAGGCATCATAACCATTTTGATTGTCGCGGTATTCGGTATTGTTTGCATCAACCGTGATAATAGCTTCTGATTTAGATAATAAGCATAGAGATAAGCCTAAGCACATTGCTACCAGATAAGCTTTTTGGGAAATAGGGGGGTACACAAAAATTCTCATAACATCATCACAATATCGTGAAGGGCCCCCATGACAATAACATTTTTTATACTTTATAAGTAAGGTTTGCGTTATATTAGTATAAACTAATAGTCAATTTTACCAAAATAAAGACCCTTAATGCCTCTGTTTGTCGGTTTTAAAGTATATTGTGTAAAATATAAGCTGTTTTTAGCGTATGTAATATCTACCCGGTAGGACCTGCATAAATCCTAAAAAAAGCCGAAACTGAGGACCTGATTAGCTAACAAAAGTAAATCAATACATTATCTCGCAGAGGAGAAAGGCTGTTTTAAGCCTAATAGTTCCTGAGTGGATTGCCCAATCCTTGCTCAATCCTTGTTCATTCCCCGCCTATTCCCCGCTTTCGTCAATGACCATTGCCTTGGGTGGTGGGCCATTGCGTTGTGTGGTGGGCTCAGCATCGTTGCTCTCGACTAGATTTAAGATATCGGTATCAGCTGCCATGAGCTTGTTTTCGGTATTTTGAATTGGAGAGGTAATATCGGATAATCCGGCTAATTCTTCCAGTGATACTGAGTCTGGTGACGGGGACAATCTATTTTTAGGAGTAGAAATGGGGTCAAATAGATCAACTACATCCTCTTGAAGGTTGTTTTTTTGATCAGCGGAGCTGGAAAGAGCTGAATTTTTTGTGAGCTCACCTTGCCTTTGCTCAGCTGAAGCTTCACGAGCATCTGCTGTATTTTTTGCCTCTGAGCTTGGCTGGGATCCGTAATTCTTGAAGAAGAGGCTAATACCGATGATGAGTAACAAGGCGAGTCCAAGAATCGCGAGGGGTTGTGCCATTTTCTTACCATCAGGATGCCCAGATGATGATTGAAGTTGGTTTAGACCTTTCTTCCGCTTTCTGTTTGATCGGGCCTTTGGAGATGATCCGCGTTTTTCGCTGATGGTGTCTTGGTTTTTTTTAAGATAGCCAATATTGGTGATATCTTCATCTGGTACTAGAGAATCGAGTAATTCACTGGCATCGATTTGAAGGTATTCACTGTATTGAGCTAAGAAGCTGCGAGCATATGAGGTTGGTAAAGCCGAGTAATCGTTACTTTCCAATGCAGCAATCGTTGCTGATGGGATACGAGTGGATTGCTCGATATCTTTACAAGTAAGATTTTTGAGCTCGCGGGCCTTGAGTAGCTGTTGGCCAATGTCGGTATGTTCACTCATAATATTGAATGCATGCTTTCGGTAAATGGAATCGCCTGAGAGCAATGAGCGGGACGCTAGCGGTATAAATGGTTTTGCTCAAGCATTGAAACGGCGAGTTCACGATCTCGATTATTCAGCCAGTTTAGAAAGGCACTGAGAAACCGCAAATAGCCCAAATGTCGCGGTGATGTGAGTGATACTGCCGAATCCAGAAACGCAGTTTAGACGATTGATTGCGTCTGTCTTGCCGATTGGCTTTTTGAGTGACACCTCGCCATCGCATTGCTCAAAAACGGGGGATTCTGATGAGAAAATACAGCTGATGCCAAACTTTCGTCCTTTGATCTTTTTCTTGGGGTCTGCACCAGCATGAAATCCGTAATCGCTGCGCATGATTTTACGAACTTGATTCATGAGGGTGTCGTTGTAGCAGCGTGTAATATCATCAATGCGAATCTGAGTAGGGTCTCGCAATCCTCCGGCGCCCCCACAGCTGATCACAGGAATATCGTGTTCTTTGCAGCTCGCCAATAGAAGTGACTTAGCGCTCACGTGGTCAATGGCATCAATGAGGTAATCAAAATTATTACTGAGGATATCCTTCGCATTGCGATCAGTAAAAAAAGTCTCTAAACATACAACCTTACACTCAGGATTGATGGCTTTGACTCGGCTGGCCATCGAGGCTGTTTTCTGGCGACCTATTTCGCCGTCCATGGCATGGAGTTGGCGGTTAATGTTGCTGACACAAATTTCATCAAGGTCGACCATCGTGATGCGACCCACCCCAGATCTTGCCAGAGCTTCAACACACCATGAGCCGACACCCCCGATGCCAACCACGCAGACGTGGGCATGCTGAAATTTGGTCATCGCCGTTTTGCCGTATAGCCGCTGTATACCTCCAAATCTATCCATAGAATCAGTCGTGTAAGGTGTCATCAATTTTCAACGAGAATTAGATCAATCCTTGCTGGCTGGCAAGGTAAAGGCAGGCGTGTATTTTAACATCCACCAGTCGGTCATTCGCTTGTTGGCGATGTATCCATGCATCAAGCCCAGCGATAGGCACTCGATGAACGACGATATCTTCTTGTTCAGTGCCACCGCCGCTATGCTCTTGGGTAAGTTCAGTTGCAGCAAAAAAGCTTACCATTTCTGTGGTCATGCCAGGTGAGGTAGGGCTGCTCATGAGAGGTGTGATCTTCGCAGCTCTGTAGCCGGTTTCCTCAAGCAGCTCGCGTGCTGCTGTTTGGGCGAGCGATTCATCAGAGAATTCAGCTTCATCACCTGCGAGACCCGCGGGAATCTCAATAACATATGCCTGGAGGGGGATACGGAATTGCTCCACAAGTATGATCTCATGGTCATCGGTAATGGGCAAAATGCCAACAGCTCCTGTGCAGTTTGTCCGTGCTGCGTATTCCCAGTGGCCGCGTGCGTAAAGACCAAGAAAGGTGCCTTCGCTGAGCAGTTTAGTTTTCATGGGTTTCTGATCCATGTCGAGTGCTAGGCTTGTTTATTCGGTCTCAGGTCTTGCGTCTCGAGTGAGAAGCTCTTGCAGCGCCTCAGCGGCTGATTTTTTCTGGTAGAGTATTTGGTATACCGCATCGATCAGCGGAATACGCACGCCGGTCTTGTGGCCAAGATCATAGATTGATTTTGTGTTGGGAACACCTTCTGCGACCATGCCTAAGTTAGCAACAATGTCATCGAGGCTACCACCTTTGCCCAACGCCTTACCGACTCGGTTGTTTCTTGAATGGGGGGAATAGCATGTGGCCATTAGATCCCCTACACCAGACAAGCCGATAAAGGTTTCCATTTGTCCTCCCAAGGCAATCCCTAGTCGAGCCATCTCTGCGAGTCCGCGTGTTACGAGAGCTGCGATTGCGTTGTCACCGAGGCCAATGCCGTCTGCAATGCCGGCAGCTATGCTGAAAATGTTTTTAATAGCACCGCCTAGTTCAATCCCTGCAATGTCGTCACTGGTATAGCAACGAAAAAAAGGAGCCGTGAAGACAGCCTGTAATTGCTCACCAAGTTCTTTGTCCTTGGCTCCAATTACAGCGCAAGTTGCCAGATTGCGGGATACTTCTTCCGCGTGGTTTGGCCCTGATAAGACGGCGAGTGGATTATCGGGAAGATGACGATGAATGATCTGGCTCATGCGCTCACCATCGGGAGAGATACCCTTGGCGCAGGAAACGAGCACGGTGTTTGCTGGTAAGCCAATAGAGGCAAGCTGAATGGCTGTAGCCTCGGTTGCTGCTGTCGGAACAACAAAGAGAACCAGGGGGAAGTCCTTGCAACGTTCGATGTCGGTGCTGGCAGTGATCTTAGTGTCTAAGCTAAGGTTGGGGATATAGTGTCCGTTTGAATGGTGTTGATTAATTTCATCGACGGTTTTCTGATTTCTACCGATGAGGCAAACCTCGTCTAACCTGTGTGCTAGCAAACAGGCTAGGGCGGTGCCCCACGATCCAGATCCAAGGATAGCTGCGCGCGTGATCATTTGGTTTTTTTAGAGAATTGGTGTTCGCTGCCATTGATCAGTGCTTTGATATTGGATCGGTGTCTCCAAACAGCAAGTAATGCGATGACGATACAAAAGACAAATAAGGGTTTGTTCCAGCTGCCATCGGATAATTTGTCGTGATACCATGAGCCGAAGATCATGACGATAGGCAGGCAAACAGCAGCGCCTATGCTTGCGATAGAGACGTATTTGGTGGTGAAAAAGAGAATCACCCATATCGCGATCAGTATCAGAACGGCAGCAGGCATGAGCGCGATCAGTGCACCACCTGAGGTGGCGATACCTTTTCCTCCTTTAAAGCCAATCCAGGGTGAATAGTTGTGCCCTAAAACAGCGGCAAGAGCGGTGATGATTTGCAAAATCTGTGCCTTTGTTTGGTCGAGTTCAATGGCGTAGGGCTCAAGTGCGTGCAGAGTCATTAGGTTAGATTCTCCAGAATAGGTGAAAAGACTGATTCCGAGTATTGAGGGGATGAGGCCTTTAAGCAGGTCGAGCACAAGGCATGCGATGCCATATGGCTTGCCGACGACACGCAGCACATTGGTGGCCCCAATGTTACCTGAGCCGTGCTCACGAATGTTGATTCCCTTTGATTTGGCAATCAGCAGACCGAAGGGGATGGAGCCTGCAAGGAAGGCGATGATGGGTGGGATCCAGATTGGCATATGAATGTGAGGCGGGATGTAACTGAGTGAGGATGGTAGATTGAGAATTTAAAAAACCCAATGACTATTTTTATCGATCCTGCTGCAAATAAAGATCATCAATCTGATTTTGTGGTTTGGCTGGGTTGACGAAAGGAAAAATCCCATTCAACGTATGGTTTGTAGTGACTAGGAAACTTTGTAGTCGAGTGATTGATTGGTGTGCGCATGGCTGTATGGCAATGATGCTATTGCTCAGCATTGGCTCAGTCGTGACGTTGCAAGCGGCTTCAGATTATGAGCTGGCACCGATAAAATACTCGGACTCGAAAGATAATAATACCATTACTCGAATTCAGGAGGGTCTCGATGGGGGGACATTGAACTTGCCTGGCAATACACCAAGAGAGCTGCTCCAATCCTTGCTTGCTGAGCTTAATATTCCAGTGTCCTCACAAGTCTTGGTTTTTTCAAAGACAAGTTTACAACACAGAATCATTACACCGACTAATCCACGGGCGATTTACTTTAATGATGACTTTTATGTAGGCTATGTGCCAGGTGGCATGATTGAGGTTGTTGCCTGTGATGATGCGAAGGGTATGATGTTCTATAGTTTCGACGTTAATGCAGTACCAAAAAAGCGTAGGTTTATGCGTGATCAAGAGTGCATGACCTGCCACGCCTCTAGTAATACGATGAATATTCCAGGCCTACTGGTGAGGTCTGTTTTCACCGATCAAGACGGTCAACCTTTGTTATCTTGGGGATCATTATTGACGACACCTGCCAGTCCAGTTGAGCAGCGATGGGGGGGGTGGTATGTGAGCGGAAACAAGGCGCAGGTTAAGCACATGGGTAATCAGTGGGTTGATCATCCTGAAGTCGGCAGGGACGCTTACGATGAATATCACAATCATCATGTCAGTAATTTGAGTGAGTTTTTTGATGCGCGCAAATACCTCACGGATAGTAGTGATATTTTGGCACTAATGATCATGGAGCACCAGATACAGATGCATAACACCTTATCAGCTGCCAAGATGCGGTATTTGCGCTTAATCTATTTAGACAAGGCAATTCATGGGGGTAAGTCCTCGCCGTCAGCAGAGAGGCTAATCTCGGAATGTGCGCAATCAGTTCTCAAAGCCTTGATGTTTGCAGATGAGGTCAGGCTGCCGGAGGATGGAGTCGAAGGTTCTGATGTGTATCGCAATAGTTTCATGGGCTTAGGGCGACGGTATGATGGTCATTCCCTGCGCGACTTGCGGCTTGAAAAAAGAATGTTTAAATACCGATGTAGTTTTATGATTCATAGTAAGTCGTTTGAGCAACTTCCTGATGAAATCAAAATCCCAGTGCTTGCCAAACTACATGCAATCGTAACGAACAAGGAGACGCCGAGTGATCTTCCTCTTCTAAGTAGTAGGGAAAAAGAACGTATCCACGATATCTTGTCGCATACGCATTCAGCTTATCAGGCTGTGATGCTACGATAGATTTATAGGCCGCGGCGTTTAGCTTTGCTGGGCTTCTTAAATTCGAGGTAAGTGATGCCAGTGACTTTGTTGGTGCCTGCCTCGTATGTCTCAACATTCATTTTTTTGAGTGTCTGCATCTTATCCACGGTCATTAAGTCAGTGACATGAAAGCGTTTGAGGAGTCTTCCTTGGACATCGTATCCAGCTACCTGCATCAGGGCACCGTATTTTTTATGAACCCAAATGTAAACGAGGGCGTAACGACCATCCTTGCCAGGGTTACGTAGACGAAGTTTGTAGCATGATTGCATTTTGATCTTATCTTCTCCGACGACCTCAGCATCTTTCCAGTAGAGGAATCGAAGTGAGAGATCTTCGTAGGTGACGTCGCTATTTATGATAGCTTCACCAATTTTTTTAGGGGGGAATGGCGTGGCTTTGCCTTGTTCTGTTTCGTAGAGTTTTGCCTCACCTTCCTGAAGTTGCATATGAAAGCCACTCCAGGTGTTGTTGGTGTGAAATTGAAAGGTGATATCCTCTCCCTTCAAATGAAGTGAAAGGGGGGTGCGTTTGCCGTCTTTACGAATATGGCCATCAAGTTTTCCATGTTGGAGTGTAGTGCCGAGACGTATGCCTTCGAGTAGCTTTTCAGCGCTTGTCTCCGCATTGGCATTTGAAGCGCTACAAATGCTTGTGATGAGCACGGCAGTGACCAGGAAAAGAGAAGAGAATGCTTTTGGAGAATGATTTGGCATGGTGATATTGCTAGATATGTAACCCTTAAGACGGTCAGGACAACAGAGTTATTCACAAAATGCACTTTTTCACCCCAAAAATCAAAATGGGGCTTGAGCCATAGATGCCATGTGGATTGGATGTGACCTGTATCCGGTCTCTTAAGAGAGCACCTTTGTAATATTTCCATATCATGAGCCTGCGCCACCAACTAACTGAAGTTTTAACTGAATATTTGCCTGCCAACCCGAAGGAGGCGATCAAGGGGACAGAGTTGATTCGTCTGCTGCGCATGAAGCTGGAAGGTAATTATTCTGACGCTTCGCTTCGCTACCACTTTTCGATCATGTCCTGTGATCCCGCATCGCCCATTGCGAAGGTGGAGAAGGGGCAAGGTTATTACCGTCGTACTGCAGCGGCGCCTGCACTTTCAACAGCGCAAGAGATTTTCTCCCAGTATCAGGGTCGCCTCGACGATATCGAGGGGAATCATGAGGAGGTAGATCATGCCATGATGCGCATTCGCAAGTTCCGCGCAATTGTTAACAAGTGGTGCGATGTGAACGGTAGGTTTCCCTTCGCTTTTAGAGAGCCCTTTGGTGCCGATGCTCCTATTGGTAACCTTTGGAAGTTTCCGGAAATGATTTTGGTTGATTGGGACAATGGAGACGAAGTCGAGTCGGCACGCTCGATGATCAAGCTGAAGTCACAGTTGGGCTTGCCGCCGTTTAAGATGCATGCGGCTCGTTTGCGTATTTTGCCAGCTCACCACAGTTTTCGTGAGGATTTCTTTCAGGCACTGAGTGCTTCTGAGTGGGCACAAGGGGGAGAGCTCATCTATGCCGCACCCATCGAGGATGAAGCACTTGCTGATTCAATCCGCCAATTGAGTGCCACGTTTGGTATTGGGGTGACCACGTTTGGCTTAACGGCAGAGATTCTTGATGACCTCCCTCGACCAGCGAACATTATCAATGCACATCCTCGTGAGACTGAGGCATTGATGGAGCGTCTGGATGTGACTCGTGTATCCATGGCTAAGTCACGTCCGCATGTCGATTGGAGTGCTTTGGAGGGTATTCGTGGTGATAGTGCTGATGTCGATAAGCTTCTTAATTGGCTCTCAGGCAGTGTTGAGATCGGTCGCATTCTGCCATACCAAGACGAGCAGTAATATTGGCAGTATTTGTCTTTAATCTGCCCTACAAGGCGGATAGTCTCTCGCCCAGATATCGCCTGTTGGTGCTATCGCAAACCATTTATCGACCACAGACATGCAAATAGAAATCATGGACACAACGCTCCGCGATGGTGAGCAAACATCCGGCGTGTCATTTTCTGCATATGAAAAATTGAGTATGGCGAAGATCCTGCTTCAAAATGTGAAGGTGGATCGTATTGAAGTGGCATCAGCACGTGTGTCAAAAGGAGAGTTTGATTGTGTCCATGCTATTAGCCAATGGGCAAAGGAAAATGGGTTGCTTGATACTGTAGAGGTTTTGGGCTTCGTTGACGGCCAAGTTTCGGTTGATTGGATTGCCAAGGCAGGTGGGAGGGTGATGAACTTGCTGGCTAAAGGTTCTAAGAGGCATGTAGAATTACAGCTGCGCAAATCTCCCGAACAGCATCTTAGCGATATTAAAGAGGTAATCTCCTACGCCAGCTCTAAGAATGTAGACGTTAATATTTACCTTGAGGACTGGTCGAATGGTATGATTCATTCACCAGATTATGTGCATGCGCTGGTTAAAGGCTTAATAGACAGCCCGATCAAGAGGTTCATGCTGCCTGATACGCTTGGGATTCTGAATCCAGATCAAGCATATGATTTTTGTCATCAGATGGTGACGAGTTATCCCGAGCTGAAGTTTGATTTCCACGCTCATAATGATTATGACCTAGCTGCCGCCAATGTCTACAGTGCGGTCAAGGCTGGAGTGCATGGTATTCACGCAACGGTGAATGGTATGGGGGAGCGGGCTGGTAACGTGCCGCTATCGAGTGTCATCGGTGTAGTCCATGATCAGCTTAAGCAAAGCACGAACATCGAGGAGTCATCGATCAATAAGGTGAGCCGTATTGTCGAAACCTATTCAGGGGTGAGGGTGCCAGCCAACAAACCCGTGATTGGTGAGTTTGTCTTTACTCAGACTGCCGGTATTCACGCCGATGGCGATTCCAAGGACAAGCTATACTACAACGACCTGCTGCCAGAGCGCTTTGGTCGTACACGCGAGTATGCATTAGGAAAGACTTCAGGTAAGGCCAATATTCAGAAAAACCTCGAAGAGCTTGGCATTAGTCTCGATCAGGATGGAATGAAGCGTGTCACCAGCCGAATCATCGAGCTAGGTGACAAAAAAGAGCGCGTTACCAAAGAAGATCTTCCCTTCATCATTGCTGATGTTTTGGGTGAAAATACTGAAACGAAAGATATTGAGATCGTCAATTACTCTATTTCTCTCACCCAAGGCTTAAATCCTGTCGCGACAGTTCGCCTGAGGATCAAAGGAGAGTTTTACCAAGAGACGAGCACGGGTGATGGTCAGTATAACGCCTTTGTTCGTGCGCTATGGAGTATCTATTCGAGACTGAAGAAGGAACATCCTACGCTAGAGGATTACTCTGTGCATATCCCTCCCGGGGGTCACACAGATGCGCTGGTAGAAGCGACAATCCTCTGGGATTTCAAAGGGAAAAAATTCAAGACGCGTGGTTTGGACGCGGATCAGACTGAGGCGGCTATTCAGGCTACCATCAAGATGCTTAACATCATCGAGGAAGCGTAAGCGGGGAATTATACCCAGCCGATCATGCCTGCTACTCGGTAAGCGGAGTAGAGGAACAGAACGAAAAGGACGATAACAAAAGCTTTGGCGCAGGCTTCGATGGATGTGCGAGTCATGGGCTTGGTAGGTTGATCGGCTGAAAATTGCCGGATGCGTGGGGGGCTTTTAAGGCTTTAGCTGCTGGAGGTCAAGGTTTCCTGTGTCAGAAACATAACGCTGTCATGATTGGCTTTTGATGATGCTGTGAGATCACGGCTTGCGGTCAGAACATCAGCGGGTTAGTAATCCAGCGTGATTTATCTCGATTCCAACGCCACCACTCGAGTTCACCCTGAGGTTTTGGAGGCCATGATGCCTTTTCTTACAGACCAATGGTACAACCCCTCGAGTGGCTATGTTGCCGCCAAAGCGGTACGCAAGGCTCTCGAAATCGCTCATGAGCAGGTAGCAGCTTTGATTAATGCGAAGCCTGAGGAGATTGTGTTCACAGGTTGCGGTACAGAGTCGAACAATGCACTGCTCACATTTTTAGCATCCCAGGCCCAAGCAAACCAGAAGATCGTAACTAGTGAGATCGAGCATAGTGCGATTTTGCGTCATGCCGAGTATTTGTCAGAGCGCTATAATCTAAGTGTGGAGAAGGTAGGCGTTGATAGTAATGGCCGCTTGTCTCTTGATGGCTTTGCCAAAGCTCTAGATTGTGGTGATGCGGCGTTGGCCTCGATTATGTGGGCTAATAATGAAACCGGAGTTATTCAGCCTATTGCAGAAGCATGTCAGTTAGCACATCAGGCAGGCGTGGCGTTTCACAGCGATGCTATTCAGGCAGTGGGTAAAGTTCAGGTTGATGTCAGAGCCGTTCAGGTTGATTACCTTTCTATTTCTGGTCACAAGTTTCATGCGCCTAAGGGAGTGGGTGCCATGTATATCCGCGAAGGATTAAAGTTCGAGCCGATGCTCAGAGGGGGAGGCCAAGAGGGTGGTCGGCGCAGTGGCACGGAGAATGTTGCGGGCATCGTCGCAATCGGAAAGGCTGCCGAGATCATGAAGCAGCGCCTTGATGATGACCAACATGTTGGTATAGCAGATCTTCGTGATCAGATGGAGCAAAGCCTGTTGTCTGAGATCGAGGATATTCGCATCAATGGGGCACTTGATCAGCGCACGGCCAATACCAGTCACATTTCTTTTGACGGCTGCGAAGCTGCCGGTCTTTTGATCTTACTAGACGAATATGGAGTTCAATGTTCTGCGGGCAGTGCTTGCATGACAGGAAAGCAGCAACCCTCACACGTGCAGACAGCGATGGGTATATCTGCCACACAGGCAAAAAGTAGCCTGCGCATATCGCTATCTATATTCACGACTCGCGAAGACGTAGATGCTGCGGTCGAAGCTCTCAAGAAAGCAGTGTCGAAATTACGCCAAGTTCAAGGAGGTCCCGGAGTGGGGCCAGTGCAAGTGTTCAGTCGTGACTGAACCGGTTAGCTTATTGGCTTAAGGGTGGCAATGGCTTCACGAAGAAGCTTGGCTGGCCACTGTCCTGGGGCTGTTTCCGTATTGCCTAAGTAACCATAATTGAGCAGAGAACCATGCTGAGCATATAATAGGCGTGAAACTGGTGCCAATGGGCCCATACCCATCATGGACATCGGGTGATCGTTGTTTTGGAGGGTTTCCACGCAGCGAGTTAAATCAGATGCGTTGTTGTGCTGAACGGCAATTTTGATGATGTCTGCCTCCCCGGCAAGATCGACAATATCTTGAAGTTGTGATGTTTGCGGGGTTTCGGTGAAGTTATGATAAGACAAGATCAAGCCCACACCCTCAGATCTGATCTGGTGCAAGGTGTCTTTCATGTCAGCGTAGGAGGCTAATTCGACATCAATCCACGCAGCTCTTTTTGAGACTTCGGTCAGTAGCTTGGCACGTTCACGGGAACTCAAGTCAGACAAACCACCCTCGCTAGCGCAGCGGGCGGTGAAAAGCAGCGGGAAGTCGTTGAATCGGTCGAGTTCTATATTAAGCGTGTCGATGTGGCTGGGCATTCCATCTAGCCTTACTTCGAGTATATCACATAAACCTTTGAGCTCGACCGGCTGTAGGCAGGCTAGCTGATTGAGGCTTTGCACAGATCCTACGACGAGAGGGCTCTGTGGAATACTGACCGATTGATTCGACATGTGCACACAGTAGTCACATATGAGGCCGCTGTTTGTCAATCTGTCTGTTATTAGTATTTGCTGCGCGGAAGTTGGAAAACAAAGCCTCTTGTGTTGTTAAAATGAGTATTATTTTAGCCATGATACATTTTGCTCTTTTTGATAGCCTGGTAATCATTCAGAACAGTTGTGGTCACAGCACCGATCATTTTCATGAGTAACGATCCAAAGAAATCATTAGGTATAGGTCTAGCAGGGTTCGGAACCGTTGGTACTGGCGTATGGGAGACTTTCGAACGTAATGCGGAGCTTATCTCGAACCGTAGTGACGTGCAGGTTGATATTGTGCGCATTGCTGTGCGTGATCTCAGTAAGGCCAGAATTGATGGGGTGTCAGGGGATAAATTTACCACTAATTGGCAGGATGTAGTTGATGATGCCGATGTGGATATTGTTGTGGAGCTTATCGGGGGAACAGATACGGCTTTTGATATTGTGGCCGCTGCGCTTCGTGCCGGTAAACCCGTGGTCACAGGCAACAAGGCACTGCTTGCTGAGAGAGGCCAGGAATTATTTGAGCTCTCAAAACAGTGTGATACTCCGATTCATTTTGAAGCAGCCGTTGCAGGTGGTATTCCCATTATCAAAACGGTGCAGGACTCATTTGTAGGCAATAGTATCCAATCAATGGTGGGTATTATTAATGGCACATCTAATTACATTCTTGAGAGGATGACTGATGCAGGGCTCGGATACGAGGAGGCTCTAGGTGAAGCGCAGCAGTTAGGATATGCGGAGGCCGATCCAACGCTCGATGTCAATGGCTGGGATGCTGCCCACAAGGCAATCCTACTGGCCACTCTTGCTTATGGATTTACTGTTGATCCGGATGATGTCTATGTGCGCGGAATCGAAAGAGTGCGCGGCACTGATATTGATTTCGCCAAGCGGCTAGGTTTCGTCGTTAAGCTGCTCTGTGTCGTTCGTGAACACCCTGAAGGCGTGATCGAAATTCGCACTCAGCCATCATTCATTCCACAAAGTCACATTCTCTCAAGTGTGAATGGTGTATTTAATGCTGTTGCTGTGCGCGGGGATGCTGCTGGAGATTCGCTGTTCTATGGGCGCGGAGCCGGTAAGGATCCAACAGCCTCCTCAGTGGTAGCGGATATTGTCGAAGCTGCCCTTGGTCTCAGACATGAGGGATGTCACCGTGGTTTTCTTCCCTACCAGACGGAGGGTAGTGTCATGAGTATCGATGATACGGAAACGCCATACTATGTAAGATTTGATGTGAACGATGAGCCTGGTGTGGTAGCAGAAATTGCTAATTTATTGGCAGATGCCGGTATTGGTATTTCAGGCACGCATTCACCAGTTCATCCTGATGATCCGGATGCGGAGTTTGTCGATATGGTATTCCAGCTGCACACCTGCCGCTTTGGTTTGCTTAAAGAGACCTTGAAGAAAGTTGAGGCTCTGGGTTGTGTAAACTCCAGGCCAGTGGTGTTCCGGATCGAGGACCTAGGTTAGGTGTGGCGGCTGCTTGGCGGCTACTTGGGTTTTTCTGTGACTATCTTGATCGGGGCATCAGGAAGTGCGTTGAGAAAGGTTTTTCCGTAAGGCTTGTTGACCACACGATTATCCAACAGGACGACAAGGCCACTGTCTTTTGCGGTTCGGATTAGTCGTCCGACGCCTTGGCGTAACTTGAGCACCGCCTCGGGAACAGAATAGTCTATGAATGAATTGCCTCCCTTGGCTTCGATGGCTTCAAGTTTAGATGCGACTAATGGGTGGTCTGGAACGGCAAAGGGCAGCCTCGTTACAATGACATTCGAGAGTGCCTCGCCGGGGACATCAACACCTGCCCAGAAACTGTCTGTTCCGAAGAGGACGCTGTTGATATCTTTGCGGAAAACTTCGATCATTTTATGGCGGGCCATACCGTCACCTTGAAGCAGGAGGCGCCAATCGTTGTCGTAAAAGAAGTCTTCCATCGCATCTGCAACCTTGCGCATTAAACGATAGCTAGTGAATAGCACAAAGGCTTTTCCTTCGGTGTATTTTAGGACGCGACCAATCCAATGAATGAGCGCTTCTTCATAATCATCGCTGCTGGGGTCTGGCATGGACTTGATGACATAAATCTGCATCTGCTCTTTGTAATTGAAAGGGCTGCCAATCTTGATGCTCTTCGAGCTTTCCGCTCCGATTCTTTTTTTGAAGTAACTTAGCTCTTCGTCTCCTGTGCTGAGGGTTGCACTGGTCATGATGCAGGTACGTCCGTGACCAAACATCATTCTGCGTAGGCGGTCTGCCACGCTCACTGGAGCGGAATGAATACTAAGCATGTCACCTTCACGGCCTCCTTTTTCAACCCAGTAAACGCTGTCGTCATCTTCCTGATCGAGAAAGATTCTTACGCCAGCGTGGATGTCTCTCATGCGTCGAGCTCCATCCATAAGCTCAGCTTTGGCAGGCGAGTCACTTTCCAATCCGTCTGCGGCATGTTCTACCTCGGTCCATAGCCGGCGCAGCGGTTCGGCCAGTGTGTTTTCAACAAAATCGGGTTTGCGGACGCGATACTCTTTACTGAATTTGCCGAATTCAACCTGATGTTGAATATTGTCGTAGAAATCCTCTGCGGCATCGAGTACGACCTCGGCAGCTTTGATCGATCCTGCGTGGCGTAATGCACGCAACAGGCCTTTCCTGTTTTTTGGATTATACAGCCGGTGCACTTCAAACTTTAGCCCGACGTGGCTTTGGCGTAGACCAAGCTGAGTCGCTGCCACGTGCTCGAGGGTATGAGCCTCATCGAAAATGACAAAATCATCTGCGAAGAGATAGCCCAAGTCATCTTCTGGAAGTTCATTGAGCACAAAAAGAGAAAAGAACAGGGTGTGATTGACGACGACGACATTGGCAGCCTCCATTTCTTTGCGTGCTTGTTGGTAGAAGCAGTTACCATTTCTGCCGCAAGTGCGGTGGGTGCAAACCGCGCCATCACTACAAACTTGAGCCCACACTTTCGGTGTCGGGATAAAATCCAGATCGCTTTTGGTGCCGTCTTTAGTACCTTCCGCCCAGTCCCATATCGCTTTCATTTCCTCGGACTCACTGGTGCTAAACAGGTCGCTTGCTTGGTCCATGGCGCGTCTCAATCTTAGTGGGCAAAGGTAATTACCCCGCCCTTTGAGTAAAGCGGCATGCAAGCCCCCACCGAGTATTTTATTAGCCAGCGGTATATCTTTGCTGATAAGTTGCTCCTGCAGGTTGATGGTATGGGTGGAGATGATCGCTTTTCTGCCGGTCTCGAGAGCAAATTTTGCGGCAGGAATAAGGTAGGCTAGAGATTTTCCAACGCCGGTGCCTGCTTCAGCGCAAAGAACCTGACGTTCGTCCAAGGCCTCAGCTACAGCCATTGCCATTTGCTGTTGCTGTGGTCGGTATTCAAAATCTGGCGACGCTGATAGCCCTCCATCTGTGGAGAACATCTGTTCCATTTCTGTTACCAGCTCACCGGGAACACGGTGGGTGCCTGCTTCTTCTGCAAATGAAATCATCGTCTGCCGCGTTTTACATCATCATCAGCATGTCCACAACCCTCAAGGCGCTAAACCCGTCAGCATGACTCGCTATAAACATGATCTTTCTGGACACGGCTAGTTATCACTATTAATTTTCCGTTATATAATATGGATTCAGAAAATACCTCTCAGGAACCTGCCAACAGCCTAGCCTCGGCAAATAAAGATTATCGTCAGCAAGGCTTTATCGACTTGAAGCAGCGACTACGCATTTTGATGGATAATCTAGCAGAGGTTTTGTCTGAAGAAATTGATTTTACTGATAGCATTCCATGGCGTGAGAAACAAGTCGTGCAACGCCCGATGGACACAGCTGGGATGGCCTCGATGGCTCAGCTCCAGGCTGTATGTTTTGAGATACTCAATATTGTCGAGGAGCGCACTGCTACGGTTGTCAGACAGAGACGGAGAAGGGATTTTGGTGTGGCAGCAGAACGTGGGATGTGGGGAAGTGTCATCGCATCACTTCACGAAGCTGGCTTTACTGAGGATCAGGTCATTGAGGCTTTGAAAGAAATCAAGGTGACACCTGTATTGACAGCTCACCCCACAGAAGCGAAGCGACATACCGTTCGTGAGCGTCATTTGGCTATCTATAAAGATTTAGTTCGTTGGGATCGGAGTTTAGATGATCCTCTGAGCCTATCATCAGTGATGAGTTCGATCAAGGTAGGCTTAGAGACACTTTGGCATACGGGTGAGATTCACGCATCAAGGCCAAGTATTCTGGGAGAGCTGAGGCATACGATCTATTATCTGCGTGATGTCTTTCCTTCGGTTGTCGCAAAATTGGATGCATCCTTGGAGGCGGCGTGGACCAATGTAGGTTGGGATGTTGCAAAACTTCGCACAGCCTCGGCCTATCCGAAGTTGGAATTTGGCACCTGGGTCGGGGGCGACCGTGATGGCCACCCTCTGGTTACTGCCGATGTAACAGCTGACACCTTGCGAAGGCTCAGAAAGCACGCATTGCGTATTCATTCGAAAGCGGTGCGCGAGGCTGCGGATATTTTGACCTTGTCACCACCTTCTGCAGAAGTTCCAGTAGAGCTGAGCGATAGGGTCGCGGAGCTAACTAAACAACAGGGGAGGCAAGGTTTCGAAATAGCGTCGATTCACTCACGTGAGCCGTGGCGTTGCCTCTGTTATTTGATGCGTGAGAAACTCATTGATAGCAATCGAGCACCATACATACGCTCCGAGGAGTATCTGGCGGATCTCGATCTCATGGAGCGCACACTCAAGCAGGTTGGCGCTTGTTCGACATCAGATAACGTTATCCATCCTCTGCGCCGATTGATTCAAGTTTTTGGATTCCATCTAGCATCTCTTGATATTCGTCAGAACTCACCATTCCATGACAAAGCGGCTGTGCAAATGTTAGAAATTGTCGGCTCTGAAGATGCTTCCAACTACGGATCATGGAGTGAGCAAGAGCGCATTGATTTCCTTCTCGCTGAATTGAAAAATGAACGCCCGTGGCGTCCGTGGACAGCTGATCCTGATAGCGAGATTGGCAAGGTGATGGAGTGTTTTAAGGTTTTGCGACGCCATGCAGCTAAGTATGGTGACGTGTGCTACGGTCTCTACATTGTCAGTATGACTCGAAGGGTCTCTGATTTGTTGCTCGTGCACTTATTGTCACGAGAGGGTCACATGGCAGATTGGAAAAATGGGATGTGGGTAAGTCGTATTCCCGCATGCCCGCTTTTTGAAACTGGAGATGATCTCGATCGAGGTGGTGAGATAGTAAGTTCTTATTTCGCTACGGCGCCTAAAGGTCATTATATTACTTCTCAGGATGGTCCGATGACGATGGCTGTGATGGTAGGTTATAGTGACAGCAACAAAGACAGTGGACTTTTGTCGGGGCAATGGTCTCTGCAGAAAGCTCAGGCGCAGATTACTGAGGCCTGCCGTGAAGCTGGCGCAAGGTGTGAGTTTTTCCATGGCCGAGGAGGCACAATCAGTCGAGGTGCTGGTCCTGTTAAATGGTTCTTACGCTCGTTGCCCCATGGCAGCCTTAATGGTGCAATGAGAGTGACTGAGCAGGGTGAGGTTATCCCGAGGAAATACTCGCACCTTTCTAACGCTACTTACAATTTAGAATTACTCGTGGCCGGAGTCACTGGCATCACGCTTCATAATAGTAAGGAAAAAGATGCAGAGGCACTGGGCGATTCAAAATATTGCGAGGTTATGGATTGGTTGTCAGCAGCCAGTCGTGAAAGCTACCGTGAGCTGATCGAAGCTCCCGGTTTTATTGAATTCTATCGACAAGCAACGCCGATTGATGCGCTAGAGCATGGTCGATTTGGCTCTCGACCTTCACGCCGAACCGGAAGTGCCAGCCTTGATGATTTGAGGGCGATTCCATGGGTGTTTAGTTGGACACAGGCGCGTTATTACTTGCCTGGTTGGTTTGGAGTTGGCGCAGCTTTGCAAAAGCTGAAGTCAGACAATGAAGCGGGCTTCAATGAGCTGAAAGAAATGATCAAAACATCTTCATTTTTGAGATATCTGCTGACAAATGTTGAGACCAATTTAGCAAGTGCCGACCTCAAGCTGATGAATGGATATGCTGAGCTTGTCAAAGACAAGAAGTTGAAAGATTTTTTCCAGGCAAAGATTACCGGAGAGTTTGAGCTAACAGGGAAAATGATCGACGAGGTCTTTGGTTCTACCTTTGCAGAGCGTCGTCCCAGAATGTTGCGCACGCTCGAAACACGTGAGTTCTCCCTCTATCTGTTGCACCAGCAGCAGATTCGCTTGCTCAGTGAGTGGCGTGAGGCAATGCAGGGTGACAATGAAGAAGAGACTGCAGCTTTGCTTAATTCACTTCAGTTTTCAGTCAATGCGATTGCCAGTGGGCTCAGAACGACTGGTTAAAGCATTAGCTGCCTGGCAAGCGGCTAGTCAGCAAGCAGGTCAGTGAGTGACTGAGCAGACCATTCTGCATTGCTGAAATCGAGTATATTGGTAAGCCGATTCGGAACGGCAATAACTTTCATGCCGGCATCGTGTGCCGCATGCATGCCATTGTGTGAGTCTTCGATTACGATGCAGTCTGATGGATTTACATTCAATTGTCGTGCGGCCTCAAGGAAAAGATCTGGGGCAGGCTTGATCTTAGGAGCGTCGCCTTTGCAGACGGTGGTATTAACGAGATGCATCAAGTTGAGTTTCTCCATCCACTCATCTACCCAGTGATGCGATGAGCTTGATACAATTGCTGATTCGGATTGTTCTAGCTGTTGAAGTAAAGCGCGTGCACCGGGCATAGGTTCTGAGCCCTTAAGTTCATGCATGATTTCGACTTGGCGTTGAGTATTGATTTGATCCCAGTCATAGGTCTTACCAGTAAGTTCTTCGAGATAAGTCTGAGGTGACCAGGTATCAAAATCAGAGCCGATACAGCGGATATACATCTCTGGTGAGAGTTCGTGGCCTTCACGCTCAAAAACATGAAGCCATGTTTGGTAGATTGGCCATTCACTGTCTAGAATGACGCCGTCGAAGTCGATCAGTATGGCCGCGGCGTCTGCGATGGCATCTGCCATTGATTGAGCGATGGTATGGTGACTTGTGAGGTTGTCTTGCACGGATGCAACGTTGCGCTAGCGTGGTCTCTAATCAAGCAGTAAGTGGGTAGATTAATAGGCTATGCGAGTGCTGTGCAAAAAAGAATCTACTTGGCACAGCGGAGTCGGGTATTAACTTGCCATTAGTTCGTTAAGCCAATGCTGTCTGCGTTCCATCGTAGTATGGCTAGCTGGATAACAATATAGCATCTAAGCCATGTCATCCCCTAAATCAGCTGAGATACTTACTCGATCATGGTCACTCTATGACTTGATCACGGAGTACAACTACATGTTTCATGATGAGATCATTAGCCGCTATCAGCAACATCATATACTAATGTTTTCACGTGGCGATTTGTCAGCAAAAGGGTGATGAGTGAGCATCCGAAGATCAATTATCCTGACCTCCCCGTAGCACAGCGCCGTGATGAGATCATGGAGGCGATGCGCTTACACCAGGTGGTGATTGTAGTGGGGGAAACGGGAAGTGGTAAGACGACACAGCTACCTAAGATGGCCTATGAGCTGGCAGTTGAGGAAGGTAAGCAAGGCAGGATAGGATGCACTCAGCCAAGAAGGTTGGCTGCTGCAACGGTGGCTCGGCGCGTGGCAGAGGAAATGGGGACTGGGCTTGGGGAACGCGTGGGCTATCAGGTGCGATTTGTAGAAAAAGTACAGGAGGATACCACGATTAAGTTTATGACGGACGGTATTCTGCTGGCGGAAACTCAGCGAGACAGGAGCCTGAAGCAATACGATACGCTTATTATTGATGAAGCGCATGAGCGAAGCCTTAACATCGATTTCATCTTAGGTTTCCTGAAAAATTTGTTACAGCGTCGTAAGGACCTCCGAGTTGTGGTGAGTTCTGCCACCTTAGATGCGGGGATGTTTTCAGAGTATTTTGATGGAGCTCCAGTGGTCAATGTGGAGGGCAGAACCTTTCCGGTTGAGGATCATTATTTGCCTCCACAAACGGATGGCGAAGATCTGCCTAGCCATGTGGCGCGCGCGGTCGAGTGGGTTACGAGTTTTGACAGTCGAGGTGATTTGCTAATCTTTTTGCCTGGTGAACGTGAGATTAGAGAGTGTGCTGATGCTCTTGAGGGGAGAAATTTTACCGGTACAGATATTTTGCCTTTGTTTGCTCGTTTGGGCCTTGATGCTCAAGAGCGTGTTTTTCGAGTGGGTGGTCATAATCGCCGCGTTGTATTGGCCACTAATGTGGCGGAAACCTCAGTGACGATTCCCGGTATTGTTTATGTGATCGACAGTGGCATGGCCCGAGTGAGTCGATGGAATCCTACGCGGCAGATCCAAAGGCTACAGGTAGAGCAAATCAGCCAAGCAAGTGCGAGACAGCGCAGGGGGCGTTGTGGCAGGGTGTCAGAGGGTGTGTGTGTGCGGCTCTACAGCGAAGAGGTGCATGAGGCTGCTGATGAATATACGGACCCAGAGATACGGCGTAGCTCGCTGGCTGGAGTGATATTGAGAATGAAGTCGGTGAGGCTTCCAGATGTGCGTGAATTTCCTTTTTTGAGTCCACCTTCAGCACGTGCTATTAGTGAAGGTCACCGAACGCTAGAGGAGGTCGAGGCGATGGAGAAAAATGGTGATCTCACTGATATGGGCCACCAGCTGGCCCGTCTGCCGCTCGACCCGCGGCTTGGTAGGATGCTGATTGAAGCCTCACGCAGAAATGTACTCGACGCGGTGCTGGTTATGGTGGGCGGGATGAGTGTGATGGACGTGCGTGAGCGACCACAGGACAAGCAAGAGCAAGCGGATCAGGCACATAAAAAATTCAATGATGAGCAGTCTGATTTTTTAACCTTACTGCATATTTGGTCTGCGGTTTCCCAATTCCGTGAGAAGAAAAAACGCTTCAAGCGCAATCAGCTGCGCAAATACTGTAAACAGAATTTTTTGAGCTTTCGTAGGGTGCTTGAGTGGGATCAGATTGTCGGTGAGCTCGGTCGCTTAGTGCGTGATACCCTGAAGGTGAAAACGCAGGCGCTGCCAGCAGAGCGTAAGCAATGGGGGAACGAGGATGAGATGCACAAGTCACTGATGGCTGGGGTTCCTATGCAGTTCGGTTTTTGGGATAAAGAGAAGCGCGCATATCGAAGCACGGGGGGGCGGGAGTTTTCTATTTTCCCTGGATCGGGGCTCTTTGGTAACAAGAAGCCTGAGTGGCTTCTTGGCTTTGAGTTGGTAGAGACAAGCAAGGTCTGGGCGCGTAAGGTGGCAAGCATTGATGTTGGTTGGGTCGAGGAGATTATGCCGCATCTGTGTCGTTATCGTTACCACTCTCCTCACTGGGATGAGCATCAGGGCGCCGTTTATGGCAAGGAGACGGTGCTTTGTGGAGGGGTGACTATTGTTGATGGGCGAAAGGTTTTTTATGGTCGAGTCAGCGCTGAAGATGCACACGAGGTTTTTGTCAGAGAGGCTGTATTGGGAGATGGACTGCGAACACGGGGTAAGTTTCTTAATCAGCTTGATGAAGTGCGTGATGAGATTGAAGGTGCCGAACATAAGTTGCGACGTTCTGGTGGCCTATGGTCTGATGAAGCAGTTTTTGATTTTTTTGCGGCACGTATTCCCACACACATATGCACGGCTAAGGCATTTCAGAAATGGCGTACGACGGGTAATAATGAGGAGCAGCTCATGGTTAGCGTGCAAGATTGCATCTGGGGAGAAATGGAGGATTTATCCGATTTTCCAGATTGTGTGTATCACGGCGAGCTGAGTTATGATGTCAGCTACGCAGATAATCCTGGAGGCAGAGCAGACGGGGTTATCTTGGAAATCAGCTTAGATCAGCTTGATGAATTTCCTGACTACCTCGTTAGCTGGGGGGTTCCTGGTATTTTGGAGGAAAGGGTTTATTTGCTGGTGAGGGCTCTACCAAAGACGCAGCGGCAAATATGCTCGCCAGCCAGAGATGTGGCACAAGCCTTTGTTTCGGAATGGAAAGGTTGGGAGCCAGCACGTGATTTGAAAATAGAGCTGGCTGAATTTCTATCAAAAAAAAGTGGTCATGTTATTGATTCTGAGATGTTTGACGATAGTCGTTTGCCAGATAATATAAGGCCTAAGCTGCGAGTCTGGAATGAGCGCGATGAGGAGCTCGGTTATGGGGAATCAGTTGAAGATATAAGGCTGAATCTGGCTGGTATGATGAGGGAAAAACGTGAGCTTCAAGTCAATGAAGAGTGGGAGATGACCGGTGGTGAAGGTTGGGATTTTGGTGAGATTCCAGAGGAGGCAGAAGATGGGGTCTTTCCAGCTTTGGTTGATGAAGTAGAGACTGTGGGCATGCGTGCTTACTTAGATAGAGCATCGGCTGATGAGAGTCATCGTGCGGGGTGTGTGCGGTTGTTTCTTATCGATCAAGTAAGTCACTGTGATTACGTAGGCAAAAAATTCCCTCTTGGCATGCAGGGTAAGTTGATGCTGCCATTGGTGGAGCGCTCTAAAGAGCAGGCACTTGAGCAGATGCTGAGGGTCTCGTGTGAAGGTGCTTTAGGAGCTGTGCTACCACGTGGAGGTATTGATTTTGAAGAAGCCTCAGCTCGTGGAAAGGGTGAGTTGTATGCGTGTGCAGAAAAGATAGCCCGTGAATTTGAGCTCATGTGCGATAGTCGTGGACGAGTTTATGAATGGATGGAGCAGAATCGTGATGATCGGCACCTACACGTGGTCGTTGAGGATTTGGAGGAAGAAATGGATTGGCTGTTAGCAACTGGTTTTATTTGGCGTGCTGGTTATGAGAGGTTTTGTGCATATAACCGCTATTTCGCAGTAATGGAAGATCGACTAAAGCGCTTGCAAAGTTTGCCCCAGATCAAAGATGATGAGAAACGTGAACGAGTGCAGCAATTATGGAATCATTGGTATCTCGCTTGGAAAGAGAATCCAGATGATGTCAAGCTTTGGCCATGTGGATGGTTGTTGATGGAGTGGCGTGCGGCGGAGTTTGCCCCCGGAATGTCTCGTAAGGTTAAGGTCTCGCAGAAACGTATTCGGAGCATGATGGATGACCTCGACATCGGCTAAGTGACCTGTAGTCTGCATTAGCGTGAATATGGATAGGCACATAGCAAAGCAGAACGTTCAGTTTATTGCAAAGAAGCTGGGTTTTGATGATTGCCGCATATCACGAGCCAAGGTGGCTACGCATGCTGAGGAGTATAAGCGCTGGATCGAGGAAGGATGCGCCGGCGATATGAAGTGGCTTGAGCGCAATGTGGAGCGCCGAGTGGACCCAGCCAAGGTGCTTGAGGGCGCGTTTTCAGTGGTGAGCTTGGCGATGAATTATTTTCCGGGAGCTGAGGATCCAGATGTAGATTACCGCATTGCACGCTATGCGTGGAACGATGATTACCATGATGTCATTGAGGAGAGGCTCAAGGAGATGAATCTAGCGATGGAAGGCCTGGGTGGAATACAGCGTTTCTATACTGATACCGGGCCTCTGCTAGAGCGTGACTTTGCCACTGACTCAGGACTCGGCTGGAGTGGTAAATCCACGGTGCAAATTCATCGTAAACTGGGCACTTGGTTTTTTCTCGCTGAGTTGATCACGACATTAGATCTTCCTCCTGATCTTCCGTTTGGCGACCACTGTGGTAAATGCACCCGCTGCATTGATGCCTGCCCAACCAATGCCATTACCGCACCGCACCGCATGGATGCTCGGCGCTGTATTTCTTATCTAACCATTGAGCATAAGGGCTCAATTCCCCTTGAATTCAGGAAGCCGATGGGTGATCGTATCTATGGTTGTGATGATTGCTTGGATGCATGTCCGTGGAATCGTTTTGCCCAAATCAGCCGTGAAACGCGCTACCACGCGCGGGAGTCTATTTTTCAGAATCGCTTGCGGGATTTTTTGGAGCTCGATGATGATGGTTTCCGAAGCCTTTTTGCCAAGTCACCGATCAAGAGGATCAAACGCAGCCGGTTTTTACGCAATGTCTGCGTCGCCTTAGGCAATGTCGGTAGTGATGATGATTTGCCGGCATTGGAGCGCATGGCTACGGGTGAGGATGCGCTGGTGGCTGAGCACGCCCAGTGGGCAATCGAGGAGGTCAAAAAAAGGATGTGACCTTACAGTCACATCCTAGATTGTTTGCCGCCGACTAGGTCGGCGATTATAAGTGTTCGATGATTCTAGGAGAGGCCCTAGAAATACATGCGGTAAGCAGCCCAGAGTGTGGTGGCGTCTGCGTCATCACCATCTTCTTGCTCCATAGTTTCGTATTCGACTCCAACTTGTACTTTGGAATTGTTGCCGCAGAGGTAGTAGTTGAGGCCTGCATAGAGAGTGTGGTTCTCACTGCCTTTATCCCCAATGTCACCGCCTGCGCGCTTGGCATAGCGGCTTGTGAGGCTGAGATCATCATTGTCTGCGCCTGCATACTGGTAACGTGTGACAAACTCGAGGCGGTCTTCAATGAGGAAGGTGGATGGCATGAGAACTAATCCGTATGCGGCATCTCCGTCTTGGCTCTCACCGTAGAGAACGTTTGCCATGACTTCCCATGCACCTACTTTGGTGGTGTAGGCGGCTGATGCAGCCCATTCAAACTTACTAAACAGGTCAACGTCATCTGCATCGACATCGTTGTAGATGAAGTCAAGGTTAACGTTGCCAGCTGCAGCATCAAACTGAAGGTTGCCATAGTAGGCTAGGCCTTCACCCCACTGAGCAAGTTCCTCGTCTACACCGGTACTAAAGATGCTGAATGTGCTTGTTACGCCTCCTTTTTGGCCGCTGACAGTTACGCCAGTGGGACGGTAGGAACCATAAAAGAAGTTGGCGATATTTGAGCGCTCAATTGTTTTGATTTTCTTCGAGGAAGTATGAGCTTCTTGGGAGAATTTAAATTTTTGACGACCGTAAGTAAGTGCCACATCCTCAAATCCGAGGATATCACCTGCGCTGTAGGTAAGCTTAGCTACGTCAAGTCCATCGTAGCCGAATTCGTGATCATTGGGGCCACCCTCTTCGAGGTTGGCATTAACCTTGAGTTTGAACTTATTCAAAAACTTAACCTGTGTGCCGATACGCAAGCGGCGCACTTCGGTGAAGTCATCATCAACGCTATTTCCTGAGAAGTCGTCACCATCGACGCTGCCAGCTTGCCATTGGAAGCGACCGAAGAACTTAAGTTCTTGAATGAAAGGGTCTTGGTCATTTTTGTAGAATTCGCCGAATGTTTTGAGGCTGTCACACCAGCTACCGTTGTTAGTTGATGCGGGAGCTTCAGCTACGACGTCTCCAGCAAGGGCAGAGCCTGACAAGGAGATCGCGGTGAATACTGAGCCAGTTAATAAGTTAATCTTGGTCATTTATTGTTTTGGTTGTGTTTGTTTGGATTGTGTCGAGCTGATGACAGATGAAAATCATCTGAATGATCCCCCGAACACGGCAGTTTTATTACACTGACTTGCTGCTGAGTGGGTATAAAATAAAGTGAATATTTTGTCACCGAGCGGCTGGCATCATTTCCAGATGCCAAGAGCTTGTCGCATACAGGCAAGTGCGAACTGAAATTTGCCCTTAGTGGGGCGGTCAGGGGTAACAAGTTGCCAGTCGTGCTTTTTGCCTTCTCGAATTAATTTGTCTGTAGGGTGAACCATCGTCGCCTGTTCGCAGAGCAGCAACATAGGTAAGTCAGCGTGGCTATCGGAAAAGGCATGGCTATTCGGCAAGACATCCCCAGAGCTAGGATCAAAATTAGCTGGAAAAATTGACCTCATTTTCCTGATTTTATTAGCTCCTTTGTTATTACCGCCCGGAAGGTCAGGAAAGAGCCGGACTCTGCCGTTTATTTCTAAGTTTGTGGCAAAGCAGTGATCAAAGCCTAGTTTGTCGGCGATATGGGAAACCCAAATTTCAGGGCTTGCAGAGCTAAGGACGGTGACTCTTCCGAGTTCTTTCTGCTGTTCAAGCAATGCCAGTGTCTCTTCATAGAATGAATCAGGAAAGACCAGCTCGACAAACTCCTCCGCTAATTTGGTAAGGTCTTCTCGGGTGAGGCCCCAGAGGTAATTCAGGAAAACTCGCTTCATGCCACCTGCCCCGAGTAATTTAGTCAGTGGTAAAAAGGGGATTAGGATCAACAGATAAAAGCGACGTAGTGGCATACGCTTCAATACAAAGTTACAAAACAGTAACTGGGTATCCCATGGAATCAGGGTTTGGTCTAAATCGAACAGGGCATAACCGGTCGACTTTACTGAATGGTTTGAAGATGGCTCCACGGACATTAGCCTTGCTGGTTGATGATAAGATAGCAAGTCCTAGATTGCGTGCGATGAGTGCAGAGTTATTGGTCTGGAAGTTTGTTGTTTTTTGCCAATTTCCAGAGGGCTGCAATGCTTGGGCGGTTGAGGTTTTTGTGAGTGGTGCATAGACCTACGACGTAGGGTGTGAGCTGCGGGGCGTTTTCTATTTTTTTGACTTCGGTTCGAAACGGGCTGCGTTCAAGTACGAGCTCTGGCACGATACCAACGCCACATCCCATGCGCACCATGGCAAGGATTCCCTCATTGCCTGAAACCTCGGCGTTAATCTGAGGGTTAATATTGTGTTGTTTCAACCAAGTATCGAGCCGGCGGCGAGAGAGGCCAGTGCGGGGCAATACAAGAGGAGCTTGTGAAAGATCGAGTTGAGATTTTTTCGTGCCGAGGTGTTTGGTTTTTTTAGAAGTGACGAAGACGAGATTGGTTTCAATCAAAGGCATAAAAGCTAGGCGCTGACGCTGCTGATCGGGAAGCGCGGCGACTGAGACATCAATTTCACCATTAATGACTTGTTCGATTGAAGCTTCAGCAGATCCCGTGCGCAGCTCTAAGTGAACATCGGGATAGGCGACTCGATAAGATTCAAGTAAATCAGGTAGGAGACTATAAACAGCGGTTACGGATGCATAAATAGAGACTAGTCCTGAGACGTGACCTTTATCATCGAGGCCCTCACGCATGGTTTCCCAGTCACGAACAGCGGCATTCGCATAATTACGGAATTTTTCGCCTGAAGGTGTGAGGCTTACGGTGCGATTATCTCGGATGAATAGGGCTTGCCCAACCGACTCTTCGGTCCGCTGGATGCTACGCGTCAGCGCAGATGGGCTGAGGTTGCATACTTGGCTTGCCTTGCCAAAGTGGAGCTGGTCGGCAAGAACGATAAAGTTTTTTAGTTCGTGGATGTTCAACAAGAGAAGTCTGCCATGATATTGCGATAATTGCAACGCTGTGTGCTGTATAAATCAATTTACGCAATGAGCTAATTAGGATTAACTAATCAGGAAAACAATTACATCTATAAAAATATGAGCCAAAACTACTTTAATTCACTTCCACTGCGCCGCCAGTTGGATGAGCTCGGCACCTGCCGATTCATGGACATTTCAGAATTTGAAAACGGTATCGAAGCCGCCAAGGACAAGAAGATTGTCATCGTTGGCTGTGGTGCCCAAGGACTTAACCAAGGGCTTAATATGCGCGACAGTGGTCTAGACGTTTCCTACACGCTGCGTGCTGAGGCGATTGAGCAGAAGCGTCAGTCATTTTTGAACGCTAGTGAGAACGGATTTAATGTGGGCACCTACGAGGAAATGCTTCCAAGTGCTGACATCGTTATGAATCTCACTCCTGACAAGCAGCACAGCGCGGTAGTGGAGACCGTCATTCCGCACATGAAGGAGGGCGCTTGTTTTTCATATGCTCACGGTTTCAACATTGTTGAGGAGGGTGTGCAGATTCGTAAAGATCTGACGGTCTTCATGGTAGCTCCTAAGTCTCCAGGCTCTGAGGTGCGTGAGGAATACAAGCGAGGCTTCGGTGTTCCGACTCTGATTGCTTGTCACGGCGAAAACGACCCTAATGAGAATGGTATCGAAATTGCTAAGGCTCTGTGTTTTGCGCAGGGCGGTCATCTTGCCGGAGCGCTTGAATCATCTTTTGTTGCTGAGGTTAAGTCTGATCTCCTCGGTGAGCAGACGATTCTCTGTGGTATGCTTCAAGCAGGCTCCCTGCTTTGCTACGACAAAATGAAGGCTGAGGGAATCGATCCTGCTTATGCGGTGAAGCTACTGCAAGATGGCTGGGAAGTTGTAACTGAGGCCCTCAAGCAAGGAGGTGTCACTAACATGATGGACCGCCTTTCCAATCCAGCCAAGATCGAGGCATTCCGTTTATCAGAAGAGCTTAAGGTCATCATGCGTTCCTTATATGAGAAGCACATGGACGACATTATTTCAGGTGAGTTTTCTCGTGGAATGATGGAAGACTGGGCTGATGGAGATGCTAAGTTACTCGGTTGGCGTGAGGCTACTGGCGAAACTGAGTTCGAAAAAACTGAGGGCGTCGGTGAGATCACTGAACAAGAATATTTCGACAAAGGAATTCTTATGATTGCCATGGTTCGTGCCGGCGTTGAGCTTGCCTTCGAGGTAATGGTTGAGGCGGGTATCGAGCCTGAGTCAGCTTACTACGAGTCCCTCCATGAGGTGCCGCTCATTGCTAACACTATTGCTCGCAAGAAGCTCTATGAGATGAATCGCATCATCTCTGACACGGCTGAGTATGGTTGCTATCTTTTTGCCCACGCTTGTGTGCCCCTCCTTGAGGACTTCATGAAGACCGTTGATACCGATGTGATCGGTAAAGGCATGAGCCCAGAGGATAACGGTGTTGATAACCGCACGCTTGTGGATGTGAACTTCATCATTCGTAACCACCCTGTAGAGGAAATTGGCGAGATTCTTCGTGATGCCATGGGTTCGATGAAGGCACTCTAATGCCTTCATAAAGAATTAACAACAAAGAGCCCCTGCAGAAATGCAGGGGCTCTTTTTAGTTTCTAAGAGTGAAAATTGTGCCGGCTCTACCTTTGCATTACCTGCACGATCAACTTAGCTAACTTAACCATGATTTTTTCGGGAAGCCCTATGTCACTGCCCATTTGGAGGAGGTGTTGAGATACGGCTACTTCAAGGGAAGCAATGCGTATCCTGAGCTGCTCTATGCGGTATTGTAATTGCATGTCTTGCTCTACGCATTGTAGTGCAAGCTGGTTGAGATGCTGCTGCTCGTTAACAGCTTCAGTCTTTTGCTGTAATAGAGGCTCAACGGCATGATACATTTGCTGAGTCCAGCGGTGATGCGCTTGATAGCGCTGGAAACTTTCATTGAGGTCTACCTGTAGATCAATGTAGCAGGGAAGCTTCTCGGTAATGAGGTTTTTAAGAACAGAATCTCTTGAGTCATCTTGTTTGGTTGATGATAGTTGCTCGATACAGGATAAGCAAAAGTCATTGAGCTCTGCGAACGAGATCTCAACATCGTCATTGCTAGAGGTATTAGCATTAGCGTGGGCTTTATCATTGGCCTGTGAATGAGGTTCATGCTGCTGAATATTAGCATGGTTCCAGCGTGGGCCAGAAGCTGTTTGGCTTTGAGAAGAGGGTCGAGGTAATCGCTCGTAGCTGCGAGGTTCGTTTTGAGAACTGAATTGTCCGCAATTCAGTTCATGGTTGTGATGGTTAAAACGTGACTTCATAACAAGGAAAGTATTGTGCTAATACCTAGGCAAAAAATTAGCTAATAATGCTAATATAGGAAACTTTTTGGCGAAGTGCTGATTGTAAAGCATGTAAAACCAAGGAAAAAGACAAGAGCTTAACTAATCTTAATTATTATGATAACCGAAATTATGTGCAAAATAAGGCTTTTGTGGTAGCTTAAGAGAATGTACTTGAGTCGTAAGTGAGGTTTTGCTAACTTTAAAGCATGTCTGAAGCTGACATTATGCAGAAATTAGCAAGTAGTGTCTCTAAAATGAGCGATCAAATGAGCATTGAGCAGATGCGCTTGTATCAAACCTACGTCACAAAGTCACTCGAGGCTCGTGAGGCTGAGGAGGCATTCATGATGGCTGTGGATGAGGAGGCAGGTGGAGACCATCATACATCGCAATCCCTACAAGATACTCGTCTGGTCTTATCTGATTTAAAATACCGTTTGTCTGGAAGTGAGAGCGTGTTGATTGCTTGTCTTGCTAAAGCCCTGGAAGGCGATGAGCATATGGACACCAAAAGGCTCAATATTTTGCTACACAGCTACGATCGTAAGCCTGCAAATACGACAAAGATTGTCGATGCTTTGGAGAAGAAAGCATGGATGGAAATCAGGAGCGATGGCTTGCATTCACATAAGCTCTATCGATTGACCCGCCGAGGTGAAGATCGAGCTCGGGAGCTAATTGACCAATTAGTTCACGCAGGTGGCAGTGATCGCTTAGCGATTGTTGATTAACGAAATTTGTCTACGAGCTTCGATTGTTAAATGCGCCCAATGTCCCGTCGTGGGTGATTGGAGAATCAAGAAAGCTAGCTCGTCACTGCGAGAAAATTCTTCAGCAGCTGTAAGCCGTTATGCTGGCTTTTCTCAGGATGAAATTGTGTGGCAATAAGGTTGCCACGCCTGACTGCGGCCGCAAAGGGTAGTGCATAGTCGCAACTAGCGGCAAGGTGCTGGTTATCACTAGGCTCAGGGTAGTAGGAATGAACAAAGTAGAAAAAAGGCTCTGCTGGCATGCCTTTCCAAAGGGCGTCATCGGGATCTTGTGGGCGGATCGAATTCCAGCCCATGTGAGGGATCTTGAGACCTACATCAGGGAATCGCTTTACCTTGCCCGGAATAATAGAGAGGCCTTCAGCATTCGGTGACTCGTCACTTGTTTCAAAAATGAGCTGATAGCCTACACAAATACCAAGGTAGGGTTTGTCCTCAGCCGTCCATGATCGAATGGCTTCGAACATGCCTTGGCTTTTGAGGTTGGCGGCACAATCTCCGAATTCTCCTTGGCCAGGCAAGACTAAGTGTGTGACATCGAGCAGTTGCTCTGGAGCTGTGACTAGAATGGTATCAGCACCAATCGCAAGAAATGCATTCTCAACACTGCGGATATTTCCCCTGCCATAATCTACAATACCAACTTTCATAAAAGGCGCTGTTTGAAGAGGGTCTATTGACCTGTGGTTCTGGGCACTTGAATGATCAGGCGTCAGTGTGTTTAGAGAGCCTCTTTCGTGCTGGGAATACCCGTCTCACGTGGATCTATCTCGATAGCTTGTCGCAGTGCACGAGCTAGTGCTTTAAAGATTGATTCGGCAATGTGGTGGCCATCACGTCCGTAGAGCAATTCTATGTGAAGGTTCGCCCGCGCATTGTTGGTGATAGCCCTGCAAAATTCTTCAGTGAGAGTGAATGGAAAATTGGGGGCGTCAGGTGTTGACGTAGGAGCCCGAAACTCAAGATGTGGTCGATTACTAAGATCGATAACGCACCGGCTGAGAGTCTCGTCCATAGGTAGGTAAGCAGCGCCGTAGCGACGGATGCCTTTTTTGTCGCCGAGTGCTTGGCGAATACAGTCTCCTAAGACAATACCTGTGTCTTCGACGGTGTGATGAGCATCAACCTCGATATCTCCCACTGCTTTGACGGTGAGATTAATAAGGCTGTGTTTGCCCAATAGTGTGAGCATGTGGTCGAAGAAGGGGATGCCGGTGGAAATATCACATACACCACTGCCATCGAGATCGATTGCAACACTGATGTTGGTTTCCGCTGTCTTGCGGTCTTGGCTTGCGGTGCGTGCATTCATAGCTTGCTGTGCCAGACACTGCCTTTACTGAGTGTGATTTGCAATGGCAATTTTACTCATTACCGACTGTATGCGATGCTAAATGACGGTATTGCGTTGTCATATCGTCGTTCACTTTCTCTTACAACTTTGGTGAAAGTAGCGATTCGAGTTCTTTCTGTGTTGAGGCTTGCCCGATGCGTTCACCGCCAACGAACAGAACACAGGTGCCAGCTTTCATATCAGATGGTTCGATACCAAGCTCAGGATATTTGCCTGAGTTATCTACTGCAATGAGCTGGCATGGTTTTTTGCGAAGCGTAGCTAGCATATTAGCATCCATGGGCTGTTTCAAATAGATCCTCGCAGACCGAGCGATGGATTCACGCGTCAGATAATCAATCGAGGCAAGAGCAGACGTTTTCATAGTCTGGTGCATGATTCCGTCAAGTTGTGTGGCTTGTTTAGTGAGAGCATCATCATCAATTTGGAGAGCAAGTCTCTTTGCATTGGAGTTTGCCAACGCCCATGTGTTGTCATTGTCGATTGATTTGATGTTGTAGAAGCAATATGTTGGGTAAGCTCGCGGATAGCCTTTACCGCTGAATTCTTTGATGAGTCCTGTTTTAGGGTCTCGCAGTTCCTTGTTCATCTGCGTATGAATGTGATACGCGAATTTCAACCATTCTGGGTTCAGAGTTGCCTCATTGAGGTCCAGTGCGGCCTGGCAAACGAGCGCGTAATCAGCAGCATTAGCCGGTATACCATTTGTTTGGCTGTTGTAGCTTGCTCGCTGTAATTGGCCGTCTGGATCGATGAAATGATCTCGTAGATAGCTGAGTGTTTTCTCTGCTGTCTCAAGTAGTGAAGTAGCTGCGGAAGCGCGATAACCTGCTATACATGCACTCGTGTATGTCGCCAGAGAACCTGATGTGCTCAGCTTTTCTATGACCACGTTATTTGGTTTTTGGGAGCGTGCAGCTAGTAATTTTGATGTAATAGAGTCGAGGCTTTGTGATAATGCGTCAGTGCTGATAGATTTACTTTTGGCTAGGTCTTCTAGGGTAGTTTTCCACGTTAGAATATTTTTTCTAAAGTAAATCTTTTGAGGATCGTCAGAGAGATGGATATTTCCTAACTCATTGATTCCGAATGCATCGATTGCAATATCGAACTCCTCAGCAGTTAATAAGCTTTTTATTTCTCCCGAGGTCCAGAATTCGCGTTGGCTTTGGGGTGTGTCGGATGAATGCGTGATCCCGATAGCCAGGCTGCCGTCGTCTTGAGTGAGGTGTTTACTGGTAAATGCGGCTATTCGATTGGCTGCATTAAGATATTTGGTGTCTCGGGTAGTTTGATAAAGTTGGTAAAGTGCTGACATCGAGAATGCTTGGGCCCGGAGTGTTTTTGCAAATACTGGGAGGGTTCGGCCTAGGCTTTGGTAACCGCTGTAGACTCCACCATCCAGTGGGTCCATGAGGCCATGGATAATCATTTTATCTGCTACTCGTGCTGCCGTATTTAGACATTGAAGTCGTTGATGAGCAGATTGCTCTGGCAGGTTTGACGCCATTACTAATAGATTGATATAACGAGCTGCAGTGAGATTATTTAGGTTATCTACCGTATCGGAAACGGGATCAAAAAGTGATCGGACTCGTGAAATTGGCCCTATTATTGAAGGCGTGTCATCTTCGGTTGCTTCGATAGGTTTGGGTATACTTATCTTTGAACGTGCTCTGTGGTCCCTCCGGCTGTGTTCTAGAGTATATTCTGGAGATTCAAGCCATAAATTTTGGACAGTGCTACTGGTCCGTTGAATCAAGGATGGAATATTGGATACTGAATCAGCAGTAATAGATGTCCATGAAACCAGATTCCCTTCATAGGAAAACCAGGCTAGCATGGGGGTATCTATTTGCATTTTTGAATTTATCGATATGAGAGCCATATAATATTCGATATCTGGATGCAAATTGGTATCGATCACGGTGTTAATATGATTGTTTCTCAGTAGCTTTGTTAAAGGTTCAGATTTTTTGATATCATTGAGTGCTTTTAGCATGTTGGGATCTGTGCCTGAGCCGATGATGGCGAAAACAACTCGCCTCTCGTTGTCGGCTTGTCGAAAAAGGTCCTTGTGCCAGCTTTGCCACTCCGCAGCAGAGTCAACTTGGCTATCGAGCAAGTGGCTTTGTCCTAGGGCGAGGGGTGATTTTTCGTAGGCATGGTCTTGGCTAATATCATCAGCATTGGCCTCCATGGCATTGTCCTTAGATCGGCAACCATTTAAAATCAGAAGAGAGCTGAGAATGGTGATCGTTGCGATTATTTTGAAAAATCGCTTTTGTGGTAAGTAGATCGTCATTAGTAAGCTATGCTGTAATATTTTTGTGCTCCAGTTTCAATCTCTAAAGAGGCACTTATAAAATCAATGCATCCAGTATCTTTTTTGCTGTAAAATTATCTCGCTCATGAGCGAAAAAATGCTTTTGTCTGTTTGCGGATTCGTTACGCTTATCCAAGTCTTATATTGTTTTGATAACCATAGCCATAACTAGTCAAAAAGGAGGGGTGGGTAAAACTACCGTATCAATCAATCTTGCCCACGCCTATGCAAGGGCGGGTAAGCGTACATTGCTAGTTGATGCTGACCCTCAAGGTTCGGTGGGCCTATCTCTCACTAGACAATCAAGATCCCTGAGTGGTTTCTATGATGCCATCGCCGATGCGGATTTTCCTCTTGAACAGCTCATTATACCAACGCGTCTAGAGACCCTAAGTATTGTGCCGGCCGGCCGCTGTAGTGATTATGAGTTGGGGGGTGGAGCGATGGGGGTATCTTTACATCGAGTTCGCAATTTCTTTAATATGGCTGAGGAGCAGGGGTTTGATGTCTGTATCATCGACACTGCGGCTGGATTATTTGGAGCAACGGCTGATGTGCTCTCTGCATGCACTGCTGTCGTTGTCCCACAGCAAGCAGAGCCGTTGGGCGTGCGTTCAGTGCCTAAAATGCTCGAAGCATTGACGCGTATGCAGATTGTTAATCCTCGGTTGAAAGTTTGTGGTGTGCTCATGACGATGGTCCAAAACCGACTCGTTGAAAGTGTTGAGGCAGTGCAAGCATTGCGTAATTTGCTGCCTGAAAAAATGGTGATGCGAAATGTCGTGCCGCGAGATGATCTTTTCGTGCGAGCAAGTGCCAAGGGTTTACCTGTCGGAGTGATGGAAGAGGGGGCCGGAGTGCTCGCTGTTTTCGAAAGGCTTCGAGCAGAAATCGATGCGACTATTAATCAATAGATAACACGGCACAAATCAGATGGACCCACTTCAACCATGGTTAGATGCAAAGGAAGTTCGCCGTTTGGCGGAAGGTCTTTTAGCGGCTCCTCCTGAGGTAGAGGAAGCAGCCGTCGATGCCGCTTATGGCGAAGTATTTGAGGGTTTTGCAGGCGCTGGTGATGCGCCGGATCTGACTAAGCTTGAGTTTGAGGCAAAACATCAAGCTATTGCTAGTGAAGTGGTGAAAAAGTCAGTGGCACCCGTGTCCTCGCAGGCTGAAGAGCCTGAGGGCAGCTCCTCTGGTGCCACATCAGCCGAGCTTGTTGCGGTCACTACAACCAAAGTTCATGAAGAACCAAAGCCTGCTAGTGAGTCGCTAGGCGCCTCAGTGGATTCCCCATTCCAAGTTTCATCTAACCAGCAGCATAGTGTAACGGATGTGATGGCTGTCAAAGCTAGGCTGAAAGAGGATAGCGTGGAGGTTTATAAGTTGCCATCTGCAGATGACGATTCGAAAACGGCAATGGCAAAGAAAACATCACCTGCTAAAGCTACGCCTCATGAGTCTGGAGATCCCGATGAGCCCGATGAGCCCATTCGTAGGCTTCAAGCAAAAGGTCCTTTCCTGTCTCGAATTCGTCAGTTTAGTCAGGTGATAAGAGAAGACCTTGGAGCTAAGGCGATGTTTCTCATTGATGTTAATGGCCAGATTCTTTTGGATGAGGTGGAGAATCCAAAGCTTATTCAAGTTGCTAGGACTTTAGCGAATGCATCTCAACGAGCCAACAGGCAATCCGCTGGTGCAGCAGCAGTGGGCAATCTTCATGTTAAGATCGGAGCAAGCTCTACACTGGAGGTGATTCCTGTGGACGGTCGTTATGGCTTATTGATTCTTGGAGTTGTATTCCCTGGGCCTATTGGAGCTGTTCGTGTTATGCAGGTTGCTGATGAGCTTCACAGAACAATCGAACCCAGCCAATAAGTAAGGCTTTGAAAGCCATACGGCATTCTATCATCGACCCTCATGTCCGTCTTTGATCATTTGATATATTGGAATGATGTAGTACCGCGTAAGGGTTCTGAAAACATGGCCGTTGATCAGTTTCTGTTGGAGCGGGCACAGAGATATCCGATTTTAAGAGTCTACCAGTGGAGTGAACCATCGATAAGTTTTGGTTATTTTCATAAGCTTGAGGAAGTTGAGCTCACTTATCCACCCAATGGGGGGTTGCTCAACTACGTGAGAAGATGGACAGGAGGTGGTATTGTTGATCATCGGCTAGACCTCACGTATACATTGGTTGTTCCAAGAGATTTCGAGCTTGGACACACGCGAGGGGCATCAAGTTATCGTCTGATTCATCAAGAGCTATGCGAGGCGCTCAAAAAACTTGGGCAGAATGTGCAGCTAAGTGACGATGGCCGCGGTAGCGGCTCACTATGTTTTGTAAATCCAGTGGCATATGATTTGACGGATCAAGCAGGCAAAAAGATAGCTGGCGCAGGGCAAAGGCGAACGAAGCACGGCTTGCTCCATCAAGGCAGTGTTCATGCGAAGTTGGATACCGATATATTCGGGGAAGAGTTGGCCAAGCAATTGGCGACAAGTCACGAAATCTGGCACAACAGCGATAGTTACACAGGGCGAGTCGCTGAGATAGAGGCCGATCGATATGCTAACGAGAAGTGGCTCAAAAAAAGGTGAGCCTACCATGTTGGGGGGATGCCCAACTCAATCACCATATAGGATTAATTATCTATTCCTTGATCCTGATCCTCTGAGGAGTTCGAAGAGTCTTCGAGTTCATTTGCCTTTTCTGCAACGGGCTTCCTCTTGAGAGAGTCAACGAGCTTATTTGGCAAAGAATGACCGGTGCGCAATTTGTGGCTGACGCTCATGCCTGTGAAGATGGCGGCTATAATGAGAATGAAAAAGAGAAGTGGCTTTAATGAGCTAACGCCAGACTGGATGACGGGTTGACTGTAACCGCTCGGGATGGCTGGGGTTTCAGGAGCTGCTGGGGTTGGGCTCTCTGCTGGCTCAGGCTCATCATTCTTGGTAGCTGATGAAGTATTTTCTTTAAGTGCTAGGGGCTTCTTTTGGGGGGCTTCATCTTCAGGCGAAGAATCAGGCTGCTTTTTTGTTTGCTGTGGGACAAAAAATTCCCTTGATAGGGTTTCAATCTCCTCCTTGGAGAGTTGGAAGTCTAGTGTGACATCTCCCATACTGATCTCCATACCATCTCGGAGATCAATGATTTGCATGAGGGAATCATCCTTTTTAATGCCGTTGGTGGAATCTTGATCGCGCAAAATAAACCCTCCGTCGACGCGTTCCATCGTGCAGTGATTGCTCGATGTTGAGCGACACTTGAACACGATGTCATTGTTTTCCCTTCGCCCCATGCTAACAAGCTCGCGCTCGAGTTCGAACCGGTATGGTTGACCTGTTTGATCTGGCTCAGTGATAACAATTCTTGGCATGGAGTTGAGAGTGTTAAAGAGTTACTGTCTTTGCCTACCTTGATTGGCAGGGATTATCTCTTCAGGATGATTAACAGAGGATCAAGCCTCTGTCAAACGGTGGCCATTAGTCTGCTTTTTGAATCCTCTGCATCTTACTGATGCGACCAGTTGCATTCCAGTCTTGGACATAAAGGTTGCCGTCTTTGTCGAAGCTGAGCCCATGAGGAGCAGTGAAGATACCCGGTTGTTGGTTCTCTGGCTTTACCGGAAATTTGGCCCATTGTGCTTTATTTGGATTATCACCAACGAGGGAAACGATCTTGCCATCTTTGTCAAGAATAGCGACACGGGCTTCTAGTTCTGCTACCGCAGAGTAGTCACCGTGAAAAGAAACAGCACATGGTCGGCGAAGTCCAGTAGCATGCACGCCGATCCAGTTGCCTTCAAGGTCCAGATGGACAAGGCGACGATTTTCACGATCACATACGAGTAAGCGAGGTTCGCCAAAGCGAGTATCGATGCCAAGCCCATGACATGACCTAAATTGATTTTTGCCGTTTCCGCCTCCACCAAATGATTTGAGTAATTTGCCAGATTGGTCAAACTTATGAATCATCTGCGATCCATACCCCATACTTACGAAGATGGAATTGTCAGGTGCGACAGCAATACCGGTAATACCGCCAACACCACCTGGAATTTCACCAGTTACCTTATTAGGGATCGACATGATAATGTTGCCGTCGAGATCGATCTTCACGGCTTTTTTGTTTTTCCCGCGTTTAGCACCATAAATAAATTGTTTGTCGCCTTCGGTATGGATTTGCATGCCGTGAATACCAGCAGCTGTAGGAGCGATTTCCTTAACGAGTGTACCGTCGGCTTTAAAAACACAAATAGACTTGGGGCCATCCGTGCTAACATAGATGAGGCCTTGGTTATCGACGGCTACACCACCGTGAGTAGGGCCGATCTTGGAGCCGTCAGGAGTTTTTCCAAATCCTGGGACTGTTTGGTAACTGTAGACTCCTTGTCCCGTGTTAACCACAGTCATGAATGACTGGCTATTGGGTGATTTATGGTGGCTGCTAGACTTGGAATCTGAGTGGGCATCGTGTGCAAGAGTTGCTGAGGCCAGAGATAAGATGAGCAGGGAACTGATGGTGGTTGTTTTCATGATTGGAAATTGTTGGAAATAAAGGATGGGGTGGTTTAGTATTCTTGATTTGTGGTAAGAGGCGAGTGTGGCAAGGTTACGAAATTGGATGATACTTTGTTTCAAGCTTTTAGGTAGCTTGATACAAAATGCATCTCCACGAGCTAATCAAGGCTTAGTTGTAACTGGCGGGCGGTTTTGCGTTGGCTTGTTTTCCGCCTTTGCTGCTGGAACTTGAGCAGGAGGAGGTGGTGGCGGGTCGAGAATATTCAAGAGTGCTATCGTGGTTTTAGATTCTGGAATAGCGGGGATCATTTGGCTTACTTGCCTTAGTATTTCGATGGCTGTTCGTTTGTTACCCGTTTCACGGTGAATGTCTGCGGTGTAAAGCCACTGGCGGAGCTGGTCTGATTCCTTGATGTGCTTCTTGCTTGCGGAATCAAAGAATGCGATAGCCACTTTGTGATCTTTTTGATGGCGATGCCAAAGGCCCAAATACTCGTATAGTTTGCCGTTATTTTTGTTTGCCGCAGCTGTGCGAAGTTTTTTGACTAGGGTGTCTGGTTGGTTACCCCAGCTTTCGTGAGCTAACCTGATAGCGCGATAATCGCGGTCTTGTTGAGTCAACTCACCACTACCACTGAGATGCAGGAATGGTCGGTAAAGAGGATCACCCAATACGACTTGTTGCCATGAAAGGACAGGGGCTGCCATGTAGGCGGCTTCTACTAGGGAGAACCCTTTGATTAAGCGGTCATGGAAGATGTCCAAATGATGTGTCAGGTGTAAGTAAGGCTCATAGACATTACCCAATGTGGCTGCAGCTCCTTTGGCGAGGATGGGGCCAGACCAATGGCTATTGGTGTCTCTTAGGTTGCTAGCACTAAATGAATGCAGGTGAGTCGCGACAGCCCCTTTTCGAAATTGAAACTGTTCGTTGAGTAGTGACCCATTTCGATGTTTTGTATACCACCCGTAATACAGTGCAGCATCATTCATAGGGTAGTTGGTGGTAAACGTTTGTTTGTTTCTATCGACCACGGTCGGAATACCTGTGAGAAAATTAAGTTCAGCAATGCTCTCTAGCCAATTGTCTCCGCTAGCGTATCCACCTCCTTTTTTAGCAACATCTATGTAACACATACCCCACAGTCCGCGAGCCTCAGTGGCAACAGCATCGTTGATCATGCGTTTGCAAATTTCATAACTGGGCCCATCAATGCGCCCGACGAGTAGCATGATCGGCAGTTTTGAACTCGCGAAAGGCTGATCCTTTTTGAAGTAAGGATTATTCATTGGGCCCGCTATTGGTATTCCTTTTATGCCCATCATCGCCAGCTCTGAGTCAACTGAGGCTTCATTAGATTGAGAGAACTGATTTTTTGGTTTGGGCGGTTGTTCTGATGGCTGCGGTGCGATGACTTCGCGTGCAATTTTGAAGGGAACGCCGCGCATGCATACTAAGGTGGTTATTTTGCATGTTGCAGGCATGATCATGCCCTCAGCAGTTCGTCCTAATGTCCACCAGCCACGAGCACTGAAAGCGTTTCTCAGTGGGTCACGTATTGAGGTGTTGTATGCAATTCGTGAGATTTGACCACGCTCAGGCAGTGGGAGGCCAATTAGGTTTTCGAGCGGTATGTTACGCATTTGAGCGTAGTGCCCCGCGAGATCCATGGATTGAGGGATACTACTGTTGTATACCACGGCGACACTTTCCGGTGCAATAGGGGTAGCCTTGGCGACAACAATGGAGAGTGATAATAGAACAATGAAATTTTTCATGACCGGCGTCTGGCTGAAGCTCAACGGAGCTAAGTCTGCATTTTATCTGTCGACAAGGAAATTGAGTCTTAAGCCATCGTGAGCAAATTGAAAAGGCTTAGGAAGTTCACCCAGGGCTTCATCCACGTCAAGCTCATGTGAGAGGTGGGTCAGATACACCTCCTTTGCTTTTAGCTTCGTTGCGATTGAGACAGATTCTGCCAGATTCATGTGCGTTGGGTGCTCACGCTTGTGAAGAGCGTCGATGATGAGCACAGAGACATCTTGCAGAAGATGTTGGCTTGCTTCGGGGATTTTTTTAACATCAGGGATATAGGCGATTGATGGAGCTCCAGGGTAATCGAAGCGGTAGCCGTGCGTGTCAATGTTGCCATGTTCTACCGCGATGGGGGTGATGGTAAGCTCGCCTAGAGAGAACGGACCACTGATTTCTATTGGATTTGGTCTTACATAACCACGGTTTGTGTTGGTGGGTAGAAATGCCCATTCGTAGATTCGTTTTATCTCATCAAGGCATTTGCGAGAGCCATAAATAGGTAAAGGGGATTCTCGGTGCCAACAAAATGCTCTCAGTTCATCAAACCCAGTAACATGGTCTAGGTGGGCGTGGGTGTAGAGCACGCTGTCGACTGATGTCAGGCTTTCACGCAAGGCTTGCTCACGTAAATCAGGCCCAGTATCCACTAGAATCGAGTATTCGGGCGTTTTTAAATGAACCGAGGAGCGGGTGCGTTTTAGCTTGGGATCCTCTGAACTACATACAGAACAGCTACATCCAATGACAGGAACACCAGTGGATGTACTGGTGCCGAGGAAAGTGAGGCAAATTTCAGGTTTCAACTTGGCCTCAGCTTTGCATAATCACCCCCATCGAGCCAAGGAGATTGGTTCACGAAGATTATGTTAAGTTTGCTTAAAGTAAAAAACCTCGCACTCGTTGATGAGTTGGAGTGGCATTTGAATACTGGTCTCATAGCGGTAACGGGGGAGACAGGAGCAGGAAAATCTGTGATCGTCGGTGCACTGAAGCTGGTTTTAGGCGAACGCGCTGATAAGGGGTTGATTCGCACTGGAGAGAGTAGTTGTGTGGTTGAGGCTGTTTTTGACTTAGTGAATGTGCCGCTTTTTAATGCTGTGCTGAGAGATTCAGGATTGGAGCCATGTGAGGAGGGACAACTCATTATCAAGCGTGTCATCGGTCAGTCTTCGAATAAGCAATTTGTTAATAATTCACCAGCCACCCTCAATGTGCTCAAAAACTTGGGCGAACATCTCGTTGATTTACACGGACCACACGACCATCAAGGACTGCTGTCGATTGATCGGCAGCTTACAATGCTAGATGCATACGCTGGAGTTACAGAGCTCTGCACTCAATATCGTGCAAAATGGCGTGATTGGAGGGGCAAGTTACAGACCTTGGAAGATTTTCAAACACAGGGTATGGCAGACGCCAGAGAGTTGGACCTGCTCTCGCATCAGCTGGAGGAGATCAATGCTGCGGCCATTAACACCGATGAAGCAAATGAACTGGAAGCTACTTACCAGCGTGTGTCGAATAGCTCTCATTTATCTGAGTTGTTGGGAGCGGCTCTCTCATTATTGGGAGGGGGGGACGACTCGCTCAACCTACAAATAGGTCAGCTGCAAAAAGTAAGCCGTGATCTGGAAAAACTCGACCCAGAGCTGCGTGCCACTTTAGAGGGTGTCGATAAAACAGCTCTTGAGCTCCAAGAGATGGAATATGGATTGGCTCAATACCTGGAAGAGCTCAATACGGATCCCTCCGAATTATTACGGATAGAAGAGCGAATTAACATGCTGGAGTCACTAAAGAGGAAGTATGGCCCATCACTGGAGGATGTGTTGGCGCATGGAGAGGGTGTTGCTCAGCGGCTTGACCAGGTGGAAAATCGGAATGAACATTTAATAGCTCTTGAGGCCGAAGTCAGTGCCGCCCGAGTTGAGCTCGATAAGCTAGGTGATCAGTTGAGTGATCAGCGGCGTCGCTTTGCGCCTAAGCTAGCAAAGGATATTGCACACCATTTGAAGGAGCTTGGCTTCAAGCAGGCAGCTTTCGAAGTTCGTATGACGCCCCATTCAAAGCCGAGTCATAGTGGGCTCGAAGATGTCGAATTTGAATTTGGGCCTAATCCCGGTGAGCCGATGAAGCCGTTGAGGCAGATTGCATCTAGTGGTGAGATTTCGCGGGTGATGCTGTCGGTGAAGAGTGCCTTGGCAAAGCAAGATGCCACGCCTTTGATGGTCTTTGATGAGATCGATGCTAACGTAGGCGGGGAAATTGCTCGTGCGGTTGGAGCTAAGATGGCGCGCTTAGGCGAGCAGCACCAGGTGGTTTCCATTACCCATTTCCCCCAAGTAGCGGCTGTTGCGGCTCATCATTTCGTAGTCAGCAAAGAAGTAGAGTCTGGGCGAACCTGCTCTAGCTTGGTTCCCGTCAGTGGGGAGAACCGCATTGAAGAGTTGGTGCGCATGCTTGGAGGAGGTGGTAAACAAGCACGAGCGATGGCGGAAAGCTTGCTAGACTAGCCGTTCCGCAAAAAGAGGCGCTAATTTAAACTGGGGGAAATAACCGATCGGAGAAGGAGCGAAAAATTTGCTCTTGGCTCCGCCTCATTTTTGGCTTCCAGTATTTCTATATTCCAGCTGCCCAGATCCCCAAGCTGATAGGTTTCAAAATCTACCATATTGTGAAAGCCGTCAGAGGCATTGATTTCGATAGTGTCTGCGCCATTTGAGAACATTCCGTCGCGAAAGCTCAGCGTGACCGGGTCTCCTACGCTTTTCATTTTTGAATTAAGGAAGTAGAAACGAAGTGCTCCTGTCGAGGAACGCTTACTCAGTTTGATCGTAGCCGCAGGAATAGCCACGGCTCCTCTTTTGATACCTTGAGCATCAGAACACTTTTTCCAATAGCTGGAGAAATCAGAGATCGTGGCATAGGTTCCATGGGATGATGATTTTACAAGCTGGTCACCAGCAGCGACATGGTTTTTTTGTTTGAGCCAAAAACCTGCCCAAACAACAAGGCTGAAGAAAATGCCAGCTATCGATAGCAGGGCGATTTTTTCCGACTTGTTTAGTGATAGCTTGTTTCCGATTGAGGCTAAGAATTTTAATAGAAATGGCATGCCGTGCCGCGGAGTCGCATTGTGGCGATGCCTCCGACCGAGATTTAGCCATGCCTCTTCATGCGAATATGACGCGTTGTCACCCTCATGGGGTGTTTGATCCTTTTGCTTGGTATCGGTGGTCATATGCCTAATTAATCAGGAAGTGCGGAGTATGACTTAACCTGATTTAGAAAAAAGTATCTGACCTAGGGGGCTCTTGTCGAGCTTGTTGATCGAACGTTAAGCCGTCAAATGGCTAGCTGGCTTCGCTATTCGGGTTAGGCCGCGTTATCATCAAACAGATAAATTCAGGCTTGATTTTAGCGTGTTCTTGGGCGAAGCAAGCGCTGACAACATCACCCAATTTACGAACATGGCAGATAAAGAAGATATCAACCCAGAAAATATTAAAGGCACTTTCTATGTAGATAGCCAGTGCATCGACTGTGACCTCTGCCGCGAGACGGCCCCCAACAATTTCCGCCGTGAGGAGGACGAAGGTTATTCCTATGTTTATAAGCAGCCAGAAAATGATGATGAGCGCGAGCAGTGCGTTGAAGCCATGGATGGTTGCCCTGTAGAGGCAATCGGCGATGATGGCGGCGAATAATTCGAATTTTGATAGTAATGAAGGCTCTGACCCGGAGCCTAGTGCACGTGCGTTTCCAGCCAAACGCGGCAAACGGGGTAAACGTGCTGATTCCGCCAGCGATCAACAAAGAAAAGCGCGGGCACGTATTTTAATTGAATGGCTGGGGGGGCTCAATCCACCTAACCCATCGAGAAATATTCACCAGCCGAGTGAATTTGTTGATGGTTTGTTAAAGAGCATCGGTGTCTCTGATGGGGTCGATGAGCAGCATCTTAAAGAAGTTTGGGCTAACGTGGCTGGTCAGTTTGTTGCTCAGCACACAGTTCCTGAATCAATACGTGGCGGGGTGCTCGTGTTGCGCGTTTTGCAGCCAACCATGAAATTTCATCTGCAGCAAATGAGCACTAAACTTCTAGAGAATCTTCACCGGGAATTAGGAAAAAATACCGTCAAGAAAGTGGTATTTAAGATTGGATAATTTGACAATATAAGCAGTGGTAAAAGATAGACTACATCATTATGAAAACTGGATCTTTGACTGGTCTGGGACACTTGTTGACGATCTTGCTATGGTGCTTGATGCCACCAACCATGTGTTGCGTACTTATGGCAAAAACGAGATAGGACGTGAAGACTTTAGAATGAGCTTCCGCCTGCCTTATGCAGGCTATTACGAGGAGATTCTACCGGGAGTCCCCATGGAAGAATTGGAGGATCATTTTAGGGAAGGTTTTGCGAGGTCTGAAGCATCTGGGGTAACTTCTCCACTGCTTCCCTACGCACTTGATTTCCTAGAGAAGCTACAATCCAAGAATAAGCGGATCTTCATATTGAGCTCGATGGATGCTGGTGCATTCGACCGTCATGCTCTGGAGTTGGGAATTGATCATTTTTTTGAAGCAACGTACGCCGGAATTTTGGACAAGAGAAACCAAATCCACCTCATGCTTGAGAAGCATGAACTTGATGCATTAAACACGGTATTCCTTGGTGATATGTGCCATGATGTGGAAACAGCCAAACATGGGGGCATAGCATCTATTGCGCTTCTCACTGGATATCAGAATGCCGAGCAGCTTGGGGCATCAAGCCCAGACCTTTTGGTCGAAGACCTATCTGTTATACACCCGTTGCTTGAAGCTCCTACCCAGCAAGATTAATTTATGAAAGAGGAAGATCAAATATTCATACGTGGCCAGAAAGTGAGTTGCCATATTGGTGTGCCTGAAGAGGAAAGGGCAGAAACCCAAGAGTTAATCATACACACTCGATTTTCTTCATCCAGATCATCTCAATCGTTCGATGATCAGATTGATCAGACGGTCGACTACCACGCCGTTTACCTGAGAATTAACGAAGTCGCTGCCAGCAAGCCACGTCAACTGATCGAAACATTGGCCGAAGATCTCGCCTCGATGATTCTTGCTGAGTTTCAGGTCGCTGAAGTATCAATTGAAATCGAAAAGTTTATTCTACCAAACACTAAATGTGTGGGGGTCGCTATTACGCGTCGGAAAACTAACTAGATTGACGATATGCTCCTAACGGGGAGGGAAATCGACAAATATAGATGCTGAATGAATGAGCTTCTATTTTGATGGAGCTTTGACATCGTCATCTTATTATTCCACAGTAACTGCAATTCTTACTTTGTCTCTCACGATCACCCCCCTTACACACTGGATCAAACATGGCTAATAAACCCAAATCAGTAGATCCAGATGCCGATTTAGTAAGCCGGGCGCAAGAGGGAGAAACTCGGGCTTTTGATGAGCTCATCATGAAATATAGCCGTAAGCTCTATGGATTAGTCTATAATATGACTTCCAATAAAGAGGATACTCACGACTTGCTCCAAGATATTTTCGCCAAGGCATATCGCTCATTAGGCCGATTCCGCGGGAAATCTACGTTTTACACCTGGATTTACACTATTGCGGTCAATATGACCCTCAATTTCCTCAAAAAGCGTAAAAGAAGGGCTGGTTTTAGCTTTGATGATATGGATTCGGGTATTCACAATGATCCAGGTTTTATTGACCAGGGGCATCATTCAAACCCCAGAAGGCAGTCAAATATCAATGAATTGCAAAAAAAATTGAACGAAGCGATGCAAACGCTGTCTGAACAACATAGAACCGTGGTTACCATGTTTGACATTCAAGGTATGCCACACGCAGAAATAGGCCAAATTCTAGGAGTTTCAGAAGGAACAGTGAGATCAAGACTATTTTATGCGCACAAACAGCTCCAGGGCTCACTAGAAGAATTTCTCACACCTACACACTCTCCAGATCAATAAATAAAAAAGATAATTGCAATAGACGCACTCCGATAATCGCTAATTATTTATAAATAATATCAATTAAATTTAAAAATATACGAATATTATTGCAATCCTTATCTTTTTTATTAAAATAACAATCAATTCAACCGATGTATCACATGAACGACGATAATTTCCAGTCACTCAAAAATCTGATTTCGCTCAAGCGCCACGAGCAGCCAGATGATGCTTATTTTGATGAATTGCTTGACGAATTCCACCGCCGACAGCAGCAAGACCAGCTCAAGCCAGCAAGGCATAAAGAGCTCCTAGATTGTGTTGCTACTTGGTTTGCTGGCACCAGCCGCTGGAATTATGTTATGGGTGCAGGAGCTGCATACGCGCTGATTTTCTTTGCTGTGATATTTTTCTGGCCCAAGCCGGACGTAACACCAGTGCTTAATACGGCACCTATCCAGCATGAGGAAGTAACCGAGAGCGCTGAGCTTGAGGAAAAAACAACCGACTCAGAGGACGATCAGAACAGCGAGTCTGAGGTTTACTAGGGACAGTTCTATTCCCATTAGTGGATATCCACTGACCTCCATGTTACTGCTTAGTTTAGGCATCAGGCGGGAGATCTGTGTAATTTGAGTAGTCGTATTTCTGCGCTGCTATATGGATTTTGTAACCATAATAGCACATACCGACCTTATTGGCGGCTTAGCTCGGCTGATTTCGGGTATTTTCAGGAATTGAATCATAATTGCGGAGATACTTGCATGGTTTTTGATATTTGGTGTTGGAAACCATGATGCTTAGGGCTATCTCTCCGCGCGCCTTTTGTTCCCGGGTAGCACAAATTTAAATGGCCTTTGATTTCTCTAGTCTCAATCCTGCCCAGGCAGAGGCCGTTAACGCACTTGACGGTCCTGTATTAATTTTGGCTGGAGCTGGAACTGGAAAAACACGTACGGTCACCTGTCGTATATCTCACATGGTAGAGCGTGGAATCGCGCCGGAAAATATTTTAGCGGTTACCTTCACCAACAAGGCGGCCAGCGAAATGCGAGAGCGGGTTGGCGACATGGTTAGCAAGGCGGCGGGCAAGGAAATTACGGTATGTACTTTTCACTCACTGTGCGTCCGCATTCTCAGAACTGGAATTGACAGGCTGGGGTATAAAGAGAATTTCACAATCTACAGTGGTAATGATCAGACAGGATTGATCAAACAAATCATTATTCGCAAAGGAGGGGCTCAAGAAAAAATAGAGCCTGGCATGGTATTATCTATTATATCGAAGGCTAAGAATGCTGGTGGTGATGCGGATTCGATTGATGACCCTTTTATAGCCGATATAGCACGTGCTTACCAGAATGAGCTAAGAGCGCAAAATGCCGTAGATTTTGATGACTTATTGTTGCTTGCTGAGCGACTACTGAGGGAATTTCCTGATGTATGCGAGATTTGTCGTAAACGCTGGACCAGGGTTACGGTAGATGAGTTTCAAGATACTAATGGCCTGCAAATGCGTTTACTACAGCAGCTTGTTGGTGCGCCCTATCACGTCTGTGTAGTGGGTGATGATGACCAAAGTATCTATGGTTGGCGCGGAGCTGAGGTAGAGAATATACTACAATTCGAAAAGTTCTTTCCTGACCCTAAAGTAATTAGGCTGGAGTATAACTATCGTAGTTCTGAGGCTATCATACACACAGCAAATTCGCTAATCGTACACAATGTAGGTAGGCGTGAAAAGCAACTCAGATCGGTAAAGCCTGCGGGTGACCCTCTGCGCGTTATTTCGATGCCTGGAGACGAAGAGGAGGCAGAATTTATTTCCCATGAGATTACGGAATTGCACCGAGTCGAGAAAAAGCCGCTCGAAGATGTTGCGATTTTATTCCGAACCAATTCTCAATGTCGTCACCTTGAGCTGGCGCTGCGTAAAGAGCAGATTCCATATCGCATGATCGGAGCTCAGAGCTTTTACGATAAGAGAGAGGTGCGAGATCTACTGGCGTATTTGCAAGTTCTTGCAAATCCGAGTGCTGATGTGCCTTTGCTGCGCATCATGAACTCTCCTCCGCGAGGTATTGGTCAGGCGGCTTCGGTATTGCTAACGAATACCTCCAGTGAACGTGGAGGTAGTGTTTGGGAGGCGATGGGAGCGGCATCTGATCAGTTATCCACTCGTGCCCAAAAATCGGTTGATGCCTTTACCGAAATGATACTCAGCTACCGTGAGAGAATGAACTCTAAGGAAGAGAACATGGGTAGCGTGATGATGGCTATGCTCGATGAGATGGGTTACATCGATTGGGTTAAACGTAACAGTAAAAATGAGAGTGAGGCAGATCAAAGACGCGATAGTATCGATACTGTGGTTCAGGACCTGAAGGACGCCTCCAAGAAAAATCTCTCTCTCCAAAAGTATCTTGATCTTTCAGCCCTGGCTCGCGAGCGTGAAAGTGATGATGATATCGATAAACAGCGTGGGGTGACCTTGATTACCCTACACGCATCAAAGGGCTTAGAATATCCCATCGTCTATCTCGTAGGCCTTGAAGAGGGGATTCTCCCTCATAAGAGAAGTATTGATGAGGGAACCTCTGATGAGGAACGTAGGTTGCTCTATGTTGGTATTACTCGTGCGCAAGATCGATGCACACTTACTTGGTGCTCGGTCAGAACCAAATGGGGGCAAGAGCAAGCAGGTGAAGCAAGTAAGTTTCTGATGGAGCTCGATGATAAATATGTCGAGCATCATGATTACGATGATATTATGGGGGCTGAGGTGACTGAGGAAGAGACGGATAATTTCTTCGCTGATCTAAAAAGCATGTTTGATTGAGCTTGGGGGGGTGTCTAGTGACATATATCATTTAAAATATTGCGTGTGTTAACACGCAGAGACGCTTAATAAGCTTGGTCATGAACTCTTACATTCTTAAAATCTTCCTTTATGAAACTGAGCCACAAGTGTGGAGGCGGTTTTCTATACCGGAAACGGCTACCTTTTCAGAATTACACCAAATGATTCAGAAGGCCATGGGCTGGCATGATGAGCAAGCTCACCAGTTCCGCTATGGTAAAGGTCGCCACTTGAAGCAGGTTATTGCCGATTCTAGAAAAGAGGTTGGACCCGCTGATGAGTATACTGACGAAAAGGATATCACCTTAGCTCAATTTGCAGGTCGTCGTAAATTGCCACTGCGTATGATGTATCGTTACGATTTCTTTGATGAGTGGACACATGAGATCGTTATCGAAGAGAAATCAGAAGATATTGAAGCTCCTAAGCTGCTGGGTGGTGAGCGTGCTTGTCCGCCTGAAGACTGTGGTGGTCCATTCGGCTACAAGGAGTGCCTCGCTGGCTACGCAGAGTGGATGGACGATGATTACGACCCTGAGGTATTTGATGCTGGTTCTGTTCAGCTCGGTTAGCTCGGGGCTATCTACACCGGCAAAGGAGAAGCAGTTCACCAAATGAGGTGTCTTACTCTTGGTGCTTCTTAAGCCATGCCTTACGCGCCTCGAGGTTCTCGTTTAGCTTAAAGCACTGGGTACGCTCTTCGGCGAGCTCGTCATACATGCGGAGTAAGCGATGGAAGTCCTCTGAGAGATCCTTGCCTGCGTCCTCAAGCAGCTTCTCAATATCGTGCGCCTTATTGCGACCGACCGCTCTTCCGGTAGGAGAACCCTTTGGCTCCATTAAACCCTTGAGGTCGCTGCGGCGATGTTCCAGTGAGCCGTCAATCCGGCCCAGTTCCCCAAGTGATATCTCACGTTCAGCATCAGAAATAGAACGGTTCTTTAGCTTGTTCTCGAGTCCGGCTCGTCGTGACTCTAGGGTTTTGATGGCTGCTTCCAAAGCACTGGTTAATTCTCGGCGAGTCTTGTCAGTCATCACGGTCTGGCGCCTGTTTTGCTTCCAATCATCATTGATTCGGGTGCTTTCGTGGTAGTAGCCACCCCAGTAGGAGCCACCTGTGCTTTCATACTTGTCGACATCTTCATAGTCACCCATCGAATCGCTGAGCTTGATAATCTGCGTAATCCGTTTTTCGATCCGCTTATCGAATTCGTCGATGTCATTTGCGAGATCATCTTTTGGCAGGAGATTGCCGCTCTGGCGAAGAGTCTCGACAATGCGTGAGCGGCGGTTTTGGTAGGTTTGAATCCATCGGCGGAGGCCCTTGATCGCCTTCATTTTGATTTGCGAGACCTGTATTTTTGATTCTTTTGAGTCGTGAATCTCACTGAGCATTTTTACCAATTCGTCGGAGCGTTTCTCGATGCGAGAATCCATGCTTTTGAGATCTCCCCGCAATTCATTCAATCGTGTTTCGCGTTGCTGGATATGCCGGGTAAGATTGACTACCGATGCCCTGCGTGCCTCCATATCGTATTTGGTCTCTTGCTCGGCATGAAGTCCTGTGCAGAAGATCGTGGCTAGTAGCGAGTGCATCATGATTTGTTTGATGGCCTGGGCAGGAAATATTGGCATAGTGATGTGCATTAAATTAGTAACTGAGAAATTCTAAACTAGCCGGTCGAGATGTGGCCAACAAGGGGGAAATCAGAATTAAGAATTACCATTATACGGAGAGTGGTAAATCAGCTCTGGATTTATTGAGGTATATTTAGGATTTTTAATGCCTATGCCTTTTGATCCACGCTACGCATTTGAATGTCGGTGATTTCAACATGTATTGGCGTTTTGAGGATATGTAATACTGAGGCAGCGATATCGTCGGCTTGAAGCATTCGTATGCTGGTTCGGGTCTGAGCAAGCTGGTCCTCGCGGCCTTTGAAGTAGTGATCGAGTAATGGAGTATCGACGAAGCCAGGGGAGACGGTGGCAACACGAGTCGGGTTGCCATCAGCGCGAAGTTCATAACGCAAGGCATCGCTGACTCCTCGAACGGCAAATTTTGTAGGAGAATAGAATCCGCCACTTGGTGGTACCCGATGCCCACTCATGCTCGATATGTTGACGATCTGACCACCAGACTTGGGGAAAAGCCTAAGTGATTTTTGGCAGCAAATAGTGAGAGCCTGCACGTTGAGTTGCCACATTGTCTGCCAATCTGCGGGGTTTCCATCTGAAATACGGGAGAGCAGTGCAAGGCCTGCATTATTAACAAGAATGTCGAGGTGGTCGATAGCGGCAAAGGCCTGATCAATTTGCTTTGGCTCAGAGAGGTCGCAGGCAATAGGTATTACGCCGTCAGGAAGCTTCGAGGTATTACGACATAGACCTAACACTTTAGCTCCAGCTTCAATGAGCTTCTCGGCAATAGCATAGCCAATCCCCGATGATGCACCAGTGACCAGAGCTGTTTTATTGGTAAGTGACACGGCTTTTTTGGTATGTGGGTATGTGGCTGTTAGTCAGTCGGGCGGCTACATGTGATCATGAACTCATTGCCGTCAGGGTCGATGCACATAGCGAGATGGAGCGGGTCCTCGGGGGTGTCAGTGGGCTCTCTGGTGAGTGCTCCACCAAGTTCTTTGAGTCGTGCAATACCTGCATGGATGTCATCAACCCGGAAGCTGAGCCCTGTCCATGTGCGTTTGCCTTCACCTCCTCCATGGATGCCTATGGTAGAACCAGCGATGACCACTTCACTCCATGGTTCCGAAGCAAAGCTGACTTCACCGTCGAATAGATCACGATAGAAGTGGAGGCAGCGTTCCCAGTCAGCGGCCCAGAGTGCATATTTAACTTTTTCGACTTTCATGTTGTTAGTTGGCTACAATATTGACGAGGCGTCCAGGGACAACAATGATCTTACGAATCGTTTTCCCCTCAATGTGCTGTTGCACGTTCTCATCTTGTTGTGCGAGTGTTTCGATGTTTTCCTTAGTATCGTCGTTGGCGACAGTGATTTTACCGCGCAGCTTGCCGTTGACTTGCACAACGATTTCGACCTCGTCTTCGACAAGGTAAGTTTCGTCATATTTTGGCCAGTCTTGATCGCATAGCATGGTGTCCGAGTGAGAGGTTTCAAGTTTTGAGTTTATCTCTTCGGTCAGGTGTGGGGCAAAAGGATTCAAGCATCTGAGTAGGTCTCGAATGAGCTCTGCCGGAAGTTTCTCAGCTTTACCAAATGCATTGGTGCAGATCATCATTTGCGAAATTGCCGTATTGAAAGATAGGCGCTCAATATCTTCGCTAACCTTCTTGATGGTTTCATGCAGCACCTTCAGCAAGTTTTTATCTTTGTCTGGTGACACTTCTTCTTTGCTGATCTTACTGGACAAAATCCATTCACCTTCTTGGTTTTGCTCAAAGGCGAGGCGCCAGACTTTGGCAAGGAAACGCGAAACCCCCTCAACACCCTTCATCTGCCATGGTTTGACTTGTTCAAGAGGTCCCATGAACATTTCGTAGAGGCGCAGGGCATCAGCTCCATACTCTGAAACGACATCATCAGGGTTGACGACGTTGCCAAGAGACTTGGACATCTTGGCTCCGTCTTCACCGAGGATGAGTCCCTGGTTGACAAGCTTTTGGAAGGGCTCGTTGGTGGAGACGTGGCCGAGATCGTGGAGAACTTTATGCCAAAATCGGGCATAGAGAAGGTGGAGCACAGCGTGCTCTGTGCCCCCGACATAGAGATCGACCATGCCGCTAGTGTCTGAGGCGTTACTTGTTCCCGACCAATACTCTTCGGCTTCTTTAGAGATGAATCGATCGTTATTACCTGGATCGCAGTAGCGCATATAATACCAGCATGAGCCGGCCCATTGCGGCATTGTGTTGGTCTCCCGCTTTGAGCTTTCCGAGTAGTTGATCCAATCAGTGGCTTTAGCTAAAGGGCCTTCGGGCGATCCAGTAGGTTTAAAGTCTTCCATCTCTGGCTGCAGCACAGGAAGCTCTGATTCAGGCACGGCTTTGTGGTTGCCATCTTCCCATAGAATAGGGAAGGGCTCACCCCAGTAGCGCTGGCGTGAGAATAGCCAGTCGCGTAGCTTGAAGTTTACTTTGAAGGTGCCTTTGTTGTTATCACGCAGCCATTGAATGATGGCTTTCTTAGCATCCTTGGTTTTCATGCCATCCAGGAAGCCGGAGTTGACCGAGGTTCCGTTACCAGTAAAGCCTTGCCATTGGTCGTCATTCTTGGGCTGAACGACTTGAGTAACAGGAAGATCAAACTTGTTAGCGAACTCGAAGTCTCGCTCATCATGAGCGGGTACTGCCATGATGGCACCAGTGCCATAGCCCATCATCACGTAGTCGGCGATCCAGACGGGAATTTGCTCGCCGTTGACAGGATTCGTCGCAGTAGCGCCTGTGGGCACACCTGACTTGTCCTTATTAAGGTCACCGCGTTCGAGATCTGACTTAGACGCGCAGGATGCGATGTAAGCTTCGACAGTTTCTTTTTGTTCGGGGCTAGCAATTTCTCCAACCAGTGGGTGCTCCGGAGCGAGAACCATATAGGTGGCGCCAAACAGGGTGTCGGGACGAGTTGTAAAGACAGTTACTTCGTGACCTTGGATGTCGAAGTGGACTTCGGCACCGGTGGATTTGCCAATCCAGTTTTTCTGCAGAAGTTTGATGGATTCGGGCCAGTCAAGGGGCTCAAGCTCGTTGATGAGGCGATCAGCGTATTTGGTGATGCGCAGCATCCATTGGCGTAGCGGCCGGCGCTCGACGGTTTCGCCTTTGGCTTTCCATTCCTCGATTTCCTCGTTGGCGAGTACTGTTCCCATAGAGGGGGACCAGTTGACGGGAGCTTCATGAATGAAGGCGAGCCGGACATCGTCGATTTGTTCGCGGCCCCAGCCTTGGGCTTCAAGCTCAGAGACAGGAGCGGCTTTCTGGGTTTCCTCGTTAAAGTAGGAATTGTAAAGCTGCAGGAAAATCCACTGGGTCCAGCGTACGTAGTTGGGGTCGGTGGTGTTCACTTCGCGGTCCCAGTCATAGCCAAAGCCGAGGGACTTGAGTTGGCGCCGGAAGTTATCAATGTTCTGTTCCGTGGTGATGCGCGGGTGTTGGCCGGTTTTGATGGCGTATTGCTCGGCAGGTAGTCCAAAGGCGTCCCAGCCCATCGGGTGAAGGACATTGTGCCCATTCATTTTTTTGTAGCGACCAAGGATGTCTGTTGCGGTGTAGCCCTCAGGGTGTCCGACGTGCAGTCCCGCACCAGACGGGTAGGGGAACATATCAAGAATGAAGTACTTGGGTTTCGATGCGTCAAAGCCCTCGTCACCCGGGTTTGGGGTGTGGAAAGTTTTGTGCTCATCCCAGTGCTGTTGCCACTTGGATTCGAAGTCGGCAAAGGGGAATGGTTTACGTTGATCAGACATGTTGAATGTAGAGTGGTGAATGATTTATTAGCCGCGATCTCTCTCAAGGAGGAGCAGCATCAGGAAGGAATAAATCAGATTAAGTTCTTCTTGGGGGGTGAGGTCTACGAGTTTTTCGATGGCGAACTTGCCCTCAAAGAAGGCAGGTTTTTTCTGCACACGCATGACCGGAGTGCCATCAGGGCGGGCGGCGGTGTAGGCGGGGTGAAGAAAATAGCCAGTGAGAAAGCCGAGAATCGGGATATCACCGAGGATGCTATCGAGGACTTTGGTCCAGGGGTTGTCTTCGTGAATACTGAAGTCGGGGGAGTCGTCACCCGGGTTGAATACGTCATAGCTAGCTCGCCAGATGGACTTGAATCCCCGTCTGCCTATCGAGCCAATTTGAGCGCCCTGTGGATCTGTGAAGAAGTAGCGGGCAGACCAGTCTAGAATTTTGTTCGACTTGATGTTGGCGATCTGCCGGGACTTGGATGAGTCCGAGAAGACAATGATATCCTCCTTGAGCTTAAAAAGCTTCTGTTTGACGAAACAGACGGGGCTACCCTGAGCATCGCTAACATAGATCTGCGGCGCGATTGCCACAATTTTGAAGCTGAGGTTCAGCGGGTAGTTCATGGCGCGATGAGATGTAGGGAGAGCTGGGGGCATGGCCCGCATGATGCATCCCTATAGACGGCTTAGAAGTGGATGTCCTAGAAATGGATGGCGTGGCCGTCGGCATCGAGGGTGGCCTCGTGGATAGCTTCTGCGAGCGTCGGGTGAGCGTGGATGGTGGAGTGGATCTCGTCGGTAGTGAGTTCCATCTCAAGGGCAAGACCCATCTCGGCTATAAGCTCAGTCGCGTTATCTCCGATGATGTGGGCTCCGAGTAATTCACCGTGCTCTTTACCAAACAATAGTTTCACAAAGCCCTCGGCGTCAGCAGAGGCTTGGGCCTTGCCGCTGGCAGCGTAAGGGAACTTGCCGACCTTGTAATCGATGCCCTCTTCCTTGAGTGCGCGTTCGGTTTTGCCGACGGAAGCGACTTGTGGGTGGCAGTAAGTGCAGCCTGGGAAGTTGCCGACCTGACGTGGGGTATGGCCATCTACAAAAAGACCTTCGACACACTGAACAGCCTCAAAGCTTGCGGTATGGGCAAGCCAAGGAGGACCAGAAATATCACCACAGGCGTAAACATTTGGAATAGAGGTTTGGTAGCGGTCATCAACGCTGATGAAACCACGGTCATCGAGTTCAGGCTGAATCCCACCAGGGAGAACGGGAGCAACGCCAATAGCAACGAGGCAAACGTCGGCGGTGATGGTTTCATTCCCTTTGGGGCCTTCAACATCAATGGAAACCGAGTCGCCATTATCTTGAAAGTTTACGCACTTGGTATTGGTCAGGTTGCGAACTCCTTGTTTGGTGAACGATTTTTGAAGTTCCTGGCCGATTTCTTCGTCTTCAACAGGAAGTAGGTTTGGTTGCATCTCGATGATGGTGACCTTGGTGCCGTATGCGTTGTAAACGTAGGCAAACTCAACGCCAATTGCGCCAGCGCCAATGATGACCATGCTCTCTGGCTGTTTTTCGAGAACCATGGCTTCCTTGGAGCTGATGACGGAAGTGCCATTGAATGGTAGCGGTGGAAGTCCACGGCTTTTGCATCCGGTGGCAACCAAGATGTTAGCAGCCTCGTGGAGCTGCTTGGTGCCGTCAGCGGCAGTGACCTCGACATGATTGCTGTCTACGAGGTCTCCAAAGCCACGGATATAGTCGATTTTATTTTTCTTAAAGAGAAACTCGATACCACCTGCGAGGCGTTCTGAGACTTGGCGTGAGCGTCCAACTACTTTTGACCAATCGTAGGATAGGTTATCGAAAGAAATACCAAAGGCGTCTGCTTTTTTAGTTAGCGTTTGGTAGAGCTCAGCATTCTTGAGAAGTGCCTTAGTGGGAATACAGCCCCAGTTTAGGCAGGTGCCTCCTGCGCGATCCGTTTCGATAACGGCAACGTTTTTTCCGAGTTGAGCAGCGCGAATGGCTCCGACATATCCGGCAGGGCCGCCGCCGATAACAATAAGATCGTACATAGTATGAGTAGACAGTTGGTATTAAGAAATAAAGGGAATGGCTGTTTTGATTAAGCCGTTGGAAGGTGGGCAGAAACCTGATGAATTGTCAATGATAGGGCGGGTAGCAGACACGAAAAAGCCAGCCCGAAGGCTGGCTTGGTTGATAAATCAATGCGATGCCTGCTCTCGAGCGCTTAAATCGTGGCCAAGATGCTGTTGAGGGTGTGGCTAGGTCTCATAGCCTCACCGGTCTGTGCGTCATTCATTTTGTAGTAGCCGCCAGTATCAACGGATGAGCCTTGCACAGCAATGAGCTCTTCGATGATCGTGTTTTCGTCATTTTTGAGAGCTGAGGCCACGGGGGCGAAGGTCGATGCAAGTTCTGGATCTTCTGTCTGAGTTGCCAGTGCTTCGGCCCAATAGAGAGCTAGGTAGAAATGCGAGCCTCGGTTATCGATACCGCCAAGCTTACGGGTAGGGGACTTGTCGTTGAGTAAAAATTGGACAGTAGCGGAGTCGAGGGCATTAGCCAGGACTTGTGCTTTGGCATTACTGAACTTTGAGGATAAATGCTCAAGGGACACGGCTAGTGCGAGGAACTCACCCAGTGAATCCCACCGTAGGTAGTTTTCTTGGGTGAATTGCTGAACGTGCTTAGGAGCAGATCCACCTGCGCCCGTCTCAAATAGGCCACCACCATTCATCAAAGGCACGATCGAGAGCATCTTGGCAGATGTGCCTAACTCAAGAATGGGGAAGAGGTCAGTAAGGTAGTCTCGTAGAACATTACCTGTTACCGAGATAGTGTCTTCACCAGCTTTGCATCGAGCTAGGGTGAACTCAGTTGCCTCTACTGGGTTCATGATGTGAATTTCAAGGCCGTCAGTGTCATGATCACCCAGATATGTGCCAACTTTGGCAATGATTTGGGCATCATGTGCACGAGTTTCATCAAGCCAAAATACAGCAGGATCACTTGTTGCACGGGCTCGATTAACGGCGAGTTTGACCCAGTCCTCAACAGGGGCATCTTTGGTTTGGCATGCTCGCCAGATGTCTCCTTGCTCAACCTCATGCGTGATCAAGGTGTTGCCCTCACTGTCGATGATGCTGACTGTTCCATCAGCAGGAATTTCAAAAGTTTTGTCGTGAGATCCATATTCTTCAGCTTTTTGAGCCATGAGGCCAACATTGGGAACGGTGCCCATGGTTGTAGGATCAAAAGCTCCATGCTTTTTACAGAAATCGATGGTGGCTTGGTAGATGCCAGCGTACGACGAATCGGGAATGACAGCCTTGGTGTCTTGGGTGTCACCGGTAGCATTCCACATTTGGCCAGATGTACGGATCATTGCTGGCATGGAGGCATCAACGATCACGTCGCTTGGGACATGGAGGTTGGTGATTCCTTTGTCAGAGTTGACCATGGCAAGCGCAGGTCCATTTGAATAAGCCTCTTGTATGTCAGCAACAATGTCTGCTTGTTGGTGCTCAGGAAGAGCTTGTATTTTTGTTAAGACATCACCGAAGCCATTCCTGAGGTCAACGCCTGCTTTGCAAAGAGCCTCGCCGTGCTTATCGAAAACATTCTTGAAGAAGGCGGCGACACAATGTCCAAAAATAATGGGGTCTGAGACCTTCATCATGGTTGCTTTCATGTGAAGTGAAAATAAGACACCTTGTGCTTTGGCCTCGGCTATTTGCTCGTCGAGGAAGCTTAAAAGAGCTTTTTTGCTCATGTGAGTAGCGTCGATAATTTCTCCGGCAAGTAGTGGAGTGCTCTCCTTAAGGACGGTAGTGGTGCCGTCTGAGGCGGTGTGTTCGATGCGAACGTCGGTAGCATTTTCGACGGTGACCGATTTTTCGTTAGAGCGAAAGTCACCACTGGTCATGCAGGCAACGTGAGATTGAGAGTCAGAGCTCCATGCTCCCATGCGGTGGGGGTTGGCTTTGGCATATTCCTTTACGGCTTTGGGTGCCCGGCGATCGGAGTTGCCCTCTCTGAGAACAGGGTTAACGGCAGAACCCTTAACTTTGGCATAGACATCTTCTGCATCAGCGTAGTCTGGAATATTATAACCCTTCGCCTGTAGCTCGGCGATTGCAGCCTCCATCTGTGGTACTGAAGCGGAAATATTGGGTAGCTTGATGATGTTGGCTTCTGGTGTTTTGGCTAGTTCGCCAAGTTCAGCTAAGGCATCGCTACATTGTTGCTCCTTGCTGAGGAGATCCGGAAACTGTGAGAGTATTCTGCCCGCGAGTGAAATATCGCGGGTCTCTACGTTGACTCCGGCTGATTGGGTGAATGCCTGAACAATAGGCAAGAAAGAGTAGGTGGCTAACGCTGGGGCCTCGTCTGTTTGGGTGTAGATGATGGTTTCTTGGCTCATGATGTAAAAGAATTGACGCGCGGGTGTTAAAAGGAACCCGCGGTGAGGTCAATGATATTCCTATGATCGTGACACCTAGTTACAGGAAACGAACTATTTCAGAGTTATTTTAGAGCTATTTCAGCTAAATTAAGCTCATTACTGACGGTGGCTCAGAATGGAAGCCTCTTATCCAATCGGCTGGCAAAGCCGTGGATTACCAGCCAAGACAGCGAATACTGTGATGATTGTGTTCCCATGTGTGTGCCGAATGAATTAATTTCTGAACATAGCTGATGGCATGAGTAACGGCGTCAATCATGCATTGCTCGTTAGCGAGTCCTGCTGTGATGGCGGCTGACAAGGTGCAGCCTGTACCATGAACACCACTGGGCAGAGGTAAGTATGGGTGTCGATAGTGATGAGCTTGGTCGTTGTGCCAGAGCACGTCGAGGCACTCGTTATCACCAGGCAGGTGGCCGCCTTTTAGAAGACATGAAATATTGTAGCATTGTGCAATATCACGAGCAGCTTCGACAAATTCATCCTTGGATTTGATGCTGCGTTGAAGGATGGCTTCGGCCTCTGGAATATTGGGCGTTGCCAATGCCGCTACGGGAAGCAAGGTATTGGTCATACTGTGTAAGGTGCTCCCGTCTGTTAGGTTTGTCCCTGTGGATGCTATCATGACGGGGTCAACAACCAGCTGAATTTTTGACCCTTCTATGATTTTAGCTACAGAGCACATATTCGATGGTGAAGGTAATAGGCCAGTTTTGACCGCACTAATAGGGTAGCTTTCCGAGAGGATATTGAGTTGAGCGTCAAACGTAGCTGCTTCGACTTGCTCAATGTGTCTGACCTCCAGGGGGGTCTCTGCAACAATGCAGCTTATTGCACTAAGTCCATGAACCCGATGATCATGAAATGTTTTCAGATCAGCTTGTATGCCTGCACCTCCGGAACAGTCTGAACCTGCGATGGTGAGAGCAACGGGAATATTGATCTTATCCATTGGAGCACGGCTATGGAATGGCCAAGTCAGACAGCATCAGTGCTATCGACTTTTCAGGCCTGTGGCAGGCAAAAAACGATAATAAACCTCAAACATGAATGTAGCTAAGCAGGTGGCCATGTGCGTGTTGGTGGCTCCGTGGTGGAGTTTTTGCTTGCGGCTCCATGATCCATCTTCATTTTGTGCAGCAAGTAGTTTGTCTCGGAATAATTCATTATATTCGTCCCAATCATCTCCGCCACGATTGATCATAGCCTGAGCATTGTAATATTGATAATAGAGATTTGATGACTCTTCGTTCCAATCAAATTTAGTGTTTTTCCTGATGTATTTGATGCCATTACGAACAACCGAGTGGCTACTTTTACCCCACATTTGGTAGGCAAGGACACCCCCACCTGTCAGCTCTGGACTTCTTGTTGCTTTGCCTCTGTAGCCAATGGCTCCGTTACTTCCTTGCACATCCTCGAGGTAATCAAGAGCGTTATCAATGACCCTGTCGAAATACTTCTCTTCCCACAGTCCTGTATGCTTGCATGCCTTGAGAGCCTGTATTTGCCAGAAGCCTACTGAGTTATCACCATCATTTGAGCCTGTATCGAAGTTGTAGACCCAGCCGCCACTTCGGGCTTGTCCCTCCGCGATGGCGTCACCTGCTTGCTTAGTGACGGTGTCAAGATTAGGGATGTTGATGCCAAGCTTGCTGCAAAATGTGTAGGCCTCAGCAAGGGCGTAAGTGGCGATGCCGTGTTCATATACCCATCCATGGCCCTTATTGCCGTCACGAAGCAGGCCATTATCTTTCATGCCTTTGTTAACGAGGTATAAAATACCGCTGGTGACAGAATCTCCAAATTCTTCTGAATCTGGGGTCTCGCAATGTCCTAGATAGGCGAGGACAGAAAAGCCTGTCATAGCGACTTTGTATCTGCTTTCCCAACTACCGTCAGGGTTTTGTTTGCTTTTGATCCAGCGCAGAGCCTTTACTACCGCTTCTTCACATTGTTCATTGCCACCGTTGTTGGCCAGTCGTTGTAGGCGGTCTTCTCTTGAGCATCGCTCACGCATAGTGGCGGGTATGCTCGAAAATCCAGCCCCATCTTCTTCCCCGGTGCCCCATCCATCGCCGAAATCATTGCCATCACCAAAGTCGGCTGATGGATCAGGTGTGTCTACCTCGGGTATTGGGACAGCTGTTAAAGAAGTTGTGTTGGCTGCTATGACCTTAGCCATTGAGCTAGATGGGGCGGCAGGCTTGCGTTGTACTGCACGAGTCATTTCTCGTTTGGTGATTTTCTTCTCCTCCTCAGCACCTGCTTGATATGAAACAATTTCTGGCGTGAATGTCTCGACAGTGGGTAATAGGATCCAGAGCAATAAAATCCCAATAAGTACGACAGACAAGATCGAGATGATGATACTTGTGATAGTAGAAGTGCGTTGTTGTGCGCGAAGGCGTGCCGCTGCTTCTGGGGAAAGTTGTGCGTGTAGGCTCATGGTGATTTAAGGCGTGAGGATTAGCGAATGGTTGAACAACCGGGCAGATATGATTTACAGCTATCGCTCAGTTATGCTGTAAATATAAACTATTACATTGATAAAGTAAGCTAGAGTTGTGCTTTTTCCAGCGTAAAAGTTGAGTTTTTAGGGGGAGCATCGTGGTTGGAAGTGCCCTCTTCGTTCGATTATGAGGTCGTTAGAGCAGCAGGAGAGCAGGAAGCCTTCTATTTGTTGTGAGTTTTGCATCGGCCTTGCCATTGTAAGAGGATTCGATTAGAACCCTGCGCATGAAATTACGTGCAGGAGTTGCGGGGGCAGGAGCTATGGGGAGAAACCATGCGAGGGTTTTTTCCCTTTTAGATGATGTCGATTTGGTAGCAATTTACGACCGGGATAAGTCCCTGGCCGAGTCGGTTGCTGCCGAATTTGGTGCCGTGGCTGTTGATTCGCTGGATGAGTTCGCTGAGGCTGTTGACGCGGCTACCGTTGCCGTGCCCACGATTGCCCACAGAGAGGTAGGTTGTCAGCTCATGGAAAAAGGCGTGCATGTGCTGATGGAAAAACCCATTGCCGATTCTCTGGATGATGCGCGCGCATTGATTGAAACTTCACAGCGGTGCGGAAAAATACTTCAGGTAGGTCATATTGAACGTTTCAATCCAGTGATGAAGGAATTGGAGGACCGACTGACAGAGCCAACGTTTATCGAAGCTCACCGGCTTTCTCCGTTCCCTAATCGTAGTATCGATATTGGTGTTGTTCTGGATTTGATGATCCACGATTTGGAAATTATTCTCCATCTTGTAAAATCTCCGGTTGAAAGCGTCGACGCCGTTGGCGTGCCTGTGATGACATCTCGTGAGGATATCGCCAATGCACGTATTCGATTTGAAAATGGCTGCGTTGCGAACGTAACATCCAGCCGAATCAGCCCAGAAAGAATGCGGAAAATTAGAGTGTTTCAAGGTGACTGCTACTTGTCTCTTGATTACCAAGATCAGAGTGCTGAAATGTATCGTATGGGGGGATCTGGCATCGAAAAGGTAGAGGTGAATGTTGAAAAAGATGAGCCTCTCAAACGTGAGTTAGCAGCCTTTGTTGAATGCGCTCGTTTGGGGTCAACACCAGCTGTCTCTGGCCAGCAAGGGGCTGCAGCCCTTGATTTGGCGCTTGAGATCACAAATTTGATCAACAAATAAACACCCATAAGTAGCTTGCCAGCCGAGGTTCGTTTCATTTCTTGACCTCTGTAACTGAAGGCTTCAAGATCAGTCTGTGGATAAGGTTGAAATACCGCAAAAATCGATTTACCGGATATCGTTGTATGACCGATGTCTAGAGCGCTTGCATGAAAATGGCCGAGACATGGTCAGTTCGGCTGCTTTAGCCGCTGCAGCAGGAGTGAAACCATCGCAGTTGAGGCGCGATTTAGCGTATTTTGGTACTTTTGGCACACGGGGCCGAGGTTATCCGGTAGAGGCGCTTCGTCAGGCTATTCATGATGGCTTGGGTCGGGCTAAATTTCAGCCCGTGATTATGGTGGGAGCAGGGAATCTAGGGCGCGCTTTGCTAAGATACGACGGCTTTAAAAAAGAGGGTTATGAAATGTTAGCGGCATTTGACTCTGCAGCCGAAAGTTTGCGAGATAGAGATATTCCTGTGCCCTTGCATTCGACAGATGGGATGGGAGATTTCATCAGGGAGAATAAAGTTCAAATGGCTGTGCTGTGCGTTCCTGCGAACTTTGCTCAGCAAGTCGCTAACAATCTCATTCAAGCTGGCATACAAGGCATTCTTAATTTCTCACCTGTCGTACTTGAAGTGCCCGCCGAGGTGACAGTGAACAACGTAGATTTGGCCCTTGAGCTTGAAAACTTAAATTACTTTATACGCCGAAAGTAAAACAATCGAATCAGATCTATTGAAGTCTGCTCCGTGTGGTTTGGGCTGAGATAGTTCAGTTGGCTTTTTTCTTTTCATCCTGACCAAAGAGCGTATCCATTTGTTAACTTTCTCACTCGAACAACTGAGGATTTCCATCATGCCATGGCTAAGAAAATAAGAATACCGATCAAGAGCTCTGCTGACATTAAAAAGATGCGTGTGGCCTGTGAGACGGCTAGCGAGATTCTCCAGTTGTGTGCCAAAGCAGTGCAGCCAGGTAAGACAACGGGTGAGATTGATGCTTATGCAGCTGAGCTGATGAGAGAGAGGGACTGTAAAAGTGCCTTTCTCGGATACCGCGGATTTCCTGGCCAAATCTGTATCTCTCGCAATGAGGAAGTGGTTCATGGTATTGGCTCCGACACGGTGATTAATGCGGGCGATATTTTGAAAATTGATGTCGGTATTACCAAAGGCGGCTGGATTGGCGATAATGCAACGACGGTAGCAGCTGGTGAGATTGACCTTGAGACAAAGCGTCTAATGTGTGCCACTGAGCAGTCACTCTATGATGCGATTGATCAGGCTCGAGCAGGGAATTTACTTGCTGATGTATGCGGAGCTGTAGAGGCGCACATTCAACCATATGGGTTTACTGTAGTTCGGGAATTCGTTGGTCATGGTGTGGGTCGTGATTTGCATGAGGAGCCACAGGTGCCAAATTATCGCCCATCAGGAAGGTCTCCTAAATTGCGGCCAGGTATGGTTTTGGCAATTGAGCCTATGGTCAATGCTGGTGTAGCTGGAGTCACCATTCTAAGTGATGGCTGGACGGTCATTACCAATGATCGGAAAAACTCATCTCACTTTGAGCACACCGTATTAGTGACCAGTGGTAAGCCTGATATTCTGACTGCACGTCCTCGCGAAGCTACTGAGGATTTGCTGGGGATCAAGATGGAGAGCTAATGCCAAAGTTGCTTATAGCTGGTTACGGATTTTTAGGGCGTGCGCTGGAGCGTAAGTTTGAGAAAGCGGGTTGGAATGTGACCAAGTTAAATCGTAGTGGTCGCGATGGTGCGATTGCGTGCGATGTGTCATCTTCGGAAGAGTTGGCGTTGTTGCCTGATGACTATGACTTAGTGATTCACTGCGCCGCCTCAGGAGGCGGGGGTGAGCCAGCTTACCGTGAGGTTTATTTGCAGGGTGCTCGTTGTCTAATCAGTCGATACCCTAATGCTCGATTGATATTTACATCGAGTACTTCGGTATACCCTCAAGAAGACCATTCCTTGGTTACAGAACTAAGTGAGGCAAATCCTCCCAATCCGACCGCCCAGATACTGCGAGAAGCTGAGCAATGTGTGATTGCAGCGAGCGGTATAGTGGCACGCTTGTCAGGACTTTATGGTCCCGAGCGTTGTCATGTCCTAAAAAATCTATTGTCCGGTGATGCTCGTATTGACGGAGCAGGGGAGAGGATCATGAATTTCGTCCATCGCGACGATGTTGCTGATGCTATGCTGATGCTTGCTGAAATGGATGTCTTTCTTGGAGGCGAGATTTATAACATAACGGCTGAGCCGGTAAGTCAGTTTGGCTGTTATACAATGCTCTCCGATCATTTTAGCGTGCCGATGCCTGGGGAGCAGCAGGGAGCTGTGAAACGCAAGCGTGGCAATAGTAGTAAGCGTGTTTCAAATGCCAAACTTAAGAACTTAGGCTGGCAACCAAGGTATGAGGATTTCTTATCGCTGGCACTCGCCTGTCAAGCGGGTAAGCAGATCTAGTTGTAGGTAGGCTTGTTGTGCCTGTAAAAATAACCGTCGCTAAGCATCATGGATGTTGGGTAGTTTGGCAATGGTCCTGCATCGGGTGGTCGAGGAATATTTCTGCCTATGGTAGCATCTTCGGGTTGAGTGTAGGAGATGTAAACGGGTGTGCCGTTCTTAACGAGCTGGAAGAATTTGGGGGAGAGGTTTTCATGCATCCGGATACAACCATGAGTGCATGGGCTGTTTTTCATCCAACCAGTGTGAAAGCCGTAGTTGGCTTTGAATTCACACCAGTATGGCATGGGGGTACCTTTAAAGCTCCAGCCAGATGGCTTGGTGCGTAAGTAGGTACGGCGAACTTGATTGTCACGATAGGCAAAGCCATGGCTGTTGGCGCGATGCTTGTGATCCTTTTTGAAAATACGAAAATGACCTTTTGGAGTGGGGGTCGATGAGGTGCCTACTGATACAGGCATGACAAGGAGAGCCCTTGATCCTTCCATCACGTAAACCATCTGGTTGTTGGTTGATACCTTTACCCTGACCTTAGATCTGTCATTGGGCAGAGATGCAGGGAGATCATATGATTGATATCCGGAGAGGCCGCGACTGCTGAGCGAAGAGCTAGTGCCGCATGAACTCAGGCTTAAGCAGGCGATGCCTGTGCCGAGCAGGTTAATGATAAAATTCCATTTCATAATTTCCCAGTAATATGCCCCTCATCTATGATTTCGACAAGTCGGAAAAGTGGCCAGCAACTGCAGAATAGCTTAAGATATACGCTTGAAGCTTGCAATTTAGGTCAAAAAACCGCATCAAGCCGCGTCATGAAGACTGAAAGCATCCATAAATACCGTGCGTTTCCAGCGGTGGACCTGCCTGACAGAGAGTGGCCGGATCAAAGTATTACGAGTGCTCCTGTCTGGGCGAGCGTAGATCTAAGAGATGGCAACCAAGCTCTGCCGGTGCCTATGTCTATTGAGGAGAAGCTGGAGTTTTTTCAGCTCTTGTGTCGCATTGGTTTTAAGCAGATCGAAATTGGTTTCCCCTCTGCAGCTGATACCGAATTTAATTTTTGTAGGCACCTCATCGATAACGACTTGATCCCCGAGGATGTCACTATTCAGCTTCTTGTTCAGACTCGTGAGCATCTGATTCGTAGGTCCTTTGAGGCGATCAAAGGAGCCAAGCAGGTGATCGTTCACATTTACAATTCTACTTCGCCATTACAGCGGCGAGTTACTTTCGGCAATGCTAGCCGCGAGGACATTAAGCAGCTTGCTATAGATGGTGCCAAGCTTGTTAAAGAACTGGCGCCAACCATTCCTGAAACAGAGGTTTTTTTACAGTATTCACCTGAATCATTTTCCGATACCGAGCTCGATTTTGCCTTGGAGTGCTGCAACGCTGTAATTGACATCTGGCAGCCCAGCCCAGAGAAGAAGATGATCATCAATCTGCCAGATACGGTGCAGTGGGCTACACCTAACGTGCATGCAGATATGATTGAGTGGATGAGTCGTAATTTGAATCGCAGGGATGCCTTGCTCGTCTCTTTGCACACGCACAACGATCGGGGCACCGGAACTGCAGCTACTGAGCTTGGTCTCATGGCTGGAGCAGACCGCGTTGAAGGAACACTCTTTGGTAACGGTGAGCGCACCGGTAATCTTGATATAGCTAATGTGGCGCTTAATATGAATAGCCACGGCATTCAGACTGGGCTTGATTTTTCTGATCTGCCCGCGATTCGTGCTGTTTACGAGCGAGTCACTCGAATGACGGTGCCAGAACGTTACCCATATGCTGGTGAGCTTGTTTTTACGGCGTTTTCGGGCTCGCATCAGGATGCCATTAAGAAGGGCTTGGATTTACGCAAGAAGGATCTCGAAGACGATCCGAATAAAGCATGGGCCGTTCCCTATCTTACTATTGACCCTCAGGATATTGGCCGTTCTTATGAGGCGATCATCCGTATTAATTCACAGTCAGGTAAAGGAGGGGTTGCTTATGTGCTTGATCGTGAACACGGCTTTGATTTGCCAAAAACTATGCACCCAACGGTGGGAATGCTCGTCTATGCTCTTGCTGATGAGTTAGGGCGTGAGCTCACTCCAGATGAAATTCGGGATGTGTTTTTTGAGAAGTTTGTGAATCTCTCTGAGCCGATATCTCTAACTGATTACGAGCTTGATCACCATGCGGGTAAAAAAGGCGAGGTGGCATGTCATGCGGATCTTTTATTAGATGGGGGACATCAAAAAATAAGCGGTTTGGGCAATGGTCCAATCAATGCCTTCGTGCATGCGCTCGAACAGGTAGATTTGAAAAACTTCACTCTCACTGATTATAGGTCCCACGCAGTGCGTGGCGGTTCTGATGCTGATTCAGCAGCGTATGTGCAGCTGCAAAGCAAGGAGGATCAAAACTTGGTATGGGGTTGTGGTGTTGACCCATCGATTGAAATGGCGGGTCTGAAGGCACTTGTTTCAGCGGCTAATTTGCTGGCGATGTCGAAGTGTTAAGTTAATTTATTAAGTTCATGTTGCGTTTTACATTATTTGGAATTCCGATAGTCGTTGAGCCATGGTTTTGGTTGACGATGGCATTTCTCGGCGGTGGGCTGAGTGCCTTACAAAGAAATTACCCAGGTGACTATTTAGGGGTTATTCTATTCATGATGGCGGGGTTCGTCTCCGTTTTAGTTCATGAGTTAGGTCATGCGTTGACTGGTCGGAATCGAGGTGGTGGCCAAGTCTGGATCAGGCTCTGGGCGCTGGGAGGTCTTGCCTACCAGCAAGGGGGTCAGCTGAATCGCAAAAACCGATGCTTCATGATCTTAGCTGGTCCTGGAGCAGGCCTTTTGCTCGCATTGGTGGGTATCGCATCATTGTTTATTATATTTCCAACGCCAGAGGCTGTTCTTCGATTAAGATATTATCTTGAGTATACGAATATTTTCCATCAGGAGATGTTGGGCATTTTTCCTGATAATCGGCCAATCTATGGATTTTTAAATTCGTTGATTTGGGTCAACGTTTGGTGGTCTTTGTTAAACATGATTCCTATCTTGCCGCTCGATGGAGGTCAGTTCATCGAGCAGATCATCAAATCGCGTCAGAAAATACACCAAATTGGAATGATTACCGGCGCTTGCTGTATGCTTCTATTGCTTTATATGGGGTCAATCTTTGGCTTGCTGATCTTTGGGTTTTTGACCTATCAGAACTTTCAATCTTATAAGCAAGCAAGCTATTAAAAAGGAGCAGGCTTGAGGCATGAGGATAGTCCTTGGAAAATAAGCTGAGTTACTTATTCTAATCTTATGGAAACGTTCATGCTTGTTATCTCAGAACCCTTTACTTGGGGGCTCGTTGTCGGGTTATTTCTGCTTGTCATGGTTTGGAGGCTGATGCGTAAGGACATCACTATGCTACGTAGCGAAAAGAAGCGTTTGCAGGAGGAAAACAGAGAGCTTCAAGGGCACCTCAACACCCAGCTTAAAATAAACGCGAAAGGGAATGATCAGCTGGAGGCTGAGCTCAAGGAGATGCGAGAACAGAATGAAATTTTAAGGTCAAATGTGAATGTCGCTAAGCAGAAGCCTGGGCGTGCCGAGCTGCGCCACCTTCAGTTGATGGAAAATGCAGTCACTGTGATGCGTGAGCAGGCGCCTGGTTTTGCTCCAGCATGGGAAAAGGCAATGCGTGACGCTGAAGCTGCAGAACTAGCAGCTGAGGGGGGCTTGAAGAAGCTAATGCGTAAAGTTCTCCCTACCGGTAAATCAGCACCAGCGATTACAGCAAAAGATTCAGCAGTTGCTGATGGTCAAGGCAAGGATTCAGAGTAAATCAGGCGAGCTGTGCCATTGGATGGCTATCTTGACTCTTGTCTCTTGTTGTTGAATATGCTTTTCTGCGCGCGTCTCGGCAGTGTTGCCATGGTCCCAGACGAGTCTATTTCGCCGTAATTCTTATCACTACCCTAGCTATTAACTAATATCGTTATGAAAATCGTTGTCGCATATTCCGGAGGTCTAGATACCTCAGTTCTCCTTCTCTGGCTCAAAGAGAAATATAATGCTGAAATTATCGCTTACTGCGCTGATGTGGGTCAGGGTGAAGAGCTGGATGGTCTCGAGGAGAAAGCATTAAGCACAGGTGCAAGTAAGTGCTACATTGGCGATCTTAAGGAAGAGTTCGCTGCTGATTACATTTATCCAATGTTCCAAGCAAACGCGCTCTATGAGGGTCGCTATCTTTTGGGGACATCGATTGCCCGTCCATGCATTTCCAAAGGTATGGTCGATATAGCTATCAAGGAGGGCGCTGATGCCATTGCTCACGGGGCAACGGGCAAAGGAAACGATCAGGTTCGATTCGAACTGTCTGTCGCAGCTCTTGCACCAGACCTTAAGATGATTGCTCCATGGCGTGATGCTGAATTTAGAGCTCAATTTCCCGGTCGTTCGGAGATGATTGCTTACTGCGAGGAGCACGGTATTGATGTGACCGCTTCGAAGAAGAAGCCATACTCGATGGATCGTAACTTGTTGCACATCTCATTCGAGGCAGGAGCGCTTGAGGACACTTGGTATGACGCGACTGGTGAAGCTGATCGTGATATGTATGTGCTTTCTGTCTCTCCTGAGGAGGCACCTGATGCGCCTGAATATGTTGAGTTTCTTTTTGAGAAAGGTGACATTGTAGGTCTGAAGTGCGGTGACCTAGATCAAATCATTTCTCAGCTAGGAGACTTTAAGGTCGAGGGAGAGAAAGACGGTTACACTTTATTGAGTCCCTATGGAGTGATGCGCGTGCTTAACTTCCTCGGTGGTAAGCATGGCATTGGCCGCGTTGACATTGTGGAAAACCGTTTTGTTGGTATGAAATCTCGTGGAGTTTATGAAACCCCGGGTGGCACCATTATTCTGGCAGCTCACAGGGATCTGGAGACACTCACAGTAGATCGTGAGGCACAGTATGTGCGTGATAGCTTGATCACTAAATACTCTCAATTGGTTTACAATGGATTCTGGTTTGCTCCAGAGCGTGATGCTATCCAGGCTTTGGTCACTGAGACACAGAAGACGGTTTCCGGCGAGGTTAGGCTCAAGCTCTACAAAGGGAACTGTATGCAGGCTGGTCGCCGCTCACCGTTTACTCTCTATTCTGAAGATGTAGCAACCATGGAGGGTGGTGCAGAGGAAGCCTATAATCAAGATGATGCTACTGGCTTCATTGCTTTGAATGCTCTCCGCCTCAAGGCATCAGCTCGCCAAGGCGAGTAATACTAATACATACTCTTTTAGAGATAGGCCCCTAATAATTACCTGCCATGGATGAAGCTGTTATTTATACCATTCTCGGTGAAGCCGGATTCACCAAGATGGTGGCGGCTTTTTACCGTAGGATTAAACAAGATGATTTGATTGGGCCTATGTATCCTGAGGAGGATCTTGTCGGCGCTGAAGAGCGTTTGCGTGATTTCCTGCTTTTTCGTTTTGGTAGAGATCCTCGCTATCAAGAAAAGCGAGGTCACCCGCGCCTGCGGATGCGTCATGCACCTTTTTCTATTGGAGAAGCAGAGGCTGTACGATGGCTTGAGCTTATGGATGAGGCAATGGACGAAACAAAGGTGCCTAAGTCTATTAAGCTAGAGCTCAATTCTTTCTTCACGACGGTAGCGCATAATATGCGAAATAGGCCGGAATAAAAACAGAGCTAGTAACTCATAAAGATATGAACAGTATTTGGATCTTTGTTGGCTTTATTGGCCTGTATTTTTCTCTACAGCTGTGGATTTTGCCTGCCTGTGGTATCCCAACATGAATGTCTGGTAGAAATTCTCCGGGTGAGGATAAGAGTAAGTCAGTAGAGGTAAGTGGTGCTCCTGAAGTGACCAAGGCACCAGAGAATGTTGCGCAACCATCTATCAGTCAGGCCCTGCAACCCGAGGTTATAGACCAGACAGTTGATGTGGTTGAGGAGGGAGGGGTTATAGGAGCTAGCGATCCATTAGAGTCTGCTGAGATCGATGAGCTAATTGATTCAGACTAAGCTCAATAGTTTGGTGTTGATTTTTAAGTCTTGAATGAACGGGACAAAAAAAGGGGCCCCCTTGTGAGGAGCCCCTTTTTGTTGAATTGATTGAGACGCTTAAGGCTCGATGATGGCATAATCCCCATCTTTGCGACGGTAGAGAATTTGCATTACATCACGGCGTTCATTATTGTAGACGATGAATGGCTTGTCGGAGAGCTCAAGTTCCATGATGGCCTCTTCCTTGAGCAAGGTCCTGAGGCGGTATGCCTCACGATGAATGATCATTGGTTCAGGATCAGCTTCTGGTTCTTCGACTGCTGGAATATCATCCAAAATACTTGCCGCGAATATTTTCTCGTCAAGATGGCGGATGGTATCTTTACGCCTGTTTGGTCTATGTTTTCTCAATAAGCGAGTCTTGTGCTTGCGCATGCGACGAGCAATTTTATCGATCGTCTCATCAATTGCTGCATACATGTCTTTGCTCTCTGACGAGGCATCGATGACGATGTGGTTGGCGCAGAAGAGAATGATTTCAGCATGATGGCGATTTTTGTGAGCATCAAGGATAGCCTTAGCCTCAATGATTTTTGGATAGTCCAGGTGTAAGCCCTGAATTTTTTTGGTGGCGTAGTCGCGTAGGGCATCTGTTACTTCTTCGTGACGTACGGTTACAGTAATTTGCGTATTAGCATTAGCTGATTGCATCTTTTTTTTTCCTTTCTTGTTTATGTTATGCAGCACTAGGCTGCGAAATATTAAATGGTTTAGAGCACAAAATCTTCGCCAAGGTAGTGTTTGCGGGCGAGTGGATTGTTGGCAATGTCTTTGGCCTCTCCTTCTAAGATGAGTTGCCCTTCATGGAGTAGATAGGCGTGATCAGTAATGTGCAGAGTTTCACGTACATTGTGATCAGTAATTAAAATAGATAGTCCATCTTGATCGCGTAAATCGCGGACAATATTTTGAATATCACCAACGGCAATCGGATCAACTCCGCTGAAAGGCTCGTCCAGCATAAGCAGCGTCGGGTCAGTACATAACGAGCGTGCTATTGTGAGTCGGCGTTTTTCACCTCCTGATAATGACAAGGCCTCGGACTTGCGTAGCTTAGAAATATTGAAGCGTTCTAAAAGCTGATCAGCACGATGGTGACGTTCTTTACGGCTCAAGTCTTTACGAGTTTCAAGCACAGCGAGAAGGTTGTCGATAACGCTAAGATGTCGAAAGATCGACTCCTCTTGAGGGAGATAGCCCATGCCTAGTCTAGCACGCTTGTGCATGGGGAGGGTTGAAATATCATTTCCCGAAAAATGGACGACGCCTGTGTCTGCTGGGATGAGGCCGGCGATCATATAAAAACTAGTAGTCTTGCCGGCTCCATTTGGTCCGAGTAATCCCACAATTTCCCCCTCACGTACACTGAGGTTGACGTCGTTGACCACAGTGCGGCCAGCATAAGATTTCATTAAGCCGCGAGCCTCAAGGAGGATAGGTGATTTTCGGCGTGTTGCCGTATTCAGATGTAACGTAGTGTGGTCTGAGGGTGGGGCCAATGCTGGCACTTTCTCAGTCGATAACTCGTTTGACGTAATTTCTGACATTTTCCTTAGTTTAATATGGAGAGATTCTTTCTAGCGAGAATTATTTTTGAGGAACGGCCTGCATGACCCATTTTCCCTGACTTGTAATGATGCTCTCGATATCTTTGTCTTTCATAATAAGCCTAATCCATTGTCCATCTTCGGCGGCTTGTAGGTATTCGTTGGCACTTTGCTGCAGTATTGGGCGGCCACCCTTAAGAATCATTTCCCCAGCTATTGCGTTGTAACTGGCGGTATTACCTGCTGCCAAAAAGGTTTGGTTGTCGCTGTTTTTACCAGTAATCTTAACATTGCCCGTAGCGATAATCTCTTTGAGGTCTCCTCGTCCTGAAAAGCTGTTGCTTGATTGTTGGGTTTGCTTTTGATCAGCTTTTTCGGCTGACTTATCTTGCCCCTTATCTTTGGGCTCGCTGTTGAACAAGATTTTCAGCTCATCATCGCATCTTAGTTTGAAAGTGCCGTTGGACTGGTTAAGTCTGATGTTTTTAAGGTAGGTTAGTATGCCGTTTTCATTATCGAAATAGATGCCACCATCACACTCAATTTTTATAGTGGCTGGGTTTTTATCGGTGTCAGTTCCTTTTTTTGTGCCGTTCTCTTGCTTGCCGCTATGGTTGTTTTTGGCGGCAGGAGTAGTTGTTTGATTTGTTGTGGCTGATGCGCCCTTACGGGCTTGTTGCCCTTGATCACTACGCTCCAGAAAATCATGCATTTTTTTATCAGTAGCAGCGGTCTTTTTGTCGCTTTGCTCAATAGCGGTCTCTATTTTTTGCTGACGCTGGGCATGATTTTTAGCCGTGGGTTTAGCAAGGTTATCAATTTGCTGAAGCTGGGCTTTCGAGGCTGATGCCGGTGGGGCAGCCATTGAGATTGATGATAGAGTGGTCAGTAGTACCATCATGACCACTGAAGGGGTTACCCATTCGGTAGTTTTGGTTAAGCGATAGTATTGCATGGTGATTGTGTGATAGGGTGAAGTTTAGCCAGCATTAGTGATTGGTCTCTGCGTCACGTGTGGATTTAAGATGAAATAGGGAGGAAGCTGGGCCGATGATGAACCCTTGCCCTGTATTGATATCGTAGACCATACCTGCCCCCGATGTTTCGAAGTCTTTGCCGCTGATATAAATGGCTTCCTCAGCCTTGAGAATAGCATCGTTTTCCTTGTAAGTGGCCCGCTTGACTTTGGTGCGGGCCTGAATATCACCGTTTTCGTCGTATAATTCCAGTGATACGTCGCGTGCTTCAACGGTATTACCTTTGATGACCTCCATTCTGTCTGCATGGAGAAGTGATAAGGGTTTGAAGTTCTTATCGTAACGAGGAAGCCTTACTTGCCTGAGAACGGTGTCGCTGTGCATTTGACCTAACAGGGCAAGGCTGGATTCCTTATCCTTGGAATCCTTATCCTTGGATTCGGCTTTTGACTTGAGTTTCTTAGTCTTGGGTTCTGCATGAACAGTCTCCTCAGGCTGACTAGGCTGTGAAGCCTTTGATTGTTTATCATCGTTGCAGGCTGTGACTACAAGAATTGTCATGGCAGCCATGAACCATGGCCTGAAGGCCATGTAGGCTCTGCTGGAGTGATGACAGATGATTTTCGTGATAGTGATCTTTAAAGTTGAGGCTCCAACATTTACTGTGCGCCGTGGGCTGCGTGGTGCACAGCGAGCAAGCGGGTGAGGACGGCTTCGATTTCACTGAGAGGGATTTGGTTTGGGCCGTCTGAAAATGCTTTTTTAGGGTCTATGTGAGTTTCCATGAATACGCCATCCACTCCCGTGGCGATAGCGGCCCTCGCTAAAACAGGGGCAAGCTCGCCATCCCCGCCTGTAGTGCCTCCGTCACCACCTGGGCGTTGAACAGAGTGAGTAGCATCAAAAATAACTTTCATGCCCATATCACGCATCCAATAGAGTGAGCGCATATCAGCAACGAGATTGTTGTAGCCGAAGGTAGATCCTCGCTCGGTAATGTAAAAGTGCTCGCAGTTGAAGTGTTTCATCTTTCCTGCGATAGGCTTCACGTCCCAAGGTGCTAAAAACTGGCCCTTTTTGATGTTCACTGGGCGCCCTGTTTTTGCGCAAGCTTCCAGTAAATCAGTCTGACGACATAGGAACGCGGGAACCTGAAGAATGTCTACTGTCTCAGCAGCGATAGTGGCTTCTTCAGGGGTGTGGATATCTGTGGATACGGGAACACCCAGCTCCTTACCTATTTCCCCAAGAATACGGCAGCCTTCTACAACCCCTGGGCCACGAAAGGAATCAACTGAAGTGCGGTTAGCTTTATCATAAGAAGCTTTAAAAATGAACTGTATGCCGGTGCGCTCTGAAATCTCTTTAATGGATCGAGCCATTTGCCACGCAAATTCTTCGGACTCGAGTGCACACGGGCCAAGGATGAAAAAGGGTGCGGAGGGATCAAGGGTGAGGTTGCCGATTTGACTCATGATTAATTGAAATTAGGTCTATTCAAATTAAGCACGAACAGGGCAAATGGCACGTTAAAACTCAGCCCGTGTTGTTTTTTATTTTATTGTAGATGCCTCTTCGAGCGCCAAGGCCGCGGCTCCAATGATGCCGGCATCATTGCTGAATTGAGCGGGTATGATTTCAAGCCCGTTTAGAAATGCTGGAGCCAACTGTTTTTGGATGCTCTCCTTAAGCGGGTTAAAGAGAAGCTCGCCAGCCTTGGCTACACCACCACCGATGATGATGGCTGCAGGGTTGAGTAGCCAGCATGCGTTAACGACTGTACAAGCGAGTTTTTGGGCAATAGCTTGCCATATCTCGACTGCTACTTGGTCTCCCTCAGCGGCTGCTTGAGAGAGCGCTGCAGGTGTGCATTCTGTAATACTTTTGTCGATATCACGGCTGGCGTATATTTGGCGAGCATCGGCGGCGATCTCATTGTTGCCAATATAATCCTCAAGTGAGCCGAGGTTTCCATATGCTCCCTCTCTGCCTGCGTAGTCGATGGATGTCTGGCCTAACTCTCCGGCGACGGAGCGGGATCCTCTTAACATGTGGCCATGAGTAATAATACCACCGCCCACACCCGTGCCCATTGTGATACAGACAAGATGATCTTTGCCCATGCCAGCTCCAACCTTCCATTCGGCATAGGCCATGCAATTGGCATCGTTCTCCACAGCAACAGGAAGCTTGGTGCGATCTTGTAAAATGTCGCGCAAAGGGATGTTGGTCCAGCCTCTGACGTTAGTGAGGTTGTGGATAGTGCCGGTCTTGAAATCAACAAAGCCGGGAACACCCACACCTATTGCACATATCTCAGGGTGGTGTGCACGTAAATCTTCGATAACATAGATGATGGCATCGATTAAGGGCTCAGCTTCGCTGAAGTCCTCGGTGGCAATGGCGGGTGCTTGCGATATGACCTCATGGCCCCGAATGACACCAAATTTGACGCTGGTGCCGCCAAAGTCGATACCGAGGGAGAGGGGTGGGTGAGCTGGATTCATGGTAATGATATATTCAGATTTGCGATGATTCTTAGACCGTTGAGTGTCAGGTCTGGGGCTAGGTGATCGATTTCATTCAACCCACTAGTTATAAGCGGGGCGTCGCCACCTGTAGCAACAACAAGTGGCTTGGTGGAGAATTCTTTATGAAGATTATGGAGGATTTCACGGACCAAACCTCGATAGCCATAGACAGCTCCAGCGAGCATGGCTTGTTCAGTTGATTTGCCGATGACGAAATCAGGTTCTTGAAGTGTAATGTGTGGGAGTAGGGCGGTTCTATTTGCGAGCCCTTCGGTCATGGACGCAAGGCCGGGAGCGATTACGCCGCCTTGGTAGGAGGGGGCTTGCACTCCTTTGTTGTCGTCCACGTGAGCTTGCACTCCTCCCGCCCGCTGCGCGGACGCACCGTCGCCCGCTGGGGCTTGCACTTCTTTCCTGTCGTCCGCTGAGGCGATGACGTCGAAGGTGACGGCAGTGCCGAAGTCGAGCACGATGCACGGGCTGCCGAAGAGAGCGTGGGCACCGACGGCGTTAGCCAGGCGATCGGCACCGATTTGCTCAGGCTTGGGGTAGTTGATGCCGATGGGGAGTTTGCTGAGGTGACTGAGCTGGTGGCAGGGTTTGTTGCCGAGCCATGATGCGAGGATAGCTGCTTTTTGGGGAACCACGGAACTGATGATGGAAGCGTCCCAGTTGATGTCAGCGAGGCACTCCTCTAATGATTTCGGGGAGATTTCCGGAGTGGGGATGATCGCACGCCACGGGTCGAGTTGGTCACCATCAGCTAGGGCAAATTTCGTCCGTGTGTTGGAGTTGTCGACGATCAGGGTGCGCATAAGAAAAAGAGGAACATTCAGTATCTGGGGAGACTATAGAGCGTGCTAGGGGCTGATGGAAAGTACTCGATAGATAAAAAAATATAAAAAAAGCCGGAGGAGCAATGCTCCCCCGGCTAGTGGTTGTTATGATAAGTAATTAATCGTTGTAGGCTGGCGAACCGTGTTCAGCAATATCCAGTCCCTCATGCTCTTCTTTTTCGTCTACCCGCACACCGATGGTGAGCTTGATGATAGAGAATACGATGATTGAGAAGATGAATGCGGCAGTAGCAACAGCGAGCACTCCGAGAAGCTGACCACCGATGGTGAAGCCACTCTCGGTGGTGTCAAAGAGTGCGCAGGCCAAGATTCCCCAAACACCGCAGATGCCGTGAACTGAGATAGCTCCTACAGGATCGTCTATCTTGATCTTGTCGAAGAATAGGATGGAGAATACTACGATAACACCTGCAACTAGTCCGATGAGTAATGCTCCATTGGTTGATACAATGTCAGCGTTAGCAGTGATGCCTACAAGACCAGCAAGGAATCCGTTCAGTGCCATTGAGAGATCTGGCTTTTTAAGAATGATCCATGAAGTGAGCATTGAGCCAAGAGCTCCTGTGCAAGCTGCAAGGGTAGTTGTGGTAAAGACAAGACCTAGAGGTCCAGGTGCTGCTGAGAGAACAGAGCCGCCGTTGAATCCGAACCATCCGAAGAAGAGTAGGAATACGCCGATGGTGGCGAGTGGTAGGTTGGATGGAAGGATGGGCTTCATGCCATTCTTAGTATACTTACCTTTACGTGGTCCAAGAATGATTACACAAGCAAGAGCTGCGAATCCACCGAAGGCGTGAACAACAGCAGAACCAGCAAAGTCCTTGAAGCCATTACCGCCGTTAAGGCTGCTCATCCAGCCGCCACCCCAGTGCCATGAACCGACAATTGGGTATGCGAGGCCAACAAGAACAGTAGCGAAAATCATGAAGCTCGGGAGCTTCACTCGCTCAGCAACTGCACCAGAGACAATGGTAGCTGCGGTGGCTGCGAACATGGCCTGGAAGATGAAGTCACCGTAACCAGTCATTGCAAGGCCTACGCCTCCGTAGCCGAAGGTGTCGTCAATGTTGCCTTCACCGAAGGGTCCGCCGATACTAAACCAGCCGTTGAAATCACCTGGGTAGTGTGTGTTGAAGCCTACCAGGCAGTAAGTGACTATGCCGATCGCGATGATGAAGCAGTTCTTAAAGAGAATGTTTACTGTGTTTTTTCTTTGGGTAAGACCCGCCTCGAGAGAGGCAAATCCTAGGTGCATTAGAAAAACTAATGCTGCAGCAATGCAAGTCCACAGCATGGATGTTGTGAAAAAGTCGAATGCATAGGCATAATCGCCTTGGCCTGCGACTAACTCATCATAACCAGCTTTGGTTTCAGCATCGTCTGCGAGTAAAGATCCTGTTCCTATTGCTAGGAGGGATAAGGGTAATATTGATTTAGTAATCATGGGTTGGTTGGTTGTTGTTTGGTAGTTTGAAAAAATAACCTCAGCATGAGGCGTGCCAAAACCAAATACAGACCCGGTAAAATTAGAACTCAGTAAGTTGGCACGCATATTGCTTAAATTTACTCGCGCGCGCGAAAGGCCCTTTAAAAACAACAAATATTTTTTTGATTTGGCCATGTAGTAGTGCGATGCAACCACAAAAAAGAAATCATAACTTAAATAATGAAACTAATTAAAACCTACTTGATGCCATTGCTCCTTTTGGCTCTGACCACTTCCCACGTCTGCGCTGCAGATGATGTAATCAATACGGGTGACACCGCATGGATGCTCACCTCAACAGTGCTCGTCCTTATGATGTGTTTGCCTGGTCTGGCCTTATTCTATGGCGGACTTGTTCGAGCTAAAAACGTTCTGAGTATCTTTGTGCAGTGTTTTGCTATGGCTGGTGTGATGTCCATCTTATGGGTAGCCTTCGGCTATGCGATCGCAGCAGGCAGTGGTGGTAGCGCATACTTTGGCTGGGACAAATCGCTTCTATTCCTCAATCATATTAGTGAGGATACTTTAAATGGAACAATTCCTGAAAGCGTGTGGGTCACTTTTCAAATGACTTTTATTATTATAAGCCCCGCTATTATTGTTGGTGCTTTTGCTGAACGCATGAAGTTTTCAGCTATGTTAGTGTTTACTGTCATTTGGACGGTATTGTCCTATCTACCCATGTGGCACATGGCTTGGGGTGGCGGATTATTTCATCATTGGGGTGCGATTGACTTTGCTGGAGGTAATGTGGTTCATATCAATGCCGGTATTGCTGGGCTCGTTGCATGTATTTTCATTGGTAAACGTCAAGGGTATCCTGGGCCTGCTTTAGTGCCTCATAACGTGCCTTATGTTCTTATCGGAGCTGCGTTATTGTGGGTGGGTTGGTTCGGTTTTAATGCAGGGTCAGCTGGCGGAGCTAGTGGCAGCGCTGGTATGGCGATGCTCACTACACAGGTTGCTACGGCAGCAGCAATTGTAGTCTGGATGGTCCTTGAGTGGGTTATTGCGAAGAAGCCCACGGCTGTTGGTGTAGCCACTGGTGCTGTTGCAGGTCTGGTTGCAATCACTCCTGCCGCCGGTTCGGCTGGTGTTGGCGGAGCAATGGCTATCGGTGCAATCTCAAGCCTATTATGCTATTTGGCGGTGACTAAGCTGAAGCATGCATTTGATTATGATGACAGTCTCGACGTATTTGGAGTCCACGGTGTAGGGGGCATTGTTGGTGCTATACTAACTGGTTGGTTTATCCGAGGAGAGGATGGTGGTAGTATGGCTCAAGTGATTATTCAGGCAAAAAGTGTCGGAGTGACTATTGTCTGGAGTGGTGTTGCAGCATTGATAGGGCTATACGCTGCTAAATTTCTCTGTGGAGGAATACGCGTCGAAGAAGACATAGAGTATGATGGTCTTGACCGTGATGAACACGGGGAAGAGGCTTATAACTGGGAAGCTTAAGCAGAATAAAAATCTCAAAGCCGAGGCCTGTTTGGTCTCGGCTTTTTTGTGCGTGCGAATGCATGTCAGAAGATTGGCACGCTATTTGCTCAAGCCATTATGATTATGAAAACTACAATCAAGTCATTATTAATAGGCGGAAGTTTGCTAACAGCTACCTCCGCATTCGCAGAAATTGAAGCAGAGATCTATACCGGCTATCATAGCATATACGAATTTCGTGGTGTTGACCTAGGCAACGATCTTGTCGATACAGGTGTCGAGCTAAGCTACGAGTTGGCCGAAGGGCTCTCATTGAGTGGTGGTGCTTGGTATGCTAGTTGGGATGCTGGTGACGCAGCTGATGAGTTAGATCTCTACATTGGATTAACCAAAACATTGGGGGCGGTCGATGTAAGTGTAGGTTATACCTATTATGCATTTCCAGGAGAGGGTGATTTAAACACCGAAGAGGTTTATCTTGGGCTCTCTCATGAATTAAGCTCTGGTGTTGGGCTCTCGTTGACATACTACGAAGATATTGATCAGCTTAGTGGTGGTTATATGGAGTTCGAAGCAGCTAAGAGTTTTACGCTAAGCGAGTGTATTGGCCTCGATCTTGCGGCAGGTGCAGCTTGGTGTGACGATTACGAACTCAATGTTGATGTTGATGGTTCAAATATGGATGGATTCAATCATTGGTACATTACAGCAGCTCTTCCAATTGCACTAAAAGAGGATGTGACCCTAACACCATACATCAAATATGTTGATGCCGCGAGTGATCTGGACAGCAGTCTTGTCGACGCGGGCGCTGACAGTGAAGATCATTTTTATGCTGGAGTCTCCCTCGCAATCGCATTCTAAAAATTTAACTGAATAAATTCATAGTTCAGTTTGTCTGGAGAATGAGGGTCTGCATCGCAGGCCCTCATTTTTGTATTAAAGTAGAGATCTAACCTTGAACGATTCAGGTAGATTTCTTTTTGCTCTTGAGTAAATCAAAAGAAGTACCGCAATACATGCAGCGCCACCGCTGAATAAATACAGTATTGAGTATAGCAGTGGTGCCATGATTGAAGGGCCTAATTCTATAGGATTTGCCGTGTTTGTTAGCCAGGTTGTCCAGATAGGGCGTTGATTTACAGAGTGGGCAGAGTGTTGATCTACGTCTTACGTAAGAGATCAACCATGATAGAATGCATGCGCCGAGGCATGCGACAAGGATCTCAGCCGAACGTTTTTTAAGCTCAGAATCGGCATAGAAAAAGACCACTACAGCAGTGAGCAAGGCCACAATACTGAGGTAAAAGACAAGGGTGAATAGTACAGCTACAATAAACTTCTTCTTATAGGGAACAGATCGCGCCCTTGAGTCACAGGAAGGCTTGTAGGTATGTTTGGTAAACGACTTATGCTTACGACGAACGGCACGCTTGGCAGTGTGTTCCGAATCAGGCATAAGTCGTTTTTTTTGCCGTAACTGAAATTACAGCAACGGGGCAATAACGAGGCTGACAATCGCCATCACGTTGATTAGGATATTCATTGATGGACCTGAAGTGTCCTTGAAGGGATCACCAACGGTATCACCAACAACACAACCTTTGTGAGTCTCAGAGTTTTTACCGCCGTAGTTACCTTCTTCTACGTATTTCTTAGCATTGTCCCATGCACCGCCTGCGTTGGACATAAAGAGCGCCATGAGAATACATCCGAGTAGGGCACCGCAGAGGGTGCCGGTGAGGGCGATCGCTCCAATACCTCCAACCATGTTAAAGCCAAAGCCGACAGCTAGGGGGGTGCCGACGGCTAGCAGGGCAGGGAGGATCATTCGCTTCGTTGCAGCACGCGTTGCGATATCAATACACTTCTCAGAATCTGGTTTGCCAGTGCCTTCAAGTAGACCAGGAATTTCACGGAACTGACGGCGAATTTCATTAATCATTTCAAAAGCGGCACTGCCTACAGCTTCCATTGTAATGGCACCGTTGAGGAAGGGCACAACGCCACCGATGAAGAGGCCAACAAAGAAGGTGCGAAGCACTGCCTCGTCCTTGAAGTCGAAATTTACAATGTGGGCTTTCTGAATGAATGCGGTGATCAGCGCAAGAGCAGCGAGACCAGCAGCACCGATGGCAAAGCCTTTGCCGATAGCAGCTGTTGTGTTACCTACAGCATCAAGACCGTCTGTAATCTTACGGGTTTCAGGTCCCATTGAGCTCATCTCGGCGATACCGCCCGCGTTGTCAGCGACAGGTCCATAAGCATCAATAGCCATGGTGATACCAACGGTGCCGAGCATGCCAACTGCAGCTAGGCCAACTCCAAGTAAACCGGCGAACTCATAAGAAACAAAGATAATGGCTGCGAGAGTGAGCATTGGAACAGCCACGGATTTAAGTCCTACTGATAGGCCAGTGATCATGACGGTGGCCACGCCGGTTTCTCCCGATTTAGCGATATCGCGAACGGGCTTTCCACCCGTGTAATATTCGGTGACTAGGCCGATGGCGATACCACCGACGGCGCCGCAAAGCACGGCTGCTGCGATATTGCTGCTAACACCCAGCATGTTGCACAGTCCAAATGATCCGACAATAAAGATGACAGCAGCACCAATAGTTCCAAAACGTAAGGCGCTTGCGGGGTCCTTGGCGGACATAATTTTAACCAAGAGAATACCTAGGATGGAGCAAGCAAGTCCCATAGTTGTTAATGCAAGTGGCATATGCATCAGGGTCTCTTTGCTTGCGCCAAAGGCAACGACGGCGCTTGGATCGGAAACATTGAGCTGGGCGGCCATTGCCGCGACGATAGCTACGCAGGCAATCTGAGCTCCGCAGTATGATTCAAAGATATCTGAACCCATGCCGGCTACATCACCAACGTTGTCACCCACGTTGTCTGCAATGACACCAGGGTTGCGGGGATCGTCCTCAGGAATTCCAGCTTCTACTTTACCTACGAGGTCGGCGCCAACGTCAGCAGCCTTGGTGAAGATGCCGCCACCTACACGGTAAAACAAGGCGACAAGCGATGCTCCCATGGCAAAACCTTCCATGATTTCAGCAACTGCGGGGCTATCTTTGTAAAAGTAGTAAACGCCTCCGAGACCAATGAGGCCCATGGATGCAACGGTGAGACCCATGACGGATCCGCCAAAGAAGGCGACTCCTAAGGCGTCGGCCTGACCGTTGTCTCTGGCTGCTAGGGTGGTGCGAACGTTGGATTTGGTTGCCGTGAACATACCGACAAAACCAGAGAACGAGGAGGCCAGGCAGCCGAGGAAAAAGGCGAGTGATTGTTGTTTGCCGTATTCAGCTTTCTGGAAGAAAAACAGCAGGCCGCCAATGATAATGGCGAATAAGGAGATGAGTAAAAACTCCCTGCGCATGAAGATCATTGCACCTTTGTGAATTTGGTCTGCGATGGCTTTTACTTTGCCCTCGCCCCCGGGTCGTTTCAAAATAGTGGCAAGAATAAGAAACGCGACTACAAGACCAGCAAGGCCTGCAAGAGGAGTGATAATAGGATTCATGTTGTATTGGATCTATTTGTTGATTTGTAATCAGGCAATTAAGGATTCTGATAACAAAATAAAAAGCGGGGATAGAAAACCCCGCTTGGAATGAGTGGTGAGCATAGGAATAGATCACGCTCTGGCAATAAAAAAGATGGGTATTATGGCTTGTTTTTGTCCCTCAAACGCAGTTTTTCGAGGGCTTTTTGAATTTTAAGTATGTTTTCTTGGTTTTTGTCCTGAGGGCTTCTTGATTTACCCAGTAGCCTCCTAACTTGATCAAGAGGTTTTTCAGCGCTTAGTTGAAGGGGTGATTTGCTCCCCGTGTTACTTTTCGTAAGCGCCATGTTGGGTACTTGGGGCTTTTCTGATAGAAGCATTTGAATAGTTCTAGCGGGGATGATATAGGTTTTAATGCGGCTTCCGCGTGCTATGGCAATTCCTGTAAATTCACCGTCAAGATCAGTCACTGGCGCACCAGCATCTCTTGGGTGAATGGGCATATCAGACTGCATTACACTGGGGAAATTCGTCCTAATGTTACTGGGCACCGCACCCATGCGCTCCATGGTGTTCATGCGTTCCTGAGGCACGCGGCGAATGGTCGAGTTTTCAGATAATGAACCAAGTTCTACATTTGTTTTTTTTCGTTGCTTGCCACGCTGGTAGGTGACGACGATGTTTGAGCCAGGTTGGAGCCTCTGAAGGAGGGTTCTCATTTCCATAGCACCGGACAAATCGTCTTGATCAACGGCCAGAATGATGTCGCCCTCACGAAGCCCCGCTTTAGCGGCGGCAGACCCAGGCATGATTTTTTTCAGTGGGACACCCTGCGCTCCCTTATCAAAGTCCATCATTACACCAAGATACGCCTTATCCCCATCTCTCAAGCTGCGTGCTTGGACGCTGACTATCCCGATACTCTCTACGTCTCCATCTGGTCCTGCCAGTAGAATGAAGCTTCCAAGGCTCAGGGGGGCTGCACTGCTGAACTTGATGGGCTTGAGTTGGTTAGCTCTGTTGTCGCTGCTGATTACGGCGAGGTCGTGATCTGGGTATACTCCGACTAAGGTCGTTGCGAGGGCTTGTCCATCCGAAGTGATAGCCACAATATGATCGCAGATATTTTTTATTTCACTCCACTTGGTAAGGATTACAGGCTGAGAAAATGCTACTGACGTAACGACGGTGCCGTAGCAGATTTTGCTGTCTTGGTAATAAAGAGTAACCGTGCTTTCTGCTGCTTGAGCGACGCTTGAGTTAGAAGCGTTATAAAAGCTTGATGCTTGATTTTTGAGTTCTTTTTTCTCTTTTCGAGAAAGCCCAGCCAGAGGATCGGGCATTCGAAGTTCATATTGCGCAATAGCCTGAAAAGACATACCTACCCATGCAAATATGAGGAGTATGGGCTGAACTTTTTTTATGATATTAGGTTGATTCATGGAGGAGGTTTAATTCTCTAGCGATTGCCCTTGCGAAGAATGTCTCCACGTCGACCTAGGGTAATATTACGGGTCAGGAAGTCGTTACCGCGGGCGAGGCGTATTTTAACGATGTCACCCGGCCGATGTTGGGCGATGACTATGTGAAGGGTTCTGAGATCTGGCGTTGGTTTGTTTGCTATTTCACTGATGACATCTCCAGCCCTAAGGCCGCCCTCTCCGGCAGGGCTACCCTCGAAAACTCGTCTTATACTGATCCCTTTGTCGGTGGGCATACCGGTGATGATGCCGATGACTGGAGCATCAGGATTATCCAGCATGGAGTTCTCGCCCAGGGTGCCCCATGTATCTCCTTTTTTAAGCTTATCCCAATCTTCTAGTATCCCTTCAATACTGGCGTGGTTATTAGATGATAGTAGCTCTCCTATTGAGGAGTGAATACCCACGATGTTTCCTCTCAGATCAAAAAGTGGGCCGCCGCTGTCGCCACCAATCAAAGTGCAATCGGTGCTAATGAATTGATCCAAGCCACGTGCGATCATTCGACCAAAACGCACTGGAGGGGTGCGGACAGGATCGTAACCGCCAGCATGGCCTAGCGCAATGACCAGATCTCCCGTCGTTATTTTGTGGGCCTTTCCTACGCTTGTGTGAGGCCAGCCGAAAGTGGGCTTGGGATCTGTGATTTGCACCATAGCAATGTCGCGTGTGTAGTTAGCTCCTAAGACTTTGCCCTGGGCTTGTTTTCCATTTGGAAAAATAACGGTCATTTCATCGGAGCCTCGAACGACATGACCTGCGGTGAGAATAAGGCCGTCCTTGCTGACGACAACACCACTGCCAGATGCACCGTTTTTCGTCGAAAATAGAGAGATGGTGGCAGGCAGCACTTTTTGCACAACGCCCGTGACTTTCTGTTCCAGCGATTTGAGCTGGGAGATATCTTGTGGGCGAGGCACAGCTCCTAGTGGCTCACTAATCATGACGGCTACCACGGTCATGGTGAATATGAGTGATGTTGTGAAAGAGGATCTCATGATGGTAGGTGAGCTATATGCAGATGGCTCTTTATTAGGTAATTCACTATTACAAGCGTTACATAGGTCAATGTTTGTGCCACAAATTTCGCAGTCAAGCTAGCTTGTGAAAGCGCGTTGAGTTATCATACGCATATTAGCAAAGGCTGGAAGCATCATACTATGGCAGCAAAAAAAACCAATTCGGGATCTCGCTCAGGACGCAGGCGCTCGGCTGCTTCAAAGTCTGGGCGGAAAAAAGCTGCGCCTAGACGCCGAGCGACAAAGAAAGCATCTGGTCGTCGCAAATCAGCCAATCGGTCCGTCAATCGCAATCGAGGTTGCCTGATGATGATGTGGTGTTGGCCTTTTGGGCTTGTTGATCGCTTCACCCAAGATTGGGGTTTGCTGATAAAATGGCCAGCCAGAGCCATAGGCTACTTGGCGGTTTTGATGATCGCCTTTTTGATGTTTGTAGCGGTCATTTATGGTGCTCGATCGTTGCGATATAACATGGATAAAGTTGCCGAGATGCCAGCTAGGACGGTTGTTTACGCAAGGGATGGTCGCAGTGAGATCGGACGCCTGCATGGTGATAATCGCTATCTGGTGCGCTATGATCAAGTAGCTAAGGAATTTAAGGATGCCCTGATATCGCGTGAAGATGCTCGTTTTTACAGTCACTTTGGTGTCGATATTAAGGGGGTAATAAGGGCTACTGTGGAGAATATTAAGCGCCGCCGATTTGCCCAAGGTGCTTCAACGATTAGTATCCAGCTGGCTGAAAATACTTGGTTTCCTCCTGACTCGGGCAAGAAAAAATCATCGCTTCAGCTCATCGACCAGAAACTACTCGAAATGGCATTGGCTTGGAGAATTGAGCGAAGCTATGACAAGCCGAAGATTCTTGAGCATTACATGAATCGCATCTTCTGGGGTCACTCCATTCGAGGAGTGGAATCAGCTTCTCGTACTTACTTTGAGAAGCCGGCAAGTCAGTTGACTCTGTCCGAATCGGCCATGCTGGCAGGTATTATTCGTGGTCCTAATGCCTTTTCTCCTTTTAAGAATATCGCAGCTGCGACTCGTGAGCGAGACGTCACTTTAGGAAGGATGGTGAACTATGGGCACATCACTGATGAGCAGGCCGAGATCGCAAAACGACAGGACTTGGTTGTTCGGCCTGCGTATCGGCGAGTTGTCCTCGATAGCTATGTCATGGATGCTGTGCGCCGTGAGTTGGATCGCATTCTGGAAGAGCATAATATAGAGTATGGCGGACTTACCGTGATCACAACGGTTGATCATACGATACAGCGTGCTGCTGAACTCTCGGTGGAGCGTAACTTGGCTAGGGTAGAGCGCACCCCCGGATACTGGCACCAAACACGTAAAAAATGGCAAGGGTTATCTAACGCGAAACGTGGCAGGCCGGCATACGTGCAGGCCGCGTGTGTGGTAATTGAAAACCGCACTGGGGCTGTGCTTTCTGTGGTTGGTGGTCGAGATGCCAATGAGTCCAAATACAATCGAGCGATACAAGCTAAGCGTCAGATCGGTTCTTTGTTTAAACCTTTTGTTTACCTTGCTGCTTTTAACCGTGGATTACTACCGAAGACATGGATTCCTGATGGACCCATCAGGCCTGGAGAGATTGATGGTGCGCCTCGCTCATGGTCACCGGCGAACTCAGATGGCAAATTTGGCGATTTCATCACGGCAGAAGATGCTCTTGTGAGGTCCAGAAATACCTCTTCGGTTAGGGTGGGTAATTTTGCTGGGCTCAAGGGGGTCAATCAAACGGCTATCGATGTTGGCTTTATACAGGGGATTCCAGGCAATCCATCAAGCTACTTAGGTACTTGGGAGGCTACACCTTGGCAAGTGGCAAGCGCCTACACTGTCTTTCCTAATAATGGAGAATGGTATAGGCCCTACATTATCCAAGAAATACGCAATGCCTCAGGTGAGCGTGTTTATCCCGGCAAGGGAGATTCTGGTAAACTGGTGATAAGTGCAGCTGTCCCAGGGGCTACTTGGAGTGTTTCCAATACCTTGCAGCAAGTTGTGGATCGCGGCACAGGTAACCGTGTCAGAATGCTAGGTTACAAGGCTCCATGCGCTGGTAAAACAGGAACGACCGACGATTATAAAGATGCTTGGTTTGCAGGTTACACTGGCACCCTTACATGTGCCGTTTGGGTGGGGATGGATCGCCCTAAAAAAATTATCAATCGAGGCTATGGCTCTACCCTAGCCGCACCAATCTGGACGGATGTTATGAAGACAGCAGGGCAGCTTGGTTACCCAACACCTGAGTTTAGACCCTTCGATCTCAAGCAGGCTTACTTATGCCGCTGGTCTGCAAAGCGTGCCACTCAAGGCTGCGAATACCATAGAGCGTCATACAGGGCGTATGTTCCCGCCGATATGCTGCCTGCGGAGAACGACTTTTGCACGGTTCACCCTCTTAGAGCTATTGCGCCCAACCGCTCGAGAAGGTAAAGTTATCGTAGGGGTTTTTATTTATCTATCCAGATTTTGCAGTAAGCATAGACGTTCTCATTCATTCTTTGTCCTGCACTCTGATCTTTATCTCGTTTGAGTTGGCTTTTAACTCTGGGGCATACATGGCCTCGGCCATGGTGGGCAGGGCGGAGAAACTACCGGGTATCTCAGCGCGGAGGCGGTATTTGACACTGTGCGATCCTCGGGCGAGCTGCCGAACGAAGAAGGAGGTCTTTTCGTGGTGCATCTCCATGTAGGCGTTCATGCCAGACTGGTGGGCGCTGGTGTAGCCACTGCGAACGTCAATGGCTTCGAGGCCGGCGGGCTTCCAGTCATTAAACATCAGGTATTCGTAGTCGTTTTTGCTGTGGATGTGCAGCTCGACTTCGACCAAATCGCCGCTGGTGAGCATGTCGCCTGACTCGAGTGGGATACGTTTGTATTTTTCTACCTTGTGATCAATCACCTGGCCGTTAGTGCCGGCGGTTTTTTCGTTGGCGTCATTGATGCGTTCGAGCTTGTAGTAGGCGCGCTCGACCTTGACCTCCAGCCCAGCCTTTTTGATGAAGTCCTCCTTGGTGAAGACGGTGAGGTAAGCGTTGGTGTAAAGGGCGTCTTTCCCTTTTCTGGTGATTTCTATCTCATGTTCACCGCTTCCGAGGGCGTCGCCTGCGAGCACTACCTTGTTGTCGTAAGAGAACAGGTTGTCCTTGGTGATCTTCACTGTTTTGATTTCCTTGCCGTCGACACTGACGGTGACTTCGGCCTCTGGGCTATTCTCGCCACTGGCACGCATGTAGTCGGCGATAGCCTCGATGCAGTAGGCGGTGTCGCGGGTTGAGTTCCAGTAGGTGGCGTGTTTGCGGTTATTGATCAGGTATTTGACGATGCCGCGTGCCTGTTTGCTCTGCGGTTTTGTGGCGGCGAGTAATTTCAGATACCAGGCGTGCGCTTCGATTTCCGAGCCATACCAATACCACCAGTAGGAGCCGTTACCGAGCTTGAGGTGGGCTGACTGGTTCTCTTCATCGTAGACAAGGAACTGCTCGATGTTACGGATCAGGGCGTCACGTTTTTCGTTGTCCTTGGCGAGGTGGCACGTCATGCCGGTCATAGCTTTGGCGTAGACGGAGAGTTGGTTTTTATCGCGGAACAGGTAGCCGAGCATTTCAGGATTAGGATGTTGGGCTTCGGCGAGAACCAGCCGGACAAAGGCGTCCATGGCGGTGGCGTGACGCTTGGTGTTGTTTTCGCGTTTTTGCCCGTCTTTCCAGTTGCGGATGCGTTCTGTTTCTTTGGCCTCGTGGTTTTTGAGCCAGTTGATACCGAGGCCGATCATGCCCGCGTCCATCTTGGCTCCATTAGCTTGGGCTATGAGTAGCCCGTGCATGACCACCGCGGTGGTGTGTGGGTAGGAGCGCTCGCCGTAGCCTGAGAACCAGCCCCAGCCGCCGTCGGAGAGCTGCATCTCACGGAGTTTTTTAATGCCGGCGGTAGTCATTTTGTTGACCTCTTTTTCATTAAAGACTGGGTTGCGCTGCCAACGTTGCCACTGAGCCATGCGGGTTTTATCGTCGCCGATTTCCTGCGGGTTCAGGTTGGTGCGTTTGTTTCTAACATCTTCAAGGTCGATGCCCATTTCCTTGATGAGTTTTTGGGCGATGACGGTGGGGACAAAGCGGTTCAGGGTTTGTTCAGTGCAGCCGTAGGGGTATTCAACGAGGTGGGGAATGGCATCGACAATACTGCCGGCGATGGTCGGTGAGTAGCGGATTTCAAGTCGGGTCTGCTCGGGCCGGCGTTCGTTGGGAACATTGACGATGATGGTGGTATTGTTTCTTTCGGGGTCAATCACACGGCTCCATGCTTCTTGTTTGAGAATGCCGTGCACGTAGACCGGGTAAGTCATCTCCATGGCATCGGAATCGTCTTCGGTGATGACCTTCATGCGGACAATCGCTTCGCCTTCGCGGCTGACCTTGATGCGCCAGTCAATACGGGTTTCGCCACCTGCCTTGATGGTGCGCTTGACGCTGAGTGGTGAGGTGGATGTTAGGGTGCCGCCTTCGAGTTCCAGGCTGATGGTGGCGGTCTGGTCGGTTTTCAGGTAGTTATGAACAATGGCACTGAGCACGACTTCGTCTTTTTCGACAAAGAAGCGCGGTGCCTGCAGGCGGATGATCAGGTCCTTGCTGGTGATGACCTCGGCGGATCCTTCACCGACACGGGTGCCGTGGGCCATCGCCCAGGTTTTGATTTTCCAGGTAGTTAGGTTGTCGGGGAAGGTGACCGGGACTTCAGCGATGCCCTTGTCATCGGTTTCCACCGAGCCGATCCATTTGATCAGGTCGGCGAAGTCCTTGCGGATCATGACGGGCGGGGCTTGGTCTCCATCGTCACCACCGCCATCCCCGAATGCATCGGATTCCAAGGCCATAGCTGAGGAGGGTGCTGGCGGGGCTGCTGAGTCTACTGCAAAACCTTCTGATTTCATCATGCGTCTGAGGCCGACGGTTCTCACTGGGCCACCACCAAAGGGATCATCAGACATATCCGACAGTGAGTGACCGAAGGCTCCGAGGGTTTGCATACCTGTGTTTCCCCGCTGGACGATGTTATACTCAGGATGGTTGTGCGAGTGAGTGAATCCACCACGGAAGTGACGCCGCCATTTCCAGAAGTGGGTCTTGATGTCCGCCACGTTGCTGCCGCCGGAGATGTATTCGAGTGATTTGTCGTAGATGGTGAGGGCAAGCGATCCCTGCACCGCTTCGCCATGCTGGTCGGTGATGCGGACCTTGACCGTGCCCTTTGCGCGCGGCTTGAAGCGATCCCCACTAGGGATGACTTCGACATTAAGGATGCGTTTTTCTGGCGGCACGATGATCTCGCGCACCGCGGTGTGTACTTTGGCGTTGGAGACCGTGGCGGCCTCGATAAAGAAGTTAGGCATGTCCTTGAGTGAAACCGGGATGTCGACCACCTTGCTCTGGCCCTTGATGTGGACAAAACGGTATTCCATGCCACCGCGTAGCGAGAGAAGCACGGTGCTGTTGGGTCGCCTGGTGTTGATCAAGAGTTTGACCACGGAGCCATTGGCGTAGGTGCGCTTGTCCGGGATTAGCTCTATATCGGAATACTGGAAACCACCCTCTGCCACGCCTTCACCGCGGACGGTGAACAGGATGGCGCCCTCAATTTCTCTGTCTTTGCCATCGATCATCCTGGCGGCGAGGCGGTATTGGCCAGCTGCACCAGCCTGGAACTTGAGCTGGCCGTTGATCTCGTTAGTAGTGCTGATATCCCAGCTCTGCACTTCTTTTTCGATAACCTTGCCTTCCTTGTCGGTATTGACCCGGTAGAGGATAACCTTGCCGCGGGTTACCACTTCCTTGCCCAGAGCGGTGCGGGCGGCGATGGTGGCGTTGATTGGGTCGCCTACATTGGCGTAACCACGATCCAGCCAGATGGTGACGTTGTAGGGCTTGCGCGCTGCGACAATACTGCCTTTACCAACGATGGTGCGGCGGGAAGCGTCGACGACTTCCGCGGTGACTTCGTAACGATGATCAGTATCACTGTGAACAGCCTTAGCGAGGGAGGTTTCCACTTCAATATCCACGGTGCCATCCGGTTTGATATCGAGCTCTTGTTCTAACACAATTTCAGGTTGTTCGCCGCCGCGGTGCCACCAGAAGGGGCGGGGGCTGAAACATCCCCAGCGGCTCCAGCCCGGATACCATGGGCGCTCAACATCGAGCCAGCCGTAGCCGCCACCATAGAGCCAGTTCCACGGGCCATAGGGGAACCAGAGATCATTATGGCGGTGGCGCAATACCTTGACTTTGACCTTGGCATTGGCGACCGGGGCACCGTGATAGTAGCTCGCCTTGATGGTGGCTTTGAAGGTGTCACCCAGGCTGACGGGTTCCTTGGGGGCATCTACGCTAACTTCGTATTCTGGTTTTTTGTATTCTTCGACCCGAAAGCGGTGGTTGCCAAACCAGTCTCCGCCTTTACGCAATTGAACTGAATAGGAACCTAGTTTGGCGTCTTCGGGCAGGTCATAGCTATATTCGATGCCACCGTAGGCATCTGCCCGCGCCTGAAAATTCTTTAGCACTTCGGTACCGGTGGCGTCGGTGATGTTGATGGTGAACGTTTCTCCAGCAAAGGTGGAGACATCACCAAGATCATAGCGTGCCTCGCGGATCCAGAACTTGCCATAGACCTTCTGTTCTGGTTGGTAGACAGGTCGGTCGGTGATGCCGAAGGATTTGTGGCCACTCAAACCTTGGTCGCGGTGGGGGTATGAGTGAATACGGTTGAATCCAAGCAGGGTGGTTCCTTTTCTCGTGCTGGCTCGGATCATCCATCGGTATTTGTTGGAAAGTTCATCGTTTTTGATGAAGAGGGTGCCATCTTTATCGGTAGTTTTGGTGAGCCGTTTGCTGATGAAGTCATGTTTTTTTAATAGACCGGGTTTCTCTCGACGAACGGTGTCGTAGCCGAAGAACTCGACCTTGGCGGAGGCTACGGGTTTGCCGGTTACGGCGTCGGCGACGTAGAAGAGTTCACCGCCATGGACTTGCTTTTTGACCAGTGAGATGGCGTCAATCCAGACCACGGTGTGATTAGTCGTGCCGTTTTCCAACTCGGCAGTAACGAGGTAAATGCCTTGTTTGCTGACCGGCACGCTAAGTGTTGAGTTGGTGTCCCAGTGCCCGGCGCGTGGCTTCAGGGTGTGAGTTCGGCGCCCCACTTCCTTACCGACGTATTTTTTGCGCGCGGAATTGACCAGGGCGTGTCCCAGGCCATTGAAGTTGGTCAGGTCGTAGTCAAGTTTGGTGGGGTTACCTTCAATGAATTCCCAGAGATCGTCGACCATGCTGGTGATATCGACTTCGTGGGCGACGAGGGTGACACTTGTGGCGTTGCGGTAGGTGTAGAGCAAGTCAGGCTCTGTGCCAGCGGGTGATGAGTTGCTGGTTTGACCGAAGCCACCCCAGTCACCGGTGATTTGACTGAGCAGCTTTTTGCGGCTTTTGATGCGGCTGTTAGGAAATCGCTCAATGGTTGCTTCCAATAGAGTGGAGGCTTTCACGTATTGCCGCCTGTCCAGATAGATGCGGATGAGCTTGTCGGCGGCCTGGTCGTTGCGCTCAGCAAGCTCCTTGTAGATAGCGATGAAATTGTGTTCATCCGGCATAGGAAAGCGTTTCACGCCAGTAGCGAGTTTGGCGACGGTCTCGTTATCCTCGAGGGTGTGTAGCTGGAGAATTCCTTTCTGGTCATCCATGTCGATGGAGCGAAACCAGCCGTAGTTTGCCATTGTTTTGACACCAAACTGGCTGTGCAGAAAGTCGGCCCAGTTGGAGCGAATCACGTCCACGAGGTCCGGGTTGAGTTTGGTGCTGCGGGCGAGGGCAAAAAGCCAGCGCTCGCCGTCGTTTTTAGCCGCCTCCCAGGTCGCGGGGGTATGGTAGTAGAGAGGTTTTCCGGTTGTGTCGACCGGAGCACCCTTCGGATTGTGGCCGCCACGGTGCCAGCGGTTGCCCGGTTCATGGCGGGGTAGCTTGGTGAGGTCACTGAGTGTCTGCAGACGCCATGCACTGTTACCGTGGCGAGCTATGGAGATGGCAGAGGCTAGTCGAGAGTAAAGCCCGGCCTTATCGGTATCCTCGCCATCTGCAGGCCAGTGTTGGAGCGCTTGCAGGTAGAGTTGAATCGCGCGGATGCGGTCTCGCTCGGTGCAGTCGGCATACTGGCCGCCACCGCGGTGACTGCCTCGGTGAAATTTGCCCGCGACGATAAATCCATAATGGGGCAGTCCCTTGTAGAGGGTGCCGGCACGGTCGAGCAGTGAGGGGTTATTGGGTTGTTTTGCCAAGGCGTTTTCGATGAGCTCGTCGATCTCGGCGATGCGTTTGAGCTCTTGCAGACAGCTAGTGGCTCCGTTGAGATCATTGCCAGAGAGTTTGACATTGGAGCTGTGTTCATTGCCCAAGAGTGTTTGGTATATTCCCAGGGCCTCTTTGTGATTGCCGTCTTTCTGTAGTTTGGCAGCTTTTTTTCTGAGTTTGTCTGGATCCTCTGTTTCCTGCTGTGCCATGACATTTATGGTCATGAGTGCAATTAGTGCGGTAGTGATGATGGTTAAATGTCCTCGGTTCATGGTATTTATTCGGTGTCGAACTAATGCAGATAGCTATACTGATAGCACAGGGTGATTACCGCCTCCACCGCTATTGTCGCCAGAGGGCTGAATTGTGACAAATAAATGGGGTTATCGCTTTTCCGCTTCACAGACCTTCCTTTGAAACTAAACTACAACTATTACTACTTATGTATGATGTGCTTATCCATTCACCCTTTTCCAAGCAAACTGGGCAAGGAAACTCGATGACGGCAGATCGCACTGAGTTAATCTTAGGCGATGCGGGACTAGATGTAGAGGTAGAGGCTGAGACTTATGAGGGTGCGGATGCAAGGTGCCTGGTGGCCCTTAATGCGTGGCGTAGTGCCGGGGTAGTGGCTGCTTTTAACCAAACCCACCCGGGTCGTCAGGTGGTCGTTGTGGTAACTGGTTCTGATATTAATCACCCTGAAATGGCAGACGAAAACTCTGATACGCGCAGAACCATGGAACGAGCTGATGCATTAGTAACACTGCACGAGGCAGATCTGAAGGAGCTACCAGAGAAGCTGCGGCAGAAGGCAGTGTGTATTTTTCCGAGTGTTATCTTGCCTGCATCAATTAAGCACCTGCCTGAAAGCAAGTGTCGTTTTGAAGTCGTTATGGCTGGTAATCTGAGGGCTGTAAAAAATCCACAGCTGGCCGTTAAGCTCGCCTCAATGCTTCCAAGTGATTCGCCCATTTTTATTACCAGTTACGGGGATGCATCGACGCAATTGGCAAATGAAATGTCTCGTGCTAATGCAGAGTTTTCACAATTTAATTGGTTTGGGAAATTGGATCATGCCACCTTGCTTGAAAAAATGGCATCAGCTGACGTGTTGTTGAACACCTCGACGGTAGAAGGGGGAGCTAATGCAATTTGCGAAGCTGTGACCATGGGCTTGCCTGTGATTGCTAGTGATATCAGGGGTAATGTAGGTATGCTTGGAGATGATTACCCAGGCATCTACCCGAGTGAGGACGCTCAGGCTGCGCTCCTCTTGCTTCAGCGTTGTGTAGAGGATGCATCCTTTTATGCGTTGTTGAAAAATCGAATTGATCAGCGAGCTCCGCTGTTTGATTTTGCCACGGAATCATCAGCATGGCTTGATTTGATTCGATCACGCTTAGCACTATAGCGCCTACGGGCTTTACTTGTCGGCTATCTTTCCGTATCAGCGCGATCGCGTTGCTTTGAATTCAGCATTGCGTATTCACTATTTACCATTCCCAAGATGACCGCTTCCGAGATTCGCCAGAGCTTCCTTGATTTTTTTAAGGAAAAACAACACAGCATTGTGCCCTCAGCTTCATTGATGCCGCAGAGCCCAGGATTGCTATTTACCAATGCCGGAATGAATCAGTTTGTGCCTTATTTTTTAGGCACAGATAAAGCGCCTTACAATCCACCTAGGGCATCGGATACGCAAAAATGTATTCGTGCTGGAGGTAAGCATAACGACCTCGAGGATGTGGGTTATGATACCTACCACCACACCATGTTTGAGATGTTGGGTAACTGGTCTTTTGGCGATTACTTTAAAAAAGAGGCCATTGAGTGGGCATGGGAACTTGTCGTTGAACGATGGGGTTTTCCCGCTGACCGCCTCTATGCAACTGTTTACATGCCGAGCGAAGGTGACCCAGGGCACTTTGATCAAGAGGCTTATGATTTCTGGGCGGCTTTGTTTGAGGGTAAGGGGCTGGATCCAAAGCGTCAGATTGTAAATGGCAACGTCAAAGACAATTTCTGGATGATGGGCGAGACGGGGCCTTGTGGCCCTTGTTCTGAGCTGCATGTTGACCTTACGCCCAACGGGGATACCGACGGCAAACTGGTTAATATGGATTCCGATCTCTGTATCGAAATTTGGAATCTGGTATTCATCCAATACAATGCTGAAGCTGATGGCTCCTTCCGTGACTTACCCGCTAAGCACGTCGATACCGGTATGGGCTTTGAACGTGCGGTTTCGATTTACCAAGGAACTGATGGCTTTAAAGATTTTTCCAAAAAGCCGACGAACTATGCCACGGATGCTTTCCAGCCTATCTTTCGCAAGCTAGAAGAGCTTTGCGGTAAAACTTACCACGATATCTATCCTGAGTCAGTAGATGCAGATAAGTCAGCGTTAACACCAGAGCTTAAGGAGGCCATTGCCTTTCGCGTGATTGCCGATCATATACGTACGTTATCATTTTCTCTGGCAGATGGTATCCTGCTTGGGAACACTGGCCGCAACTATGTGCTGCGCCGAATCTTGCGTCGCGCTGTTCGCTACGGCAGGACATTGGGGTTCTCTGGGAACAAGCCTTTTTTACCAGAGCTGGTTGATACCCTCGTAGATCAGTTGCAGGCAGTCTTTCCTGAGCTCAAAAAACGCCAACAAGCGATCAAAGAAAATCTGCTACGAGAAGAGGCGAGTTTTAACGAAACACTCGACCGTGGCCTCGCTAAGTTTGAGGAAAAAGTTGCTGAAGGTGGAAAAGCGCTCGATGGTGCTTTTGCATTTCAACTTTACGACACCTTCGGTTTTCCGATTGATCTTACCGAGTTGCTTTGTGCTGAGCGTGGCTTGACAGTGGACATGGAAAAGTTTGAGCAGCTTATGGAGCAGCAGCGTGAAAAAGGGCGAGCAGCTCAGACCAAAGAGCTCATCCGTGCGGCAGATATTGCCACTGATGCGACGACGACTTTCACAGGTTTTGAACAAGATGTTACTGAGGCGAAGGTATTAGAAATTCACCGGCAGGAAGAGCACCTTCTTGTGATCACAGACAAGACCCCACTGTATGTCGAAATGGGTGGTCAGCTAGGTGATCAAGGAACACTCACACATGAGGGCAATGTGTATGCTATCTCTGCGGTGCAACAATTGGCTAATGCGCGCGCTCATGTCCTTGAGTCAGGCGCTAAAATCGATGTGGGTGACTCTGTGACTCTGAGTCTGGAAACCGAACGTCGTCGCCCCATTGAGGCTCATCACACAGCCACTCACCTGCTTCACCTTGCTCTGCATGAGGTTGTATCTGAAGATGCCTCTCAACAGGGTTCATTAGTGAGTCGAACACGATTGCGTTTTGACTTCAACTCTGGTGCGCTAGACACAGCTAATCTGGAAAAAGTCGAAGCTATGGTAAATGGCTGGATCAGCTCAGCCGACCCAGTTTCGTGGACTGAAGTCCCCCATGCAGATATTCAAGGGCGTAAGGATATTCAGCAGTTCTTTGGTGATAAGTATGGTGATATTGTGCGCGTGGTCCAGGTTGGTGGAGGCGCAGGTGATTTGGATGGATACTCGATGGAACTTTGTGGAGGTGCACATGTGCGCAATACCAAGGATATCGGTATTTTTAAGATTAAGTCTGAGGGAGCAATCGCCTCAGGAATTCGAAGGATCGAAGCTGTGTGTGGAAGTGCTGCCTGGGATTGGATGGGTGGGGAGGTTGAAAAAGGTGCCGCACAGGAAAAAGATTTTCGTGCGAAGCTAAATAAAGCTAACGAAGCATTGAAGGCAATCGGTCAGGAGCCTGTGCAGCATGCTGAGTTCCCACACATCATGGGGGCACTGCTCGTAGAAGGTGGAGACTTTGAGCAAATCAATGCAACCTTCAAGCACTACCATCAGCATATTGAGTCGCTGCGTGAAGCTGGAGTGAAGGCAGAGAAGCAATTGAAAAAAGCTCAAGCCGGAGCAGCTGCTAAAATGGCGGATGAGGCTCTTGCTGGTTTGTTAGAATCTCAGGGCAACATCGCGGAAATTTTTGAAGGGCCTGCGAACTTACTCCAAGAACTCATTAATGGCTTAAAGAAAAAGCAGTTCACTGGAGCGGCATTTCTTATTGTCAATGATGGTGAGCGCCTACACCTCGGAGCTTTCTGTGGTGGCGAGGCTCAGGCTGCAGGCTTGATGGCAGGGAAGTTAATCCAAGAGCTCGGGCCGATTGCCGGAGGTAAAGGTGGCGGTAAGCCTGACATGGCTCGTGGTGCGGCACCTGATTTGGATAAGGCAGATGAGATGCTGCAGGCTGCACGGCAGAAGCTGGCTTAATTTTTCTAGCAAGCTACTCTAGCAAACTATTCTAGCTAAACAAACTGGTTATCGGTTTGCCGTTGACCCCCCCCATTCGGAAGGGTCGATTGGAGGGCGAGTTGACCACTTTGTCATGAGGTATCCCCATGGCGTAGGCTATCGTTGAATTGAAATCTTGGGCGCTTGTTTTTGGGGAGAGAACTTCAGCTCCATTTTCGTCAGTGTTGCCGTGGGTTTGACCTCCGGTAATACCTCCACCGGCCATCAGGCAAGAGAAGGCTTTAGGGTAATGATTGCGGCCAGCATTGCTTTTCACGGTGGGAGTGCGTCCAAATTCTGTGCCTACTACAACGAGGGTGCTTTCCAGAAGTCCGTTGATTTCAAGGTCTTTGAGTAGGGCCGCAAGGGCCTGATCCAGCACTGGTATTTTTTCCTCCATTTGGTTGAAGTTATCAGAATGCCAGTCAAAGCCACCATATTCTACTTCGATAAAGCGCACCCCGCGTTCGACCAGTCTGCGAGCCAGAAGTACCCCTTTTGCAAAAGAATGACCGCCGTAGAGTAGGTGTGCCTCTTTACTTTCTTTGCTCAGGTCAAATGCTTCCAAATCTTTGCTTTGCATCAGGCGGACGGCGGCATCGAATGCTTCATTGTAGTCACGGACGTTTTTCTGAGTGGTGCCATAACGAGCATCAAAATCTGCATCGAGTTGTTTACGTAATCCAAGCTGTTGGTTAAATTGCTGTTCGCTTATTTCATTGCGCTCACAATTCTGCAGGCCCGCGCTGGGGCTTCCAATAGGTAGTGGTGCATGGGTGGCTTCCATGAAGCCTGCTCCCGGATGGCTGCTACCGCAGTTGAGCGTAACAAAGGGTGGTAATTCGCTATTGTGTTGGCCTGAGAGTTTGCTGGCCCATGAGCCTGCCGATGGATGCACAATACTTGAGCGTTTGGTATATCCTGTTCGCATGTAGTAGCGCCCTTGAGCGTGAGCTCCTTGTGTGGTGCTCATTGATCTGACTAGGGCAACCTTATCCATCTGCTTTGCCAAACCAGGAAGGCAATGCCCTAGCTGGATGCCGTCGACATTCGTGCTGATAGATCGGCAATCACCTCGAATATTTGAATCGGCGTCAGGTTTGGGGTCAAAGGTATCGAGGTGAGTCATGCCGCCTGACATGAAGAGGTAGATGACGCTTTTTGCCTGACCTCCGCCAGCAGCTAGAACCGCAGGGTCAGCTGCCGCAGCTTTGTTTTGAAAGAAATTTGCAGCAGCTCCTCCAATAGTGAGGCCAAAACAAGATTTTGCTGTTGTGGCCAAAAACCCGCGGCGCGATACTTCATCAAGTTTCATGTGATTCATAGACGTGTTTTTTGTTAGGTTGTGGTGAGTGCTGATACTATTCAACAAAGAGAAAGCGTTTGGAACTGACCATGGCTCGAGCAAGTGTAGTCAGCGTCGTTGGGTTTGCTGTGAGTGGTTCCAGTGCTTGGCGTTCTTTTTCAGAAGGTAGGCAGGCATAGATAGAGAGAAATAAGGTGTCCAAGCGTTGGCCTGGAGATTTTGCTTGTCGGAGTGAGGTTGATAGCTCGCCCTTACCGTCTGTGAGTTTAGCGACCTCACGGCTATTAAGAAGTGTGAGTGCTTGTGGGGTAGATGCTAAGCTGTTTGATGCATCAGGTGTCATACGATCAGATGCTCCGAACTGCCGTAAGAATGCACCGGGTTTAGATGGAGATCCTTGTTCTGACGCGCGCATGAATGGCCTTGCCTTAGTGCGCATCTGTTTTTGCATGATGTTTGCAGCCATCATGCTTTTGCCTTCACGCTGGGATTTTTTGGAATCGTATATCTTTTTTTTAGCTTCTTTAGTGAGTTTGTTAGCTAGCTCGTTGTTGCCCTCGGCTTCGGCTTGACGAGCTTGTATGCGAAGTTTGGTAGCTTCAGATTTTGCTGTATAAAAACTCTCTTGCATGTCGTCGGTCACTTGGTCGAGTTTGATGAGCTGGGGCATGGATAGGTTGTATAGCTTCTTAACACTATGAACGTAATTATTCCAACGGTAGGCCAAGGCTTTGTTTTTGATGTTGTCTTGGTTGCCAAACTCAAGCGTAAGAAAGGAGTCGTAAACCTCCTCTGCTGACATCCTGCGCAACATGGGACCGCGAAAATCGTAATGTCCACCCATCTTCGGTTCCTCTTCAGAAACTTTGCTTTCGAAGAGCCTCGTGTGATAGAGGATACGCATGAATTGCTCGGTGTCATAGTCAAGGGACTGCATGACGACGCATAGATAATCGATTAATTCGGGGTGTGAGATACGCATCGTATCAGACCAGTCATCTAGTGGGTCGACAATACCGCGGCCAAAGACCTCTGCCCATAGACGATTGACGATGACTTTGGTAAATAGTGGGTTTTTATCAGATGTTACCCAATCTGCGAATGCTTGACGGCGCTGATCAAGGGGTATGTTGTCTGGAATAGATTCTCCAAAAATAGTTTTAGGAATAAGGATGTCTCCAGGTTTGCCGTCATTGTATGGGTAGTCTTTCGGAAGACGTAGTGATACATCGGGGTCCTCACTCACCGCTATTTTACGATGATCTTTAAATAGAGATGAGTAATCTTTATAGTATTTCTTTCCTGCGCCATTTAATTTGCGCTGTTTCTTTTTATTTTTCCCCGCTGCTTGCTGCTTTAATACGCCATCTTTATCTAGCGAGTATTTAACGAGGTTGCGGATTAGGTGTCCGGCAGCTTCATTTTTGTAGGTGGTGTTACCCGTGAAAGCCGCTAGCTCGTAGTATTGTTTCTGTGTCCAGTCGTCAAATGGGTGGTCGTGACATTGGGCACAGCCTATTTGGGTACCGAGGAACACTTGGGCTGTGTTACTGACGTTATCGAGAAGCATATCACGATCACGCAAATAGTAACCTACTGCTGGATTATCGGTTACGATGCCCTTCGATGACAGCATGGCATTAACGAAATCATCGTATGGCATGTTCTGATCTACGGCATTTTGAATCCAGATGTGCCAACCCAGACCGTGCTTATCAAGGTTGGTTTTTACACGTAATAAGTCGGCCCAGAAGTTGAACATACGGCTTCGATAACCATTGGAGCGAATGAGTGAATCGATGAGGGATTGGCGTTTTTCTTGGGCGGTGTCCTCAATGAATAAGCGTGCCTCTTTTGCGGTGGGGATGCGCCCAGTAATGTTGATGTAGGTACGTCTGACATATGTAGCATCGGCAATGATAGGGTTCGCTTTGAGCTGTTGTTTTTGTAGGTGGCTAGCTAAGTATTGATCGATTTGGTTACTCGTATTCCTCACTATTTTTTGAGAAATAGGCTCAACTGAGAAGCCAGATGAAACAGCTAAGGCGTAGGTGGTGAAAAATATGAAGAGCTGTTTCATTCGCTAGATTTTGAGTGGTTCAGAGATAAAACCGCTCATTAGCAGATTGGTTGTGAAAAAAATGAATGATTATTCAATCGGGGCAAGTAGCTTCACTAGAGTGTCGTCGTCGAGTTTGAGCTGATTGATGGAGGATGTAAGAATGGAGTCAGCAACATTTGATTTTTTTCGCTGCATTTGTTGAATGCGCTGCTCCACAGTACCTTTGCAAATGAGCTTATGCACAAAGACGGGTTTATCTTGTCCAATGCGATAGGCGCGGTCCGTGGCTTGATTTTCAACCGCTGGATTCCACCACGGGTCGTAATGAATGACGGTATCAGCATTGGTGAGGGTGAGGCCTGTGCCGCCTGCCTTGAGTGAGATAAGAAAGACCTCGGCCTCTCCAGCTTGGAATTGTTCGACCAGGTCTTGTCGGTTTTTACTAGCTCCAGTCAGCTTGAGGTAGCTGGTTTTTTGTTCGATGAGATGTTGTTCGATGATGTCTAACATCGATGTGAACTGTGAGAACAAAAGCACCTTTCTGTTTTCTTTTTTGAGGGTTTCTAGAAGGTCTTTGAGGTAGTCAAATTTTCCGGATTGGCGTGGTGCCCGTGGAAGGTTGTTAGGAGGTGGTTCAGCCTCTTTGTTGGTGATCAAGTCTGGGTGACAGCAGATTTGGCGCAGCTTGAGTAGGGCGTCGAGGAAGACGATTTGAGCTTCTTGGCCGCGGATGGCGAGTGCTTGGCGAACGTGCTTGTCCATGGTGGAGCGCACGGTTTCGTAGAGGTCTTTCTCGTCTGTTCCAAGTTCGATAAGGTGCGGAATCTCTGTTTTTGGTGGTAGCTCAGTTGCGACCTGATCTTTAGTCCGGCGTAGAATAAGTGTCCCGATTTTATTCGCTAGCGCGTCAGCACGTTGTTGGTTGCCTTCTTTTTCGATAGGATTTCGAAAGGTTTCACGGAAGGTCTCAGCATTACCTAGCAGGCCAGGCATTAAAAAATCAAAAAGACTCCAAAGCTCGCCGAGATGATTTTCGATCGGGGTGCCTGATAGGCATAGACGATGACGCGCATCCAGCTGGCGCACTGCCCGAGAGACTTGTGCAGTAGGGTTTTTGATGTGCTGAGCCTCATCTAAAACTAGTAAATGGAAGGCTTGTTGACTGAATCTCTCAAGATCTCGATAAAGTAGGGCGTAGGAGGTGAGTGCAATATCAGTGTCAGAAAGTTCAGAGAAGCGGCGATGGCGGTCAGCACCTTGTAAGATGGTTACCTTCAGTGAGGGGGCGAACTGTGCGGCTTCACGTTGCCAGTTTTCAACCACACTTGTTGGGGCAACCACTAGGTTGGGCAGGTTGTTACCTTTTTGTTTTTCAGCTAAGATGTGAGTGAGCGTCTGCATGGTTTTTCCCAGTCCCATATCATCGGCTAACACACCGTGTAGTCCATGGCGCACGAGGAACTGCATCCATTCATAGCCCTCACGCTGGTAGCTTCGTAGGGTTGCTTTCAGTGTTGTGGGAACGGTTACTTGCTCCTGTTTGAGAGAGGAATCACGGAGTGACTCAATTTCTGCGGGTAGTGATAGCTCGGGGTCGTCTTCTTTGAGTATCTCGGAGAGCGAGGAGACGTCTATTTTGTGAAGCTTCACAGGTTTGCCGTTGAAATTAAAATCCATCAGCTCGCCCAGGTGCTTAAGAATGCGGCGAAAGCGACCAATCGGGAGGGTGATGGCACTGCCTGCATGCTCTCCGCCGGTCAGAAAAACGAGAAAATCCTGGCCATCAGGCATACCCTTGGTGAGTTCGAGGAAATTATATTCAACGAGTGTGGCTAGTATGGGCTGAAGATCCATCGCCTGACCATCAACTTCAAAGCCTGCTGATAGGCTGAACCAGCCTCTACCCTCATCGATGAATTCGGCCCGCCATGTCGTTGCTTCGAATTGGAGCGGTGGGTTGATGGCTCCGGCTGCAATAGTGACTTGCCAACCTCTTTTTTCGAGTGCTGGAATAGCCTCATGGTGAAAGCGTTGCCAGTAAAGTGAGGGCTGCCATTGTTTGTGGTCAGGAGACCAAAGTGTGCCATCGTGATCAGGAGTAGATAGCTTTTTCAGTGATGGTGGTGGCTGCTCTGCCCCTGGCAGGAGATCAAGGGCATAGAGGGTGTTGAGGGCTGTCATTTCTGCAGCGCGCTGCCGTGGTTTGCTGATATTACCAGCTGGGTCTAGGGGATAGTTTTGCTCGCCATAGAGTGCCCTAGCGGTGGCATATACTTCGGGAAGCCATTGGTAATCGGCGCCTGCTTGGCGTTTTTCGATATGAAGCTGAAAGGTGACGGAGCTAGATTCGATTTTCTGGCGTATTTCATCGGGGCTGATGTCGTCCTGTTCGTCCCCCTGTGTGTTGATCGGATCTGCTTGGTGTAGGGTTTTGGTCGATGGCTCTGTGCATATTTCACCAAAAGCGTTGTCTAGTCGTCCCGGCCGACTGAGATGCTCAAAAGTAGCAGCGGCATGATTGCAACAGGCGCCGACGGCGCAGGAGCAAGAGGCATCCAGATGAATCACATCATTTTCTCGCCATAGAGCAATGATGGTCTCTTCCTGATGGCCGGAGCGCTCCATCACCAGAGCGGTGATCTCAATATCTCCAGTATCCAGGGCTTCAATTATACAGCTGGTGACTTGCTTGGCACGAGCCATTTTGTATCCAGCGGCAAGGCAGGAGCTGGAAAAAGAAGATTTCCAATCGGCTAAAGCTAGAAAATTTTCGACTGAGTCTCGGCTCAGCCCATTATCGGTCATCATATCGTTTACGACTGCTCGGAATGGTTCTTTTGTCGCCAAGTCGGCCACTTTTCAAGAGAGATTCTTTTTGAGGCGGCATCTTGGAATTTGGAGCTTTAGCTGATTCTCTGGCTGTTTTTGTACGGCTTTTGACCTCAACGCCGTAGTGCTTTGCCATGTCTAGAAGTATCTTATATGCTTCTTTCTCTTGGGATTTATCAGTTGCTTGCTTAATTTTTTTGCCAATCGTGCGGTAGTAGATTTGCTCATCGTATTCAGATGCTAAGTCTATTTCGGAGATGGGAGACAGGACCCACATGCGATAGGAGGCAGCAAAAGCTTCGTCGTGATTCTGTTTAGCCTGCTCAATTAGATAAAGTTTGGCATCATCATCATACTTTTCTGCCAGTTCGATAAAGCGGTTTTTTTCGTCGTTGCTGGTGTTGGCTTTTTGGACGTATTGGTTGGCAACCCATCCACCTCCAGCAAGAATGATAATGAGTATAATGAGCGTATTTTTCATGCCTTAAGACTTTCTCAGATTAAGTCGTTGAGTGCAAGTGCGCAGGCCCGCAGCAGTGAAGGATTCTGATATCTCCCTCGAAAACGCTAAAAAACAGCAGTTTTCGTTATTTAACATATATTAATCATTGCTGTCTGGGCTGCTTTTTTACATACTGAAGGGGATGATTGCTGTGTGAATTATGCAAACGATCTAATCTTGGTATGGCCGATCCATTTAACATATTAATTGCCTGTGGCGGCACTGGCGGGCACTTATTTCCGGGTGTAGCTGTTGCAGAGGAGTTTGATCGGCGTGGACACAAGGTGCTGTTGCTTATTTCGGAGAAAAAGGTGGATGCTCAAGGTGCGGAAAAATATGGAAGGTTGGCTTTTCACAAGGTTCCAGCAATTGCCAAGCCGGCGACTTTTTCGCCAAGGATGATTCCTTTTCTTTATAGGCTTTGGCGAACAGTGCGTCAGTGTCGTGAAATCCTCAAACGCAACGAATGTAACGCAGTGCTCGGAATGGGGGGCTTTACTTCATTGCCACCGGTTCTTGCCGGTAAAAAGCTGGGTTTGATGACTTATGTGCATGACTCCAATGCCATGCCGGGTAAGGCAAATCGGCTCACTGCGCGCTGGTGCCGTAAGATTCTTCTCGGTTTGGAAGCTGCCGCATCTTATTTTTCTGATTCTGAAGTGGTAGTTACTGGCACTCCTGTCAGGCAAGAGCTGACAGAGCTACCTAATAAGGTAGACGCTCGCACGGCCTTTGGGATGGATCCTCATGGACCTGCCGTTCTGGTTATGGGCGGTAGTCAAGGAGCTCAGTCCTTGAATACTTTGGTTGTCGATGCGGCAAAGGCAATGCCTGGCTTACAATTTATCCATATCACTGGAGCTTATGACTTTGATCGAGTCAAAAAGCTTGTGGGTAACCGTGAGGGTTATCGTGTTATTGAGTTTTGTGATGACATGGCCACCGCTTATGCGGCTTGTGATGTTGCTGTTTGTCGCTCGGGTGCATCGAGCATGACGGAATTGGCTTATGTGGCGATGCCCTCTATTTTAGTGCCTTACCCTCACGCTGCAGATGATCACCAGACGGTTAATGCTGAAGTATTTCATTCTGCGGGTGCGGCTGTGCTTAGACCACAAGATGAGCTCGATGCAGGACAGCTGGTCGCAGACCTTACCAAGATTGTTGAAGATGATGAATACCGAAAAGTGATGTCTGCAAATGCCGCGTCTCTTGCCGTTCGAGATGCTGCCGCTAAAATTTGTGATGTCATCTCAGCAGATATCATATCGAAGTAACCCTCCCATTACAGATAGATCAATGAGCATGAATATCGATGAGCTTAGCAAACGATTGACGGATCGGGAGACTCCCGTGAAGGTTCATCTCATTGGTGTCGCAGGCTCTGGTATGAGTGGTTTGGCATTGCTATTGTTGGGTATGGGGCACCATGTCAGCGGCTCGGATATGGTTACCAGTGGCGAAACCCAGCGCATGCAGGGCTTGGGTTTAAACTTCTCAAGTCCACACAGGGCAGATGAGGTTCATGGTGCTGACGTGGTTGTGTATTCGTCGGCTATCCGTGAGGAGAATCTCGCTCGTGCTGAGGCTCGTGCTCATGGAATTCCATGTATTAGACGAGCCGAGTGTTTGGCTGCAATTCTGCACACTCGTGACGGAGTCATTATTTCTGGCACTCACGGTAAAACGACGACCTCGGCAATGTGTGCTCATGTGCTCAGACGAGGCGGCATGATGCCGTGTCATTATGTTGGTGCCGAGATTCCAGTGCTGGGTAGTAATGCACATTGGGAACAAGAATGTGAGGTGATGATTGCGGAGGGGGACGAGAGTGATGGAACCTTAGCTCTTTATCATCCAAAACATTCGGTCGTGCTTAATGTTGAAGAAGAGCATTTAGATTTTTACCGTGATATTGACCATATCAAGGAGGTCTTCACCAACTTGCTGAATCAGACGAGTGGTAAAAAAATCTATTTTTCAGGCTGCCCAGTAGCCACTGAGTTGTGTGTGGGCTATGAGGGGGCCGTTTCATATGGCTGGAAGGATGCTGATTTTACGGCAAGTGAAATCCATGAAAGTGGAGGCATGGTCTCATTCGAGGTGGTTAAAAAAGGAGAGTGTCTTGGCAGGGTTGAGCTCGGTATTCCTGGTCGACATAATGTATTGAATGCACTCGCGGCAATCACTGTCGCTGACACTCTAGGAGTTGATTTTCAGCTTGTCGCTCGTGCTTTAGGAACCTTTGCCGGTGCGAGAAGAAGGTTTGAGAACAAGTATGTCTCATCCGATTTGCGTATTGTAGATGACTACGGGCATCACCCGACAGAAGTCGAAGCTACGCTACAAACGGCTCGCTCTCTGAGCCCAAAGCGTCTGGTAGTTGTATTTCAACCTCATCGATACAGCCGCACTCAGAAATTGGCAGATGACTTTGGTAAGTCCCTACAGGATGCTGATCTAGTATTCGTCACTGATATTTACCCTGCTAGTGAATTACCTATCGAGGGTGTCAGCGCGCAAACCATTGTTGATGCAGTTGCCGCTCATGGTGATGTATCTGCTAAGGTGGTAGGTTCCGTTCAGAATGCTCATCATGCTGTTGGTAATGCACTACAGGCAGGTGATTTACTTATTACCCTGGGTGCTGGAAACGTTCATGAAATAGGCACAAAAATCGCCCGTGATATAGCAGTGCTTGAGGAGCTAACACGTCGTTGTGAGGGTGAAGGTAAAGAAGATGAGACTGTGGCCATCAAAGCGAAGCTCTATGAGCCAATGAATCGTCATACAACGATTCTTTGTGGCGGGCCGGCTCAGTATTGGCTGGAGCCACAAACTTTCGAAGCATTCTCAAATATTGTGAAGTATTGCCGTGACCGAGGCATTGCGCAGCGTATTGTTGGTCGGGGCTCTAATCTTTTAGTTCGTGATGGCGGCATACGTGGAGCGGTCATTCACCCCGTTGGTGGTGAATTTTCAAAAGTGCGCGTAGAGGGTGATGTAATCGTATCTGGAGTTGGCGCTAGGTTTAAAAAATTAGCGAGTGTTGCTGCAGCGCATAGCCTGACAGGCATGGAGTGGATGGAAGGTATTCCCGGTAATGTCGGTGGTGGCCTACGTATGAATGCGGGCGCAATGGGCATAGAAACCTTTGACCAAGTCATTGAGGTGACCTTCCTTGATGAGGATGGAGAAATAAGGAAACGCAGCTGTGATGAGATTAAGGCGCTCTATCGTAATGTTCCTGAGTTGCGAAGAAACTATGCTCTTCGGGCGAGTTTTAAGGCGGATGTTTCCAATGCCGAATCGATTAAAGAACGCACAGATGAATCAAAGCAAAAAAGGCGTTCGTCCCAACCCATTGCAGCCAGCGCGGGGTGCATCTTTAAAAATCCAGAAGAGATCCCAGCTGGTAAATTAGTTGATGAACTTGGGCTAAAAGAAGCCATGGTAGGCAAAGCTCAAGTGTCTAGTGAGCATGGAAACTTTATCGTCAATCGAGGCAAAGCCAGTTCCTCAGATGTTCTCGGGTTGATCGATCATATTCGAAAAGAAGCTAAGCAACAGCGTGCGATCAATTTGGAGACGGAAGTTCAGATTATAGGTGAAGACGAATTTACTTTTTAAACCATGCGGAAAATTTTCAATATCGTCATATGAATAAAGATACACTCATCGCAGTACTTATGGGAGGCCCCGGCTCGGAGCGGGAGGTTTCATTGGCATCTGGTTGTGCTGTATTGGAAGCACTTGTAGAGCAGGGGCTCAATGCGGTAGCGGTTGATGTGACCGATCAATCTATCAATTTGCCCGAGGGCACGGGGCTATGTTTTAACACGATTCATGGAACCTTTGGTGAGGATGGTGAACTGCAAGCTATTCTTGAGAAAATGCAAATGCCCTATACGGGTGCCGGCCTTGAGAGTAGTCGAGTTGCTTTTGATAAAGTTGCCAGTAAAGAGGTGTTTATTGAACATCATGTGCCAACTCCCGAATCGGAAATCGTGGATTGCTCTGCAGGAGCTAAATTGCCTGAGATGTTACCGCCCTATGTTGTAAAGCCACCTTGTGAAGGTTCAAGCGTGGGCGTGCATATTGTATACGACCAAGCAGAAGCTGTTGCAGCCATGGAGGATGCCTCAAAGTATGGTAAGGAGGTCTTAGTAGAGCAGTATATTGATGGCCTCGAGTTAACGGTAGGCGTATTGGACAGTGTGGCTTTACCGATTGTTCATATTGCACCCCGTAGTGGTTTTTACGATATGAATAATAAGTATCCATGGCTTAACGATGATGGCGGCACCGATTACTACTGCCCTGCTGAGTTGGATGAGGCGACTACGTGTGCAGTGCAGCAAGCAGCCCTAGAGGCTCACAAGGCTCTTGGTATTGAAATATACTCAAGAGTAGATGTCTTGTTGGACAAAGAGGGGATTCCTTACGTGCTCGAAGCTAATACCATACCGGGGATGACGGCTAGCAGCCTCTTGCCCAAGGCTGCCCAAGTGGCAGGATATGAATTTGGACCTTTGTGTGAAAAAATTGCTGATATATCCCTCGCATACCGAACCTAAAATATAGAACCATGGCAGGATCAAGATCACGAAGAAAAACGACCACACTCCAACGTAATACGCGTCAGGGGGGAGACCTTCAACGTCTGCACATCAAGGTGAGCTCTCCTCGAATCGTAATGTATCAAGTGATACGAGGGATGAATAAGGGGGTGAAATGCTTTGTATGTTTGCTGCTTGTGAGTTTGGCCTTATTTGGCAGTTACCAGGGTGTCAAAAGCCTCTTTTTAGGTAATGAGAAATACCAAATTAAGGAGATCAAATTGGTGACGAATGGGGCTCTCGACCATGCTAGGGTGGTGCAATTAGCTGATCTTGATTTGGGCGCGACTCTGTTTGCAATAAATACAGAAGATGTCCGTGATAGCTTGGCTGCTTTGCCTGAAGTCGTGCACTGCGAAGTAAAGCGCCGATTGCCTGGAACGCTCAAAATTGACATAGAAGAGCGGATTCCTTACGCATGGCTGAAGTGTGACAGCGTGGGCTTTTGGGGACGTCAAGCTGACGGTGTGTTAGTTGATGAAAATGGCGTAACTTTCCCCTGCGCAGGGGCGATGTGGAAAACTTGCAAAGATTTACCCGTGATTGAAATGAACGAGGCTAGGGTCGAAAACTTTGAACATGGGGTGAAGGCGAAGCACGTTGATTTAATGAGAGCTCTTCACCTAATGAAAGTCATGAAGGAGGCTGACATTCGAGCGCAGTGGTCTCCGCAGTATATCACACTGATCAATGACTACTCCATGGAGCTTCTTTCTATTGACGATTCGAAAGCTGTTTTTGGTATGTATGATCACGAGCGTCAGGTTGCAGATTTTATCACGATTCATGAACACTGTTTGGCAGAAAATATCAAGAGAGGGCCCGATGAAATAAAGCGTGAGATAAGGCAGATGAACTTAATCCCACGTATTAACATCCCCGTTGAGTTTGCAAAACAAACTGCTCACATTGATACCCCCGTATTTGTCAAACCAACACGTTAAGAGCTTCTGAAATAATCACACGTTTTCTATTCACCCATGGCAAAATCAAAAATTCATGTAGGCCTCGAGATCGGCACCACTAAAACCTGTATGGTAGTCGGGGAGGTAAAACCTGACGGATCAGTTAAGATACTCGGTGTCGGGGAAACTCGGAGCGCAGGAATCAGAAAAGGAGAAATTACAGATTATCCGCAGGCTAAAGCTGGAGTCAAAGAAGCTTTGTTACAGGCGGAGGATATTTGTGATGTCGATATCAGTAGCGTGCTTTTATCAGTCACAGGTTTACATATTGAGGGAGTTAATAACCTTGGCACTTATCGTTTGCCTGATGAAGAGGAGGAAATTCACGAAGGGCACCTTGCAGAGGCAACTGAGATAGCTAGAGATTTAGCAATCCCTGGAGATCACGTTTATTTACATAACTTTATCCGGCACTATCGCCTAGATGGGCAAGAGCATGCGGTAAGTCCTGTCGGACTACTGGGTCGATCACTCGAAGTTGATTTTCATATTGTTCATGGCGTGAGGACACGGATTCAGAATAGTATTAAATGTGTTAGGGAGATACCACTAGAAGTCGATGACGTGGTATTCGCGCCCATTGCGACTGCACAAGTAGCATTGGAGAGAGAGCATAAAGACGCTGGAGCTTTAGTGATTGATGTTGGTGGCGGCACGGCAGACTACGTCTTATATCTCAAAGGTGCGATTGCAGCCTCAGGATGTATCCCAGTCGGAGGAGATCACATTACCAATGATATTCATTTGGTTACTAAAATCCCATTAAGTCGTGCTGAAGAATTGAAGAAGACTGAGGGGGATTGCTCGGGGGATCCAGCTAGAGGTGTAGGTAATGTTCCTGTGAAAGATGATCACGGTCTTGTCGAGGGGGAGATAAAGCGTTCACTGCTCAATGAGATCATTCATGGACGACTCGAGGAAACACTACGGCTTATACGTGACCGGCTTCCTGAAGATTCACTGGAAGGAATAGGTTCGGGAGTATTTTTAACAGGTGGAACAAGCCGTATGCGTGGTCTCACTGAGTTAGCAAATGAGGTGTTTGGATTGTCGATTTATGTAGCGGATCAGGTCAATATGAGTGGCATACATGCAAGTTTCCGTGACCCCCAATATTCCACAGCTGTCGGCCTTATACGATATGCCCAGATTTTGGACGCGGAACGTGAAGCTGAATCAAGAGGCTTCTTTGGTCGTTTGTTGAAATTATTTTGGCCCTTTGGAAGCTAGACTAACATGAAGTCTTTTCGGTCTGAGGACTAAGAAAATGGGCTCATTGCTTGCAGTGGCCTGAGTCTTGGCCTTGAATGGTATTATGAAAATTAAATTTTGTGGTGCTGCTGGAACAACTACAGGTTCGCAACACTTACTTGAAGTTAATGGTAAGCGTATTCTATTAGATTGTGGTCTATACCAAGGTAGGAGGAAGGATGCATACGAGATTAATTGCTGTTTTCCTCATTTTGACCCTAAGGATATAGATTGTGTCGTTCTTTCTCACGCGCATATAGATCACTCTGGTAATCTGCCTAACTTGTGTAGCAAAGGTTTTGATGGTAATATTTATGCCACATTCGCTACCCGTGACCTGTGTCAAGTCATGCTCAAGGACAGTGCGCATATTCAAGAGAGTGATACGAAATGGCTAAACAAGCACTTGGCCAAAAAAAACAAGCCGCTCGTCGAGCCACTTTATGAGGCAAGAGATGCCGAGAAGTGCCTCAAGCAATTTGTTAATGTCGGATATGAGCGGCCAATGATGATTGCCCCGGGTGTGACGATGTGGTTTTACGATGCAGGACACATCTTGGGGAGTGCCCAAATTTTATTAGAGATAGAAGACGAAGAAGACGGTAAGACTAAACGTTTCCTTTTCTCTGGTGATGTTGGTCGCGGAGATAATGATCTTCTCAATGATCCTGTGGCTGTGAAAGATATCGATTATATGCTTATGGAAAGTACCTATGGTGGCCGAGAGCATGAGCTTGGAGCAGGTGCTGATGATAGTATTGCTGATGTGCTTAATGATGCGATTAAACGCGGTGGCAAGATCATCATCCCATGCTTTGCAGTTGAGCGTACACAGCAGATTCTCTACGTCTTACACCAATTATTTGAGAGCGGAAGAGTGCCAGAAGTTCCTGTTTTTGTTGACAGCCCGCTCGCCGTGAATGCGACCGAGATTTTTCGTCTGCACCCAGAATGCTTTAACAAAGAGGTGAATGATTTTCTGTATGAAAAGCGTAATCCATTTGGTTTTGAGGGGCTCACCTTGATTAGGTCCGTGGCTAAATCGAAAGAACTTAATGATAGCGAGAAGCAGGGGATTATTATCTCAGCGTCAGGCATGTGCGAGGCAGGCCGTATCCTGCATCATTTGAAAAATGGCATAGACAATCCTAACAACACGATTCTTTTTGTTGGTTATTGTGCGGAAAATACGTTGGGCTGGAAAATACGTCATCGCCAACCGGAGGTGAATATTTTTGGTCAGCCCTACAAGCTGCGGGCGCGCGTTGAGATTATGGATTCATTCTCTGGGCATGCAGATAATTCCGAGCTGATCGATTATTTCAAAGCCACGACAGGAAATAAAAAGAAGGTTTGGCTAATCCACGGTGAGCAATCCAGATCTGAGCTTTTCCGAGAGGAACTACAAGCCATGCATGATGGCGAGGTTGAGGTTGGTGTCTTGGGAGAGACAATTACCTTCTAGGTAAAGCTGAGTCGTCGCCGTAGTCGAATTCATCTTTGCCTGGGAGCAAGGTATTTTGATCCCCTGGAAGCCATGGTAGTGACTGGTTGTATTGTGGGGATACATGATTGCCGTGTATGCTATTTAACCTGCGTGGAGATGCCTGTTGGTCGATGACTTCGTTGTTGTAATAGAGCTCTACTACATGGCCGTAATATTGACGTTTTCCAAATAAGTGCGCCTGAGCAAGGTCGACTTCTGCTATTGTATAAGAAATACTGACGGTCTCCTCGTGGCTGGCGCCTTTCCAGTCTGCGTTGCTATCCCATTGTCCTTCAGTGATTATTGCGCGTGAGCTGGCCTTTGTTATTTCACCATTATCTAGCTTATCATAAAAATGAACCTGAACGCTGACGTCGGAGGGGTTGATGCTTTTGTCTGGCCGGGCAAGAATGGTGATAGCGAGCTTCACTTGTTGTTTGCCTTGGGTCTCTTTGTCGCGGCGTACATTCATTGGGCCAATGGATAAAGCAGCTCGGTTGGCATGAGCCGCATCCATTCCCTTGGTGAGCTTTTTTGCAGATAGTTTAAAGAAGGTGCCAGCTGCTATACCCATTTGCTGTACTTCTTGGTATTGGTCTGCAGCTTGGGTGAACAGACCCATTTCCTCGTAAAGCAAGCCTTTGTTGTAGATTACGGCAGCCTCAGATGGGTCGAGCCGGGCAGCCTCAGCGAGCTTGAGCATGGCACGCACCATATCGCCATCAAGCTGGAGAGTTCGAGATTCTGCAATGAGCTTCTCCACAACAGGATCTGCAATAATGATAGAAGTGTATCTAGGGGGTAAGATTGGATCAGATGAACCTACAACTGTGACTGGCGCAGCGATATTGATCTTGTCAGATAATTCAGAAGCTATGTTGGATTCGTTGCTGGAATCGTACGAGATGTCAGGTTTTTTATCTGTTGTAAGTGAAACTTGTGATGAGTGTGGGTCAACGCTCGCTAGAATTTCATCGATGCTTCTTGGACGTATCGACCCTGGGTTTGTAGCTGGTATACTCGTAGCTCTTCTTGGAGCAACCACAGCTTGAGTAGTTACCACTGATCTCTTCTCTTTGGTTAAGGCCGCAGCAATCACGATAAGCTGGATAAAAGAGATCAAAGCGAGAAGCCAGCAGGCGACAAGAAAAGTCGGGCTAGCGGGTCGCTTCGGCACTGTGTTCGGCACCGTGTTTGATGCCGGTGTGTCGGTTGCGTTTTCGCTGTGGGATCCCATTGTTCGCATCAAATCAGTAACATTTGCTTCAGCTTGCTACATTAGTCGCTGATTTACAATGAGTCAAATTGAGAGGTTTGTGGGAATGGATGCCGGTTGCCAGAAGCTAAAGTGAGCGAGAATGTTGTGCGCTAAGTCAGACTTGAACGAACATTACCAGTTGATGAGATTTGGCGCCTAGCTGGTATTAAGCGCGCCAATTGAGCGCACCTTTCTTGAGGGCATAGATGTAAGCGACGGTAAGAATACCAACAAAACCACAAACACTGTAGAATGCCATGTTTCCTGTGGCTGATAGCTCACGAAATTGAACAGCCCATGGATAGAGAAATACAACCTCGATATCAAAGATAACAAATAACATCGCTACGAGGTAAAACTTTACGCTGAATCGGGGTGCCCCGTCACCGATAGGTAGCATTCCGCACTCGTAGGGAGAGTCTTTGATTGCATTTTTACTACCCTTTTTTCCAAGTAGAACGCTCATAAGGAGCATGCTGGCACAAAATCCAATAGCTACCATGGCCTGCATGATGACGGGTAAATAATTCTGGAGCATAGTATTAGGGATACAGTAGTTACTGAATGGTTTCGAAATAGTGGGTTAGCGAATATATAAAGAGAAAACCCGCATCACCTAGTTGATAAGTGATACGGGTTTTAAATCAAATCGCATGGTAATAACCAGCACGAAATTTCTTTGTTGAATCTTGGGGCGCTAAGGTGAACCTAGGCAGAATCTTGAGCTGCTAAGAAGTCACTGTGAGCTTCGGAAAGCTTAGCTAATCCTTTATACTCTTTGCCTTCTTTCTCGATCATCCCACGGGTGACAAGATTTTGTAATTTTTCGTATGCGCGGAGGCGGAGCATTTCTTCTCCACCGCTAACGGCGTTGCGTTCTTTCAGTCTCGCGTAAACAGCTTCAAATAAATCATTAAATCCGAAGAAGCTGTCATCATCTCCCAAAACATTGACGATTTCATCAGTCACGTGATCTGGGACGCGGCGAGAGAAACGAGTTCTTTTCGTAATAGCCATAGGCAAATTATACCACACTATTGCGTTTGTGCTAAATGAAAATAAGAAAAAGCAGAAAAATGATGTTTTTTTTGGCACTCAGAAATGCCGAATTGTCAAAATGACAGAGTTGACATGCCGCTTTATTTCAGCGATGTCATCCAGCATCATGACCACTTCAGAAGCAAAACATGTAGCAATCGTGGGGGCTACGGGTGCCGTTGGGCAAGAAATGCTCGATTGTTTAGAGGAGCGTAATTTCCCGATAAGTGAACTAACTTTGCTGGCGTCGGTCAGATCGGCCGGTAAGGAGATTCCATTCAGAGGTCATTTAATCAAAGTTAAGGAATTATCACATGATAGCTTTGAAGGTGTTGATATCGCCTTATTTAGTGCCGGTGGGGGTTTGTCTCTTGAATTTGCGCCCAGTGCAGCTGCTGCGGGGGCCGTTGTGATCGATAATTCATCCGCTTTCCGCATGGATGATGAGGTGCCATTGGTTGTTCCCGAGGTCAATCCGGAGGCCATTAAGGACCGTCCCAAGGGAATTATTGCCAACCCGAACTGCACTACGATTATCACTCTCATGGCGTTGAGCCCCTTGCACAAGCTCTACGGCTTACGCAGTATCATTGCTTCCAGCTACCAGGCTGTTTCTGGTAGTGGTGCCCAAGGCATTATTGAGCTCGACGAGCAAATTAAGGTATTAGGCTCTGGTGGAGAAGTCACCGAGGATATGAAAAATGTCTATCCGCACCAGATAGCATCTAACGTTATACCGCATGTGGATGCCTTCACTGAGAACGGCTACACTAAGGAAGAGCTGAAAATGCTCAACGAAAGCCGCAAGATTCTTGGTCTTGCTGATCTCAGGGTCACCTGCACTTGTGTGCGTGTTCCCGTGCACCGTTCACATTCAGTAAGTGTGACAGCTCAATTTGAACGTCCAGTTGATGTGGCGGAGGCTCGCGCTGCCTACGCAAACTGTCCCGGAGTAGATGCTAAGGACGATCCGGAGAATAACCTTTATCCAGTGCCATTGGACACGACCAAGAAAGACAACTGTCTCGTAGGTCGTATCCGAAAGGATATGGTGTTTGATAATGCTCTCGCTCTATGGGTTGTAGGGGACCAGGTCCGAAAGGGGGCGGCACTCAATGCAGTGCAAATTGCCGAGCTTGTGTAATATAGGCTAATCCGCTATCACCATCGCGATGGACGACCTTAAACCATGGCTAAGGGCCAAGCAGAAAGAAGTGGATTCCGCGCTGGGCAGATTTTTGCCACGTGAGACGGCAAAGCCTCAAACGATCCACAAGGCGATGCGTTACAGCATCTTTGCCGGCGGTAAACGTCTGCGTCCTATTCTATGTCTTGCTGCGGCTGAAGCCTGTGGTGGTGATATAGATGACGCGCTCGCCCCAGCATGTGCTACCGAAGTCATGCATACCTATTCACTGGTGCATGATGATCTCCCCAGCATGGATGATGATGATTTACGCCGTGGCCGACCGACGTCACATAAGGTATTTGGCGAGGGCATGGCGGTGCTCACCGGTGATGCGCTTTTAACCGAAGTCTTTGCCATTATGGCCCAGACTCCAGCGACAAAGCGATATGGAGTGAAGGAGTATGTCGAAGAAATAGCCGTTACCGGAGGTAGCCGGAAGCTGATTGGGGGCCAAGTGCTTGACCTTGAGGGCGAAGGAAAAAAACTAGGTAAGAAAGAGTTGGTCAAAATTCATGAGGCGAAGACTGCCGCGCTGCTCACTAGCTCGGTGCGCTTGGGGGCCATGTCTGCGAATGCCACCCCGCGTAAGCTAGAGGCACTTACTACTTTCGGCTATAATCTCGGTCTCGCTTTCCAAGTGATTGACGATATTCTGGATGTTACCCAGACAACCGAGATGCTGGGAAAAACTGCTGGTAAGGATGAGGCAGTCGATAAGTCAACTTATCCTGCCGTGCTCGGACTTGAAGCTTCAAGGAAAGAGGCGGCCCGCCTCACCAAAAAAGCGCTTGGAGCGCTGCAGGTATTCGGCGGCAAAGGCAGAAGGCTTGAGCAGATTGCGCGCTATCTCTTGGAGCGCGAATATTAAGGGCTAAAGATGAAGCTGACTTTCTAGCGACAAAGCGGCTTGCATATTTCGACTAGCACAGGATCAATGCCTGCTGTTTGATTAGTTACCTCATCGATAGGCACAGTGCCGTAGCTGCCAGAGCGGTAGACCATGATCTTGTTGGTTTCGCCGCGGTGCAGTGCATCAACGGCTGCGATGCCAAATTTAAAGGCCATCAAACGGTCTCGTACGGTGGGGGAACCTCCACGTTGGATATGTCCCAGAGTTGTCAGGCGAGCATCCATTTTCAGCTTATCGTTGATCCATTGAGTTAATTGTTCACCCATTTGGCAGCCTTCCGCCACAATCGCGATGAGGAACTGGCGCCCATTTTCAATGTCCTTAAGAAGTCGCCTCTCGATAGCCTCTAGATCATAATCAAGCTCTGGAACCAGACAAATTTCAGCGCCGCTGGTGACGGCTGATGCCATCGCGAGATAGCCACAGTGCCGGCCCATTGTTTCAACTACGAAGGCACGGCTGAACGAGCTCGCAGTGTCTCGAATACTATCAACATTTTGCCGTATCATATTGAGGGCTGTATCGACACCGAGGCAGTAGTCTGTCCCAGGAATATCATTGTCGATGGTTGCGGGAATGCCCGCGAAGGGAACTTTAAAATCACTATAGAATTGATTGAGTGCTCGGAAAGAGCCGTCGCCACCGATTACGATCAACTTCGTGATGCCGTGCTTTTGGAGATTATCGAAAGCTTGTTTGCGATGCTCGTATTCAAAAAATCGCTTCGATCGTGATGATCGTAGAACCGTGCCACCACGGTGAAGAATACCTGACACATCATTTGGTGTAGCTTCCTTTATGTGGTCGTCTATGAGTCCTCGCAGACCATTGTGCACTAGGTATGGCTTGTAGCCGAGCATGCGTGAGTAATCTACCGTGCATTTGACTGCTGGATTCATTCCTGCGGCATCACCGCCTGATGTCATTATTGCTATTCCTTCCATCGATTCAAAATTAATGTTGTCAGCCTTTGTGGTCCACCGATTATAGTACTGTGGCTGTGAAAACGAGCGATACCTAAACAGAAAACAAAGCTTTGGCAAGCAACACCATAGAGCAATAATTCAACAATTGTGCAGTTGACAAGGCTTAGCATCGCCACTACCACCAAGCCGCTTTGCGAAAGCAATTTCGCAGCGCATGATGATGTATCATCAAGGCGGAGTGGCCAAGTGGTAAGGCATCGGTTTGCAAAACCGACATTCGCGGGTTCGATTCCCGCCTCCGCCTCCATCACCACCTTTAACGGGTGGTTTTTTTGTTTTCAGGTGATGTGACCTTAAATGGTGGTTCAACCCTGGCGGATGCGGGATGAGAACCCTTCCGAAGCGAACGCAAGTGAGCGCAGGCTCGGGTTTGAACGCAGGAACATCGTGCATCACGATGTATCCATAGAATCAAAATACCGGAGGAGGCATTTTTCTGAACAGCATAGGCTGAATGGAGTGAGGTCAACGCACACGAAGTGCGTGTATCACGCATATATACAACCAAGTTTCCGGAGGAGGAAACTTGCAGCCTTGCATAGCCTAAATGGAATGAAGGCATTCCCGCCTCCGCCTCCATCATCCTTAACTGGTTGATGTTTATTTTTTTAAGTTGATTTTTTGGTTTTGGGAGGTCGGGAATGTAAGCAGTTTTGTAAGCAGTTTCCGGTGTTTGCCTATCTTGTTTGACTGTGTTTGATATCTTCCGCGCCTAGTTCTGAGTGGATGACAATGTGATGCAAACTATCTCTCCGCGCGCGAGAGACTTACCTGGTATTTATCCATAATATCCAATCTAGCGGATCCCTACGCGCGCGCACGAGGCTGCTACCGAAACTTATGGTGCGTTAAGGCGCGAGCCACAATCCATTCCCACCCAATACTCGCATAAATATTGCGTTGATCTGGGTGTGTGGATTGGTGTAGGTATTATGCTATGAAAATGATTTCTTCCCTGCTGTGTGTTTTTGCCCTGTTGTTCGTTGGAGTGTGTAATGCTGAAACGAAAACTAAATTTTATGAGAACGGCCAGAAGAATACTGAGATCAACTACAAGGACGGCAAGCTGCACGGTCCTTTTACCGTTTGGAACGAGAACGGGCAGAAGCTATATGAAATGGAATACAAGGACGACATGCTGCACGGGGTAGCAACAAGGTGGCACGAAAACGGTCAGAAGAAGCGAGAGGAAAACTACAAGGACCATAAGCTCCACGGGCTGGCAAGAAGGTGGCTCGAAAACGGGCAGAAGGTGTCTGAAGCCTACCATAAGGAGGGCGAGCTGCACGGGCTATTTATTTGGTATAACAACGGGCAAAAGCACTATGAAGTCAACTACAAGGACGGAAAGAAGCAAGGGTTGCGAACAGAATGGCATCGGAACGGGCAGAAGGAGTCGGAAACTCCCTATAAGGACGACAAGCGGCACGGGCTAGCGACATATTGGACTTGGGACGGCCAGGTAAAGCCGCAGATTATGTGGAAGGACGGCGAGAAGGTTGAGAGAATCAAGAACAAGTCTGAAACCAACCACAACAAAGACGGTAAGCTGCACGGGCTGCAGACAGAGTGGTATAAGGGCGGACAGAAGAAGTCTGAAACGAACTACAAAGACGGTAAGCTGCACGGGCTGCAGACAGAGTGGTATAAGGGCGGACAGAAGAAGTCTGAAACGATCTACAAGGACGGCATGCAGCACGGGCTGATCACGCTCTGGTATGAGAACGGTCAGAAGATGTCGGAAATCAATTGCGTGGATGACAAGGTCATGAATGCATCAAGTTGGTTGCCTGATGGCTCAGGGTGTCCTGAGACCACACTTGTCGACGGGAACGGGCTATCGGTTTTGTATGATGAGAACGGAAACAAGAAGTCTGAAGACAACTACGTGGACGGCAAGTTCCACGGGCTGGCGACAATGTGGGGTGAGGACGGGAAGAAGCTGAGTGAAACCAGCTACGTGGCCGACGAGTGGCACGGGCTAGCGACGTGGTGGCACAAGAACGGGCAGAAGGGAATGGAAGCTAACTACAAGGACGACCAGCATCACGGCTTGACTACAGAGTGGCATGAGAACGGGCAGAAGGCCAGAACAGCCAACTTCGTGGCCGACAAGCTGCACGGGCTAGAGACTAAATTTTATGAGAACGGCCAGAAGAATACTGAGATCAACTACAAGGACGACAAGCGGCACGGGCTAGCGACATATTGGACTGCGGACGGCAAGGTAATGACGCAGATTATGTGGCAGGACGGCGAAAAGGTGGAGAAGATCAAGAACAAGTCTTTGGAGCTTTAATTGTTTGTTACCCTTTTCTGGGGGTTTTCCTCACGGGGTTTCGGATGTCGTGGAGTCCTCTCTCGTGAAGACCTCCTTAAAGGCACATCAACATTAATCAGCCCCTAAAGTAAAATGATGAAAAAATGCAAACATACTACCACCTCAGCAGTGCTTTTTTTTGCCATGCTGTCCATCCCCTTGAATGCTGCCGAATTACGTGAGTGGACGAGCAGCAAGGGCACTACGCTCAAGGCAGAGCTAGTGAGCAAAACAGACACCCACCTGACGCTCAGACAAGCATCAGGGAAAGAGATCACGCTAGCGATCAAGCAGCTTAGTGATGCGGATCAAGATTACTTGAAGCAGCTAGTTAGCACGGATCAAGCAGATGATGCTCGCCCATCAGCACCAGTAACTAAAGAAAATCGGCGGATTTCGGCGAAGGGAAAGAAGGCTCTTTTACCTGTTTTGCACCAAGGAGATGGCGAGGGTTCCTTTGCATATGTTGAAGGCGATTATTATCAGGCTCATATTAACTCCAATGGTGTTATGCATGTCTTTCTTAAAGATGAAGAGCAGACAAGTGGGCTTGTTGATGGTTGGAAAATGATTGTTGAACCGGTTGCTTACCGAAAGAACAGGCTAGGAACGGTGAGCAGTTTGAAAATAGTGGAAATACTCAAACACGGGGAGCCGGCAGAGAATCCGGATCGGGTTGAGCTATCGGTGATGCTCAAGGGTGGGATTAAATGTGAGCTCATCTATGAATTTAATGCAAAAGGTATTACGACATGGATGCAAAGCCAGCATGGATCCGATCCGCCGGAAATGATGAGCCACATGATGACCCACCGTCTTGGTCGAGTGTTGGAGCTTACCAGTGATCAAAAGGATTTAGAAAAAATGAGGCTTAAGGTGGGGTCTGATAAGTATGATTACTTTCACAAGCACCGTATCAGCTCGATTACTTCGAATGACAAATACGAGGTGAGCATGCCCGCCATCACGGACACGAAAATCCTATTCAACAAAGGCTCTGATAAAAACACCCGTTTAATGAGCTGGAAATACGCTGATGAGCCTTTGTCTAAAGGATATTTTATCAGGTCCCGTAAAGCTGATTTTGACTCTTCTAAGCACAGGGCGGAAAAAACCAGTATTACCTTTAAGGGTTAGTAAAGCTTCGCAACTATTGGGTTCATTGAGAAAACTTCGTGAAACGAAATGTCAGTGATTGAGCTAAGGTGATGAGTTTTTTGTTCTCTCTGCTTGCAGTCAGTCGGATAGCGGCTTTATTTGGTCTCTTATGAAACCAACAATTAAAGCCTACGGGTTGACACTGATGATGGCTTTGGCTGGATGCATGACATCTTGTGCCGAAGAGAACAATGCTGCTGACAAAAAAGCGGCAACTGGTGATGAATCTAAGTCAAAGACCGAAGCTGTTGGTGAGGTCACAGATATCCGCATTGAGCTCGATACGAGTAAAGGAAAGATCGAGGCGACTATATATGCATCTAAGGTGCCAATGACGGCTGCTAACTATCTTAATTTAGCAAAAAGAGGTTATTATAATGGCCTTAAGTTCCACCGCGTTATTCCTAACTTCATGATACAAGGTGGTGATCCACAGGGCACTGGTAGGGGAGGCCCAGGATATCGTTTTGGTGATGAGTTTGACCCATCACTAAAGCATGATGGTCCTGGAGTTTTCTCGATGGCTAATTCCGGCCCCGGAACGAACGGGTCCCAGTTTTTTGTGACGCATAAGGACACATCTTGGTTGGATGGTCGTCATAGTGTTTTTGGTAAAGTTACCAAAGGCCAAGACATCGTTGATGCGATTATGATGGGCGATACAATAAAGTCGATCAAGGTACTTGACTCGACCGATGCCCTCTTTGTGGCTCAAAAAGATAATTTAGCAAAGTGGAACGCGGTGCTAGATAACTAATGCCGAATTTTACTTGGCTCAACTCAGACCTTGCTGAAAGTCATTAAGCACGATACTGTAAGGTGTTAAATAACATTAACACCTAATAGTATTATGTTTGAAATATACCAAAGTGAAAAGACGCGAAAGTATCGCTTTCGCCTCAAAGCCAGAAATGGCGAAATTATCCTTAGTGGGCAAGCCTACAAGGACAAGGCAAGTTGTGAAAATGGCATAGCCTCAGTTGGAAAAAATGGTGTCGATGAGTCGAAGTTTCATGTCAAGAATTCCAATGACGGCAAAAAATACTTCGTTCTCAAATCTGGCAATGGGCAGGTGATTGGTCAGAGTCAGATGTATAAAACGGACTCGGGTCTTGCTAATGGAATTGCATCCGTTGGCAAAAACTGCGCCGGTAAATAGATCGGAAGAGCACACGTCTGAACTCCAGTCACATTCAGAAATCTCGTATGCCGTCTTCTGCTTGAAAAAAAAA